>Ga0209321_10000720_pt1 | contig 21934 bp, 20 predicted proteins | sample Rifsed16ft4_FD_184012 | JGI IMG/M metagenome (GOLD analysis project Ga0209321, IMG submission 184012) | Soil microbial communities from Rifle, Colorado, USA - sediment 16ft 4 - CSP-I_5_4 (version 2) | ecosystem: Environmental > Terrestrial > Deep subsurface > Rock core/Sediment | place: Rifle...
TGTCGGTGATCGACAAGGACGGCAACATCGTCTCGCTCATCCAGAGCAACTATTCCGGTTTTGGGTCGGGGCTGGTCCCCCCCGGGGCCGGTTTCATGCTCCACAACCGGGGCGCTCTGTTCACGTTGGAGCGCAACCGGCCGAATACGCTCGAGCCGCGCAAGCGGCCGCTCCATACCATCATTCCCGCCTTCATGGAGAAGGGTGACGTACGGATCGGCTTCGGCATCATGGGTGGCTGGAACCAGGCTCAGGCGCACGCGCAGTTCGTGGCCAACATCGCCGACTACGGCATGAACATTCAGGAAGCTCTGGAGGCGGGGCGTTTCACCAAGGGAAGCTTCGAAGGATGCGACGTCGAGCTGGAGGCGCTGATCCCCGAGGAAGTCCGGAGCGCCTTGGTCCAGCGAGGCCACCAGGTCGAGGTCGTGCCCCCGAGGACCGGCACCTTCGGCAAGGGCCAAGCGGTCCAGAGCAACGGGGAAGGGGTGCACTTCGGGGCGTCCGAGCCGCGGGCTGACGGCGCCGCCATCCCGGAGGCGCCCCCGGTGTTCAAGAAGGACGACCGGACCTAGTCCCCCCAAGGCTCGAACCCCTCCTCTGGGGAGGTCGCTGCCGGCGGGGCAGGGACCTCCCACAGGGTGTGGGAACATTCCCTCGTTCAAACCCCGACGCTATCAGCTAAAGCTCTTGGTCACAGACGGTTGCAGCAGGTGTGTCACCCGCCGCCGGTGGTCCGGAAATTGCTACCTCTTTATCGGGAGGTTTTATGGATTCGGACCTCATCATGTCGGCAACCGCCGGCGCGGCGGTGGGGGAGAGCATACTAGACGCCGACTATTGGCGCGCCTTCGCCCCAACGATCGAGCCGGCCGACATACTGGCGTGGGTCTCGAAAGCGGTGGAGAAGCCCCACCTATCGGTGAAATCCGAAGTCGCGGCTGGGATCGCTTTGCGGGCCCGTTTCGAAGGAAGGTTGGGGCTGGCGGGCGTCATCCACTGGGGGAAGATTCCGATTGCCTTTCCGGTGGTCAAGGGGGGGCGTGTCCTGGAGGTGGAGATTATCGAGGTGATCTCGGATGGGTGCGGGATGGAAGGCTGGGTGATCGGAGAGTCCGAGGGCGTGCGTTTTGGTTTCTACGACGTTCTCCATTCGACGGGGATGTCGGACAACCGGCCGGGCAAAAGCCAGTCCTTCGTGGTGAACGCTCTCGCTCTGTCGCTCAAGAGAGTGAAGCCACTTTCTCATCCCCGCGATCCTGACGGCGATCTGCTGCCATTCTCGCTGAGCAATCTCCGTACCTATCTGCCGCGGAAGACGGGAAACCCCGATCGAGGTGTATTTCAGAGCCCCATCGATGGCATTCCCGAGGGCGTCTGGTACGATGGGCGGGAGTTCCAGTGCCTCCCGGTCAGTCTGGGCGACGAGGACGGCGTGAGGGTCACCATCGACCTCTTCGTGGGTCGTGAGCTCGCGGAAAGCCTGGGATCCCCCTTCCATGCCGGCGATGAGTTGGCGGGAGTGATCTGGTTGCAAGGATACGCGGCCGACAGGCTGGCGTTCTAGCCCGCGGGCAGAGTCGTCACAACCGCCGGGTCAGCGGTTGTGGGAGCGGGCGATGGGCATGCGCCAGCCGCTCCCGAAGGCGCGCGGTGTCACCTTGAGGGCGGGCGGCGCCTGATAACGCTTGTACTCGTTGGCATCGACCCGGCGCACGATCTCCTTCACCAAGTCCCGGTCGTAACCCTGGGCGGAGATCTCGTCGAGCTCGTGGCCATCTTCGATATAGGCCTCGAGGATGGGATCCAAGACTTCGTAGGGTGGCAGCGTGTCTTGATCCGTCTGGTTGGGGCGGAGCTCCGCCGAGGGGGCCTTGGTCAGCACGGACTCCGGAATGAGCGGCCTCGATTCATTGATGTAGCGAGCCAGCTCATAGACACGCGTCTTGGGGACGTCGGCAATGACCGCCAGTCCACCCGCCATGTCTCCATAGAGCGTGCAATAGCCTACCGCCAGCTCCGACTTGTTCCCGGTGGAGAGCAGCAGATGCCCGAACTTGTTGGAAATGGCCATCAATAGGTTTCCTCGGATGCGGGCCTGGATGTTCTCTTCCGTCACGTCTTCCTCACGCCCTTGGAAAACGGGGGCCAGCGTCTCGAGGTAGGCACCGAAGGGCCCTTCGATGGGAATCACCCGGAACTCGATTCCCAGGTTCTCGGCGACGGCCCGTGCGTCGGCCACACTTCCCTCGGATGAATATCGGGAGGGCATGCTCACGCCCAGGACGTTCTCCTTTCCCAGCGCCTCCACCGCCAGGCACGCCGTCACCGTGGAGTCGATGCCTCCCGACAGGCCGACGACCGCCCGGCGGAAGCCGCATTTTCTCGCGTAGTCTCGCGTGCCGAGGACCAACGCCTGGTAGAGTCGCTCCATCAGCGGGGCCTCGATCCATTCCAGGCTCTTCCCGGAGTCGGTGTCCACGATCAAGAAGTCGTCCTGGAACGGCTTGCCTCTCGCCAGCAGAGAGCCATCGGCGGACAGCGCAACGCTGTTGCCGTCGAAGATGAGCTCGTCGTTACCCCCCACTTGGTTGACATAGATGAGCGGGACCCGATGCTTGGCGACCAGGCTCCGCAGCATGCGGAGGCGCAGATCTTCTTTGCCCAGGTCATAGGGAGAGGAGGAGATGTTGAGCACGATTTGGGCGCCCTTCTTGATCAGGCCGGTGACTGGATCGGACGAATAGAGGTGCTTGGGCCAGAAGTCGCGATCGTTCCAGATGTCCTCGCAGATAGTGAGACCGAGCTTGCCGCCGCAAAAGTCGACCGGCGTGCTTTCCCGCGCCGGCTCGAAATAGCGATTCTCGTCGAAGATGTCATAGGTTGGTAGAAGCGTCTTGCGGACCCGAGCAACAATCTTTCCCTGATGGAGCAGGGCAGCAGAATTGAAGATCGGTTTTCCCGTTGGTTCGGTGTTCTCCTCGGGATAACCGACCAGGGCTGCCGTGTTCTTGACTCCGCCCGCCAAGTCCTCGAGCGCTTCGCGGCAGTGGCGCGCGAACGCCGGTCTTTCCAGTAGGTCTTTGGGTGGATAGCCGGAGATGCAGAGCTCCGACAATACGACTAGCTGCACCGATGCCTCCTCGCCCCGCTCAATCGCCTGGCGGATGAGGCGAAGGTTTCCTTGCAGGTCCCCCACGGTGGGATTGATCTGTGCCATCGCTACACGCAAGCTCTTGCTCCTTCGATGGTCCGAGTGTAGCGCCCCACCGATTCGAGTGTCCACTGGAGCGGATGTCACCCGACGCACCCTCGTCGCGCCGGCGAAGGATTTGCGGACGTGTCGAATTAACTCTAGGCTGGCCCACCGTGAAGCGAACCGCCGAGGTGGCCATCGTGGGGGGAGGCATCATCGGAGCCTCGATCGCCCATCACCTGGCGGCGCGAGGAGTCAAGGATGTGGTGGTCTTCGAGCGGGAGGAGGCCCTGGGGTCCGGCTCGACCGGCAAGTGTGCAGGGGGTGTGCGGCTGCAATTCACCTCTCCGGTCAACGTAGCCATGTCCCGCCTGAGCATTTCCGCCCTGAAAGGATTTCAAGAAGAGATGGGAGTTCCCGTCGATTTCCGACAGAACGGGTATCTCTTCGTCCTGACCGACGAGCGCCAAATGGAGCTTTTTCGCCAGAATGTCGCAAAGCTGAAGGAGATGGGAGTGCCGGTAGAGGTACTGACTCCGGAAGAGGCGGGGCACCTGGTTCCGGAGATGGCGATAGAGGATGTGGTGGGCGCGACCTTCGGTGCCGAGGATGGTATCGCCAACCCGCACGCCATCCTGCAAGGTTATGTGAAGAAGGCCAAGGAGCGTGGAGCCCGTTTCTGCCCTTCCGTAGAGATCACCGCCATGGACGTCTCCGCCGGGCGGGTGCGAGCGGTGATCGCGAACGGCGAGAGGTGGGAGGTCGGACTGGTGGTCAATGCGGCCGGACCCTGGGCGGCTCGGGTGGGGGAGATGGTGGGAGTGGAGATTCCGGTGAGTCCCTATCGCCGTATGATTTTCGTCACCGCGCCGTTGTCGTGGGTTCCGGATACTTTCCCCATGCTGGTCGACTGGGGCACCGGCGTTTACATGCACAAAGAGAGTGGCGGCATACTCATGGGAGAGTCGGATCGGAACGAGCCGCCCAGCTTCAATCAGCAGGTCGACTGGGAGTTCTTGGCACAAGTGAGCCAGCACGCGACCCGCCGCCTCCCGGCGCTTGCCGAGGCGGAGATCCGCACCGGGTGGGCAGGACTCTACGAGACCTCACCCGATCACAACGCGATTCTCGGTTTCCTGCCGGAGCTTGAGAACTTCGTCTGCGCCAATGGGTTCAGCGGCCACGGGATGATGCACGCTCCCGCCGTCGGGCTTGCGATATCGGAGCTCATCGTCGAGGGCGCCGCCCACAGTGTGGATGTGACTCCTTACGCGATCGAAAGATTCCTGCGGAGCGACGTGCTTCCCGAGCTCAACGTCATCTAGAGCCAGCGCCGATTGGTTTGACAAGGGGCAGCCGCGGTATCATCGGCCATCTACGGACAGGAGGAAAAATGGCAGGCGCGACCGCCGAGGCGACTGAGCGGTACGTCGGTGCCCGAGTGCTCGAGGGCGTCGCTCGAGAGCACTTCCGACAAGCACAGGGCCTTTGGCTCTCGTCCATCGGGCTCGGTACCTATCTCGGTCGCAACGACCGGACCACCGACGACCTCTATTGCCGGGCGGTGGTGCGTGCCGTCCGCTCGGGCTGTAACGTCCTGGACACCGCCATCAACTATCGCTGTCAGCGCAGCGAGCGCAGTATTGCGGAAGCATTACGGGAGCTGGCCGATGGCGGGATACCGCGGGAGCAGGTGGTGATCGCCACCAAGGGCGGCTTCATTCCTTTCGAGAACGATTCTGCCGACGATCGGAAGGACTATCTCGAGAAGCACTTCTTTTCGCTGGGAGTGATGAGCCCGTCCGACGTGGTGAGCGGCTGTCAGGTGATCACCCCCGCGTTTTTGAAGAACCAGTTGGAGCGGAGTCTATCCAACCTCGGCATCGAGACGATTGACATCTACTATATCCATAACCCGGAGATGCAGCTTGCCGAGGTTTCTGGAGAGGAGCTCAACCGCCGGCTGCGGGCGGCGTTCGAGGTGCTGGAGAGGGCGGCGGCGGACGGGAGAATCCAGTTCTACGGTACCGCCACCTGGGGTGGGTACCGGCAGTCTCCCAAGGCCAGAGACTACCTGTCGCTGCAGACGGTCATCTCCCTGGCCAAGGAGGTGGGGGGCGAAGAGCACCGTTGCCGCTTCGTCCAGCTTCCCTACAGCCTGGCGATGACGGAGGCTTTGACGGAGCGGAACCAGCCGCTCGACGGAAAAACCGTGTCCGCCATCCAGGCGGCGGAGGAGCTCGGGGTCAGCGTCATGTCGAGCGCCTCCATCTGTCAGGGGAGACTGACCAAAGGATTGCCGGACTGGCTGGGAATGCTTTTCAAGGGGTTCACCACCGACGCCCAGCGCTCCCTGCAGTTCGCGCGCTCGACCCCGGGACTGACCACGGCGCTGGTTGGCATGAAGCGACCGGCGCACGTCGATGAGAACATGGCGGTGGCCAGGGTTCCTCCGGCTCTCGTGGAGGACTTCCTCAAGCTGTTCGAGGTCGACAATCGATCCTAAATGGCGAATCAGTGGCCGCTGAATGTGGGTGCCTTCTTGGTCAGAAAGCCTTCCAATCCCTGGGCGAAGTCGGAGCCATCGGCGATGCGCGCCAGGTTCTCGAGCTCCTGATCCAGGTGATAGTCGAGACGGTCGACACCCGCCGCCTGGTTGATAAGACCCTTCGCGATCCCATAGGCGCGAGTGGGACCGCTGGCGAGCCGCCGGGCAACCGCCATCACTTCCTCCTCGAACCGCTCGGTAGGGTAGACGGCGGTGATCAAACCCATTTCCAGCGCCCGCCGAGCGTCGAGTCGAGGATTCAGCAAGACGAGCTCCATGGCTCTCCTCAGTCCTAGTAGCCGAGGCAGAAAGAAGGTCGAGCTCTCGGCGCCGGTAAGACCGGTCTTGGGATAGGCCCATTCGAAGCTCGCCCGTTCGCTCGCCAGAACCAGGTCGCAGGCCATGGCGATGCCGAATCCACCGGCGGCGGCGACTCCGTCCACCGCCGCGATGAAGGGCTTGGGAGCTCGCTTGATCTCGGAGATGGTGCTGTGAAGGTACTCCAGGATCTGCTTGAAGATTTCGCCGTAGCCTGACGGGACCTCACGGGCTTCCGGCTTGAGATAACCGAGCTCCGTGTTGTTTCCACCGGAGCGAATGTACTTGAGGTCCGCCCCGCTGCAAAAGGCGCCACCGCTGCCGCGAATAACGACCGCCCGTACTTTCTCCTCCCGCGCAAACTGCAGGCCGGCCTTGCGGAAATCCTGTGCGGTCTGCACGTCGAAAGAGTTGAACCGCTCCCGCCTGTCGATGGTGATGATGCCGACCTCGCCGTCCCGCTCCATCCGGATGTGTTCTTTCATGAGATGGCCTTCACCGGGCGTAACTGCCGCCGGAAGTCGGTCTTGACGGGCGCCAGCAGACGGTAATCGTGCCGTCCCGAATCGAGCTGTCTTCGCTCGAGATCGAAGGGCCCCGAGACGCCGTCGATCGAGGCCGCGTGCCCGGCCAAGTCTGCCCGCCCGGTCGCCAGGAGCTCCACCGACCTGGCGATGAGCGGTCCCCAGGCGCAGCGGAGCATCCACTCCTGGTGGGCGTAGGCATAGGCCTTCAAGGCATCCACCGCGCCACATGCCAGAGCGTCCCGGGTTAGGGGTGAGACAGGGAAGGGCCACGACCTCAAGAAGAGGGGACCGTCATCCAGACTCTCGGTGGCGACATGCACGGTGGCGCGAGTCTCCGTCTCCCCTGCGAAGACCGCGTCTCGCACCGATCTCAGGCCGGTGTAGCGAGGCGAGCCGGTGCCGTTCCTCAACGTCAGATCGCTGTGGTGGATGTTGAGAATCCGCCGTGGAAAGAACGACAGCATGGGATCGGTCAGAATGTACAAGTAGCTGGAAAGAACGATGACATCGGGACGAAACGGAGCCAGGAGCGCGACGGTACTGGCGTCGTATTCATGGCGAATCCGGAGATCACGAACCGAGCTCCCCTCGTTTCGGCAGAAGTCGTGGATAGAGTGGATCAGGAAGGGAATGCCGGCATGTCCCGCCTCCTGTTCGGCGGCGCTCCCCTGATGACTGGAGAGGCAACAAACGATCTGGTAGAGGGTCCCGCGATGGGGATCCTGCTCGATCAGGAAATCGAGTCCCGGTGCTCTCGAGGAGCACATCAAAGCGACTCTTAGAGGAGACGATCTCTTCAACATATCCTCGGTAACGGCTCCCCCTCCGGCTCGGAAAGAAGCCTCTTGCCGAAACCGGTGTCCAGGATGACCGAGCCCTGATGATCGGGGATACAGCTCCCTATGATCTCGGCCCTCAGTCCGAGCGGGTGTTCGCGCAGGGCCGCCAGGACACGGTCCGCCGAGTCGGGTCGCACGCCCAGAATGGCTTTACCTTCGTTGGCGATGTGTAATGGGTCTATGCCCAGGAGCTCTCCCGCTGCTCGAACGACCGGACTGGTGGGTACCTTGAGCTCCTCCAGCACGATCCCCACCCCACTCTTCTCCGCCATCTCGTGAAGAGCGCTGGCCAACCCACCGCGGGTCGGGTCTTTCATCGCTACCACGCCGTGCTCGCCGCCTGCTTCCAATGCGATGCGTATCAATTGGTTTAGAGGCGCCACGTCCGAACGGAGATCGCCGTCCAACTCCAGCCGGTGGCGGCTGGCCATGATGGCCAACCCATGATCTCCCATCGTGCCGGTGACCAGTATCCGATCGCCCGGTCGCAAACCGTTGTCGGGCACGGGCCGCTTGGTGAGTCCGACTCCGGTGGTATTGAGTACCACGCCGTCCAGCTCGCCCTTTCCCATGACCTTGGTGTCGCCGGTGACGACCGTCGCCCCCGCTTCGCGGCAGGTTTCCTGGATAGACCGCTGGATCCGCTCCAGATCGGCGCGGGAGAACCCCTCTTCGATGATGATGGCGTTGGTGAGTGCCAGGACTTCGGTAGCGCCCATCATGGCCAGGTCGTTGACCGTCCCCGCCACCGCCAGCCGCCCAATGTCCCCGCCGGGAAAGAAGATCGGTTGGACCACGTGGGAGTCGGTCGTAATAACCAGCCATTGGTCGCCCAGGGGCAGAGCGGCACCATCGTCCATGGCAGAGAGCCCGATGCCATCTATCGGGGCAGCCGAAAAACCCACGGCGAAGACTTGTTGGATGAGACTTCGCATGGCGCGTCCTCCCGCTCCATGCTTCAACCCGATCCTTTCTTCGATGACGACTCTCGTCATGCCAAATCAGCCCTCTTTTTCAGGACCCCGCGTCAGCACGCTGCTACTCCCCGAAGGTCAGGGTGGCCTCCATACTGGTACCAGATCTTGCACGTTCCCTCGCTGCTCACCATGCACGCGCCCACCGGTGTTTCCGGCACACAGTCTCCTCCGAAGAGCTTGCATTGGGTCGGTGACGAGATGCCGGCCATGATGTCCCCGCAGATGCAATCCTGAACCAGCGCGGGGGGAGCGTAGTCCCAGAGGGTCGACACGTCGATCCGGAAGCGTTTTCGCGTGTCGAGGTGGGACCACTCGTCCCGCAACCGCAGGTTGCCGTTGGGCACGTGGGCGATGCCACGCCAACGACCACCCACCGGACGGAAGACCTTCCAGAGCTGCTCTTGCGCCATCAGATTGCCGGCGCGTGTAACGCACCGGGGAAACATGTTCACCACGCGCTTCTGGCCGTCACGGATCACTTCCAGGAGCTTCACCAGTCCAGAGAGAATGTCGAGGGGCTCGAAGCCCGCCACCACCACGGGAATGCCGTGTCTCTCTACGAAGGGCTCGAAGATCTCCCAGCCGGTGATGGTCGCCGCGTGGCCGGCGGCGAGAAAACCTTCTACTTTGGTCTCGGGCATCTCGGCCACGATCTCCATGACCGGAGGGATGTACTTGTGGGCCGAGAGCACCGAAAAGTTGTTCGGAGGATCCTTCAGGATCACCGCCGCGGTGGCCACCGCGGTGGTCTCGAATCCGCTGGCAAAGAAAACCAGCTCCTCGGTCATCTGGCGCGCCAGCTCCACGGCCTGAACCACGCTATAGACGACGTGGATCTTCGCTCCCTCCGCTTGGACGTCGCCCAAGGACTTCACGGTGCCTCGCACGCGGACCATGTCCCCATAGGTGGCGACGTGGATACCTTGGCCGGCCAGCACGACCGCTTCGTCGATCTCGGGAGTGTCGGTAATGCAGACCGGACAGCCCGGGCCCATGATGACGTTCAGGTCGCGGGGGAACGTGCTTCTGAGTCCGAACTTGGCGATGGCCTGCTCGTGGCTTCCACAGACATGCATGACGGACACCGGGGAACGGCCAATTTGCTGCGTGAGGCGGCTGAGCGCTCCGGCCAGCTCCCGAGCCTTGCCGGGATCGCGGAACTTGAGCTGCTTGACCGCCTCGTCGAGCTGGCCTGGCAGCATCGACTCTACCCTTCGCCGGGTGCGGCGGAGCCGGCCGCCTGAATCTCACCGCGGACATCGGCAGCCATGATGTCGTCGCCGGCTTCTTTCAAGAGCTGCTCATAGAGGGCCAGGGTTTCGGTGATCTCCTCTTGGGGGATGCGCCGAATGGCGAAGCCGACGTGGTTCAGAATGTAGTCGCCGGGGACGACCGGCTCGTCGACGATGTCCAGCCGTATCTGCCTGCGGACGCCCCAGAAGTCGACGGTGGCGAGGAGACCTTCTATCGCAATCACCCGTCCCGGCACGCCGAGGCACATAGGGGAACTCTTCAGACGCTCGAGGTGAGCGCTCTGGGATGACGCCTTCAATCCTTGTGCCAAGGCATCCTTCCGGTGAGGGGCGCCAGACAGTTTCCTTTCAATGCCAAGGACTTGGCGTTTCCGGGCACGCGCTTCGCTGCCCTGTGCTGTTGAGGCGAATGCCTCACGTACTGCGGCATCCGACTCAACGCGTAACTTGATCTGAGCGCTATGCCCCATTCCTTCCACCCGCGGGGCGCGGAGTCGGAGATCGCTCAGGATTTAAGTGGTTGATGCGCAAGAGAGACGGCGGGCTTGTCACCTTCTGGCACGCGCCTTGCTCAAGCAGCGGCCTAAGGGGTGCGCCAGCCGATGGACTCGCCGTTTCGAGTCCGACATCGACCCCGTCGAATTCGATGGAGGTGCGCTCATGCCATCACCCCTCGACCCCCAGGGCAGGGGATGGGTCTATGACGATGAGGTCATGGCCGCCGCTCCCGGGGATGAAACGTTTTACGGGGCTTTACGCTCCAAGGGAGTCTCCCGCCGCCACTTTGTGCAGTTCGTGGGGGCGGTGGCGGGAATGCTCGGTCTCGAAGCCAGCGCCATTCCTCGTATCGCCCAGGCGCTTCAGGCGAAGAAGAAGCTCCCGCTGGTCTGGTTGGAATTCCAGGACTGCGCAGGGAACACGGAATCCTTCCTCCGCGCCGCCAGGCCCTCGGTCGATGAGGTGATCCTCGACGCTATTTCGCTGAATTACCACGAAACGATCATGGCAGCGGCGGGTCACTTGGCGGAAGAGGTCCTGCAAAAGACCGTTCGCGAGTCTCCCGGAGAGTACATCGCGGTCGTCGAGGGATCGATCCCCACCGCCGACGGCGGTGTCTATTGCACCATCGGTGGCCGCACCGCCCTCGACATCGCCAGGGAGGTTTGTGGTAATGCCCTGGCCACCGTGGCGGCTGGTACCTGTGCGTGTTTCGGAGGCTTACCCGCAGCGGCCCCCAACCCGACGGGTGCGGTGAGTGTGAGCGCCGCCGTTCCGGGCGCCACCGTCATCAATCTATCGGCCTGTCCGTTCAACGCCGCCAATATCACCGCCTTGCTGGTGCACTACCTGACCTTCGGACGATTCCCCGCCACGGACAACTTGGGGCGCCCCCTCTTCGCCTATGGGAAGAGGATCCACGACGCCTGCGAGCGACGCGCGCACTTCGACGCCGGGCAGTACGCGGAACGTTTCGGCGATCAGGGACATCGGCTGGGCTATTGTCTCTACAAACTAGGCTGCAAGGGACCCGCCACATACCAGAACTGTCCCACCGTACGGTGGAACGAGGGCATGAACTGGCCCATCGGAGCGGGTCATCCCTGCGTCGGCTGTGCCGAGCCTTATTTCTGGGACACCATGACGCCCTTTTATGAGAGGTTGCCCAAGGTGGCCGGTTTCGGCGTGGATGCCGATACGGTCGGAGTGGGCATCGTAGCGGGAACCGCGGCGGTCTTCACCGCTCATGGGATCTTGAAGTCCATTCAGCGGCGGCGGGCCGAGCTGAAGGAAAAAGAGCCTTCCGGCTCCGAAACGACCAAGGATTAGAGGGAGGAGCCCATGGCAAGAATCGTTGTCGATCCCATTACTCGCATCGAAGGCCACCTCCGGATCGAAGCCGAGGTAGAGGCTGGAAAGATCAGCAACGCCTGGTCGTCGGCCACCATGTTTCGAGGCATCGAGATCATCCTCAAGGGCCGCGACCCCCGTGACGCGTGGGTGTTCACGCAGAGGATCTGCGGCGTGTGCACGACGGTCCACGCCATTACCTCGGTTCGAGCCGTGGAGAACGCGCTCGGCATCGATGTGCCGGAAAACGCCGAGCTCATTCGTTCTCTGATCGCCGGCCTGCAACAGGTGCAGGATCACGTCATTCATTTCTATCACCTGCACGCCTTCGACTGGGTCGATATCGTCTCGGCGCTCGAAGCCGATCCGGCGAAAACCGCCAGCCTGGCGCAATCGATCTCGGAGTGGCCCTTGTCCAGCCCCACGTACTTTCGCGGCGTGCTGGATCGAGTGAAGTCATTCGTGGAAGCCGGCCAGCTCGGCCCCTTCGACAATGCCTACTGGGGGCACCCGGCGTACAAGCTGCCACCCGAAGCCAACCTGATGGCGGTGGCGCACTACCTGGAAGCGCTGGAATGGCAGAGAGACGTCATCAAGGGACACGCCATTCTCGGCGGCAAGAATCCCCACCTGCAAACCTATCTGGTGGGGGGTATGGCGGTTCCGCTGGATCTCAACAGCCAGCAGGCGGTGAACGCCCATAGCATTGCCACGCTTCAGTCGCTGTTCAAGAAAGCGAGAACGTTCGTGGAACAAGTCTACGTTCCCGATCTGCTGGCGGTGGCAAGCTTCTATCCCGAGTGGACGCAATGGGGGGCCGGTGTGGGGAACTACATGTCCTATGGCGATTTCCCGACCACCGCACGGCTGGATCCCGCCCAGCTGTTTCTGCCACGGGGAATCGTCTTCGACAAGAGACTGGACGACCCTCAGCCGCTCGACATGCAGAAGATCTCGGAGTACGTGGCGCACTCGTACTACGACTACCAAGGCGGAAACGACCAGGCGCTCCATCCCTTTCAAGGCGAGACGAACCCGCGCTACACCGGACCGCAGCCCCCCTATGAGTTCCTGGACACCGACGGCAAGTACTCTTGGCTCAAAGCGCCTCGCTATGATGACCGGCCCATGGAAGTGGGGCCGCTGGCTCGAATGTTGGTCGCCTATGCGAATGGACACCAGAGAGTGCGAGAGCTGGTGGGCTTCGTGCTCGACAAGCTGAAGGTCGGGCCGGAAGCCCTGTTCTCGACATTGGGACGCACCGCCGCCCGCGGCATCGAGACGCTGGTGATCGCGGAGCAGCTCCTCGGGTGGTTGGACAAGCTGGCGGCGAACATGGATCGCGGCGACCTCGCCATCCACAACGACGAGAAGTGGGATCCGGCAAGCTGGCCGGAGGAGGCCGAGGGGTGGGGTTTCCATGAGGCTCCGCGCGGGGCCCTGGGCCACTGGGTGCGGATCGAGAAAGGGAAGATCGCGGGCTACCAGGCCGTCGTGCCGAGCACGTGGAACGGCGGACCACGAGACGCGAAAGGGCAGAGAGGTCCCTACGAAGAGGCTCTGGTGGGAACGCCGATCGCCCAAGCCGAGAAACCCCTCGAGCTCTTGCGGACCGTGCACTCCTTCGATCCCTGCATGGCCTGCGCCGCGCACCTGGTGGACGTCCGGGGGCGGGAGCTTGCCCAGGTGAGGATCCTATGAGGGACTCGAGAAAGGAAATCTGGATCGGTGAATCGAAGTACGTGTTTCGCGTCTCTCTCCGCCTCGTTCACTGGACGGTCTTTCTTGCCATAGTGGTCCTGTCTCTTACCGGCTACTGGATCGGCACCGGGGATTTGCCCGCTGGCCCGGGAGGCGATTTTCAAATGGGGTGGGTGCGCTACATCCATACCATCGCGGGATGGTCTCTCCTCACCGCGCTTCTGTTACGCCTCTACCTCTTCTTCTATGGAAACGAGTATGTACGCTGGGCCGATTTCATTCCGTATCGAAAAGAACACTGGAAGCAGATCAAGGAGATGTTACTGTATTACACGTTCCTCAGATCGCACTATCCCCATGCCGACTTCAATCACAATCGTCTCGCGGCGCTGACCTACCTGGTCGTCTATGCCTTGCTCGGGTTCATGGTGGTCGCTGGATTCGCGCTGCACGGAATGGCTTTCTCGGTAGGCTGGCAGGCGTGGTTGACGTGGCCGACCGCCGTCATAAGCGCTCCCACGCTGCGGCTCATGCATCACATGGGCATGTGGCTCATCTGGGGGTTCGCGCTCCATCACCTGGCAAGCGCCGTGCTAGTGGATCACGAAACTCGAGGTGGGTTGATGGGGGGAATCTTCTCCGGCTACAAGATCGTGCCCAAGCGCGTAAAGCACTGAGGAGGCCTTTGTGGTCTCCGCAAGAGGGGGAGGCGGGTGAGCCGGCACTGGGTCTGGGCCACCTTCTTGTCGCTTCCTCTGTTGCCGAGCTGTCAGCCGCGGGAACCCTCTTTTCCAAATCCGCCAAACGAGATCCTTTCTTCGCCGGAAGCCGCCCGCGCCGGAAAGGGTGCCTTTCTAAAGCACTGTGCTATCTGCCACGGTGCTCTGGGTCACGGGGACGGACCTCAGTCCGCTACCTTGGAGCCTCGTCCAGCCGACCTCCGGAACCTTCGTGGTGTGCGATCCGAGGCCGGCTACTGGTTCTTTCGCATCAAAGAGGGAGGAAAGACGGAGCCCCTGGCCCGACCGCGGTCCGCCATGCCGAGCTGGGGAGAGCATCTGACGGACGAAGAGATTTGGGAAGTCGTGGCTTATCTGAAATCACTCACCGGGGAGCGGGCATGAAAGCCGAGATCCTCGTGCTCGGGGTGGGGAACCCCCTCCTTGGTGACGAGGGCTTGGGGCCTCAGGTGATCCAGGAGCTCCAAGGAGCATATAGGTTCCCACCCGAGGTGCGCCTGCTGGATGGTGGAACCGCCGGCCTTTCGCTTCTTTCGGAAGTGACGGCCGTCGAGAAGCTACTCGTGGTAGATGCTGTCCAGACCGGCGCGGTCCCCGGCACGGTCGTGTGGCTGGATGAAAGCGCTCTCAGCGGAGCCCAGCGAAGTCTCATGGGACCTCATGACATAGGCGTGCAGGAGTTACTGGCCGCAGCACGTTTCCACGGTGGCCCTAGGGAAACGGTGCTATTCGGGATCGAGCCGGAAAGGATGGAGCTTGGTCTGGGCCTCAGTTCTTCCGTCGCGAAGTCTCTGCCCAAGCTGATGGCGGCGGTGATACAGCGGCTCGCCTCGTGGGGAGTTGAAGCGCGACCGGCTCTTGGGAAGGTCTGACTGATGCACGAGCTCACCGTGGCCGCGTCTCTTTGTGAGTGGGCTCTCGGACGGGCGCGCGAGGTGGAGCCCAGACGCCTGCTTGCCATCGAGCTCGAGCGTGATCCCTTGTCGGGACTGAATCCGGATGCCTTGGAGTTCGGATTTCGCGCCATGGCGGCAGAGACCGAGCTGGCCGAGACGCGGCTCGAGTGGGTATCGGTAGACCCCAGCTACGCCTGCCGGCGTTGCGGTCGGTCGGAAAGGGCGGCGGTTCCTCCCCGCTCCTGCAGAACCTGCGGCGAGGCGTTCCCTCGACTCCGTCGGGACGACTCGCTTCGTATCCGGAGTATCGAGGTGGACTGATGGCCCGTATCGCATACCAAGAGAAGGTTCTATCGAAAAACGATGAGCTCGCCGCGGAAGTCAGAGAGCGTCTCGCCTCGCGAGGAGTCTTTGCGCTCAACCTTATCAGCGGTCCCGGGGCGGGCAAAACGTCCCTCGTCGAGAGAACGGCGGCCTGGGCAAGTGGCCGCCTGAGAGCAGCGGCGCTTTCCGGCGACCAAGCCACCGATAACGACGCCAAGCGCATCCGGTCGGCGGGGATTCCCGCCCTTCAGATCACGACCGGAAACGAATGTCATCTCAATGCGGGGCGCGTTCTCGATCTGCTGGACGCTCCGGAGCTGGACGACATACGGTTGCTCCTCATCGAGAACGTTGGGAATCTGATTTGCCCCGCCGCCTACGACCTAGGAGAAGCCGCTAAAGTGGCCGTCCTTTCGGTCGCCGAAGGCGACGACAAGCCTCTCAAGTATCCGGCCTTGTTTCAAAGGGCGGAGCTCATGGTCATCAATAAGCTGGACCTGCTCGACCGGACGGACTTTCGATTGGACCGGGCCATAGCGAACGCCCGCGAAGTAGCGCCACATCTGGACGTATTGTCTCTGTCCTGCCGTACCGGCGAAGGTCTGGAAGGGTGGTACCGGTGGATCGACGACCGGCTGGGGCGTATGTGAGCGCCCCCTCGGCTTCCTGGAAGCAGGTGGGGATCCCCGGACTTCGAATCCGGATTCGTGGGGTCGTTCAGGGGGTCGGTTTTCGACCCTTCATATACCGACTCGCCCGAGAGCACCGCCTTCGCGGTTCGGTCTTGAACTCGCCGGACGGAGTCGTGATCGAGGTGGCGGGTACGCCGGAGGATCTGGAAGCCTTCATCGCTGACATTCCGGAGCGCCGACCGCCCTTGGCGAGCATTACTTCGCTCGAATCCGAACCGGTGACTTTGGTCTCGGGAGAAGGTTTCACCATCGAGCCTAGCCAAGCCGGCGGGACGCCGACGGCTCTCATTCCGCCGGACATCGCAGTCTGTGACGCCTGCTTGGCGGAGCTTTTCGACTCCAGCAACCGCCGGTACCGTTATCCGTTCATCAATTGTACCGACTGCGGGCCACGGTTCACCATCATCCAAGGGCTACCCTACGACCGCCCCAAGACCACCATGGCGCGTTTCAAGATGTGCTCCGAGTGTCAATCGGAGTACGACGACCCGCTCAATCGGCGCTTTCACGCTCAGCCCAATGCCTGTCCGGCCTGCGGCCCGCGGTTGATGCTGTCTCATGCGCGAGGAGGTCGCATCGACTGCAGCGATCCGATAGTGGAAAGCGTGTGGCGGGTGGCGGCAGGAGACATTCTGGCAGTCAAGGGCATCGGAGGTTTTCACCTGGCGGTGGATGCCACCAACGACCAAGCGGTCCAGCGCCTCCGTCTGAGAAAGCACCGCGAGGAGAAGCCCTTGGCCCTCATGGCGCGCTCGCTGGCCAGAGTCGCCGAGTTCTGTGAGCTGAGCGAAGAAGAGGCGCGGCTTCTCGCCGGACCGGAAAAGCCGATCGTGCTCTTGAAAGAACGCGCCGCTCGGTGGGGGCCCATCGCGGATTCGGTGGCCCCCGGGCAGGCCACCCTTGGGGTGATGCTACCGTATACGCCGCTTCATGCGCTGCTCCTCGATTCATCGCTCTACGCCATCGTACTCACCAGCGGCAATCTCAGCGAGGAGCCGATCGCGTATCAAGATGGGGAGGCGCGGCAAAGACTCCGCGACGTCGCGGACGTCGTTCTAACGCACGATCGGGATATTCACCGCCGGGCCGACGATTCGGTAGTCCGTGTTGCCGCCGGCGGAGTGCGCATTTTGCGACGGGCCCGAGGTTATGCCCCTCGACCGGTTGCGCTTCGTCGAGCCGTGCCTTCCTTGCTGGCGGTGGGAGCCCAGCTCAAGAGCACCATTTGTCTGACCCGGGGCCGAGAGGCCTTTCTCTCCCCTCACATTGGAAATCTCGATCATTTGGAGGCCTTCGGTTCTTTCAGGTCGACGGTGGAACATCTCCGTCGTGCATTGGAAATCGAGCCCGTGGCCGTCGTTCATGACCTCCATCCAGACTATCTCTCCACCCGCTGGGCTCTTGAGGAATCGGGCCTCCCCGCAGTCGGCGTGCAACATCACCACGCCCACATCGCTGCGGTGCTCGCCGAGCATGGCGTGGAGGATACGGTGGTCGGTCTGTCGCTCGATGGCACCGGTTTTGGAATCGACGGTCAAGTCTGGGGAGGGGAAGTCCTGGTCGCCGATCTACGAGGGTTCGTTCGCGCCGCGCACATACCGTATGTGCCGCTTCTTGGAGGCGAGGCCGCGGTGAGGGAGCCATGGCGGATGGCTCTGGCCTGGCTCTATCGAATCTACGGCCACGAGCTCTTCGAACTCCAGATCCCCCTGCTGGCGGCGCTGGACAAGGATCGTGCGCGGCGCCTGCTGGATGCACAGGACTCGGGTCTGAGATGGCCTCTCACCTCGTCTTGCGGCCGCTTGTTCGACGCCGTAGCGGCGCTCTGTGGCGTGAGGATGCGGGCCAGTTACGAGGGGCAGGCGGCCATGGAGTTGGAAGGAGTGGCGGAGACGGCGATGGGCGATGCCGAGGAGCCGCCCGAGGTCGAGCCCGCGAAGAGCCGCGTCCTGGAGATTCCAGCGGACTCTATTGTGCGAGCGGTAGTGAGCGAGCTCACGCACGGCCTGTCACCAGGTGAAGTGGCGGCACGTTTCCATAAGCGGTTAGCCAATGTCCTGGTAGCGACAGCCGCCTCGGTCGCGAGAGACAGCTCCTTGGCTCGCGTCGCTCTCGGGGGCGGTTGCTTCCAGAACCGCATCCTCTTGACCGAGGTCCACCGAGGTCTGAGAAACGAGGGTCTGGAGATCCTGGCGCCGTCCCAGGTTCCGGCCAACGATGGAGCGATCGCTCTCGGACAAGCGGCGGTGGCGGCGGCCCGCATGTCGTCATAATCCGCTCGCCGAGAATCGCTTCCCAGCCGAGACCTCGGGTCTTGTCCTCCCTTGCGCCGTGCTGCGTTCCGTGGGGCGATGTGATAAGAGTAGCTGCTTCAAACGGGAAGCCCTTAAGAGGAGGGAGCTCATGGCCAGTTTCCAGGAGCGGGTGGTTGGCGCGGCAAAGCTCGATCTGCGCACCTACGCGGAAGTCAAGGCAGATGCGAACGCGCTGGGCCAGTCTTTGGGTGTGGTGGTTCTCTCCGCCGTGGCGGCGGGTATTGGAAGCCTCAGTGGAATCGGCATGGTGGGCGGGACCCTTCGCGGGCTACTTTCCTGGGCGGCCTGGGCAGCGATCATCTTTGTGGTCGGAACGAGGATCCTACCCGAGAAACAAACCCAGGAAGACATCCAACAATTCCTGCGGCCCCTCGGCTTCGGGGCGGCTCCGGGCATCGCGCGGATCCTGGGAATCGTGCCGGTGCTGGGTCCGTTCCTCGTTTTTGTGGCCAGCGTTTGGATGATCGTCGCCACCGTGTTTGCGGTGAGATCGGCGCTTAGCTACACGGACATGGGGCGAGCCGCCGCCGTCTGCGGCATCGGCTTGATCTTCTACGTGGCCTTCTGGTTCATCCTGAGCGCCATCTTCGCTTAATCGATTCTGACCGCGGTCGAGTCACCTGCCCGGTCCTTCTGGCGATGGAGGAGGGATGCTGATATCGATGGTGTCGACCTCCCCCAGTGTATCGAGAGAGCCGTCGAAATCCTGAGCGCGACCGACCGCCAGGAGAATCAGAGCGTCGGGACGGATGCGCTTCTTGGCGGCTCTCAGAATGTCGTCCGCCGTCACCTTCTCGATATTGGCCCGGTACTTCTCCAAAAAATCTCGCGGATAGCCATAGTAGTCGTACGTCATCAGCCGCCGTACGATCTCTCCGGTGGAGTCGAAGTTGAAGACGAAGGAGTTCAGGATGCCGTCCTTGGCGAGTCGCAGCTCCTCTTGGCTCACCGGCTCCTCGGTGATGCGCCGAATCTCCTTGAGGATCGCAGTCGTCGCCTGCAGAGTGGTTTCGGACCTGGTGTTACATACCACCAGGAAGGAGCCGGGATGATCCCATTCCGCACTCCAGGAGGCTCGTACGCGGTAGGCGAGTCCTTGCTCGGAGCGAATGAGCTTGAAGAGGCGAGACGAGAAACCGCCACCCAGTATCTCGGCCATCAACGCCATGGAGAAGTAGTCCGGGTCGTCGAGGCGACCGCCCAAGTGGCCGATGCGGAGATTGGTCTGATTGACGTCGTCTTTGGGGATGAAGTTGACCGAGGGCTTCCAGTCACTCGTTACCGGAGGTGGGGGGGATAGCTCGACTTCCTTGCTCTCCCAGGAGCCGAAGAGTCTTTCCACCAGGGCGCGAACCGCCCCGCTATCGAAGTCTCCCCACAGGCCAAGGCTCACCTGATGGGGATGGAAGTAGCGCTGGTGGAAGGCGACGATGTCGTCGCGGGTGATGCGATCGAGGGTGGCGTACTCGATGGTCCGGGCATAGGGGCTGTCCTTGCTGTAGAGCAGCTTGAAGAACTCCCGGTTGGCGATGTCCGCCACGTCGTCGTTCCGGCGCGCGATGCCGCTTCGCATTCCGACCTTGGCGAGCTCGATCTTGTCGTCGGGGAAGGCGGGGTTCTGGAGAAGGTCGGCCAGGATCTCGAGCGCCATGGGGAAGTCTTCCCTGAGGGCGAAGAGGGATGCGCTTCCCGCGTCCTCACCGATGCCGGTCTCGACCGAGGCGCCCACGTTCTCCAGCATGTGGTTGATCTCGTCTCCGCTGCGGGTGGTGGTCCCTCCGGTTCGCATGGTTAGGCCGACGATACTGGCGAGCCCCAGGCGATCGGGAGGGTCGTAACGCTCCCCGGTACGTATGAAGGCAAAGCCCTGAACCTTGGGGAGGGTGTGATCCTCGAGGAGATAGAGTACCAGCCCGTTCCCAAGCTCGGTTCGTGCCACATCGGGTACGGCGATGTCGCGTAGAGGGGGATAGGTCAGCTCCTGGTATGACCTTTGGGCGAGGGCGGGCGAAGCGAAACTGACAAGGAGCGCCGCCACTGCCATTCTACCCGCCTGACGGAGGCGTGCCCTCTCGCTCATGGGGTCCTCCTACCGGCCGACCGGCCGTCCAAGGTGTCGGTCAGCAAATAGCCCACCGTTCGGTTTCTCTCCGTGAAGTAGGTGTTGGCGACTCGCTGGATGTCTTCCCGCGTGACCCGATCGATGTCATCCAGCGTGCGGAATCGATTCCGCCAGTCCCCGGTCAGGACCTGGAAGGCGGCGAGCTGAGAGGCCAGGCCCGAGTTCGAGTCGAGCTGAGAAACGAGACGGGCGCGGGCCCGGCTCTTGACACGATGGAGCTCTTCGTCGGTGATGAGCTCGGTCTGTAGACGCTCGATCTCGGCGAGAAGCGCTTCCTCGTTCTCCTCGTTGGTATGGCCGGGAGTCGGATAAGCGAGAAACAGGAACAGGTTGGGATACTTCTCGCCGGGAAAGCCCGAGAACCCGCCCGCCGCAACGGCAATTTTCTTGTCTTCTACCAGGCTGCGATACATTCGCGAGGTGCGTCCCCCAGAGAGAATGTCCTGAACGGCATCGAAGACCGCATCGTCGGCGTGGGTCACGCTCGGCTTGTGGTAGCCCATGATGATCAGGGGTTGGGCCTCCGTGTACACGGTGGTACGCCGCTCTCCTTCCTGAGGCGGCTCCTCGGTCCAAAGCCCCTGGGGCGGGGGACCATGGGGGATCCGACCAAAGTAAAGCTCGGCGAGTCGAATGGCTTCCTGCGGATCGACGTCGCCGACGATGAAGGCGGTGAGGTTCGGCGGCGTGTAGAATTGGCTGAAGAACTTCTCGGCGGCGGGGCGCGTCAGGTTCTGCAGATCCGAGTACCAGCCGATGGTCTCCCGGCTGTAGGGATGCGCCTGATAGGCAACCGATAGAAAGTCCTCGAGGAGATTTCCGACCGGCTGGCTCTCGACGCGCATGCGTCGCTCCTCGATGACCACGTCCCTCTCCTTGTAGAACTCGCGCAGCACCGGGTTGAGAAAACGATCGGACTCCAGCGAGAACCAGAGCTCGAGCTTGTTCGACGGGAGGCTATAGAAATATCGCGTGGCGTCCATCGAGGTGCTGGCATTGAGACCCACCGCTCCCGCCTGTTCGAGGATCTGGCTGAACTGATCCCTGATGACGTATTGGTCCGCTTCTTCTTGGGCTCGTTTCAGGGCCTCCTCCAGCTCCCCGATCTGTTCCGGATCGGCGCGCTCCCGCTTACGGCGCTCCTCACGGAGCGCCGCCACCACTTCGTCCACCTTCTCCATCGCCTTCTTCTCTTCGGTGTAGTTGGTGGTGCCGATTTCCTTGGTGCCCTTGAAAGCCATGTGCTCGAACATGTGAGCCATGCCGCTCTCGCCGTTCTCTTCGTCCACCGAGCCGACGTCGGCGTAAAGATGGAAAGAGACCACCGGAACCGCATGCCTCTCCACGATGAAGAACCTCATCCCATTCCCGAGCGTGTGCTGGGTGACGCCCTTCTCGAACTCCTCCAAGGTCTGCGCTGCCAGCGGGGACAGCGCCAGCATCGACGCGGTGAGTAGGGTGGCAATCGGCGTGGTTTTCATGACGGTAAACTTTCCTCCGTTCGAGATACGGTAGCGTCCGATCTCAGGCCGGCGCACCGGCGCTCGCCTCCAGGCGAGGCCACAGGGGATCTCCTTTTTGGGTGGTGAGCTTGCCGGCGCTTCCCCAGGCGGCGTCGACGTCGAGCCGCAACTCGCG
>Ga0209321_10000721_pt1 | contig 21932 bp, 20 predicted proteins | sample Rifsed16ft4_FD_184012 | JGI IMG/M metagenome (GOLD analysis project Ga0209321, IMG submission 184012) | Soil microbial communities from Rifle, Colorado, USA - sediment 16ft 4 - CSP-I_5_4 (version 2) | ecosystem: Environmental > Terrestrial > Deep subsurface > Rock core/Sediment | place: Rifle...
TCCCGTCGGGCTGACGGATGATCGCGAGGAACTGGTACAGCGTGTTGAACGCGTCGATCGCAAGGATCTTCCCGCGGAAGTCCTCGAGGGACCGCTTCACCGGCGAGATGAGGTCGGAGAGGTCCACGCCCATTGCGAGCCGACCACCGCGCGGTCCCGCCTTGAAGCTTTCTCACTTCTGCGGAGGTTCCCGTCGAGCCGACGGTCCGGGTCTGCTCCGCCTCCATAGGCCGTAGGCGATGAGCGCGATGGCTGAGCCGATTGCGGCCGCAGCGACGATGAGGGGAATCGCGGCGGGCATATCACCGTCCACGACCACGAAACCTTCTGTGAGGAACTGAGGCTCCAGGCTGGTTGAATCGAGGAGCATGTTGACGAACCGGCAGCTCCCGTTGGCGCAGGGGTAGCGGAGGTCCACGAGGAACGACCACGCTTGCGTGTCGTAGTTCGGCGCGATGCCCACCTCGAACTCTGAGAAGCTCAGTGGACCCCTTGAGTGGTTGACGGCCTCTGAGGCGGCATGAACGACTTCAGCGACCGAGAACGCCGGGGTCGGAGGGCTGTCGAACCACCGGAACAGGCGCAGGTAGATTACAGAATGGAACTCCAGGTCCTCGGACGCGACTAGCTGATTCGCGTGGTCGACCAGGAACGATCCTCGATTCTCCCGCAGGGTACCGGTGCGGCTCCCGATCTCCACGAACGTCCCGTTCGGGTCTTGTTCTTGATGGGAACTAACCGCCTCGACGTACGAGGAATTCGCGGTCGGCAATCCGAGGGAAGCCGCCGTCGCGCTAACGAACTCCCTCAGCGTTGAGCTTGACAGAGGGCGGGCAGGAGCGAACCGGATTGTCAGGGAGACGAACTCCCGCGTACTCCTCGCATAGAACAGGGTCAGCTCCGTCCCGGCGGGGTCTTGGAACATGGAGCCGTTCGCGCTCACGTGCAGAATCCGATTGAAGGCGTCCCAGAAGGTCGAGTTTGGCCAGTTCGGCGGTAATCTCGGGATCGGTCCGACGGTCGCATTGAGGCCCAGCGCACCGGTCACCATGTCCGCGAGGTCTGGCGAGGCGCTCTCCATCGTCAGGTTGGCTGGAGGGAAGCGCGACAGCCCCGTGAAGTCCCATCCGTGAGGGGGCTCGTCGCCCGCCAGCGAGCCGGGGACGGCCGCCGACAGCAGGCCGATGAGGGCCACGATCACGGACGCCGAATGCGCCCGACGCGATCCCTCCGCCGACATCGAGTGCACAATCGGACGCGCGGTATTTGCGTTTATTGGAGCGGTTCTCTTCCTGAGGCCGCGCAGTTCACGCCTCGGACGACTTCACGGACACGAGGAAGTTCTCCTCCCCGAGGCTCGCCTCCACGATGTACCCTTCCGTGACCTGCTCCCGCACGAACCGCACGTCCGTGGAGTTCGTCTCCCGCGAGATGAAGTCCCGCCAGCTCCGGAGGAGCCGCACGGAGTTCTCGCTCGCCCGGATCCGCGTTTCGATCCCGTCGCTCTCCCCGAGCTTCAGGTCCTTCCGGATATCCTTGATGATGTTCACGAGCTCCTTCGCGTAGCCCTCGCCGAGGATCTCCGGGGTCATCTCTGCGTCGAGGTACACGACGCCGTTGTCAAACGGCTCTAGGATCACGTGGTCCGGGAGGGACTCGGCGAACGTGACCATGTGCGGGTCAATCCGGACCCGCTGTCCGTCGATCCCGACGACGTACTCCGCCCTTGCGAGCCCCGCCTTGATCTTCCACGGGTCCTGAGACTTGAGCATGACCTCGATCTTACGGGCCCACAGCCTGTACGCCGCGGACACGGCCTCGCGGTCCACCTGGACGGTGACCTTCATCCCCCGCCACGTCTCGTCCATCGGAACGATGTCCAGCTCCTTCGCGAGGCTCTGGCCCACGATGATCTTCCGGAAGGCGGTGATCGCGTCGAGCGCGGTCTGGTGCGAGGCTTTCACCGCGATCCGCTTCACGGGCCAGTACCGCTCGATCCCCGCCTTCGCCTTCGCGTTCGCGACCGCCTCGAGCACCTGCCGGACCATGTCCACGTACAGGGCCATCTGCTCGTCCGTGACCTCGAGGGCGCCCGCCTCCCGGTGGGCCATCGCGGCCTCCTGCACCTGGCGGGCGATCTCCGACGCGGGCGCGGTGACCGCCTCCGTGATCCGGTCCACGAGGCCGGAGGCCTTCGGGAAGTCCTCCGTCTCCAGGAGGGACCGGGCCCACGCGAGGAAGTCCTGCCCGCCCTCGCCCGTGAGGACCCCCCGCTCCGCGAGCTTCGCGGCCTGGGCCATCGGGCTCGTCGCGAGGGGCCCGAGCGACGCCTCCGGGGCCTCCGTGACGAACAGCAGCTTCCGGACGAGGTCCGCGAGGCCCTCGAGGCCCGCCACGTCCCCGCTCCACGTCGCGAGGCGGCGGCCGAAAGTGTCCTCGATCTGCTTCAGGACCTCGATCATGTACAGCGGCAGCACGGGCGGCTCCTCGCCGTGGACGACCGCGACGAGGAGCCCGTTCGGTCCGGGCTCCACGAGGACGGTGGCGTCCTTGAACTTCGTCCGCTTGAGCCCGTGCGCGCCTCGCGCGAAGGCGGTGGTGATGAACTCGCGGACGTGCCGCACCAGGGCGTCGGCCTCCGTACGGCCCGGCGCGTCCCGGTACTCCCGCGACTCGTGCGCGAGGAGCGCGCCGTCCTTGTGGAACGTGAGGGCGTCCGTGACGAGGTAGGTCCCGGAGGGCTCCACGCGGACCTCCTTCGAGTCCGTGGACTCGTACCGGCTCTCGTCCAGCGGCCTCCGGTAGCCGATCCGGACGTCGAGGGACGTGGCGCCCGCCTCCCGGGGCTTCACGCCGAGTTCGACGATCCTGCGCTCGTTCGCCTCGACCTTCGGAATCTTCTCCAGGCCCGTCACGTCGAAGTCCCCCAGGACCGCGATGTCGAGGTCCTTCGCCGCCCAGTTCCCCTTGTTCGCGATCTCCAGGAGCACGCGGTTCCAGGCGTCCGCCTGGAGCCCCTCCGTCGGAATCCCGAGGAAGAGCCGCGGGTAGCGGTCCTTCAGCTGCATCTCGATCCGCTGGCGGGCCTCGATCCGCGCCCGGTCCACGAGGAGCTCGAGGTCCTTCGCGTTGTCCGAGCGCAGCGCCTTCTCCGCCATGTCGAGGTAGTGCTCGGTGTCCCCCGCGTCTGCCCCGAACTCCTTCGCCTCCGTGACCATCCGGCGGATTTTGTCCATCTCCGCGCGGGCCTGGGTGACGACCATCGACTTGCGGTTCCGGTTCACGCTGTCGGACGCGCGCTTCAGGTACTCGTCGAGGCGGCGGTAGTCCTTTCGTTGGATCGCGTCCTCGATGCGGGTGAGGAGGGACTCGGCCTCCCGCACGTCCACGCCCTGGGCCCGGTTCTCCCGGATCGCGGACACGAGGCTCGCGAGGTCCATCTCGACCTTGCGGCTCGCGACCTCCGTCTTCGCCCGCTCCAGGGAGGAGCGCACGTTCTCCGCGATCTCCCGCACGCGCTCGTAGTTCTCTGCGTTGAAGGCCTCTTGCGCGTCCCGGAGCAGCAGCTCCGCCTGGGACACGTCCGCCCCGAGGACCCGCAGCTCCTCGACCGTGCGCCCGGTGGTCAGGAGGAGCTCCTGCATCCGCTCCCGCACCCGGCCCTGGGCCTCCGTGGCCTTCGTCTTCGCCTCGCTCACGAAGGCCCACGCGCTCTCCAAGGAGCGCTCCAGGTTGTCCGTGGCCTGCGAGAGGAGGGCTTCCACCTCGCTGACGTCCTGCCCGCTCATCCTCGCGGCCTCGAGGGCCCGCGCGGTCTCCGTGACGGGGCTCTGCGCGAGCGCGCCCATCTCGGCGGTCTGGACCTGGGTGACGAAGATCAGCTTGCGGATCAGCTCGTCGACCCCCTGGACCTCGTGGAGCATCCCGCTCCACTTCTCGAGGACGGGACCGAACTTCTCCTCCACCTCCTTCAGGACCTCGATCATGTACAGCGGGAGCAGGGCGGGCTCGTCGCCGACGAGGACGGCCGCCAGGAACGTGTGCGGGGACCGCTCGATCAGGATCTTCGAGTCCCCGAAGTCGAGGCGCTTCAGGCCGACCTTCGTGCGCTGGCGGAAAGAGTCTTTCACGAAGTCCTGGACGACGGTGAGCATCCCGCTGAAGATGTCCTCGTCGATCTCCTCCCGGAACTTCCGGGACTGGTGCGCGATGAGCCGGCCGTCGAGGTGGATCAGGAAGATGTCCTCGACGAGGTACGTGCCCTGCCGCTCGACCCGGACCGCCTGCTGGTCCTTCAGCTCGTACTTGTTCTCGTCGAAGTACCGCTGGTAGAACACCTGGACGTCGAGCGGGACGTCCCCATCCGCGGTCGGCTTGAGCCCGATCTCGACGAGCTTGCTCTCGTCGACCCCGATCTCCGGGATCGGCTTGAGGCCCTTCACCTCGACGTCGCCCTTGATCTGGATGTCGACGTTCCGCGCGGAGAGCTTCCCCTTGTTCTCGACCTGGAACGCGTACTTGTTCCAGACGTTCGCCTGGAGCCCCTTCGTGGGCAGCGTGATCACGAGGTTCGGGTACCGGTTCTTGATGAAGTTCTGGACCTGGATCCCCGTGCTGATCTCGGCCTGCTTCACGAGGATGTCCGCCATCGAGATGTCGTTCCTCCGGAGGGCATCCTCCGCCTCCCCGAGGATCCGCTCCGCCTCCGCGACGTTCGCGCCGACCCGCTTCGCGGACGCGATCATCGTCTGGATGCCGCGGAGCTTCGCCTCGTACCGGTCCGCGAAGTGGCGGGTCCGGGCCTCATGGAGCGCGGCCTTCGAGTCCGCGATCATGCGGTCCAGGCTCTCGTACCGGCCCGCCTCCATCGCCCGCTGCGCGTCGTCGAGGAGGGACTTCACCTCGTCGATCTCCATGCCGACCCTCTCGGCCTGCGTGATCATGCCCTGGATCGACCCGATCTCGTCCGCGGCCTTCCGGAGGAGGACCGCCCGCTTGTGCTCCAGCACGCGCTCCTCGAGGTCGTGGATCAGGGAGTCCATGCGGGCCGCGTCGCCCTCCTCCGCGGCCGCCGCCGCCTTGCGGTGGAGCTCCTCGAGCTCCGTCGTCTCCATCCCGAGGCCGGCGCCCTCCTGGACGAGCTTCCTCGCGCCGTCGAGGCGCACGCTGACGTGGACCCTCTTCGCGGCCGCCAAGGAGTCCGCGATCTGCCGCGCGTACGACTCGAGGTCGTCGAAGCGGCCCACCCGGATGTCCTCCTCCGCCCTCCGTAAGAGATCGGACGTGATCCGCACATCCGCGCCGACCTTCTCGCTCGCCTCGATCTCCGCGCGCAGCTCCTGGATGCGGACCTCGAGGGCGGCGTACCCCTTCTGGCGGCGCGCGTCCTGGACGATGTCCTCGATGACCTTCTTGTACTCGATCGCCTCGACGAAGCGGCTGTCCTTGATCGCGTCCTGCGCGTTCAGGAGGACGTGCTCCGCCCGCGGGACGTCGTAACCCTCCGCCTTCGCCTGCTCGATCGTCCGGTCCGCCATCGCGACCAGGTCCTCCGCGGCGACCTTCAGGCCCTCCGCGACGCTCTCCGCGTCCGAGCTGACCCCGGCGATCTCCTTCTCGACCTCCTCGTACTGCCGCGCATCGAGGGCCGCCTCCGCGCGGGCGACCACCTCCTTGGCCCCGAGGATCTCGATGTCCGCGCGGCTCAGGTCGTCGACGAGCCGTTTGATCCGGTCGATGGACCCCCGCGCGGCGTCCCGGCGGGAGCGCTCCTCCGCGGCGATCGCCTCGTCGTGGGACCGGATCAGGGCGTCCGCCTTCTGCTCCGCGACCCGCGCGAACTCGACCGCGTCGTCGTACTCGCCCCGCCCGAAGTACGCCTCCGCGTTCACGAGGATGCCCTCCGGCTCCCCCACGTCCAGCCCGAGGTCCTTCGCCTTTTTGATCCGGGTGCGGGCCCGGTCGAGGATCTCCTTCGCGGCGGACGTGAGTTCCGCCTTCAGCGCAAGCGCGGTCTCCTCGATGCCCCCGAGCAAGAGGTCGACCTCGTCGAAGCTCCGGCGCTGGAGCGCCCGCTCCGCGTTCCGAAGACCGTCGTCCGCACCCTGGATGTCGATGTCCGCCTTCTGCAGGTCCTCCAGGAGGCGCCGGACGCGGAGGAAGCGCTCGGAGGCCTTCTTCGCCCGCTCGAGCACCCGCTTCTGCTCCTCCGCCACGCGGGCCTTCTTCGCCTCGCCGACGGCGGCCTCGATCGCCTGCACGAGGTGGAGCACTTTCGCGAACAACTCCCCGTTCATCGCTTCCTCCGCGTTCGCGAGGAGCTGCTCCGCGGTCGCCATGTCGAGGCCCTGGGCCTTCGACTCCGCGACGAGGACGCGGGCCTCGTTCAGGCTCTGCTCCGCTCCGTTCTTGAGGCCCGTCTTGATGCCCTTTGTGATCTCCTCGGCGGCGGAGACGTACGCCTCCGCCTCCTCGAGCTTCTTCAGCTCGAGTGCCCGCAGCGCGCTCCCGAGGGCGTCCCGCGCGGCGGTGACGTCGGTGAACTCGGACTCGACCTCGTCGATCTCCTTCTGGACGGCGTCCATGCGGGACCGGAGGTTGTGGAGGCGCTCCGTGAACTCCTTTTTCGAGGCCTCGTCGTGTTTCGAGGCCTCCTCCTTGTGGCGCGTGAGGGCGCGCTCCGCGCGGGCGCCCGCGATCCGGGCGAACTCGAGGGTCTCGTAGTGCTTCCCCTGGGCGAACGACTCCTCTGCGTTCCGGAGGATCCGCACCGCGTCCGGGACCGCGACCTTCTCCGCCCGCACCTTCTCGACGGTGTCCCGGGCCCGCGCGAGCATCTCCTCCGCCGAGGCCCGGAGGGCCTCCTGGAGGCTGCGGACGATGTCGTCGACTTCCGTGAGGAGCGTGCGGGCCTCCTCGTACCGCCCCGAATCCGTGGCGGCGCGGGCCGCGCCGATCTTCTCCTCCGCCCCGGAGACGTCGATGTCCGCCCGGCGGAGCTCGAGGAGCCGCTCCTTCACGCGGGTCGCCATCTCCGTGAGGATCTTGATTCGCTCGAGGTCCTTCGTCTCGAGCCGCTCCGCGACGAGCTTCTGGACGTCCACGGACTGCCCGCCCGCGATCGCGTCCTCGACCTCCTTGAGGAGCTCCCGGGCCTTGATCGCGTCCACCCGCCCGACGCCCGCGCGCTCGACGATCATCTCGATCGTCGTCCGCACGACCTCGCGGTACCGCGCCTCCCGCGCGCTCTCCGCCGCGTGGCGGGCCTGGGCGATCAGCCGGCGGCCCGCGGTCACCTCGCGGGCCGCGACGGCCTCCTTCGCGTCCTTCACGTAGCGGTCGAACTCCGCGGAGTCCGCCCCGATCTTCCGGAGATCCTCGGAATCCAAGGAGAGGGAGGCGAGGCTCTCGGAAAGCCTGCGCAGGATCGCGGCCTCCCGCGTGAGGTCGAGGGCCTCCTTCGCGATGGCCCGGGACCTCGGGAAGTCCCGCTCCTGGAGGGCCGCCCGGGCCGCGTCGATTTGCGCCGCTGCGGGCGCGACCTCGCCCCCGCGCCGCTCCTCCTTCCGGACCTCCCGCTCCGCAACCTTGATTGGGAACTCGGATTGGGCGACCCGCCGCGCCTCCCGGGTCGCGACGCCCGCGAGCTGGGCGAACTTCTGGACGTCCGCATACACGCCCTTCCGGAGGGCCTCGCGGGCCTGCGCGAGGACCTCGCGGGCCTGGGTCACGTCCGCGCCGACCTTGCGGGCGGCGTCCATCTCCGCCTGCCCCTTCACGAGGAACGTCTCCGCGCGGCTGTACTTGCGGGCGTCGTCCGCCCACGCGACCGCGCGCTCGAGGTGCTTGCGGGCCTCCGCGAACGCGTCCATGGAGGCGGCCTGGCGGGCCTTCGCGAGGGCCTCCTCCGCGTGGTCAACCTCCCCGCCCCGCTCCTTCGCGTGGGCGACGTGCTCCGCGGCCGTGTCGATCAGGGAATGGAAGTGCTTCTCCCTCCGGACCTCGAGGGCCTTGATGGAGGCCCGCGAGAGGAGCCTCTCCGCGTCCTCGAACTCGCCGCCCTCCGTGGCCTTCCGTGCGAGGCCGAGGTTCCGCTCCGCGGCGAACGTGTCCACGCCCGTGTCCCGGGCCTCCCGGACCCGGAGCTCCGCGCGGGACAGGTCCGCTTCCACCCGGGCCTTCCGGTGGGCGATCTCGACGGCCCGCCGCGCGGCCCGGGCGAGGTCCAGGGCCCGGCTCTCCCGCCCCTCGCCGTGGGCCCGCTCCGAGGCCTCGATCAGGCGCTTCGCGACGGCGACGTCGACGCCCTTCGCCTCCTCCGCCGCGGACGCCCGCAGGGCGGCCTCGAGCGCGACCCGGGCCTGCCCAGGGCCCGCCCTCGCGGTCGGGGCCTGGGAGACGTGGGTGCCGCACGCGAGGCAGACGTCCCGGCCCGCCGGAACGGGGGTCTCACACATCGTGCACGGGGGCATGGAACACGCTCGGTCTGGGCCGTCGCGAGAGGAAGTATCGCTGGAAAGCGGCGCGGCCCTTATAATCATAATGGCGGCGGTTATCCCCGGTGATAGCGATATGGCATTTTCTCGCGGGCGCGAATCGAGCGGGAAACCTTAATGGCCTGGGGGGCCGTTCGAGCGGGCCGTGGGGACCTTCGCGGACGGTGCGGGCGGGCACGGGCTCGTGGGGAAGGCGGTCGTGGACCCGGAGGGCGTCGAGCTCGGGTACGTGATGACGGAGGACGAGAAGTTCCTCACGGTCGGGGAGGGCCCGATCGGCTCCCTGAGGCTCGGGAAGCGGTTCGTCGAGCGGGTCGCGGACCGGGTGATCCTGAAGGCGCCGCTCGTGGAGATGTTCACGGGGCTCAATGTGATCGACTCCGCGGGCGAGTTCGTCGGGATCGTGCGGGACACGGTCGAGACGGAGGACACCCTCGACTCGATCGTCGTGGAGGACGAGGAGGGGGAGATGGTCGTCGTCGTCCTCGAGGACATCAAGGCGATCGACGAGTTCGTCGAGCTGGACGTGACGGGCGACGAGCTGTACGAGACGAGCGGCGCGTGACGCACCACGCATGACGACAGCTAGGGCCGGCCCGCCGATAGGATGTACGGGAGCGCCAGAAGGACGAGCCCGAGGACGTAGAGCGGGATCACGATCCACGTCCGGACCCATGCGGTCTGCTCGGGCGACATGGAGACCCCGCGCCCCCTCCTCACGATGGGCCGGTTCCGCTCCATGATCCGCACGAACACGAAGAGCCCCAGGGACATCGACAGCAGGATCGCGGAGCCCAGTCCGAAGAGGCTCGAGAAGTAGTACGGCGTCGCCTTGTAGATGTAGTACACGTCCCGGGCGATCCAGTCGCTGCACACCGCTGTGTGGTCGCAGCCCTCCGTCATGAACGTCCGGAGGTTGTCCATCTTCTGCTCGTAGACGTCGCCGAGCGCCTCCGGCGAAGTGTTCCCGCTGTACGCGAGGGTCCGCCAGGTGATGACGGCTTCCGTGCGGTTGATCAGCTGGTCGATGTACTCGTACTGGAAGCCCATGGACCGGTCCGGCGTCCGCTCCCAGGGAAAGTACGCGGAGTACATGTCGTCCGTGAGCCCGAGCCGGTGCATCCCAGTGACCGCCTTCGTGAGTTCCGAGATCATCGCCTCGGGCGTGTTCACCTCGTACGCGTTGAGGACGTGACCGCCGACCTCGCGGTCGTACGCGAAGCTCACGACGATGCTCCCGTACGAGCTGTACGCGATCGTCGCGACGAGAGAGACGACGAACAGCACTCCGTACTTCGCGGACCCCCTCATGTTCCCACCGGCCTACGATGGGCGGCCGGGTATTTAGCCGGGCGCGGGATTCCCCCGGGAATCCCGCCCTCCGTCCCGCGCCGATAGGGCCGCCCTACGCGCCCGCCTCCGCGGCCTCCCGCTGGGCCTTCGCGACTCGTGCCTTCCGGAGGGCGGCGTCCGCCCCGCCCAGGATGCCCGCCGCGTCCGCCGGCGTCAGCGCCGCCGTCGGGATGTTCGCGGGGACCATGATCACCGTCGCGTTCTCCTTCGAGACCTCGAACAGGATGTTCATCCAGCGGAGCTCCATCGCGGTCGGGTGGCCGCGGTACTTGTCCGCGGCCTGGATCATCAGGTCCGCGCTCTGGGTCTCCGCCTCCGCGAGGATCACGCGGGACCGGCGCTCCCGCTCCGCGGCCGCCTGGCGGGCGATCGCGTCCTCGAGGTGCGTCGGGATCTTGATCTGCCGGAGCACGACGTGGATCACGTCCACGCCGTAGTCCTCCGTGAGTGGATTGAGGCGGGCCTCGACCTCCTTCCCGAGCTTCACGACCCCGCCCAGGATCTCGTCGAACTCCTTCGACCCGAACGTGTCCCGCATCACGGTCTGCGCGAGGCTGCTCGTCGCATCGTTGTAGTCCACGACGTTCAGGATTGCCTTCTTCGCGTCCACGACACGGTAGTACACGACCGCGTCGATCGTGATCGGGACGTTGTCCTTCGTCAGGCTCATCTGCGCGGGCACGTCCACGGTCTTCACCCGCGTGTCGATCCGGACCGGGATCTTCTCCGAGACCGGGTTGATCACGACGAACCCCGGGCCTCGGATCGCGCGGAACTCGCCCCATCGCAGGACGGGAACCCGCTCCCACTCCGGGACGATCGCGATCGCCCTCGCGAGCAGGATGAGCGCGACGACAACGATTACGAACGCGAGCAATGCACCGAGCACGACCCACTCTGCGGCCATGTTCCCCACCTTTTTCAAGATGGAGGGACGGCCCCGCTCTTGAGGTCGGGGGCGGAATGCCCCGGGGAATCCGGGGGGCACGCCGCGCTAGCGGCCGGCGCCCGCGTCGGACGGCGGGGAGAGCATCGTCAGCGCGAAGCCCATCCAGAGGACGACCCCGATGAAGACGAGAATCGTCCCCGCGTTGAAGTAGATGGAGAGCCCGAGCACGATCAGCGGGATCACGATCCCGTAGAGCACATACCAGACCGCGGGGTTGCGGGCCATCGGCGGCCCGTCGAACGCGAGGGCGGCTATAAGTCTTCCTTCGAGGGCTGACCCAACGGGAGCGCCTCCGCCGCCCTCTCCGCGGCCTCCCGGATCGCCCGCAGGTTCTCCGCCACGCGGTCCGGGAAGATCCCCGACCCGGACACGAGGATGTCCGCGCCCGCCTCCCCGACGATTGGCGCGGTGTCGACCTTGATCCCGCCATCGACCTGGAGCTGCACGGGCAGCCCCTCCCGGTCGATGTACGCCCGCGCCTCGCGGATCTTCGGGACGACGTCCTGGCGGAAGGCCTGACCCGCGAAGCCCGGGTGGACCGTCATCACGAGGAGGAGGTCCACGTCCTTCAGGTACGGGACCGCCGCCTCGAACGGCGTCGCGGGGTTCAGGACGAGGCCCGGCGAGACGCCCACGTCGCGGATCGCACGCACCGTGGCCGCGATGTCGTGGTCGCTCTCCACGTGGACCGTGAGGTCGTCCACACCCGCCTCCGCGAACGGCATCACGAAGTCCTGCGGGCGCGTGACCATCAGGTGGGCGTCGAACGGGACGTCCGTGAGGGGCCGGATCGACCGCACGATTGCGGGCCCCATCGTCAGGTTCGGGACGAAGTGCCCGTCCATCACGTCGATGTGGAGCAGGTCCGCGCCCGCCTCCACGGCCTCCCGGACCTGCTCCCCGAGGCGGTCCAACCGCGCGGACAGGATGGAGGGCGCGACCTTGATCCGGCGGGCCATCGGCGCGGGAGAGGCCATGGCGGGGATAAGGGTTTCCCGCGGACGCCGTCTTAGCTCGCGGAACCCATTCTAAACATGTTTAGAACCGCCCGCGCACCCAGCCTCAGGGCGCGTGGAGGAACGCCGCGGCTTCAGAGGGGCGGATCCGGATCCGGGCCAGCCGGGCCCGCACCCCGAGGCGCAGCAGGTCCCGCTCGAGTTCGAGGGCGTCCGCGGGCCGCAGGAGCAGGACGCTCTGGCCCACCCAGCGCGCGCCGGGGCGCTCCAAGTACCCGGGGTGGCGGTACGTCCGGGAGGTGCCGTTCCTCTGCACGGTCTGCTCGTACCCGAAGACGATCTGGCACACCCGCGCGGCCTTCGGCCGGAGGGGGCCGGGAACGTCGTAGGAGAACAAGGTCCGGGTCACGCGTCCATCGGGGTTGGTCGTCGGGTCATCCATGAGGGTCCATATGGACAGCTATATAATAGCTGTTTCCGGGGGAGGTGGCCGAAAGTACTCGCGTGCCCCGGCGGGGCGGCCGAGGGTGTGCTAAACATGTTTAGAACAAGGCCGGTCGGCGGTTTCATGCCGTGCGGAGCCCATCCCGAATCCATGGCCTCTGAGGGCGGACGACCCCGGGAGGTGCGCGTGAGCCGATGGACGGTGGAGTCCCTCCCCGTCACGGGTCCGCTCCTGGCCGCCGCGATCGCCTCGACCCTCGCCCTTTCGTGGGTCCTCGTCACGGAACCCGAATCCCCGCCCTGGGCGGTCGTCGCGACATCCGGCATCCTGGTGGCCATCGGGGCCCTCCTCGTCCTCGACCTCCTCCGCCTCCGACACGGCGTGCGCGGTCCGAGGTCCCCGTCCTAAACATGTTTAGAACGCCGCGTGCGACCGCGGGGGCGCCGAGAAAGCCTTTAAGCCCCTCCCGTTCTCCCGCCATCCGGGGCAGGAGGCGACACGGTGGCCGAGGTCTCCGAAGCGACGATCCGGGAGCTCGAGGACAGGGCGCGGCTCCTCCGGCGGCACATCCTGAAGATGACGCACCAGGTCCAGAGCGGCCACCCCGGCGGGTCGATGAGCGCGTGCGACATCGTGACCGCGCTGTACTTCCACGTCCTGCGGGTCGACCCGGCGAACTCGGTGTGGCCGGACCGGGACCGCTTCGTGATTTCGAAGGGCCACGCGTGCCCCGTCCTGTACGCGGCGCTCGCGGAGCGGGGATTCTTCCCGGTCGAGGAGCTGATGACGTTCCGCCGGATCGACAGCCGCCTCCAGGGACACCCGGAGTACGGCACGACGCCCGGCGTCGAGAACGCCGCAGGCGCGGAGGGCCAGGGCCTCAGCTTCTCCGTCGGCCTCGCGCTCGCGGCCCGCCTGGACCGCAAGGCGTGGCGGACGTACTGCCTCCTCGGGGACGGGGAGCAGGACGTGGGCCAGACCTGGGAGGCCGCCCTCGCGGCGTCGAAGTACCACCTCGACAACCTCACCGCGATCATCGACCGGAACGGGATCCAGCAGGAGGGGCGCACGGAGGAGATCCTGCCCCTCGAGCCGCTCGCGGACAAGTGGAAGGCGTTCGGGTGGAACGTCCTCACGATCAACGGCCACGACCTGCGGCAAATCCTCACGGGGGTCGACGAGGCGCACGCGCACAAGGGCCAGCCCACGGTGATCATCGCGAAGACGACGAAGGGGAAGGGCGTCTCGTTCATGGAGAACGTCGTCCGGTACCACGGGGCGGCGACGACGGACGAGGAGCTCAAGCGGGCGCTCGCGGAGCTCGGCGAGGTGGTCCCGTGACGTCCCCGATCCCGTGGAAGATGGAGTCCCAGCGCTCGTACTTCGCGAAGGCACTGATCGAGCTCGGGGAGCAGAACCCGGACGTCGTCGTCGTGGGCGCGGACACGACGGAGTCGATCAAGACGATGGACTTCGGGAAGAAGTTCCCGGACCGCCTGTTCAACGTGGGGATCAGCGAGCAGAGCATGGTCTCGCTCGCGGCGGGGCTCGCGGCCGCGGGCAAGGTCGCGTTCGCCTCCACGTACGCGGTCTTCGGCGCGGCCCACACGTACAACGTGATCCGCCAGTCCGTCGCGTACACGAAGCTCCCCGTGAAGCTCTTCTGCAGCCACGCGGGCCTCACCGTGGGCCCGGACGGCGCGACGCACCAGCTGAACGAGGACATCGGCCTGATGCGCGGCCTCCCGAACATGGCCGTCTTGGTGCCCGCGGACGGGCCGCAGACCGCGAAGGCGACCCACGCGGCCGCGGCGTGGCCTGGCCCCGTGTACTGCCGGTTCTCCCGCGCGAACTTCCCGACCGTCACCTCGATGGACGACCCGTTCGAGATCGGCCGGTCGTACGTGATGCGGGACGGGTCCGACGTGACCCTCGCCGGGTGCGGGATCATGGTCTCCCGGTGCCTCCAGGCGGCCCAGGACCTGGACCACGCGGGCGTCTCCGCGCGGGTCGTCAACGTCGCGACCCTGAAGCCGCTCGACGCGGCCACAATCGGGAAGGCGGCCCGGGAGACGGGCGGCATCGTGACCGCGGAGGAGCACTCCGTCGTCCACGGCCTCGGGTCCGCGATCGCCGGGGCGGTCGTCCAGGAGCGCCCCGTCCCGATGGAGTTCGTCGGCGTGCGGGACGTGTTCGGGGAGAGCGGGGACGGCTTCGAGCTCCTCGAGAAGTACGGCCTCACGGCCGCGAAGGTCGTCGAGGCCGCCCGCCGCGTGATGAAGCGGCGCGGGAAGTGAGGCCGCCGGCGGCTACCCGACGCAGCCCTTCTCGCTGAACCGGACGATTGTCACGAAGCCCGAGGCGTTCTCGTGCTTGAAGTCCAGCGGGCCGTCCCGGATCCACCAGTTCTTGATCGCGGTGACCTGCGCGTGCTTCCAAGCGATCCCATTCGGCAGGTCGATCGTGCCCTCGAACTCGTCGCCGGTCACCGGGTTCCTGATGTGGGTGCTGTGCACCTCGCCGACGCCGCCGACCTTGAAGTAGCTATCATGGCCGTCGTACACGAACTCGATCCTGGCGAGCCTCGGCGCATGCGTCTTCGCGAGCGTCATCGGAAAGATCTCGAAGGCCCCACCCCCGTGCTTCCCCGAGACGATCGCCTCGATCGCCTTCCGCTGCTCTGGGGTCGCGCTCGGGTCGATGTACAGCGCGCCGACCCCGTTCCCCTCGTGAATCGCCTTCGGCCACGAGAGGCCCTGCGCGAACCGCACGCCGTCCAGACCCACGTCCCCGAACTTCCCTTCCCGGATGCGGTACGCGTTCAGGGCGTGGCAGTTGCCATGGGTCGGATACCCATTGAAGTTGCACGGGCACCCGTAGTCGCAGTTGCAGCTCTGGATGAACTCCGCCTCGAAGTTCCACTTCACGTCGGCCATCCTCGTCCACCCTCGGCCCGGCCGGAGGGAGGCGCTGCTGATACTTAACGACTTTCGGACATCCGAAAACGCGCTCAGGGGCCCGTGAACGAGAAGGGCGAGTAGAACCCGTTCTTCTCCGAGACTTCCCAGTTCCATCCGTGGTCGTGCAGGCTCAGACGCTTGGACTTCGCGACGACCGTGGTCTGGTTCGGTACGGCGGTGAAGGGGACTCGCTCGAGGGTGACATCCTTCCCTCCCTGGCCCTGGAGGCCCTCGATCTCCATCTCCGCCACGTCGGGGATGCGCAGCGTCCGGTGCTTCCCCTTCGCCTCGAACTCGATCTTCGTGCTCCGGACGCCGAGGACCTTGCCCACGAGCGGCCCCAGCGCCGCGGGTTCCCCGCCCGCCTGACCGCCGAAGATCGTCCCGAGCGCCTCCTTCTGGGCGGGGCTCGCCCGTTCGTCCAGGTACAGCGCCACGTCCCACTTCACCTTCAGCATATGCCCCGGGGCGTGGGCCGCCAGCGCGACGTTCAGTCCGTCGAGGGGCACGTCCCCGTACCTCCCGCTGTCGACGTGCCACGCCAGGAGGACGCCGCACTCCCCCTCCGTCGGCGCGCTCAGGAACACGCACGGGCACGCCACGTCGCAGTTGCACGCCTCGAAGTAGCTACCGGAAACATTCCATTTCGCCATGCCCCGCTTCCTGGGACGCGATGTGCCCCTCCTTATATAACAGCTTTCGGATTGGCTAAAGAATGGCGGGCGGGACGTCGGAGCAGGAACCGAACCTCCTCCGGCAGCTCACGCTCCCCGTCGCGGTCGCGGTGTCCCTCGTCGTCGCCGCCGCGTGGTACGTCACGTGGTCCACGTCCGACCTCTCGATGGCCCTGACGGCGACCCCCGTCGGCCCCGTCGGGACCGCGGGCCTGGCCCTGTTCTTCCTGATCCTCGTGGTGATGATGGTCGCGATGATGCTCCCCGCGGCCCTCCCGATGATCCTGACGTTCGACGGCCTCACCCGTCTCAAGGCGGGCCGGCCCGGGAATCCCGCGGACCGGGTCGCGACGGCGCTGTTCGTCGCGCCGTACTTCCTCGTCTGGGGCGGGTTCAGCCTCCTCGCGCTCGTCGGGATCGGGACCCTCGGCCTCATGGGCCCGATGATGGGCCCGCTCGTCTTCCTGCCCGCCGGCGTCCTGGTCGCTGCGGGCGCGTACCAGGTCACCCGCGCGAAGGAGGTGTGCCTGACCCACTGCCAGTCCCCGATGGGTTTCGTGATGCTCCACTGGCGGAGCGGCCGCGCGGGGGCGTTCCGGATGGGCCTCCGCCACGCCGCGTACTGCATCGGTTGCTGCTGGCTGTTCATGCTTGTCCTGTTCGTCGCGGGCTCGATGAGCCTCCTCTGGATGGGCGGGCTGTCCCTCGCGATCTTCGCGGAGAAGGCGGGCCCCCGGACCGCTGCGATCCCCCGCGCGATCGGCGTCGCCCTGGTCGCCCTCGGCGGGGTCCTCGCCGCGCGGACGCTCCTCGGGATGTAGGCGGCGACGGGCCTCCATGGCGGGGACGTCCCCCGGCCGTCGCCTCTGGTGTCCCACGTGAAACGTTCTTAACCGCCCGCATCCTTCAGGAACTGGCGCAGGCGGTATCCATGGTGAAGATCTTCCTCGACACCGCGGACATCAACGAGATTCGCGAGGCGGCCTCGTGGGGCGTCCTGGACGGCGTGACGACGAACCCCACCCTCGTCGCGAAGACGGGGCGGAAGTGGGGCGAGGTAATCCAGGACATCCTCGCGCTCGTGGACGGCCCGATCAGCCTCGAGGTCACGAGCACGGAGGCCCCGGAGATGGTGAAGCAGGGCCGCCAGCTCGCGAAGCTCCACAAGAACGTCGTCGTGAAGGTCCAGATGACGACGGAGGGGCTGAAGGCGATCAAGGCCCTGTCCGCGGAGGGCGTCCGGATCAACTGCACCTTGGTCTTCAGCGCGAACCAGGCGATCCTCGCCGCGAAGGCGGGCGCGAAGTACGTGAGCCCGTTCATCGGCCGGCTCGACGACCAGGGGCAGGAGGGGATGCAGGTGATCCGGGAGATCGTGGAGGTCTTCCGGAACTACGACTGGGACTGCGAGGTCCTCGTCGCGTCGATCCGGCACCCGCTCCACGTGATCGAGGCTGCGAAGCTCGGCGCGGACGTCGTCACGATGCCGTTCGACGTCCTGAAGAAGATGACCCAGCACTCCCTCACGGACGTCGGCCTGAAGCGGTTCCTCGAGGACTGGAAGAAGGTCCCGCAGTAGCCGGCCTTCAGCCCGACGGGTGCGGAGGGGGAAGTCCGGGATCGCCCGCGAGGTCCATCGGGCGCATCGCGATCCGCCGGTACGACCACGCCATCAACCCGCTGGAAACGGCGACGACGGAACCGAACAGCGGGCCAAAGTTCAGGATGGGAATGCCCCCGAAGACAATCCAATCCAGATTGGTCTCCGTGCGGGTGACGAGCGTCGCCGCGCTCAGCGTCTCGCCGAGGACGCCCGCGAACCCGAGGGCGGCCGCGGCGACGACCACGCGCGCATCCCCCTTTGACGCGAATGCCAGGGCCGGGAGGAGGACAGCGATGAGGAGCGAAAGCGCCCCTAGGCCAAGCAGGAGGACGCCCGCCGCGAACACCCCCCCTCGATTCGGCAAGGAGAATCCGCAGTCCAGACACGAGAAGGCCCCGAGGTAGACCAGGGGGACGGATGCGATCGCAAGTCCGAAGCCCACGAACGCCGCGACCCGATGTCCGCGGACCATGCGTCCGACCTGCGGGGGTGCGCTCCCGCGGGTCCGCAGGAGCTGCCCCGAACCGGCCAGGAACAACACCAAGGCCCCGAAGTCGAGGACGACCGCGGCGTAGAAGGCCACTGCGAATCCCAGCTGCAGGCTGCTCTCCGTCCGAGCGGGATACAGGAGACGCGTCGTCGCGTACCCGAGCCCCGCGGACACCGCTCCGGCGGCCGCGCCGATTGCATACATGGCGAGCGCGATGCTAAGGAGACGGACGCCGCGATGAAGCACCAGCCCGGGGCGGGGACCGTACCCGATTTCCAGGGAGCGATCGTCTGTCGGCATCCAGCCGCCTCGGCGGGGACATTCGCGCCGTGAACCTTAACTGCACGGCCCGCGCGCTCGCATCTGGGGACCGAGGGGATGATACGTGAACCGTGGGTCGCGGTTAGGTCCCGTCCGAATCCGGGGGATGCCTTCAAGAGCCCGCAGGGGAATCGGCCGCCCGGATGTTCGCGCCGCCCGCGGTCCAGGGCCCGACGATCACCCTCGACCAGGAGAGCTTCAAGGCCCTCGCGTCCGAGGTCCGCGTGGAGATCCTGAAGCGTCTGGACGCACGGCGGGCGACCGTGACGGACCTCAGCTCCCTCATGGACCTGAGCAAGCCGACCCTCCTCGAGCACCTCGAGAAGCTCCAGACCGCGGGCCTCGTGAAGCGGATCGACGAGGGCCGGAAGTGGATCTACTACGAGCTCACGGGGAAGGGCCGGAAGATCCTCCACCCGGAGCGGGTGACGATCGTCCTCTCCCTCTGCCTCTCCGTGCTGATGGCGGGGATCGGCGTGTTCGCGCTCCTCGCGGGCTCCTCGGGCTACCTCGCGGCCCCGGGGACCACCGGCACCGCCTTGTCGCAGGGCGCGATCCCGATCCCGCTCCTCATCGGCTTCGGCCTCGTCGCGGCCGCCCTCTGGTTCATCGCGGTCGCGCTGTTCTTCAAGGTCCGCGGGGACCGCCGCCGCGCGGAGATGTTCGCGTCCCTCGAGCACCTTTGACCCGCCCCGGACGATGCCCTTAACTAGCGGCCCGCCTTCGTTCCGGTCGATGGCCGTAGCGGTCCGGGGGAGGGCCTTCTGGCTCCCGCCCCTGCTCCTGTTCGCCGCGGTCCTCCTGCTCTCGTCCCTCGCGTTCGCGATCGCGAACCTGGACCGCGGGGAGGAGGTCCTGCCGCAGGTCCCGGACCTCGGCATCGGCGGGGACCCGGGCGTCGCGCCCTTCGGCCCGACGGGCACGCAGCTCCAGCTCGTCTGGCAGATCACGATCGCCTCGATCTTCGTCGCCGCGTTCCTCGCCGTCGTGATCGTGAAGCTGAAGGGCGGGAAGCTCCGCCGCGTCGTCTCGGTCTGGGAACTCCTCGGGTACGCGTTCGGGGTCGGCGTGATCCTCTTCCTCGTCCTGTTCTGGCCCGCCATCGTGGACGCGATCGGCGCCCTCTCCCGGCCGGGCGGGACGGGGAGCACGCCGGGCACGGGCGGGGGCTCCGGCCTCCCGCCGTTCCCCACGAGCACCGCGTTCCCGATCGCCCTCTTCGTCTTCGCGGCCGTGCTGATCGCCGTGTACTTCTTCGCCGCGTCGTCGCGGGCCCTCCCCGCGATCCTCGACGCCGCGCGGAGGCGCGAGCCGGACCGGGCGCGGCGGCGGTTCGAGGCGGCGGGCGTCGTGACCCGCACCCTCCTGGACCTGGAGGCGGGCGGGGACTTCCGCACCGCGGTGATGGCGTGCTACCAGCGGATGTGCTCCCTCCTCGAGACGAAGGGCGTCGTCCGCCAGGAGGCGCTCACCCCGCGGGAGATCGAGGGCCGCGCGCTCGCCGAGCTCGGGCTGAGCCAGGGGAGCGTGGACGACCTCACGGGCCTGTTCGAGGAGGCGCGGTACAGCGACCACGCGATCGGGCCCGCGCAGCGGGACCGCGCGCGCGACTCCCTGAACGCGATCCGCCGGGAGCTGGGGGGCTGACATGGCCTGGGGCGGACCCGTCGAACCCGCGCCGAGGCGAGACTCCTGGAAGAAGGAGATCCGCCGCGGACCGAGGCCCGGGGACCATTCGCCCTACGAGGCGATGATGCAGGACCGGTACGTCGCGTCCGCCTTCGGCACGCAGGTGGCGTTCGTCGGCGCCCTCGTCCTGATCGTCGTCGCGGCCCTCGTGTTCTACGCGCAGTACAGCGGGGCGGTGCGGTGGCTCCTCGCGGTCGTCCTCCTTGCGACGGCCGCGTTCGTGATGGCCCGCTACGTCGGGAGCCGCGTGCGGGACCCGAGGCCGTTGCACGCGGGGTCGCTCGTCGAGCGGCGGGCGCCCGGGGACCTGCGGAGCCTCGCGACGACGTTCGACCGCGCGTCCGCGGGCCTGAAGTACAGCCAGATCATGTTCGACGTCCGGATGAAGGACGCGTTCCTGGAGCGGGTCCGCATCGCCCGCAACCTCTCGCCGGAGGACGTCGACCGCCTGCGGGCGGACCCGGAGGCCCTGATGCGGGTCGTCGGGGACCGCGAGCTCGCGCTGTTCGTCCTGGAAGGCGAGCGGAACGGGCGGCACTGGCCCGCCCTCCTCCGGGTCCTCCCGGCCCGCCGCGGGTACGCCGCGGAGACCGAGCGGGTCCTCGCGAAGATGGAGGCGTGGCGGTGAACGTCCCGGAGACCGCGGCCGCCGCGAAGGCGGTCCTGGACGAGGTCGAGAAGGCGATCGTCGGGAAGCGCCCCGTCCTCGAGAAGCTGCTGCTCGCGGTCCTGTGCGACGGGCACGTCCTGATCGAGGACTACCCGGGCCTCGCGAAGACCCTGATGGCGAAGACGTTCGCCGCGGTCCTCGGGTGCGACTTCAAGCGCGTCCAGTTCACCCCGGACCTCCTCCCCGCGGACATCACCGGGACGTACGTGTTCGACCGGAAGGCGGGCGAGTTCGTGCTCCGGAAGGGCCCCGTGTTCACGAACCTCCTCCTCGCGGACGAGATCAACCGCTCCCCGCCGAAGACCCAGGCCGCCCTCTTGGAGGCGATGCAGGAGCGGCAGACGACGCTCGAAGGCGAGACCCACCCGCTCGCCCGCCCGTTCGTCGTGATCGCGACGCAGAACCCGATCGAGTACGAGGGCACGTACCCGCTGCCGGAGGCCCAGATCGACCGGTTCCTCCTGCGGATCGGGATCGGCTACCCGACGCGGGAGCAGGAGGTCGAGATCCTTGCCCGCCGCCGGTCGCGGAAACAGGAGGATGTCGCGGTGGACCGCGTGAGCTCGCCGGACCAGGTCGTGGCGATGCAGCGGGCCCTCGAGGAGATTCACGTGGACCCCGCCGTGGAGGCGTACATCGTGGAGGTCGCCTCCCGAACCCGGACGCACCCGCAGGTCGAGGTCGGTGCGAGCCCGCGCGGGTCCCTCGCCCTCCTGAAGCTCGGCCGCGCGCGGGCCGCCCTCCGGGGACGGGACTTCGTCGTCCCGGACGACGTGAAGGAAATCGCGGTCGAGGGCCTCGCGCACCGCCTGATCCTGAAGCCGGACCCGTGGATCAAGGGCGTCCGCACGGCGACCGTCGTCGAGGAGGTCCTCGCGTCCGTGCCCGTGCCCAAGGTCGATTGAATGCGGACGTCCCTCGCCTCGTGGCTCGCGGGAGTCGCGGGCACGTTCGTGGCGATCTCCCTCCTGTTCCTGAACTGGCGGATCCTGCTCCTCGCGCTCCCGCCGATCGTGTACCTCGCGCTTGCGGGCCTGCGACCTGTGCCGGCGCCCGTGCTCGACGTCGCCCGCCAGGCATCCCGGGACCGGCTCTCCGTGGGCCAGGAGGTCCTCGTCACGGTGCGGGTCGCGAACCGCGGCCCCCGCCTCGAGCTCGTGGAGCTCCACGACGAGGTCCCTAGGGAGCTCGTCGTCTCGAAGGGCCGCCCGCACCTCGCGGTCGCGCTGGACGCGGGCGAGGAGGTCTCGTTCTCGTACACGGTCTCGCCCCGGGTGAAGGGCGTGTACCGCCTCGGGCCGCTCGTGGCCCGCTCCTCTTCGCCCTC
>Ga0209321_10000728_pt1 | contig 21830 bp, 17 predicted proteins | sample Rifsed16ft4_FD_184012 | JGI IMG/M metagenome (GOLD analysis project Ga0209321, IMG submission 184012) | Soil microbial communities from Rifle, Colorado, USA - sediment 16ft 4 - CSP-I_5_4 (version 2) | ecosystem: Environmental > Terrestrial > Deep subsurface > Rock core/Sediment | place: Rifle...
ATCGTGCCGCCTGTATCGCTCCGCTTACTTTCAACGCCATTTCGTAGAACTTACGTTCCCACGTGTCGTCCGGGATCCTCTTTTCCAGCATCAGCCGCAACAAATTTCCGTACGTACTGATATTATTAAAACCGTGGTCGTGGACACCGATATGGCTCACGTGGGTCGCCATCGACTGAACGGTCGATTTCCTTCCCATTTCCAGAAACGCCGAATCATCTGTCGCATCAAACTGAAGAATGGCAGAGCCGAACTGAAATCCCTGGGTCCATTCCGTCCATCCCCGCGACGTGTAAACTCCGTTGGCGGTGAAGACGGGTGCGCCTTGACGATTCCCCGACTGCCGTTCAATCTGTTTGATCTTTGCCGCGGAGAGTTCGAACAATCGTTCGATCGCGGGTTTGAGCGAGAGAGATGTGATGCTGTTGTCAATTGTTATCATAGCTCAGAGCCTTGGTATTGTAAGTCCGCCGTCGATAGCGATCGTCGAACCGGTGGAAAATGGAAAATGGCCGCCCAGGATCGCCTTCACCGCGAGTCCTACCTCATCCGCTTCACCCCATCGCTTCTGCGGAACAACCCCTTCGGCAAGTATGGCATCATATTTCTGCCTGACGCCTTTCGTCATATCCGTCGCCATGATCCCCGGTCGCAGCTCAATGACAGTGATCCCGTGGGACGCCAGCCGCGCCGCCCAGAGTTTCGCCGACATGGAAAGGCCTGCCTTGGACATACAGTATTCTCCCCGGTTGAGCGAGACCATTTCCGCCGAGGCTGAAGAGACAAAAACGACAGCGAGCCCGCCGGGGAGAAGAGGCTGCGGTGCCTCTTTGAGCCAATAGCGGGCAACGCTCTGAGTCAGGAAGTGGGGACCTTCAAGGTTGACTGCCAAAAGCTCGCGGAGCGAGGTTTCTTCCATTTCCGTCACATCCACCCGGCGGCTGGGGCCAATTCCTGCGTTGTTCACAAGCGCGTCGATTCGGCCTAATTCCTGAAGGGTCTTCTGTACGAGGGATTCCCGGTGATCCTTCCTGCTGATATCTCCCTGAATGGACAGAAATCGCTGCCCTGTGTTCGTCTTTTTCTTCTCACAGAGATCGACTGTCTCCTTTGCTGCATCGGCATTCTTCGTGTAATTGATCACGATGGAACATCCAAGCTCCGCCACGCGCTGTGCAATTCCGCGTCCGATTCCGCGGCTTGCGCCGGTAATGATAACAACCGGAAGCTTTTCAGGCATAGACTTTCCCTTTTTCAATGTTTTTTTCTCTTATCCTTCAGCTTCGCAGGGACTTTTCGAAGAGCAGTCTCTTTCAACTTCTCATCAGCGAGATCTTTGTACAGATCGGGACGACGTGACGCCGTGACGGCCAGAGTCCGTTCGATCTTCGAAGTAAAAAAGAAATGGGTCATGCGTTTCTCTTCGAGGTCGATTTCGCACGTGACCAGACCGATCCCCCTCCCCTGTTCGGCGAGAATTCCGCCATCCCTCCCGATTACCCCGCTTCGGCCAACCATCTTCGATGGGCCCCATTCTCCCTCAGGATAGCCGTAACAGGCAGAAAGGAGGGGAAGTCCGGTATCGATGGCGCGGGCGCGATATCGTATTTCCCAATCGACTTCCCCCCATCCCGACTGCACATGCGGGAACAGCAGCAATTCCGCTCCCCTCAGCATCAGAACTTGAGCTGCTTCGGGATATTCAATATCCATGCATGTCATGATTCCAATGCGGCCAATGTCCAATTGAAATGTTTGAAGGTCTTTTCCGGGCACAATGCCAAGCTGCTGCTCTGCGATGGTAGGATGAGTTTTTTGATAGCAGCCAGCGATCTTTCCGGTCCGATCGAACAGCACCACATGACTGGAAAGCCGCTTGCGATAAATGCCAAACATCGGAAAAGCAACGTTGATATTGGACTCCGCGGCTGCCTCTCCGACAATGTCCGTCACGCGACCCGGGATAGGATCGGGAACATACTCACGTTTGTTTTTCGACCACGTCCGATGGTGGAGATTTGCATATTCCCCGAACAACAGGAGATCGACTCTCTTCTCGCCAGCTTCACGAATCATCTCAACGATGCCACGGAGGTTCTGTTCCTGTTTCTCCTTGAAAGACCTTCCCTCAATCACGGCGGGAAGCTGCGCTGCTCCAAGCCGAACGCGCCGACTTGCTCCCAGCGTGTTGATGTTTCGCGTCTTCATTGTTCCCTCGCGGGTTCGACCCGCCGTTCTCTGGTAACGTAGAAAATGAGTACTCCCAACGATGTAAGCAACAGCCCCGCAATACCATTGAGATATGCAGGCGCAATGGGGGTCGAAGGGAGAAAGAGACAAAGGATCAGAACAATCCCCAGGACAACACAAATCCGTCCGATGAGGCGATAGACTCTCAATCCGGAGAACTTCACGGCTGAAGCTTCCGCGCGAAAAGGTGTCTGCAGATCTGCCTCGAACTTGAGAATGCCGACGTTTCGAGGATCGTCGGGTTTGAACCAGAATGCAGAGCCGAAAAAGACAACAGATGCGACAGCGGTTTCACTCAGCATGTTGCGGACATAGGTGCTCTCCTCCCAGAGACCGAGTGCCATGAGACCGAGGGCAACCACGACGGCAGCGGAACACGAGGCAATGCCGGACCACCAGGGGGTTCGGGTGTACAGAATGCCGAGCGCAACTGGAATCGCAAAGGCGGCTGTCAGGGAATAGAATCCGAGCGCAAATTGAAAGGCGCCTCCGAGCTTCGGGATATAAAGAGCAACACCGATCCCGAGGATTCCGACGACAAGCATGGTCAGCCGGGCCGTTCGCAGCTGGCTTGTTTCCGTAGGAAGAGTGCCGCGCAGTTTCTGCTGCAGCGGAGCGTAGACATCCCTCGTCAGGGTTGCGGCGAGCCAGTTGAACGAATCATTTGCCTGCCCCAGGGTCGCAGAGAGAATTGCCGAGACGACAAACCCGATCAGCCCATGAGGCAGAAGCATCAGCGCAAGACTGACGAATGATGCCTCTGCAGGAACGGCAAACGAGGGCCAAATGGCATTCATGTCGGGAAAGATGATGCGGGAGGCCATCACAGGCAAGATCCATAACAGCGGCCCGACGACAGAAAGAACGGCGCAAAGAAGGGCCATCTTCCTGGTGTCACGCTCATCGGGAACACTGTGATACCTCTGAACAATCTGCCACCCGACATTGTAACCCAGAATGACGTTGATCAGGTATGCAAAGAGGAAGAGCGGATCGGCTGTATCGCCCGTAAGCGTGAAATAATCCGCGGGGGCCTCCGCCAGGAGCCTCTCGAACCCGGCAATAATTCCGTTTCCGCCGCCGAGGAACTCATAGGAGAGCGGAAAAATAATGACCGTCATGACCGTGATAATGATCGCCTGCACCGTATCCGAGAGGACGGCCGCCCAAAGGCCTCCTATCACAGAATACAGCACCATAACTGTCCCTGTGAGGATGATCGAAAGCTGAAATCCGGTGATCGTCATGATGCCCATATCGAAGGTCTTGTCGTTGAAACCCAGCGCCGTGGAAATGAAGATGCAGAGGATATAAAGACCCTGCCCGATGCCGACAATCTGCGGGATGATGGAGGTAACGGAATAGAAATACGTCGTGGACGAAGAGTAGCGCCTCGTCAGGAACTCAAGAGGAGAATGGATTCTCGCCCGGCTCCATCGTTTCCCGAACACCCAATATCCCAGCAAATACGACCAGAATGCAGACGTGAAGATAACCGCCGCCCCGAGACCGTATTGGTACGTAAACCCGGCTGCAGCAACAAACATGAATGCCGAATATCCCGAGACCCAGTTTGACAGTCCCGCGATCAGCCATGGGATCTTTCCGCCTCCCCGGAAATAGTCATCCGTTGTTTTGTTCCGCCTGGAGGCATAAATACCCACCCAGACAATGACAGCGAAATACAAACCGATCAGACCATAATCGACGATGTTGACGGTGTTGAATTCGATCATTCGGATTTCGCTGGCCCGGTATTATTCGCGGTCAAAGTGATCGTCCTATGCAGTAACCGGGGATGTCAGTCCCGGAACACGCCATTGGAATTCCGGATCGACATAGGGCTCATCGTTTTCATGACCCTGCATAAGCTCGATCTTCCGCTTCACGAGCTCCCCGAAATTCTTATAGTACATGAAGGTTGTTTCTCCGACGCCCGAAACGACCATCCAGTTCGTTTTCGCGGTTTCCCAGAGCCGCAGGAGCTCCTTTGCGTTCTGGATCTCATCGAGGACCATCGAGTGCAGAAGGTCCCTGCATTCCTTTTTCTCCTTTGCGTCGTTCGAGTCGAGATATCCGTGGACTCCCGCGACCCACGCGGTCACGTTTCGCTGGGTCCGATACCAGCTTTTGAGCGCGCGCATGCGATCGTGCTGGTCGGTCACACAAGCCTTCGCCTCCCCGGTTTTCGCGCGTCCGCTCATACTCTCCAGAAGCTTCAGCGCTTTTTCGATCTCAGGCATCAAATCGCGATCCATCACGCTCACACAGAAAGAGGCATGAGCCGGATCGACGAGATCAAAACCAACGTCGTAGCGGAAATCGATCCGCGTTCGGTTGTGTGTTGTCGCAAGGAGGAAGTTCTCATAGTATGCGCGGTCCGCCTCAGATATTTTTTCGATATTCGGAACAATAGGCCGGATCATAAGCCGATACCACACCGACCAGGCAGCGTAGATCCAGATCGGGATCGGGAAGGAACGGAACGCTTCGTCGGAATGGTACCAGACCTTGACCAGGTCTTCGGCAAGATCCGGACCGACCCAGGATACTGCTTTGCTGAGGAGGAATTCCTTGAGGTTGAGAGTCTTGTCAGCCTGAAATGCCCTCACAAGCTCCTGGTTGATATTGAAGGGAGCAAACGACTGGGGAACCGCGCCTCCCATGAAACACGCAGTTTCGACCTCCTGCTCGGCCATGTCCTTTATCTTGTCGTAGACCAGAGACGGAAACGCGACCCCGGTCAGGGGCTCATGGTTCCAGATCACGCCCGGAGTGAAATAGACGTCTGTCTTTGAACCTTTCTTTCCGAGATCCTGAATGAGAGGCTTCTCCTCTTTCGTGAACCGGTTATAGACCGCCATCTGATGAATCTCGCGCGCTTCGGGATATTTCGGGTGCCGGTATGAGAGAGCCCATCCTTTGGTTTGAAGCGAGGAGACCTCGACATCGAGGCCGTCTTCAAGCCCGTTCCAAATGTAATCGTGCTCGGCCCAGAACGGCTCGAGGCGCAGGAGCGTGCGGAATGACGGATTGACCGTGCGTCCCGCATCCCGGAGGGTCTTCATGAACCGCAAGAGGTTCAGCGCCGCCGCCTCGGCGATCTCCTTGTCCCCTTTCCATTCCCTGATGACGTAGCCGCCGCCATTCCGGCCCACATAGAGCGAACTCGTGTATTCAAAACCGGCGCCGCTGTCGTTCGACCAAACGGACATTGACCCCAGGTTGGGGACATGGTGCATCAAATTCCGCATCATTTCCGCATAATGTTCACGGACGACCGGATGGGCGATCGACAAATTGTACCGCGGTTTGAAACTTCGGAGAGGGTGGTCAACGCGTGCACCGCGCAGTACCGGATATCGCTGCAACAATTCATCGGGAACCGAGCGCGGTTCAAAGCAGACGATCCCGGGGGTCAGTCCGTATTTCTCGGCGAGCCCGGCGTTTGTCTTAAGGTAATTGAGATTTGCCTGCAGGTAATCTTCATCGTAGAAACCTTTTGTCAATTTGCTGGAGACAAACTGATCAAGCGCAGGACAGTACGTGTAGAAACGGTGGAGAAGTTCTCCTTTCGGACCTTGTTCGAAGGGAACCGGAAAGGCAAGCCCGTTGACCTCGGCATCGGAAAACCCGAGCCGGGCCAGGTCTTTGATGTAGGCCAACCTGTCGAAATCTCTCACCGTTCGTGCATGTTGTGTCAGGAAGAGGTCATAGACGGGCCTTAGACGGGGAAAAGCGGGGAAATACACAACTCCAGCAGCGAATTCCGATGCCTCTCGGGTTGCCCATTCATCCCTTACGCGGCAGAACAATCCATAGAGAAGATGCGGGTGTGAAACCAAGAGCTCGAGGCCTGAATTCTCCCCAAGACGTGCCATCGCCCAATTCTGCTTCCCTTCGAGGGAGCGGTGAATCGATTTCCATCGGGAACGATCCTCCACAACCGCGACGCGAATTGCACCCTTTTGAGTCTCCAGGGATGTGGAGAATCCAACGGTAGCCTTTGAGCCATTCAGAAGTTGCAGTTCCAGTGCAACAGTCTCTTCGACCGGAATGGTTGGGTTCGTATACTGGATCGATTGTGCCTGACTGATAACCTGTTGGAGCGAGGGCATTCGTACTTCCTTTCGTTTTCTACTTTGTTGCGAAGGATTATTAGAAGCGGACTCAAAAACGTCCGCTCCTCCTTTTGTAAGGGTTAAAACCCTAAAAAGAGGACTTGGCATTGCCCCGCCCTAAAGGTCGGGGCAATAAAAAGCAACAAATCAACAAAGGGCTTTAGCCCTTTGCATTTTTTGAGATGGCTTCTAGTACTTTCCGTACGACTTGGCCACGTCGATCAGGGCGAAGAGATTCTCATCGGGTGTATCCCTCCCGCATTGATCTCCGCTTGAGAGAATATATCCGCCTCCCCCAGCCGCGGCATCGATGCATGCCCTGGCTTCCCGCTCGACATCGGCAACAGTTCCCCGCAACATCGTGTCAAAGGTGTTCACGTTCCCTTTGAGGCAGAACTTGTCGCCATAGCGACGTTTCGCCTCGGCGAGGTCGATATCACCGCCGGGCGGCCGCTCAAGCGGCTCCATGACGTTGATATCGGTCTCACGATAATTGATGTCGACGATCATTCCTGATTTTCCGCATGTATGCTGGTGACAGATGACCCCGGCTTTCTTGCATTCGGAGGAGATCAGCTTGATGAGGGGAAGATCGTACGTCCGATAAATATCGGGTGAACTCAGGGTCAATGACGATGCGGAGCCTGCGATAAGAATCTCATCCGGTTTTTGAGAAAGAATCTCGTTGACAGCGCGTCCGACGAAAGCCATGTAGACCTCATGGACTCTCTTCATGACATCCTTCCGCTCGATCAAATCCATGATCGCCTGCATGGAGCCGCCGTCTCTCGCCCAGACCCAGAACCCCATAAACGTTTCGATGGCCACGCCATAGATGGCCAGCTCTCCGACCTTCTGACGGTTCCGGCAAATGTTCTTGAGCGATTTGTTCTCCAGATACCATTGAAGCTTGGAAAAGTCCTTCTCGAGATCCTGGATCATCCCGCGCACATTCCAGGGAGGATCGGAGACCGGATACGAAACGGCCTCTTCCAGTCGTCCGAACGGCGTGTCGATCCATCGCTCTGCTTTGATTTCCTCTTCGTTCTTGTCAATGACCCGATGGCTCCACTTTGGGTCTTCATGCATGGTCGCATTATCATAGATGTACCATCCGTCCATGCCGAAATGTTTCACCGCCTCGAGATATGCCACATCGAGGGACGGGTCTTCGTAAAGATAGATGTCCCAAAAAGGCTTGCCGGTCAGCCGCGCCGGCACCATGTTCGATATGTCCGGTATGACCGGAACCCGGTCCGGAATTCCACGCCGCATCGCGGTCAGAATCCGCTCCCGCGGCGTCCATATTCTCTTCTCACTCATAGTCGTTCCGATGGTCTGAGTTCACTTTTCCAGTCCTCCGCAGCCGTGCGGACGGCTGCCAGGCACGCGTTCGGCGTTCCGTACGGTACAACACCGGTACCGAGAATGAATCCGGGGAATCCATTCGCCTCCTCGAGATACAGCATCGCCTTCTGGTACACCGCTTCCGGCGAGATCGTCAGAAAATCTCTTGTAGAGATATTACGACGAAATGCAATCCCTCTTTTCGAACATTCATCAACGAAGGCCGCGGCATCTGCCGGGGTGTCACACAGAATATTATTGCCGCCCGTGTCAATGTAGGAATCCAACATCGGTGTGGTGTTTCCTCCGATAATAAGAGGTACATGCTCAACACCAAGCCGGCGAATCGAGGAAATCAATTCCTGTGTCGGTTCAAGAACGAAATTCCTGTACATCTCAGGGGAGAGAAGGTCCGGCGAGGCCTGGGAGTCAAAGGCAATCACTCCACAGCCGGTTTCTACGTACGCTCTTGCATATTCCGCTGCAACATGGCCGGCGAACTTCAGAATATCATGAGCCCGCTGAGGGTCGGTCAGCGTCATCATGAAGAGGCTCTCAGCACCGACCAGATTTGCAGAGAGTGAAAAAGGCCCGGAAATCGCGCCTCGAATTGGGACGGTCTCTCCAAGGGCGCGCACAACCCGGCGTGCCACGTCGAGATTGACCGGCATCCTTCCGTCCTTCTTCGGCTCAGGGACTTTCAATGAACTGACCGGCATCTCCTCCTTCAGCACAACGCCTTCATTCCCGATCGCAGGGATGTAGGTGTCGCCGCCCTCAAAATACGTGACGACACTCCCGACAGCTTCCGCCTCGACATTGTAGACATCCAGGCCGATCACGAGCGCATCAGATCGTACCGCCTCGTATTCCGCCAACACGGCTTTCGTGAACAGATCGGGGTCTCCGCAGACCCGCGTCGGAGTCTCGCCGATAAACCAGGCCTTGTGCTCATAGATTGCCGGAACGAACGGGACCCGATCGGGCTTGCGGCATTCCAAAGCATCAGTCAATCGTGTGTGTGGTTGAGGCATTTGTCAAAAGAATACTTACACGAAGATCACGAAGAATGCACGAAGTTCAAGAAGAACAGCACGCTCCCCTTCGTGTCTCTTCATGCTCCTTCGTGGATCTTCGTGTAATTTGTTCTTCAACGTGAGTGAGTTTCAATGCGTGACCTGCGCTCAAGCAAGTTTGTGCACCTGTATCATTGATTCAAACTTCATGATCTCTTCGTACGACGAATTCGCCACCACCCACACAGAGGCGTTAGCGGTGCCCGCTGCTACGCCAAATCTCAGGGACCGCTCGAAATCCCATCCCTTCGTGAATCCGTAAAGCATCCCCCCGACCATGGAATCTCCCGACCCGACCGGATTCACCGCTTGGATCGAGGGAACCGTTACCTTCCATTCACCTTCGTCCGCAGCTGCATACACCGGGTTTCCACCATCAGTCAGGAGAACGTATTTGATCCCCGCTCCTCTCCACTTATCCAATCCCCTTCGCACTTCATTCTCGTTGTTGAGCACCGTCCCGAACGTCCGTTCAAATTCCTGCCGGTTGGGCTTGATCATTGTCGGAACCGCCTTCAATCCGAGCGTCAAGGCATTGCCGTAGGAATCCAAAACGCTCTTGATCCCCGCTTTATGAGCCGCAAGAACGGACTCGTAGAAGATATCATCCGACTCATGTCCAACCGAACTCCCGCTGCACACAACCCATGTGCTCTTTCCTGCAAGAGAAGAAACCTTCCCGGTGAGCTCATGCACTGCATTGACGCTTACATGCTCTGACGGCTCGAAGACGGCCGTTGCTGTCCCATCCTGTTCCAGATACGTCACCCCTTCCCTCGTCATGACCAGGGCGTCAACAAACTCGTGGCGAATCCCCTCCTTTTCCAGCAACTTCTTGATCACCTCACCCACTTCACCACCCAGAAAGCCCGTTGCCAGAACATCGACACCGAAACATTTCAGTTGGCGTGCGACGTTGATCCCCTTGCCTCCGGCGACCATCGACAACGACGAAGCCCTGTGGATGGCTCCTTTTTTCAGGGAGTCCAGCCGCACGGTCTTGTCCAACATCGGGTTCAGCGTGACAGTTGTGATCATCGTAAAAGCTTCACAGCACTCGCAACAGATGATTCCTCGTGAACGATCGCGCAAAGCGCAGCAACAAGCTTCTCAACGCTCTTGTGCTGCCAGACCGATCTTCCAAAGACGATCCCCGCCGCATCAGCCTGGACGCAATCATAGGCAAACTGCAGAAGCGCTTCGTCGCCCTGGTCCTTCCTGGGCCCTCCGGCTACGATCATCTTCGCACCGCATGTCTGCACGACCCGGCGAAACGATGCAACCGATCCCGAATAGCGGGTCTTGACGATATCGGCGCCATGCTCTGCCGCAATACGTGAAACAGTTTCGGTCTCCCTCGCAACATCCCCGTCTCCCTTTGCGGCAAAAATCTCCCGCTCAAAGTGATTATTCAAAAGGCTTGGAGCCAGAATCTCGGAAATCAGCGGCAGGCCCATCTTGTCAGAATCTTCCGCTGTCTGACCAAGACGCTTCAGCGAAGCCGCGTCGAATTGCGTTCCAACGAATGTGAAGACGATACCGGCATCCGCTCCCAATCTCACCGCCAGATCGACGCTGCAGATTGTCTCATAGTCTCCGGCGACCGGCGTGTATTTGGTAAAGGCACCATCGAGCCGAAGTATGACACCAAGATCGCCCAACCGGCCGGCGACCTCACGAAGTACTCCGGGAGTCACAAGGACCGCGTCGGCGTTCGTCGCTGCGATCCTTTCTGTGAGCGCCCCGGGGTCTTCGAGACCGGCCGCTGGCCCGCCGTACTGGCCATGATCGAACGGAATGATCACAGCTCGCTTGTGTTTCCATACCCTCCGGAGACGCAGTTGTTTTCCCGTGTTCATTCGATTTCTTTCAATAGTTCTGGTGACGTCAGCGTATTGTTACCGAATCTTCCCAGTATCTCCACTTCACAAATCCCACCTTCGGCGGGGTTCCGTCAAGCTGCAAGGCATGTTCGTTCGGCAACGCTTCCATCAACGCCTTTCCGCGATAAAAGACCTTAAGAACGCTCGATGCACTGTAACTGACCCTATTTTTCTCAGTCGTGGCAAAGAAGAAATGCGCATCCGTTTCAAAATCCCCGTACGTCACTTTTCCGAGGTTATACAGATAGCGTGGACGGATATTTTCACGCGCGACTTCCGCTTGTAAATCGATCTTTACCCCAATGACCGAATTACCCGACGCCCGTTCAAGTGAGAGTCCGACTGCTTTATATGGTGTCGATGTGTTGAGGAGCTTCACTCGCCGGAATAAGCCCTCTACGCCCGATCTCCGATCATGAGGGATCAGGACAGTCACAAATACTTCTGTGTCTCCAGCTTTATACTGGCTTGCGATGGTCTGATAGACAGCGTGTTCGTTTTGCTGGCTCCTGCTTATCGGCTCTGTTCCGACTGTTTTTGCGTACGTGTCGGGGAAATATACAAGAAGTGAGCGATCACGTGAGAACTTATACGATTGAATCGAGTCAGTTGCGATATCGAAGTAATTCTCACCGTGTGCGAGAATGTGTTGTCCGTGCCAGAAATTTGTGAAGGTGAAGTAGTCGCTGCGGAGAATATTGATTCCGTCTATGACCACAAAATAGTCCTCGTCCTTTACATACACGACTGTCCGGTCCCATTGATAGCCCAAATCCTCGTCAATGAGCCTGGTACGGCTCATATCCACCTCCTTGAGGTTAAGAAAGTCGACCTTTTGCGTACGGATTGCCCGATATGCCCCGGAATTTCTGACGAACTCAAGGGCGGTCTGATTGCGGTCCCGTTTGTCCAATCTGGCCACCAGACGGTTATGGAAGTAGTCCTGGCGCCAGGCGCCATACGCGCCGCTGGGAAGATCGTTTCTGTAGTCGGCATCGTGGAGAAGCACCGAACCCTTGCTCATGAGAAGCGGGATGCTGTTTTCGTCCGCATGGCCGTGATGCATTTTCTCCTCTTCCACCGAGATCGTCTGACGGAGGAATTCCCTGTCCTGCCACCCTCCGTCTCCTTCATCGCGGTATGTCACCATCAAGTAGGTGCTCTGGTCATCCCATCCGTTGCGAAAAACAACTTTCTTACCAACGACGTCTTCAAGGACTTCCTGACTTAGTCCCGATGGATGCTTTGGCTCCACTGATTCATCGCTCCATCGGAATGCATCCGAAAGCGAATACGCTTCGCCCACTCCAAGCGTGTCGGTATATTTCTTGGCTGTCCGGAAAATCGTCTGCGCAGCCCATTTCATTTCGGGGTCTTTGAAAACAGCCGCACCTTTTTCGAAGACCGGAACGAATCGGAGGCCCTCCCAACCCGAGCCCCATCGAGCGTCTCCAAACTCGGGGACTGTGCCGTTCGGGCCGATGAGCTTCGCATAAAACTTGAGGTAATACTTGGTGATCGGGGAATCGAAGAACTCGGGTTTCTTTGCAGCTTCGACAAATGAATAGAGGGAATACAGCCAGACAGGATGATAAACGGTTGCATCTTCGATCTCCCATTCGCGCAGGTTGTCGCTTGCAATAACTTCCGCCATCTGGCGCCATTTACCTGCGTCCGGATGGTTCGGCAGGGCAAGAACCGCGTACATCAGGGCCTCCGCCCGCAGAATGGCCCGATTGTGAGCACCCCATTCAGGAAAATGGAAAATGAAATTGGCACTTCCTGCGATGTCGTTCTCGATCTTCTTCTTCGCCGCGGCATCAAGAACTCCAGCCTCACGGATGCGAAAATACGTTCTTATGTAGGGAGGAATAAAGAAGAAATTGGCAATTGCGGGAACACCATTCATGTATTCGGCACGTGTGGTGTCGTACCCTTTCGGGAGGATCTTGCGCAGGTCGCCGTACTCGGAGATGATCTGCCCGGCTCTCCGTGCATAGGTCAGGTCCTTTGTTTCCTCATAGAGGAACGCCATCGCACATGCGAGATAGACAGGAGCGCCCGGCGAATCATAGCCCCAGAGAACGTTATCCCTGGTGGTCTTCTTCCAGCGATCGATCAGGGCCGGATATTCCCTCCATCCTTTTTCAGCGGCCTTCTTGATCTCTTCCCGATAGACTGCTCTTTGCGAAAATGCGGAAACGGAGAAGAGAATTGCGGAGAGAGAAACAATGCAGAATCGGTGCATAAGCGTCGGATCCTTCCTACCAGTGAATGACAACCTAGTTTGTGATGAGCCGTTGAATGATTCGGAAAGCTTTTTCAAGCTGATCCAGCTCCAGAAACTCCTCCTTCGTATGTGCCTGGGCAATATCACCAGGCCCGAAGACGACGGTGGGGATCCCATGGCTTGTATAGATCCCCGCATCAGTAGCGTAATTTGCCGGTTCGATTCGGACGCTGCCGAGTTCGCTTCGAATTGCGCCTGAAAGCACTGTCAGCACTTCAGCATCCTTTGGAATTTCAATTCCTGCCACAGAGAGAAAGGGGTCTTCAGTGACCACGTTGGGCAAATCCTTCGCCGCTTTCGAAATGGCATCCAGAATTGCTTCGCGTGATTCTCCTGGCAAGGAACGCCGGTCGATTTCGATCCAACATTGATCAGGAACCATATTCACCGCCTGTCCTCCTTCGATCACGCCGACACTCAGGGTGGGAGTGCCGAGGAGAGGATGCGGCTTACGCCGTTCAAGCTCTAATGCATGTGCTTCGAGACGTACAATGAGCGGAGCCATGAAATAGATGGCGTTTTTCCCAAGGAACGGATATGCGGAATGGGCGGCCACTCCACTTGTACGCATTCTCCAGCGAGTCACTCCTTTGTGCGCATGGATAATCGACAACAACGTCGGCTCCCCGCAAATGCCGTACGTGGCCTTTAGCCCTTTTTTCACCGCCGCCTGAGCCCCGGTAAATTGATACTCCTCATCAGAGACAAAAAGAAGAAGAATATTCCGGTTGAGCTTGCGCCCTGATTTCAGTATTTCTATGACGGCGGTGCAGAATGCCGCTATCGATCCTTTTGTATCGCACGACCCGCGCCCATAGAGCCTCCCGCCGCGAATTGTCGGCACGAAGGGATCGATCTCCATGTTGTCCGCATGGACGGTATCCAGATGGGCCTCGAGCATCAGCGTTTTCGATGCGCCTGCATCCACGAATCCCATCACATTGGGCCGGCCCGGTGATGATTCGTATACCTCGACGTCGATACCATTTTTCCCGAGGAACGCGGCAATAAAGTCGGCCAGATTCCTTTCCGAATACTCCGGGCCGCTTCGGGTCCTTCCCATGGGATTCATGCTGGGAATCGCAACAAGGTCGGCCAGCAGCTTCGTCGCCGGATCCGGATTCATGTACCCTCAACGATTGCAAGGACTCTTGCTGGAGCGCCGTCTCCGCCCTGAATCAGGAGCGGGGCGGAAATGAGCTTGACCATTCCCTCCTTGAGCTTCGAGGTGTTATTGATATTTGTGACGAGAGGAATTCCTTGTTTCAGACAGATATAATGGACGTCAAGCGTAAACGGAGTATCGGAGGCAATGACCGGTACCTTCATTTCGACAAGAAACTCCGCTCCGTCGTTCGACAGCGGCGGATATGTTGTGTAGTAATCCGATTTTCCAAAATGGGCATCCCAGCCGGTCTTTAAAATGACGCCGAGCTCAGGTTTTGTGAGTTTCTTCTTCAGTTCGTCGGCAGTGATTGGCTTCCGGGGTTCACGGGGCGTGAAATCCAGGACCTGCGCGTCGATATACCAAAGGTTTGGGTCATACTGATCCATTGTTGGATGTCCCTCAAGGACGTGTGAAGGGGCATCGATGTGAGTCCCGCTGTGCGTTCCAATCGACACGCGCGTGACAACGCACCGGTGTTCCCGATAATTTGCCGTGGCCTCAAGACGCGTTGCTGGATGCCAGGGAAAATAAACCGGTATATCGTTTGTCACAGGATGTGTAAGGTCGACAACCTTCATGGTTCAGTGTCCTCAGTCGGAGCGCCTTTTCCCGGTACGGGCAGCCCGGACCGGTCGGGAACCCAGACGATCGCGTCCACGGGACAGGCCTCAAAGCAGAGTCCGCACCCCGTGCAATTCCCCTCGACGACAACCGCTGTCCGTTTGTATTTGTGTTTCGCCCGCGCCTCCATGACAATCGCATCGAAAAAGCATATCGGAGGACAGCGATCGCAAGCAATGCACTTTTCCTCAACAACTGCCGCAACCGGCGGAAATTCTTTTGCGAAATCCGGCGGCAGCGGATTGAGACCCGGGTATTTCTTCTCACTTCCAGTCATTTCTGGGTCCTGATTTCGGTTCGCCCGACCAACGGACGATTTCGTCGGGGTGGGTCATGTGCTGAATCGCCTTCCCCCTGATTTCATCGAGCGAGGTGATCTCCTTCCTTGCCATATACTCGCTGATCTCCTTGTTGATTCTCCCGACAGACTCCCACCCGTTGATCATGATGACAGAGAGAATCTGAACCATCGTCGCTCCAAGCAGGACATACTTGATGACATCCTCCCCGCAAATCACTCCGCTTGTCCCGCTGATCGGTATCTTCACCTTTTGCACAGCCTCTGCAAGGTGGCGCAGGGTGTAATACTTTGCCCAAGGCCCCCCGACTCCGGCAAAGAAACCGTGGAGAATCGGGCGTTGCGTTTCGACATCCACATCGAAGCCCCGTATACGATTGCACAATGACAGTGCGTCTGCGCCGCATTCCTCGGCAGTGACGCATTGCTGAAACACATCGGGCCCCGCCGCAAGTTTGACGAGGACCGGAAACTTCACAGACTTCCGGACTGACCGGATTGCCGAAACAAACGTCGTTTCAAAATCGAGGCTTCCCGGGCGATGTGGAGAGGAGATATCCAGTTCGATTGCATCCGCCCCGCTTTGTTCAACCTTTTGCGCCATCATCACCCAATCCTCAACCACGTCCGCAAAAATGCTCCCGATAATCGGAACGCGGGCTCTCTTCTTGCATGCCTTGATGAAGTTCCAATAGTCCTCCAGCGTTCCGCTGTACCCCTGTTCGTATGAATAGAGCGTGAAGTGTTTAGACCTTCCATCCATCTGTTTATCCCAATCGAGCAACTTGTACCTGGGACGGGGCCAGAATCGCATATGTTCGAACTTGTCCGAGCAGGCTGTTTTCAGAACCACCGCGCCGATGGTCTGGTCCTCCGCAAGCTTGACCTGATTCACATCATGGCTTGCCGGGCCCGATGCAACCATCAACGGGCTTTGCATTGTAAAGCCGAGAAATGATGTCTTCAGAGACATTGCTATTCCGTTCTCAAAGGGGGTCGTGCGGAGAGGTCGAGGCCGTCTCCACGCTTGTATCTCCCCGGAATCGTCACCGGAAGTCTTCCGGAAACAGGAATTGCGCCCGTAATGGCCTTCACGACTGATCGCTCGGCGAGAACGGTTCCGTTGTATGCGGCAAGAATGGCTTCTGTCAGCGGGATTTTTCCGAGAACATAGGGATCTCCGAATGCCGTTAGGATCGAAGGCACCCGGGAACGGGCAATCTCACCGAGAAAATCCCTGATATCATTGCGAATTCCCAGCTTCCCTTTCCATGCCCCAACAGAGAGATAGACTCCGACAAGACTTATGTCCGCGGCCTGCGACAGTCTCACAGCCTCAGCCAACTGCGAGTTCCCCGACTCGTTCGAAATCCGCGAGATTGTCACGCTGAAGTGTGCCTCGGCAAGCATCGCCTCAAGTTCAAGCCCTGCCTGAGTATCGACCTGATCCGTGACGATCACAAGATGAATCCTTTGCGAGGGCCGCAGCGGGATGATGTTGCTTTCGTTGCGCAACAGGGTGATCGATCTGTCGGAAATCTCCGCAGCCTTCTGAAGAGATTCGGGGGCTCCGACTTCATCAGCAATCTTTTCGGGATCAACTCTCTTTTTCACGTTGAGGCCAAGCCATTCTTTCGCCGAAAGGATCCGCCGGACGGATTCATGGATCCTCGACTCCGTAATTCGGCCCGACCTTACGGCGGCGAGGACGGCCTCATATGCTCTTTCACATTCCTCAGGCACAAGGACCACGTCAGCTCCCGCCGACACCGCCAGCACTGCAGCTTCTCCCGGCCCGGCGTAATCAGTTATGCCCTGCATCGTCATCCCATCGGTCACAACGATCCCCCGGAAGCCGAGCTCTTTCCGGAGCAGGCCATCAATGACGACAGACGAAAGCGTCGCCGGAACTCTGCCCGTGTCGAGTCTTGGGAGCGCGAGATGTGCGGTCATGACGGCTTTCGCTCCGGCTGCGATTCCAGCCCTAAAAGGAACCAACTCAACCTTTTCCAATCGTTTTTGGTCAAACGGCATGACCGGAAGCATCATGTGCGTATCTTCTTCCGTGTCTCCATGCCCGGGAAAATGCTTGAGCGTGCCTAGAGCCTTTTCATTCTGAAGACCCCGGACATACGCTTCGACAAGGCGTGCCACCTGTTCGGGGTCCTCCCCGAACGATCTGGTATTGATGACAGGGTTTTCGGGATTATTGTTGATGTCCGCAACAGGCGAATTTGTCCAATGGATTCCGACCGCCCGTGCCTCGCGCGCCGTGATCGCTCCCATCGAAGCAGCGTACTCGGCCGAGCCTGTCGCCCCGACGGCCATGAGGGAGGGAAACTGCGTCCCTCCGCCGGGCACATACCGCGGGAGCTCCGGGCCTCTTCCCCGGACATGACGCCACGGGTGAAGGAAGGTCAAGCCACTCTCCAGATCTGCGTTGAAGATCAGGGGAACCTTTGACTCGCGCTGAAGCGCGTTGGTCATCATCGCGATGTCGGTCACCGTACCACCGGCCAGGACAAAACCGCCGACATGATAACGCTTGATCATGTTCACAGCATACCTGTACGCAGGACTTTCCCTGTGTGCATAGACCGCGACAAGATCCACAACAAACAGTTGGCCGATTTTTTCTTCGAGCGTCATCGATCGGAGCGTCGTTTCGACCCACCCCGCATCCTTTGTCGGAGTTTGCGGCAGTGAAACCATAAGAGCCATGAATCCCATATTCAGGATTTTTTTCATGAGGAAGGAACCGATAATTCACGGACTGTATACTTCTGCGCCGCTTTTTCTTTCAACCGACACCCGTTTCCATTTCCTTCGGGAATCGTGATCACACCTTTATCAACCGTTATCAGCGGATCAACAATATCATCCACAAACCACCGTCGCGATGACTCTACGTCGGTCGGATAGGTGAAATTTCCCAAAGTTGCCAGATGAAGCGTTTGAACGCCGCCGATTCCAAGCTCAGGCATCGTCCCTGCCCATACCGGGATTCCCGCCTGAGCACACACGTCGTGAATCTCTTTTGCTTTTTTCAGCCCGCCAACGCGCTGCACCTTGATGTTCACAATCTTGCAGGAACGCAATTCTATCGCTCGCTTGACAGCGGCCAAGTTCTCTGCTCCTTCATCGAGGCAAACCGGGGTCTTGATCTTCGACTGCAGGAGCGTATGCCCTTCGAGATCATTCTTCGGAAGCGGCTGCTCAATCATCATCATTTCGAAATCATCAAGATGGGTCAGATGAGGGATATCCGCCTGTCTATAGGCGCAATTAGCGTCGACCATCAAGGGAACTCCCGAAAAATTCTTCCGCACCATTTCCAGGGGCTTAACATCCCATCCCGGCTGTATCTTGATCTTGATTCGTTTGTATCCCTCCTCCATATAGCGCTCGATTGCCGAACGAAGGCCGTCTATTGTAGGGTAGATTCCCACCGCCAAGCCCGACTCGAGACGATTCCTCTTCCCTCCCAGCATCTTGTACAGCGGGCGGCCTGATTTCTGTCCGATGAGGTCCCACCATGCCGTCTCAATTCCGGCTCTGGCGAACGGGCTCCCGGGAATTCTCTCCAGGACCGCGTTGACCTCATCGACCGTTGAAGGCGATTCCCTGACAACAGCGGGAAGAAGGTCATCGACAAGATGCTCCCACACGCTTTCTGGCGTATCTTCCGAATAGAACGATCCGGCCATCGGTGATGCCTCGCCGTAGCCAACCACACCCTCGGAATGCACGCCCACCACGATGCCATCCTTACTTCCTATCTCACCGTTGCTAATGCGAAACGGTTCCACGAGGGGAATCCGAACGTGTGTGAGAGTGATGCGATCAATCTTCATCGAAAACGGACCGGATTCTTAAGCTCGCCGATGCGTTCCACCCGGCATGTTACCGTATCGCCGTTCTTGATCGGCCCAATCCCTTCGGGAGTACCTGTTGAGATGATATCTCCCGGTTCAAGTGTGATTAGTCTTGAAATAAACTCGATCTGGGTCGGAATATCGAACACCATGTACTTCGTATTGGCTTTCTGCCTGATCTTGCCGTTCACTCTGCATTCGACATCAAGATGAATCGGCATCCGAAATTCTTCCGTGGTGACCATCCAGGGGCCGAGCGGAGTGAAGGTGTCGAAACTCTTCGAGCGGAACCACGGATGCTTCTTCTCCAGATCTTTCGTCTGCAGATCCCGGGCGCTTACGTCATTGAGAACAGTGAAGCCGGCAACATACTTCAGTGCATCCTTTCGTTTGACCTGTGTCGCTTTCCTGCCGATGATCACCGCGAGCTCTGCCTCGTGGTCAATCCTCCCAAGCCCCCGGGGGATCCGTATCGGTTCACCGGGGCCGATCACCGAGGAGCCGGCTTTGGAGAATATGATCGGCTCTTTCGGTACCTGGAAATTTCCTTCTTTCGCGTGCAGGGCATAATTCAGGCCAAGCGCGACAATCTTCGGCGGACGGCCTATCGGCGCTTTCATGACGGCACTCCGAGGAACTTCCATGCTTGCCTGCATCCGATGGCTTTTGAGAAACTGCAGCACGGCTGTGATTCTCTCGATTGAAAAACTGCCCGTTTGTATCGACACTGCAAGGCTTGTCATCGGCTCGACCAGCAGATCCTCCTGAATCAACGCGTACGCTGCTTCTGCTTTTGAGTAGTTGATCCAGCGGCCGTCATGCTCGAATCCGATGCACGATCCATCCGGGTGGGCAAACTGCGCGACTTTCATGAAGATTCCTTTTGGGCATTGATTGTTTCTTTGAAATAGATTCCGACCGGATGCTGTGCGTCCAGCACCTTATCGGGATACGAGAGCACGCGCTGCCGCCTTTCGGGGTCATCCCTCGTCAGCTCGTCAATCCAGTGAATCCCGTAGAGAACATGGTTCACTTCGTCGGCGAGAAGAAACTCAATGAGCTGTTTCGATCGGGTGTCGCCCGTTTTGTCAGCCTTCGCAATCCAGTCCCTCAAATGCTTGCAGCTCTCGCTTTCGAATGTCATGTTCGAGAGGGCAAGACGTTCAAGGGGATCGGGGCGATTCACATCCTGTTCCCATCCGAAGAAGCTGGTGGGGTACATGCCGACGTGCCCGCCGAGCTCTTCGAGCCTTCGCTGGACAATTTCGGCATGTCTCGATTCGTCCCAGCCCTGGCGGGTCATATCCAGCTTCATTTGCCACGGGATTTCGGGGAAGTCTGAGATAATGCGCCCCATCCGCTCGACCGTGATGAACTCGCTGTTCAGAAGATCGTGGAGCAGATGGAGTTTCCCTTCATTCGTGTCGAACGACCAGTTCTTTTCCGAAAACTCATCCACCTTGCGCATGATATTCCAGCGTTGATCTCGCGCCGGCAGTTCGCTGTACGGATGGGATTTCTTGAACAAATATGATCCGGATTGTTTTCCGTCTCCCCAAATTCCGCCGGCATCGTGAATCTGCTTCTCCAGCTGCTTCTGCCATTTCTCTAGTTCGCCCCCCTGCTTCGAATCGGCAATCAGTTTTCTTATCATCGTCTCGGCCCATGCAACCTGATCGTGCTCTTCGTCGGCGATGTGCCGCAGAATGAAGGCGGTCGGCTCATCAGCCGGAAGTTCGACGTGCTTCAGATGCTCGTTGAGGGCATTCACCAGGGCCGGTTTCAGAATTCGGTAAAGCCCGATCATCCGCCGCAGCTCATCATCCGCCTTCCATATCGTCTCAATCAATCTTGCAAAATCATCGCTTGGTGAGATGAGCTGGTATTGCTTTGCGCGGCCCTTTAGCTCCGGGATCCGCTTTCCAACAAGGTCGGCGTGTACGGCATCCTGAAACATATGTCTGCCGAACGCGATCTTGATTTCCGGCTGAACCATCGTGTACGCCCAGCTCCCTATCAACTCCATCATCTGTACTTCGACATAGCGATATTTTCCAAGGAGCTGTAAGTTCTTTTGCACCGTTATCGTATCCGTCATTTCACCCTCCTCAATCTTCGGGAATCCATAATGAATGCCTCCTTCTGAGAATCTGTTACACTTTAATCCAGGATTTTGTCTCTACGGCCTTGTAGAGAGTTTCCAGTAAGTGATGAATTTTCAATGCATCGTGGAAATTTGGCGATGGCATCCTGTCGTTGACAACGCAATCCAGGAAATTGTATTGGGCCGCAATATGTGACCGAATCCATCCCATGGTGAATTTCGGCGCGGGCATGACAGCAGGGGGCGGATATTTCTGAACGGTGCTCACCTTTTTGAAGCCCTGCACTCCTTTTGCCTCCTTGGCATCGAACGCCCACAGCTCGTTCGGATGCATGAGGTTGAACGCAAGAGCGCCGTTTTGTCCGTGAATCTCGAATCGCATTTCATCCTCAGCGCCAGTCGCTACGCGGGACATCTCGGCCGTTCCAATGGCGCCGTTCTTGAACCTCAGGAGGGCTGTGATGGCATCTTCGACCTCCACTTTTCCCATCTTCGAGGGGTCCTCAGGAAGCGGCCGCTCCTTGAAGAACGTCTCCATGGTAGCAGAGACCTGTTCAACGTCTCCGACGAGGTAGTGCATCACATCGAGCAGGTGAGGACCCAGATCGACGAGGACTCCTCCGCCTATGACCTCTTTGTGCATGCGCCACTCCCTCGGCCGTTTCGGGTCGATGTATCCCGAGTGGAGATAGACGCCCCGAAAATGGAACACCCTGCCAACGAAGCCGGCATCCGCCAACTCTTTTGCCTTCATGATGGCGGGGATGAAACGATACTCGGAAGTGATCTGATGCTTG
>Ga0209321_10000729_pt1 | contig 21825 bp, 22 predicted proteins | sample Rifsed16ft4_FD_184012 | JGI IMG/M metagenome (GOLD analysis project Ga0209321, IMG submission 184012) | Soil microbial communities from Rifle, Colorado, USA - sediment 16ft 4 - CSP-I_5_4 (version 2) | ecosystem: Environmental > Terrestrial > Deep subsurface > Rock core/Sediment | place: Rifle...
CGTGCCGGCATTCTGCCACTCGGCGCCGAGCTTGAGGGCGTGCGTCCCGCGCGTCCAACTGAAAGTGTCGCGCAGTTGGTAGCGGTTCATCCGGGTCCGTTGAGGGATGCGGAAGTTCGCTCCATCCTGCAGGCGCGGGAACCGGATCTCATTACCGGCGGCGAGGCCCGTTGGGTTGGTGACCGGGTCGTTCTGGCCGAAGGCAGGTATCTCGTTGATGAACGTATCAACGTGGAAGATCAGGCTATTCAACATGGTTGGCGAGAGGACCCGCGTCCAGTCAGCTAGGACGGAGTGAAATCGGTTCAGCGATTGCTGCCGGTTGGCCGCCGTGCCCTGAGGCTTGCGCAAGCTCCCGTTGTCCACGTCCTGCGCGCGGTTGAAGGAATAGCGAACGGCCAAATCGTTGTTTTTCGTGATCTTGAAGTCGGTACGCGACGTGAGCATGACATCATCAATGAACGCCGGGGCCGAGCCGCCAATCAGATCCCGTATGGTGAAGTCGCGGACTCCCACCGGTACCGCGTGATCCTGGTTTCGGTCTTCGATGGAAAAGAACCAGAAAGCCTTGTCGTGCTTGATTGGCCCGCCAACAGAGCCGCCAAACTGCTCGCGGTCGAATGGCGGCACCGCCGCTTTGGCGCCGCTCGGCAGCACGCGAGTGAAGGTCGCGGGGAGTCCCTGTAATTCTTTGTGGCGGAAGAAAATGAACGCCGATCCGTGGTAGTCATTCGTGCCCGATTTGGTGATGATGTTAATGATGCTCGAGCCGGAGCGCCCCACCTCGGCGGTGAAACGGTTGGTTGCGATTTGGAATTCGTGTACCCCGTCCTGCGGGAAGTTCGCCAGGGTTCCACCGACGACCTCGTCGTTGTTATCACCGCCGTCCACCGTGATGTTACCGCCCCGGCCAAACGCTCCCGCCGATGAAACTTCCAGGGTGTTGGTTTTCGTGGGGTCGTAGTTGGTGGCCGGGCGGCTACCCGGAATCAGAAATGCCAGTTCGAGGAAGTTGCGTCCGTTCAGGGGAATGTTCTCCATCGTGCTGCTGGTGACCCGGCCCTGAACCTGCGACTGGGTCAGTTCGACCTCTGACGCCCCGCCGGTTACAATTACCGTCTGACCTACCGCGGCCAATTGCAGCTCAACGTCCAGGGTCACGCTGCGGCCCACTTCCAAGTGAATATCTTTGAACTCGCGCGCAGCAAAGCCGCTTACCTCCACACGGACGTCATAGTCGCCCGGAGGAAGGTTGGGGAACACGTACCGGCCCTCATCCCCGGTGCTCACTTCCCGGGTCGCTCCCGTGGCCTCGTTCGTAAGGACGACTTTCACTCCCGGCACAACTGCACCTTTCGGGTCAGTGACAATTCCGTTAAGTGTGGCGGTGGGCAACTGGGCCCAGAGAAGACAGGAAAGTGCAAGCAGCCAAAAAGATACGAAAAGAGGTACCGCTCTGCCCAATCGGCGCGGACTCATGGGGCTCCCTCCGTTGCAAACGTGTCTGAATCCAAGGCATATATCGTGAAAGTATGTTCCCTGTCAAGCGGAAACGGCGTGGCCACATTGGATGATTGCACCCGCCCGGCTGTCTGAATTTCCGCTTGAGTTTTTTGCGGACTACGGCTAGCGTCAAGCGGCAGAGCTGTGGGAGGACCGCTTGAAGAAGGTTTTGATTGTAGAGGACGACCGCGACATCATCGAACTCGTGCGCTACAACCTGGAGCGGGAGGGCTATCGGGTGACGCATGCAACCGATGGCGTGAGCGGGCTCGCATCGGCGCGCCGCGACCTTCCCGATCTCCTCATCCTCGACCTCATGTTGCCGCAACTTTCCGGCCTGCAACTCTGCCAGGAAATTCGCCGCACGCCCCGCACCGCTCATCTGCCGATCATCGTCCTGACGGCGCGAAGCGATGAAGCCGATCGAGTGGTTGGGCTCGAACTGGGGGCCGACGACTACGTGACCAAACCCTTTAGCCCCAGGGAGCTTGTGGCCCGGGTCAAGGCAGTGCTTCGCCGGTCGGAGCCGCGTCCTGGCAGCCTGCCGGTCCGCATCGGGCCGATGGAGATTGATCCGGACGCTCATCGGGTGACCGTAGAAAACAAGCCGATTGAACTGAGCGCCCTCGAATTCCGCCTGTTGCATTTCCTGGCTTCCCATCCCGGGCGGGTCTTCAACCGCGACCAACTGCTCGACCAGGTCTGGGGTACGGACCGATTTGTAACGCCGCGGGCGGTGGACGTCTATGTTCGCCGCCTGCGCGAGAAGGTGGAAAAGGATCCGGAGAATCCGCAATTTCTGAAGACCGTCCGCGGAGCCGGCTACAAGTTTGCGAGCGGTGAAGATTAGACTTTTCTGGAAACTCGGCCTCACTTATTTCGTGCTGGTTGCGGTGGTGCTGGTCGGCCTCGACCTTTACATCAGCCGCATCCTCAAGCGCTACGCTGCCGAACGCGCCACTACCGAACTCGACACGACCGCGCGGCTGCTCCTGGCGAGACTTCCCGAAACCCATAGCGTGGCTGCATTGCTCGCATGGATGGAGTGGGCCAGGGGCCAGACCGGCGCCCGGGTTACGCTCATCGGAGAAGATGGCACGGTGCTGGCTGACTCGGAGCGCGACCCCCGGACGATGGAGAATCATGGAACGCGGCCGGAAATTCTTCAGGCAAGAGCAACGGGTACGGGTCATGCGATCCGATTTTCCACCACACTCCGGCAAGATCTCGTCTATTGGGCGCTGCGGATCGATGGGGTGGAATGGGTCCGCTATCTTCGGCTGGCGGTTCTGCCCGAACAGTTCGAAGAAGCGGCCGCGGATATCCACCGAAAACTGTTGCTGGGTTCGCTGCTGGCGTTTGTCCTGGCGCTCGCCCTCTCCGCGCTCTTTTCCCAACATTTCTCGGCTCGCATCCGCGAGCTGACTCTGTTTTCCGGACGGATTGCCAGAGGAGAGTTTTCCCCCCTTCGCTATCGCGGCGCTGCCGATGAACTTCACGACCTGGCGCGATCCTTGAACCAGACCGCCCAAGCGCTTTCGGCAACCATCGAACGCCTTACGGAAGAGCGCAACCGCTCGGCAACCATCCTCGAATCGATGGTCGAAGGCGTCGTCGTCGTGGACCCGGGCAAGCGCATCGTCTTCGGCAACTCGGCCTTTCGCCGGCTGGTCGAAGCGAGAGAGGAAATCGCCGGAAAGGATCTCCTCGAGGTTGTGCGGCTCGTCGGCCTGCACACCGCTTTGGACGACGCGCTGCGGCACAAACGAGGCATGAGATTACATGCAAGCGGCGAAGGAGCCACCAAGGGCGGATGGGACATCTCGATCGCGCCGGTGATGTCCGGCACAGGGGAGCCGGCGGGCGCGGTCGCCGTACTGCACGACGTCAGCGAAGTGCGCCGGCTCGAGCAGGTGCGGCGCGATTTTATTGCCAACGTTTCCCACGAACTGAAAACGCCGCTGGCGACCATCCTCGGATTTGCGGAAACGCTGTTGACGGGCGCGCTCGAAGACCGGGAGCACAATCGCCGCTTTGTCAGCATCATCCGCGACCAAGCGGCCAACATGGCCAAGCTGACGGAAGAGCTGCTTGACCTCTCGCAGATCGAAGCCGGCCAGCTCAAACTCGAGCTCGAGCCGCTTGCCCTGCCGGAATGGGTGGCGAATTGCGTGCAAGTGATGGAATCGGCAATGAAGCAGAAACGACTCGCGCTCTCGCTCGACATGCCGGCGTCGCTTCCCTCCGTGCGGGCAGACCGGATGCGGCTCCGGCAGGTGTTGGGGATCCTGCTTGACAACGCTGTCAAATACACTCCCGAAGGCGGCCGCGTCACCCTCCGCGCGTTTGCCTCAGAAGACAGAAAAGCGGTCACCGTCCAGGTGGAGGACACCGGGATCGGCATTCTCTCGACAGACTTGCCCCGAGTATTTGAACGCTTCTACCGGGTGGACAAATCGCGCACGCGCGAGTCGGGCGGCTACGGGCTCGGCCTGGCCATCGCCCGGCACATCGTCGAAAACCACGGTGGCCGCATCTGGGCGGAAAGCCAGGCTGGCCGCGGTTCCACGTTCTCTTTCACCCTCCCGGCCGCTTGATGCTGTAACAGGAAATTCATCCTGCCTTCATAACGGGGTAATTCTCCGGAAATAGAGTACGAGCGAATGTTGAGTTGCCCTCTGGAGTAGATTTCGTATGAGCACAACCCAGTCACACCCTTCGTCCGCTGCATTGGATCCGCTGGTCGTTCGCCTGGAAGCCATGGCTCGGCTGGTCGCGACGACTCTCCACAATGCGATCCAGGCGCTGCTCGAGGGTAACCACCAGCTCGCTGCCGAGGTCTTCCTCTGCGAACCGCAGGTGAACGAAATGGAAGTGTCTCTTGACGATTGGGCGGTGCGAATCCTTGCCAAGCCGCCGGCCAACGAGAGCGACCTGCGTTTGATCGTGGCGGCCATGAAAATCACCAATGACTTCGAACGCATGGGCGACCAGGCTGTGAACATTGCCGAGCAGGTGATCGCCCGGGGCGGCCGCAAGCCGTCATCGGCGCGGAGGAACTGCCAGCCATGGCTGCCCAGGTGGAGGAGATGGTCCAGTCAAGTCTGCGAGCGTTGCTCGAACGCGATGTGGAGGTCGCCCGCCGCGTGCTGGAAAGCGACGCCGAAGTGGATGGCCACCGCGACCGCATTTTCCAAAGCCTTCTGGCGACCATGGCGAAGGACCCAAGTAACCTGGCTGATTCAGTGCACCTTCTGCTTGCCAGCCGCACGCTGGAACGTATCGCCGATCACGCAACCAACATTTGTGAAGACGTGATCTACTGGATTCGAGGATTGGATGTCCGGCATCACATGTCCCGCTAGGGAACAGCCAACGCACGGTAAGGCTTGGCTCGTACTACCCGACTTTTTGACGTGCTATTTCATTTCACTGGAGGTGTTCAAATGATTCGATTTCGTATGCTTGGGGCAGGGAGCTTGGCTGTGGCGCTCTTGACCCATAGCCCGCTTCTGGCCGTAACCAAACCGAAATCTGATGCATCGCCCGGCTCTGCTCGGGCGGTCTCTGCTCCACCGGCACTGGAGCCGGCGGCGTTCATGGCGGAGATCGAGGAACTCAAGAGAATTCTGGCCGAGCAGGCGGGGCAGTTGGCCAGCCAGCGCCAGGCGCTCGAGGAGCAGCAGGAGCAGATTCAGCAACTTCAGCTTTCTCTGACGAGTGGTTCGAACGGCGCGGCCGCAGCCCCTTCCCCGGTCGAGCAACACCCTGATCTGAACCGCATCAGCAACGAGTTGGATGCGGTGGCCCAGTCGCAGGCGGACATGGCTGCGAAAGTAAATCGAGTCAATCAGGAATTCACCGACGCGCAGAAGAAGAACGAAAGCCGCCTTGCCGGCCTGGGCAACTTCCGCTTCAGCGGCGATGTGCGGGTGCGCTTTGAGCCGTTCTTCCAGGAGGGGGCGGCGAACCGGCACCGGCAACGCATTCGGGCGCGCTTGAATATTCTTGGAAATATTGGCGACCAAATTTTCGGCGGGCTCACGCTGGCCAGCGGCGACCTCAACGACCCGATCTCGACCAATCAGACGTTTACCGATTTCTACAAGCGCAAGCCGCTCGCCTTCGACCGCTTCTTCGTCACTTACAAGCCCAAGCAACTGAAATATTTCGCACTCACCGGCGGCAAGTTCGCCTACCCCTGGTACCGGACGGAACTGACCTTCGACAATGATTTAAACCCCGAGGGTTTTGCCGAAACATTCTCCTATGATTTCAAGAACCCGATCCTGAAAAACATCACTTTGGTCGGCTTCCAGTCGCCCTTCCGGGAGGTCAGCGGCAGCTTTGACAGTTTCATGGCTGGTGGCCAGCTTCAGGCGCGCTGGCGAATCACCGACCAGATAAGTCTCTTGCTCACCACCGCCGGGATCAAGTTCCATGAACCCAACGCTATCGCCAGCGCGATTGGCGGCGGCGCCGGTCTGACCGTCACCATCCCCGCCAACGGTCTGGGGCCGGGCGTGCCCGCGACCGCCACCACGTTCAACGTTTCGGGCGGGACCCCGGTGCTTGGCGGCAACCCACTGACGAATCGAACGACGGGGAACGGGAGCGGCACCGCCTACTCGTCCAAGTTTCTCTACTGGGACAGCATTGCCCAACTCGACTTCAACTACATCAAGAAGTGGCCGGTGCGGTTGCTCTTCAACGTGGTGAACAACAGCCAGGCCAGCACCGGCGAACGCACGGGCTACTGGGGAGAACTCCGCGTCGGGCGAGCGCAGGAGAAAGGCGATGTTCAGTTCGGGTACACGTTTATCCGGATCGAGCAGGATGCTGTTCTGGCGGCTTTGAACTTCAGCGACTTGAGGGCTGCTTCCAACGTCCGCAATCACCGGCTGGACTTTGCCTATCGCGTCTTCCGGAACGTATCGCTCAATTACACGCTTTTGGTGGGCCAAAGCGCGAATCCGCGGGCGCAGAACAGTGCCATCGTTTCACCCAACTGTCCGAGCCGCACCGATTTGACGCGGGCGTGCACGGACCCCTACCTCAAGCGGATGCAGTTTGACGTGGTGTACTCATTCTAGTTTCCGGCCTTCCGCCGGGCCGAGAGGTGGTCTGGGCGGCCGGCCTGTCCGACAAGGCCAGTCCGCCCTGCGCATACCGGCCCGCGATTCCCTGCAGAGCCGGCAAATATTAAGAGACAGAAACCCAATTTTAACCGCGCTGTAACAAAGCGCCGTTATCTTCAAGGAGGATAGAAATGGTCAGGAAACGAATTTTGTCGCAGGCAGTGTTGCGAATGTTGTTCTTTGTACTTGCGGCGGCTTCGATGCTACTCCCCCAGGCCGCGCCCGCGCAAACCCTCGTGAACGGGGCGGGAGCCACTTTCCCCTACCCCATCTACTCCAAGTGGTTTGACGAGTACTACAAGCTCCACCCGAACGCGCAGATCAACTACCAATCAATCGGCTCGGGCGGCGGCATCCGCCAGATCAGCGAGCTGACGGTGGATTTCGGCGCGACCGACGCCCCGATGACCGACGAACAGTTGAGCAAGGCCAAGACTGCTATCTTCCACTTGCCCACCGTGCTGGGTGGTGTGGTGCCGATCTACAACATTCCAGGCCTTTCGGCGGAGCTAAAATTTACGGCCAAGGCCCTGAGCGGAATTTTCATGGGGACGATCCGGAAGTGGAACGATCCGGAAATCGCCGGCGTGAATCCGGGCATAGCCCTTCCCGGCAACGATATCGTCGTAGTGCATCGTTCGGATGGAAGCGGAACGACCTACTGCTGGACCGACTATCTTTCCAAAGTGAGCCCCGCGTGGCGCGCCCAGGTCGGACGCAGCACGTCGGTCAACTGGCCGGTGGGTCTGGGGGCGAAAGGGAATGAGGGCGTTTCCGGGCTGGTCAAGCAAACGCCAAACGCCATCGGGTACGTGGAACTGATCTACGCCACCAGCATCAACATCCCCTACGGCACCGTCCAAAATTCCTCCGGGAATTTTGTGAAAGCGAGCCTAGAATCAGTCACGGCCGCGGCGGCCGGGGCAGCCAAGAACATGCCGCCCGATTTTCGCGTCTCGATTACGAACTCCCCCGGCAAGAATGCCTACCCCATTTCGACCTTCACCTGGCTTCTGGTCCCCCAGCAATTCACCGATGCGACGAAAGGCAAGATCCTTGTGGACTTCCTGAAATGGATGCTGGGTGAAGGTCAGCGATATGCCGCCGGGCTCGGCTACGCGCCCCTGCCGCCCGAGGTGATCGAGATGGAAAAGCAGACGATTGCCAGGATTCGATATTAGATGTTTCGATATTGAACGGATGACCGATCGGCCCCATCCTCAAAATGCCGAGGCGCTGCTGCCGCAGCCAAGAACAGGTTGGCTTTTGCGGCTCGCTCCATCCTTGGGCGGCCCCTTCCGAGAAGCGAATTGGGGCGACCGTGCCCTCCATATCCTGACTCTGGGCTTTGCCCTGTCCATTTTCGCGCTGACGGCGCTCATCGCGCTCGCGCTCTACCGCAATTCCATCCTTTCGATTGAAAAATTTGGACTCCGATTCTTGTGGGGCACCACCTGGGATCCGGTCTTCGAACAGTTTGGTGCCCTGCCTTTTCTTTTTGGGACGCTGGTCAGCTCGGGCATCGCCCTGCTGATCGCGTTTCCCCTGGGGCTGGGGGTTGCTATATTTCTCTCGGAGCTGGCGCCGCGCTGGTTGTCGGATCCCATCGCGTTTCTGATCGAACTCCTGGCCGCTGTTCCGAGCGTGGTGTACGGCTTAATCGGTATCTTCGTGCTGGTTCCCTGGGTTCGGGATGATTTAACACCCGTGTTGAAGAAAACCCTGGGATTCCTGCCTATTTTCAGCGGGCCTTCCTACGGCGTGGGGATGCTCACCGCCGGCATTTTGCTGGCGGTGATGGTCGTGCCCTTCATCACCTCACTATCGCGAGAGGTGTTGATGGCCGTCCCGGCTTCGCAGCGCGAGGCGGCTCTCGCCCTGGGCGCCACCCGGTGGGAGACGACTCGCATGGCCGTTGTGCCTTATGCCCGTTCGGGCGTCATGGGATCCATGTTCCTTGCCCTGGCGCGAGCGTTGGGGGAAACCATGGCGGTGACGATGGTGATTGGCAATCGGCCCGAGATTGCCGCTTCCCTTTTCGCCCCCGGCTATTCGATGGCTGCCGTGATTGCCAATGAGTTTACGGAAGCCACCTACGACCTCTACCTTCACGCGCTCGTGGAAATCGGCCTGGTGCTGTTCGCCGTCACAATCGTGGTGAATGCATTGGCGCGGCTCTTGATCCTGGCAGTAGCCAGAAAAAGCGCCGAGGTGCAGGTGTGAGCGAGCTGAAGTACCGTTTCCGTCAGGCCAAGAACTACGTGATGTTCAGCATCACTTTTCTCTGCACGCTCCTGACGGTGGGCGTACTCTTCTTCATCCTTGGCTACATGGTCTGGCACGGGGCTTCTTCCCTGAACTGGGATTTCTTCACCAAATTGCCGAAGCCGGTGGGGGAGCCGGGCGGGGGCATGGCCAATGCGATTGTCGGCACCGGCAAACTTCTTCTCATCGCCGCCTTGATCGGAGTGCCGGTGGGATTCCTGGGCGGCGTTTACCTTTCCGAATTCGGCCGCAACAACCGCATCGGCTTCTTGGTCCGCTACGCCACCGACATTTTGAACGGGATACCTTCTATCGTGATGGGAATCTTTGCCTACACCGTCGTGGTGCTTCCGATGCGACGCTTTTCCGCTGTGGCCGGCGGGATCGCCCTGGGCATCATGATGATTCCGATCGCGCTCAGAAGCACGGAAGAGTTTCTGAAGCTGGTGCCGAACTCGCTCCGCGAAGCTTCCCTCGCCCTCGGCATCCCTCAATGGAAAACGATCATCCGGGTGGTCATCCCCACCGGGTTCCGCGGCATCCTGACGGGCATCATGCTGGACCTGTCGCGCGTCGCGGGCGAAACCGCCCCGCTGCTCTTCACCGCGTTCAGCAATCGCTTCTGGAGCGCGGGGTGGCTCCAGCCGACCGCTTCTCTTCCCGTGATGATTTATACTTATTCCATCGCGCCCTATGAAGACTGGCACCGGCAAGCCTGGGCGGCCGGGCTCGTCCTGTTGATGTTGATTCTATTCGTGAACGTTGTCTCGCGGCTTGTCCTGCGCCGGCGACTGGCGATGGGGGTCTGAAGGAACAGAGTGGAAACTGAGACTGCCATCTTGACGCAAAATCTCAACGCCTGGTTTGGGCGGAATCATGTCCTCAAGAACGTGAACATGCAGATTCCCGCGCGTCGCATCACCGCCGTCATCGGACCATCGGGTTGCGGCAAGACTACGTTCATCCGGTGCATCAATCGCATGCACGAACTGGTGCGCGATGCCAAAGTTTCCGGAAAGGTTCTGGTCCACGGAGAGGATATCTATGCCCCCGGAGCCGATCCGGTCCAGATCCGCCGCCGGATTGGCATGGTTTTCCAGAAGCCCAACCCGTTTCCTACGATGTCCGTCTATGAAAACGTCGCGGCGGGTTGGAGGTTGAACGGCGATCGCCGCGCCGATCTGGATGAGATCGTGGAAAAGGGCCTGCGCATGGCTGCACTGTGGGACGAGGTGAAGGACCATCTGAACAAGCCGGGCACCAGCCTCTCCGGCGGGCAGCAGCAACGCCTCTGCATCGCCCGCGCCCTCGCCGTGAATCCTGAGCTTCTCCTCCTCGACGAGCCTTGCTCGGCTCTCGACCCGATTGCCACGGCCAAGATCGAAGAGCTGCTGTACAGTCTGAAACAAACCTATACCATCGTCATCGTCACTCACAACATGCAGCAGGCGGCGCGGATCTCCGACTTCAGCGGATTTTTCTTGATGGGGGAACTGGTGGAATTCGACCGGGCGCAGAAGTTGTTCACGACTCCGGCCAACAAGCTGACGGAAGATTACATCACCGGGAGATTTGGATAGGCGAAGCGCTTATGGAACGACACCGGGAACAGGAACTTCAAGAGCTTCGGCAGCGGCTGCTCTGGATGGGCAGTCTGGCGGAGCGAGCGGTGCACAACGCGGTTCGTTCGTTAGTTGAGGGCGACACCAAACTGGCGGAAAGCGTCATGGAGGAAGAAGCAGCCATCAATTCCCTCCAGATCGAGATCGATGAACGCGTCCTGCGCCTGCTCGCGCTCCAACAGCCCATGGCCGTGGATCTCCGCATGATCACGGCGGCGATGAAGATCAATGCCGACCTCGAGCGCATCGGCGACCAGGCGGTGAACATCGCCCAGTGCGTCTCCTTCCTTCTCCAGTATCCGCAGGTGAAACCCTACATTGACATACCACGGATGAGCGAACTGGCCGAGGGGATGGTGAAAGATGCGCTCGATTCGTTTGTGAAGCGCGACGTTGACCTGGCCAAGCAGATCCTGTTGCGGGACGAGACAGTGGACCAGCTCCGCGACCAGCTCTTCCGGGAGCTCATCACCTACATGATGGAGCGGCCGTCGGTGATTCTCCCCGCCTTTCAGCTTACCCTCGTAACCCGCAACCTCGAGCGGGTTGCCGACCACGCCACCAACATCGCCGAGGACGTCATCTACATGGTTCTCGGCCAGGACATTCGTCACCACGCCTCGGACAAACGCTAGGCTCCAGCCAAAGACTCGCAACCCCATCCCAGACTCAGGCGACGGGATGTCTTCGGCAGGCTCCGGCGCTGTTCGTCACGTGACAGAGTGTCAAGCAGACTCTTTGGCGTCGTTCGCACACACGTTCCTAACCTTTTGATTGGAAAGCAAATCCCGCGCTGAGACCCTGCTGGACGGCCAATTGCTTATTCGCATAGGCGAATGGAGGACTCAATGCCCGCCCAACTTGCTCGAATGCTTAGCGGCGCCGGAGAGCCCACCCGCTTGCGCATTCTCAATCTTCTGCGGCAGGGAAGCATCTGCGTCTGTGACCTGCAGGCGGTGTTGGGAATTCCCCAGCCTACTGTCTCCCGCCATTTGGCCGCGCTACGCCACGCCGGACTGGTGGAGGATACCCGGAGCGGCACCCGCGTGATCTACTCCCTTGCGCCTCCAACGACTCCGCAGTCAGAGGCATTCCAACGGTTCCTGGACAAGGTCTGTCCCGGCGAAGAAGGCTTGCGGCAAGATTTAGAGTCCTTGCAGCAAGTTGTGCGTCAAGGCCGGTGCCGGTTGGTGAGGCGGAGATCGGTACGGAGAACACGACCGCGCAGCGCCTTTTTGTCAGCGTCAGAGCACTGAAACAAAACGGGAGGAGAACGGTGATGAAGTACGAAGACTTGAAAGCGGAATTCGCACGGCTCAGCAAAGAAGACAAACAACGCTTTATGGAGGAAGTCGGACTGGAGTTCTGCCAGGAGATGATGCGGGACACCAAGTGCATGGAGCGGATGCTGCCTTGCTGCCGCGAGATGATGATGCAGATGCCCGAACCCTTCCGCCGGTGGATGGAAGAATGGATGGAACCGGCAACAGCGGGGAAGAAATCATGAAACAGGGTTGTTGCGGGGGCGTTTGGGTGGTGCGCCTCGGCGACAGCAAAGTGGGTTTGTCCGGCGTCGATAGGATCCTAGAACGCTTTTACCTCCAAGGGTGGTTGCCGGAAGACGCTAATTTGGGAAATGCACTCCTAAGACCGCTGGGTGAAACTGGAAATCATATCCGGCCGACTGAGGGCCAGCCTATGCAGGAGCGTTAGGCGAACTTTACCATCAATGTTGTGCTGCGAATGCTGCCAGTGGTGAACAGCAGGATTAAAAAGGAGTAGCGATGCGAGTGGTGCGCGCGTTCGGAAAATTGCAGAACTTCAAGTTGCTGCCGATTTTTGTACTGGTGAGCATGGCGATTGGCGTGGCGATCGGCAAAATCTACGGCATCTCTAACTTTGGCCTGACACCACCCATCGATGCTCTCAAGTCTATCTTTCGCCGTCAGTACAGTTTCACCTTGCCCAATACACTGGCGCTGGGGGTCATCGTCGGGCTCTTCTTGATGATGTACCCAGCGATGACCAACATCCGCTTCGAAGACCTGGGGAAAGCCGTGCGCAGCAAGCGGCAACTCTTCACCGTCTTGTTCTTCAACTTTGCCATTGCTCCCTTCCTGATGTACGCGCTTGCCAACCTTTTCTTTCGGCCTGGTTCGGACTTTCACACCGCCCTGGTACTTTACGGACTGGCACCCTGTATCGCGATGGTGATCGTCTTTACCTTTTTGGCTTTCGGCAACAGCGCCCTGGCGATTGTGCTGGTGGCCATGAACTCGATTTTGCAAATGGCCTTGATTCCTGTTTATGCACACTGGCTCCTGGGCAAGGTGAAATTCGATGTTCGGGTGGTGGCGGAGAGTGTCGTGCTCTATCTGGGCATTCCGCTACTGGCCGGGATGCTCACCCGCCGGTGGGGTGTACGCAAGTATGGGGAGGCTGGTTTTCACAAAGTGAAGAGTTTTCTCGACACGCTCTCGATCTTCGGTTTGCTGTTCACGTTGGTGGTGATGTTTGCATTGAAGGGCGACCTGATTGTCGGCCGGCCCGGCATCATCCTCCAATTGGCCATACCCATGACACTTTTCTTTTGGACGATGTTCCTACTGGTTTACCTAGTGGGCTGGCGATCCGGGTTTAGTTACGAAGATTCCGTCGCCGTGGCCTTCAATTCCACTGGACGCGATTTCGAGATTGCCATTGCGATTGCAATCACTGCCTTCAACCCGACCGTTGCCCTGGCCACGGTGGTGGGACCGTTGATCGAAGTGCCGGTGATGCTTGTGCTGGTCTGGCTGGCGCGCCGCACGCGCGAGCGCTTGTTTGCACCGACTGTGGTGCCGGAGGCGGAAAGGGATTGAAATGTTTCCCCGGGTGCTGTTTCCGACTGATTTCTCGCGGCATGCCGAACGGGTGGTCGGTTGTCTCGACGAACTCAAGCTAGCCGGGACGGAAGAAGTCGTGCTGCTGCATGTGGTCGAACCGGAAGAGGCCATCCACTTCCCGAGCAAGCAAGAGTTGCGCGAAACCATGAAGCGCTTGCGCGCTGAAATGCAGCCCGCCTCTCTATAGTGGGGAGACACTCATCCCGCTGGCGGCTTCAGCCTCTTCTCCCAGAAACGGAGATGCGTGCCTGGCGTCGGCTACTGGGCGAACTTGTAGATGGCTTCCATGAGTTCGTCGTAGGCGCTCGGGTCAGACTGTCGAATTGCCTCGGTCGCGCAGTTCTCCAGATAGTTTCGCAGGACGATCCGGCCAACCTGTCGCAGAGCCTTTTGGACGGCGGCGAGTTGCGTGAGCACTTCCATGCAGGGCCGCTGCTTTTCGAGCATGTCTTGCAGCCCGCGTAGTTGACCTTCCGCCGCCTTAAGCCGAAGAACGCAATCTTTCTTTCGCTCTTCCGTATAGATGGGCAAAATGGATGCTTTCATCGGTACCGGGTCCTTTCCGGATTTCGCGGGGGCCAGGGAACCCTATGCCCCATGGCCTGCGTTAGGTATTTTTCTTTTCCTTTTTGGGCTCCGCTGCCACGCAGCAACACTTGTCAATTGTTTTCTTGGCCAGCGGGCAATACAGCTTCCCGTCGCGCTGTTCGCAACAGCATTTCTCGATCGTCTTGTCGGTCAGGGTACAGCGAAGAGGAGCCTCCTTCTTCGTGGCTTGCGGAGCGGCCAAGGTGAGACCGGCCAGCAGCAGCGTTCCCAGGGTGATTGAGGTAAAGCGGCGCATCATTAGAATTCCTCCCATTTCGCATTACCCCCACCTGGTGGGGGTCACAACATCCTAGGGCCTGCACCTGCGTATGTCAAGTCAATCCCTATCCTGGAACCGTACAGGTACATCGTATCCCCCCTGTGGGGCTCAAGTGTGTCAGCGAAAACAGGAGGGAAGAGGTCCCGCCTCGCTGGGGGGGAGCCGGGCGGCGCGCCGCGACCCTGCAAGAGGGCGTGCAGTCGGCCATGTGCCATCCCCAGGTCGCCGCTTTCGGGCAAATTGCCCCATCCTGCGGAAAATAGCCCAGTTTGAGATTGCAATATAAGTTAACCTATTGATTCTAAAGAGACCGACCACGGATGACAAATTGCACGCAAGAGGGTTGGAAAGGGGTAAGAGGGGATAATTGTCATGTCCGAGGCACGTCCCAAGGCGCTACGCTGGACGCTGCTGGTCGGGTTGGCGGTGGTGCTCGTTTTTGCCGGTATTGCTGGTTTTCTTTACCGGCGCACGGAGGCGCGGGTGGTGAGCGACTACGAGCGCCAGCAACTTGCGCTGGTTCGGCAAACCGCCGGCGCCGTCGAGCTCCGCTGGGAAGACATCCGCCACCGGCTGGACAGGACGCTCCTCCAGGAGAACCGGGGGCGGCGCATCAGAGACGTGGGCGAATTTGAAGCCACTTTCCAAGTTTCCCCGGAAGGCCGCCTGAAGGTTCTGCGGGGGTCGCTTCCGCCGGCGGTGGCGGCTCTTGTCACCCGACAGAAAAGTGAACCGGGCAGCTACCTGAGTGAACCGCTTTTTGCCGAAGATGGCTCCGTCAAGCTCATTGCTCTCGAGCCTCTCTTCGATGGCGCTCGGCCAGCCGGAGCAGCCGGCGGAGTTTTCGCTCTGCCTGAGCTGCTTGGCCCGCCTCTGCGCGGCATCGAGGGGATGCCGATTTCGATTGTCATCCTGAATGAAAGCGGATCGGTGCTGGCTAACACGCACCATCCGGAGATGATCGGTCGTCGCATTCCAGCGGAGGGCTCCTGTCTTCCGTGCCACCGGGCGTTTACCACCGAGCAGCGCATGCTTCGCGGCGAAGAGGGCGCCGGAAAAATTCAGGTCACCAGGAACCCGGTCGGAGTGGTGGCTTTCACACCCGTCCACCTGGCCAACCGGCGATGGTCGCTGGCGTTTTCCACCCGGCACGGCCTGATTGCGCAAACCACGCGCAGCGGCTTTATGAACCTCTTTGTGTTGCTGACCGTGTTTCTCTCCCTTACTCTGGCCGCGACGGTTTTTATCTTCCGGTTGAACCAGAAGCGCCGCCTGGCCGAGTTGAAGGCGCAGGCGGCCGAACGCCGGCTCAAGTTCGAGCAACAATTGCAGCACGCCGAGCAGCTCGCCGCCGTCGGCAAGATGGCCTCCCACATCGCGCACGAGATCAACACGCCGCTGGCCAGTATTGGCCTGAATGTGGCCTATCTGCGCACGGAGGTCGAGCGCTACGCCGGAGCGAAGATTGCCGAGATCCAGGAAGTGAGCGAGGCCGTCACGCGGGAGATCGATCGGCTGAAAAAAGTGATCCAGGACTACCTGCGGTTTGCGCGCATGCAAAAGCCGGCGCCCGAAAGGCGCTCGCTTGGCCAAATCTCAGAAAACTTCCTCGATTTTATCGCCAAGGAAGCCGAGCAGCGGAGGGTAAAGATACATTCGCAGATCACCGCCGAACCGACCTACGCCTCGCTGGACGAGAATCTGGTGCGCCAGGCCTTGCTTAACATCGTCCGCAATTCCTTTGAGGCCATGCCCGACGGGGGCGAAATCCGCTTCGAGCTTCGCGCCTTCGAAAAGGAGCTGGAGCTTCGCATTTCCGACAACGGCCCCGGCATCACTGCCGAGCATCTACCAAGGATTTTTGACCCGTTCTTTACCACCAAGCGCGAAGGAACCGGTCTCGGCCTGGCACACACTCGCAAGATTGTCCGCGAACACGGCGGCGACGTCCGCTGCGAGGCACGACCGGGCAGCGGAACCACCTTCATCATCACCTTGCCGCGCATTTTGGGAGAGAAAGTTTTCCTTCCCGCTCAGCCGGAAATGGAGCCAGCGGGAATTTCCAGTCGCGCCGCCGGCCCCCATTTTGGGCAAGGCGGGAGAGGAGGGCCATCATGACTGCCCAAGAAGTCCTGGAAGCCAACCGTGAAGCAGCAGCGGCTCGCCCCGATCCAGTCGGGGCTCGCGGAGAAACCAGCGGCTTTCGCGTCCTTGTCGCCGACGACGACCACGCCCTGAGAACCTCCCTCGAACGCGTCTTGATCCAGGCGGGCTACGCGGTGGGGGGCGCCGAGAGCGGCCGTCAGGCGCTCGAATTGCTCCGGCAGACCTCCTTCGAGGTGGCGGTTGTTGATCTGGTTTTGCCGGACATGGAAGGACTGGAGCTGCTCAAAGAGATCAGGCTCATCCAACCCGATACCGAAGTCATCGTCGCCACTGCCTACGGGAGCATTGAAAGCGCGGTCGAAGCGATGCGCTGGGGCGCGTATGACTACTTGACCAAGCCGTTTCAGACAGCGGAACTCTTGACCACGGTTGGCAAAGCAATGGAAAAGATTGCCCTGCGCCGCGAAAACCAGCAACTGCGCGCGCAGCTAAGCCAGCAAACCATCAACCGCATCCTGGTCGGATCCAGTCCGGCCATGGTGCAGGTGAAAAAGCTTATCGAGCAGGTCGCCCCCAGCTCTGCCCCGGTGATCGTCGAAGGCGAAAGCGGTACCGGAAAGGAGATTGCCGCTGAAGCGATCCACGCCGCCAGCACGCGGGCTCACCGACCGCTCATCAAGGTGGCCTGCGCTGCTCTGCCGGAAACGCTGCTCGAAGCCGAACTGTTCGGCTATGAGCGCGGCGCCTTCACCGGGGCGGTGGGGCGCAAGCCGGGCCGGCTCGACCTGGCCAACAGCGGCACTCTTTTTCTTGACGAAGTATCCGACATTCCGCTCACCTCGCAGGTGAAACTGCTGCGAGTGCTCCAGGACGGCAAATACGAGCGGCTGGGCGGCCGGGAAACCCTCTATTCCGACGTTCGGATTATCGCCGCCACCAACCGCAGCCTCGAGCAAGCCATTCGCGACCGCGCTTTCCGAGAAGATCTCTACTATCGCCTGAACGTCATCACCATCAAGTTGCCGCCGCTGCGCTTCCGCAAAGACGAGATCCCGGTGCTCGCCTACCATTTCCTGAAAATCTATGCCGGCCGGAACAACAAGGCGGTGCAAGACATTTCCCCTTCGGCGATGAGCTGCCTGCTGGCCTATGAGTGGCCGGGGAACGTGCGTGAGCTGGAAAACGTGATGGAGCGTGGTGTGGTGCTTGCCGAGGGCAGCGTGATTGAGCCGCGAGTGCTGCCGGAAGCGCTCAATCCGGCGCGCTTCCAAACGGTGGCGACCAACGCCGGGCCGAACCCGATCGTGACGCTTAGCTTCCCGGTGGGGACCTCCATGCGCCAGGTAGAGGACCTGGCCATGCAGGCGCTGCTCGAATACACCCGCAATGATCGGGGCGAAGCGGCGCGGCTGTTGAGCGTTCACCCGCGAACGATCTCGCGGCATTTGAAAAGCGAACGCGAGGTAACGTAGGCGTTCGCCCCGGCCAGCCTGCGCTGCCGGCGGAGGCAGTCGCGCACAAATTGTCGGGCGGGGTCGGAATGCTGGATAGGGTCGGACAAAATGTCTGCTGGAACTAATATTCGGCGGGCGGGTATCGCTAACCGCCTTTTGCTCAGCAGGTTGGCAAGAGCACGGGGTGGCTGGTCCCGGCACTGGCGTTGCACCTACCAACGGGGAATCATGCGCCCGAGTAGTGGAGTCATGGCAAAAGAACTTGCGCAACGAAACGGTACGGCGAGGGTTCTGGCCGTTGACGATGACCCTGTCTTTCTCCACGCCCTGGAACGAGTCCTCGCTCAAAACGGCTATCAGGTGCGGACGGCAGCCAGTACGGCGGAGGCGCTCGCTCAACTGGAAAGAGAACCGGTGGATCTCATGATCTCCGACCTCTGCCTTCCGGGCAGCGACGCCCTTCACCTGCTTCGCGACCTGCGGAAGCGGAAGTGTTCCATCCCGGTGATCATTTTGACTGCGGGCGGCGGCGTGGAAAGCTATCTCGAAGCCATGAACTGCGGAGCCTTTGACTATGCCACCAAGCCCGTCAAGGACGTTGAGTTGCTGGCCTTGGTCCGGCGGGCGCTCGATTCCGAAGCGCGCCTTTCATCCCGTCCTTCCCCTTTATCGGAGGAGCCTTCCCCATGGCGATGACCATTTCTACGGAATGCATCAACTGCGGCGCCTGCGAGCCGGTCTGTCCTAATACGGCGATCACCGCCGGTGACAACATCTATCTCATCCATTGGGAACAATGCACCGAGTGTGTCGGCTACTACGACGAGCCGCAGTGCGTCAAGGTTTGTCCAATTGATTGCATTCCGGTCGATCCCCAGCACGTTGAGTCAAAGGAGGAACTCCTTGCGAAAGGCCAGGCGCGCGCGAACTAGCGGCAGCGCTGGGAAACACCTCTTACCGCCGCGCTGTCAAAAGAAATCGAACGGAAATCGCAGGCAAGAGAAGGGGAAAGGAGCCAGCGGCGAAAAGTATTTCTGCGTCCGCCCTTTTCTTGAGTTCGCTCGCGTGGCCGACGGCCGGAGCAACCGCCCCACTGGCCAGCTCTTTCGAGCCTCGGTTGTTTCGGAAAGAGTTCCTGGCCGCCATCCCCGCGCTGGGAATCCCGGCACAGAACAAGAGCTATGAACAAGGGTCAACCCAGGACGCCGAAGACGAATGACGCTCTCGATGCGGAGCGCAACTCGGCTGGCGCGGAGCATGTTTCCGCAACCCCGCCCCCGGCCGGGCCGGCCGAGCTGAAACTTCCCACTCCCAGCCCGAAAACACCGCGGCAACATGCCCCGGAACAGGATCCGGCGGTGCGTGCCCGCAACTTTACGGAAGTGAAGCTGGACTTCACTCTCGAGCAGGCGCAGGCGGAAGCCCTGCGCTGCATCCGCTGCAAGGACCCCAAGTGTGTCGAAGGCTGCCCGGTGAATGTCCTCATCCCCGACTTCCTTGAGCTTATTTTGCTCGGAGACATCTGCGGGGCAGCCGACAAGATTCAGGAAACCAATCTTCTGCCGGCGATTTGCGGCCGCGTCTGCCAGCAGGAAAACTACTGTGAGAAGGTATGCGTCGTTGGCCTCAAACGGTCGCCCGTTGCCATCGGCGACCTGGAACGCTTTGTGGCCGACTACGACATGGCCGTGCGCGGCATCCGCGAGACCCCTTGCGATCCCCCCACGGGCAAGAAAGTGGCGATTATCGGCTCGGGGCCGGCTTCCCTCACCTGCGCCAGTGAACTGGCTCGCTTGGGACACCAGGCGACCGTCTTTGAGGCGCTCCATGAACTGGGCGGCGTGCTCGTTTATGGTATCCCGCCGTTTCGCTTGCCCCGGGAAGTGCTCCATGCCGAAATTGATCGCGTCCGCAAGATGGGAGTGGTCTTTGTGACCAACTTTGTCGTGGGGATGACGTGCACCATCGAAGAGCTGCGCAAAGAATACGATGCCATTTTCATCGGCACCGGCGCCGGCCACCCTTACCTGATGGACATCCCCGGCGAAGATTATCTCGGGGTCTATACCGCCAATGAATTTCTCACCCGCGTCAATCTGCTGGGCGGCTGGAAGTTTCCTGACTGCGACACGCCTATAGAAGTGGGCAAGCGGGTGGTGGTGGTGGGCGGCGGAAACTCGGCGATGGACGCCGCTCGGGTGGCCCTGCGCATGGGGCCGGAGAAGGTTTACGTCTTTTATCGCCGCTCGGAAGTGGAGATGCCGGCTCGCGCGGAAGAGGTCAAACACGCCATGGAAGAGGGCATCGAATTCCATTTCCTGGCCGCGCCGGTGAAGCTCGAAGCTGATGCGAACAATCGCATCTACCGCATGCAGTGCATCCAGATGCAGCTCGGCGATGCCGATGCTTCGGGACGCCGCCGGCCTGAACCCATGCTGGGCTCGGAATTCTGGATGGACGTGGATACCGTCATCGTGGCCATCGGCCAGGGTTGCAATCCCATTATCCAGCGGACGACGCCCGAGCTGCGAGTGACCAAGCGAACCACCATCCAGGCAGACGAGCGAGGCGAAACTTCGCTGGCCGGAATTTTTGCTGGCGGCGACGTCATTCGCGGCGGCTCCACCGTCCTGCTGGCCATGAAAGACGGCCGGCGCGCCGCCGCTTCCATTCAGGAGTACTTGTTGGCCAAGGAGAGTCCCGTCCCGACCCTTCCGCTGAGCCCGGTGGGCCACCTGCCGGACGGGCAGGCCCCCGCCACGGGGGGAAACGCAGTCTCGCTGAGCCCGATGGCACCCGCCACCGGGGGAGACGCGAGCAAGCACTAGCGAGGGAGCTGTGTATCTCAGTCCGCTGAGCCCGGTGGCACCTGCCACCGGGGGAGACGCGAGCAAGCACTAGCGAGGGAACGGTGTATCCAATCCTGGAGAAGGAAGATCTGGCCCCGATTCCATCGGGACAGATTGCCCGGTTTGTCATCGAGGCGCCATTTATCGCCAGGAAGGCGCGGGTGGGCCAATTCGTGATCGTGCGCGTGCACGAGGAAGGCGAGCGGATTCCGCTGACACTGGTCGAATGGGACTCGAAGCGCGGCACAGTCACCCTGATCGTCCAGGCAGTCGGCAAGACGACCTACCACATGCTTCGGTTGAAAGCGGGCGATTCGGTTACCGACATTTGCGGCCCGCTCGGCCTGCCTGTCCCGATTGTTCGCTACGGGACAGTGATCTGCATCGGCGGCGGTGTGGGCGCCGCTGAAATTCTTCCCATTGCCAGGGAGTTCAAGGAAGCGGGCAACCACGTCATCGGCATTGTCGGGGCGCGCACCCGTGACCTCGTCATTCTCGAAGAGGAGATGCGAGCCGCCTCCCACGAGCTCTACGTCACCACCGACGACGGAACCTATGCCCGCAAGGGATTTGTCACCAATGCCCTGGCTGATCTGATTCAACAGGGAGTGACCATCGATGCCGTTGTCTCCGTCGGCCCGCTGCCGATGATGCGGGCGGTAGCCAAGCTGACGCGGGAAGCCAACCTCAAGAGCTTCGCCAGCCTGAATCCCATCATGATGGATGGCACGGGGATGTGCGGCGCTTGCCGCGTGCGCGTCGGCGGCGAAGTGAAGTTCACCTGCATTGACGGCCCGATGTTCGACGCCAACCAGGTGGATTTCGAAATGCTCGCCATGCGCAACCGAGCTTATCTCAAAAAAGAAAAGGAATCGCTCGAACTGTTTCTCACCACCTACGGACATGAACTGGAGATGGTCGGAAAAGAGTGCGTCCGGACCGGTCCCGCTCTGCGGGGCGGGCCGGAGAGAAAAACCTGATTCCTTCCGAAGGGAAAACACTCGATCAAATTGTCTTTGCGTGGCCCCCGCGGCAGGCCGCCGTCGAAACCTACCCCACTAACGACGACCTCGTTTTTGAAGAAATGTGAAATCTTAGATGCGAACCCGCCGCGGCGGGCCGCCATCGCCGCCCG
>Ga0209321_10000732_pt1 | contig 21811 bp, 19 predicted proteins | sample Rifsed16ft4_FD_184012 | JGI IMG/M metagenome (GOLD analysis project Ga0209321, IMG submission 184012) | Soil microbial communities from Rifle, Colorado, USA - sediment 16ft 4 - CSP-I_5_4 (version 2) | ecosystem: Environmental > Terrestrial > Deep subsurface > Rock core/Sediment | place: Rifle...
CCCCGCGCCCTCCCACGGCCATCAGCGGGAGCGTGAGGTTGTCGTCGCCGGAGAGGACGGAGAAGTCCGGGCCGCAGGCAAGGATCACCTGGGTCATCTGATCGAGCGAGCCCGAAGCCTCCTTCACCCCCACGATGTTCGGGATCTTGGCAAGACGGGCCAGAGTGTCGGTCTCGACGTTGACCGCGGTCCGGCTCTGGATGTTGTACACGAGGATCGGGATGTCCACGCCTTCCGCGATCGCCTTGAAATGGCGGTACAAGCCCTCCTGAGTGGGCTTGTTGTAGTACGGGTTCACCACCAGCGCGCCGGCAGCCCCGGCCTTCTTGGCGTGGGCCGTGAGGTCGATGGCCTCGGTCGTCGAGTTCGAGCCGGTCCCGGCCACGACGGGCACGCGCCCCCGCGCCGCCTCGATGACGACCTCCACGACGCGCTTGTGCTCGTCGTGGGAGAGGGTGGGGGACTCCCCCGTGGTCCCGCAGGGAATAATGGCGTCGGTGCCGTTGGCGACGTGGAACTCCACGAGCTCGCGGAGCTTCGGCTCATCTACCTGGCCGTCGCGAAACGGCGTGACCAGCGCAACCAGCGACCCCTGAAACGTCGGTTTCATGTTCCTGCTCCTCTCTCTTCCGGACGCCTCTCCCCTCACCTTAATCCTCTCCCCCGGCGGGGGAGAGGGCAGGGTGAGGGGGCCTTCATGCAGACTCTCCCGCGATCAGGTCCTCGTAACTCTCCCGCCGCCTGACGATGGCGTATCGGCTCCCGTCCACGAGGACCTCAGGGGCCCGGGGCCGGGCGTTGTAGTTGGAGGCCATGACGAACCCGTAGGCCCCGGCGCTCATCACCGCCAGCAGCTCCCCCTCCTCCACCTGGGGGAGCGCGCGGTCCTTGGCCAGGAAGTCGCCGGATTCGCACACCGGCCCCACCACGTCCACGGTCCGGGCCGGCCGGCCCGGGGCCTCCCGGAGGGGGAGGATCTCATGATACGCGTCGTAGAGGCTCGGGCGGATCAGATCGTTCATCGCCGCGTCCACGACCACGAAGCGCTTGTCCGGCGTTTCCTTGTTGTAGAGGACGCGTGTCAGGAGGATCCCGGCGTTGCCCACGATGGAGCGCCCCGGCTCCAGGATGAGGGTGAGCCCCAGCCGCCCGGCGGCGGAGACAACCACCTCTGCGTACTGGCCGGGGGTCGGCACATCCTCGTCACGGTAGCGGATCCCGAGCCCGCCTCCGACGTCCAGGTAGCGAATAGGGAGGCCCTGCGATCGGAGGGTCTCGACCAGGTTCACCACGCGGGCCAGGGCGTCGGCGATGGGGGCGACCTTGGTGAGCTGGGAGCCGATGTGCATGTGGACGCCCACCACCTCGATGCCGGGAAGCCGCGCGGCCTTCCGGTATTCCTCCACGGCCTGAGCCATGGGGATTCCGAACTTGCTGGACCGCAGTCCGGTCGAGATGTACGGGTGGGTCTGGGGATCGACGTCGGGGTTCACGCGGAGCGCGACGGGCGCCCGGGCGCCAAGCTCCTGGGCCACGCGGTCCAGCAGCGCGAGCTCGGCGGGGGACTCCACGTTGAACATCAGGATGTCGGCCTTCAGGGCGTCCCGCATCTCCTCCCGGGTTTTCCCGGGGCCGGCGTAGATGATTTTCTTCGGTTGGACTCCGGCCTTGAGGGCGCGGAACAGCTCGCCGCCGGAGAAGACTTCGGCGCCGGCTCCCTCGCGCGCCAGGGTTGCGACGACGGCCAGATTCGCATTGGCCTTCATGGCGTAGGCGATCAGATGCGGGTGGCTCCGAAGGGCGGCGTCGTAGGCGCGGTAATTCTCCACGAGCGCGGCGCGCGAATAGACGTACGTCGGGGTGCCGACGGCGTCGGCGACGGTGCGGAGGGGAGTGGACTCGCAGTGGAGCTCCCCGTTTCGGTATTCGAAGTGCGGCATGGCGGCGTCGCTCCTGCCTGGTTCTCGGTGACCGTAGCACGCGCCTCGGGGGAAGTCAAGGCACGGTGGCGCCGGCGGGCTGGGAGCGCGCGCTCTCGTTGGGGCGGATCGCGCGGTCGACGGCCGTGACGACGTACGAGTAGGTCTTGGCGCGCTCCACGGTGCGGTCGATGTAGGTCGTGGTGGTGATCGGCGTTGGCGTCAGGCGGACGTAGGCGGCGCCGGGGGCCTCGGCGCGATACACGAGGTAGCCCGCGACGTCGTCCTCCGCGCTCGCGCTCCACGCCAGGCGCACCGCGGTCTCCGCGGGCACGGCCACCAGGCTCCCCGGCGGGGCGGGCGGCGTCAGGTCCACCGGGGTGGCGCCGGCGATCGCGGAGGGCGTGCTCCGCGCCCGTCCGCCGGGCTCCGTCCTCACGGCGCGCACCGCGTAGTAGTACGTCTGCTCGTTCGTGAGCCCGCGGTCGGTGAAGTCCCGGGCGGCGATGGCCTCCGGCGTGAGGGGCGCGAAGGGCCCGGCGGCGCTCGGGGCGCGCAGCACTTCGTACCCGAGGGTCGCCGGCGCGGGCGACCCGTCCACGAGGCGGGCGGGCGCCGCCCAGGCGAGGCGCGCCTCGCCCTCCCCCGCGGTCGCAGTCAGCCCGTCGGGGGGACGGGGCGCGGCGAGGAAGGGCACCAGGACTCGCGGCGAGGGGGGGCTGGAACGGCCGATCGAGTCCACGGCCGTCAACACGTACACGTAGCGTCGCCCGACGGTGAGCTTCTCACGGTCCGCCCAGGTCGCGCGGGGGCCCTCGATCGTCGCGGGGGCCGGCTCGGCGAGGCGGATGGCCGCGATCTCGTCGTAGCCGACGACTTTTCCCCAGGAGAGCATGGCGGGCTTGGGCTCACCGTCCCCGGCGTCCTCGCGGCGGTAGATCCGGATCGTCGTCAGATCCTTGAGCCGCGTGCCGTCGGCGCGCGTCCCGGGGTTGCTCCAGCTAAGGATGACGGCCGATCCTTCCACCAACCCCGAGAGGTCAGAGACGGCGACGGGGACCCGTCGCTCGGGCGCCACGGGCGGCCCCTTCTTCCCGCAGCCCGCCACCGCCACCGCCAGGAGCGCCACAATCAGGGGGAGCGCGAACGCGCCGGCCCGCGGGTGGCGCGGGGAACGGGGAGCCCCGCGGCGCGGAGCGGACCGCGTAAGGCCGCTGGAGTTCGGCAATGGCCGGTGACGCGGTGTAGAGTTCCGGGTCGGCGGGAGCGAGCACCGTGGGGCTGTTCCCGGCGACAGGACCCGCGGGCCGGCGTTCCCGCGACAGCGCATCACAGGCCCTCCGCCGCCAGCGCCTTGGCTTCGGCCAGGGCTCGGCGGACAGCCTCGGGCGCCGTCCCGCCGCTGACCGCGCGGGCCCGGAGCGAGGCCTCCACGCTGATCGCCTGGAACACGTCGGCGACGAAGAGCGGGGAAAAGCGCTTCAGTTCTTCGAGCGAGAGCGCCTCGAGGGCGCGCTTCGTCTCGATGGCGTGGCGCACGACGCCGCCCACGACCTCGTGGGCCTGCCGGAAGGGCAGCCCCTTCCGGACGAGGTAATCGGCCAGGTCCGTGGCCGTGGAGTAGTCGGCGCCGGCGGCCTCGCGCATCCGCTCGGCGTTGAAGGTGAGGCTCGCCAGCATGGGCGGGAGCACGCCCAGGATCGCCTCGAGGGCGTCCACGCTGTCGAAGAGCGGCTCCTTGTCCTCCTGCATGTCGGAGTTGTACGCGAGCGGCAGGCCCTTCAGCGTGGTCAGAACCGCGAGCAGGTTGCCGTACAGGCGCCCGCACTTGCCCCGGATCAACTCCGCCACGTCGGGGTTCTTCTTCTGCGGCATGATCGACGAGCCGGTGGCGAAGGCGTCCGAGAACTCGACGAACCCGAACTCCGCCGTGGCCCAGAGGGTGAGGTCCGCCGCCAACCGGCTCCAGTGCATCCCGAGGATCGCGGCCGCGCTCAAAAACTCCAGGAGAAAGTCCCGATCGCTGACGGCATCCAGGCTGTTGGACGATGGCCGGGCGAAGCCGAGGTCCCGGGCGAGCGCGTCGCGGTCGATGGCGAAGGCGGTCCCCGCCAGCGCTCCCGAGCCCAGGGGCAGGACGTTCACGCGCCCCAGGCAGTCCCTGAAGCGCTCGCGATCGCGCTGCAGCATGAAGACATACGCGAGCACGTGGTGCGAGAGGAGGATTGGCTGGGCGCGCTGCAGGTGCGTGTAGCCGGGCATGGGAACGTCCAGGTGCTCCTCCGCCCGGCGGATCAGCGCCGACTGGACCTCGCGGAGCCCCCGGTCGATCCGGCCGATCACGTCCCGGAGGTACAGCCGTTCGTCGAGCGCGATCTGGTCGTTGCGCGAGCGGCCGGTGTGGAGCTTCCCACCGACCGCCCCCGCTTTCTCCTGGAGCCGCCGCTCGATGTTCATGTGGATGTCTTCCAGTTCCGGCCTGAACGGGAAGGCACCGGCCGCGAGCTCTTGCCCGACCTCGTCCAGTCCCCCGAGGATCTGGGCCAGTTCCTCCTTGGTGAGCAGGCCGGCCCGGTGGAGCGCCCGCGCCCACGCCCGGCTCCCCTCGAGGTCGTAGGGCCAGAGCCGGCGGTCGAAGCCGAGGGAGGCCGTGAAGCGCTCGGCGGCGGGGTCGGTGGGTCCGGTGAAGCGACCGCCCCAGGGCTTCCCGCGCGGTGGCGGTCCAGCCATGTCAGGCCCGCTGCTGCGCCGGTGCTCCGGCGCCAAGAAGCAGATGCGCAATTTCCCCCATGATCCTGCGGGTGACCTCCTGCCGGAGGGCGCGCGGGATCCGCGCCTCCCGGCGGATCCTCGCGAACGAGAGCGTGCGCCCGAACCGAACGGTCAGTGGATAGGGCCGCGGCAGGTGCCATCGCCGCTCCGCCAGGGCCTCGTAGGTCCCCAGAAGGCCCACGGGGACCACCGGCACGCCGGCCCGGAGGGCGATCAGCGCCACGCCCGGTTGGCCCTGGACGAGCCGTCCCTCCAGCGAGAAGGGGCCCTCGGGAAAAATTCCGATCACGCCCCCGTCCTCGAGCACCCGGAGGGTGCGCTTGATCGCGCCCGGATCGGGTCGCTCCAGGTTGATGGGGATCGAGCCCACGTGGCGGTAGAAGGGCGGGTGGAGCGGCGTGGCACGGTAGACGCTCGGCATCACGAGAAAGGCGATCTTCTGCGGGACCGCGACGGCGAGGACCACTCCGTCCAGGTAGTTGTGATGGTTGGCCGCCAGGATGAACGGCCCGCCGGCCGGCAGGTGCTCGGCGCCCTCCACGCTGAGGCTGAACGCCCGGTCGAGAATCGGTCGGCACGCGTTCCTGAGGATGCGGTACAGGAGGGGGAAGGGCGAGGGCGCGACCGCTTGAAGGGACGAGGTTCCTTCCCGCAGCATGACAGGTGTTTTAGCACTCCCCCGGAGCGCTGACAAGGCCGGGGCTATCTGGTCACTCGCTGGGATGCGAAGGTTATCGGCACGGCGGTTACTTGGCGGTCCGCGCCAGCCTATACCGCGCCACCGCGGAATTGTGCTCTTCCAGCGTGACCGAGAAGTGGTGGCGATCGCCGCCCGTGGAGACGAAGTAGAGGTAGGGCGCTTTGGCCGGATTCAGGGCAGCCCGGATCGCCGCCCTGCCGGGGCTGGCGATGGGGCCCGGGGGGAGGCCGGGGAAGCGGTACGTGTTGAAGGGCGAGTTCGCCTGGAGGTCGGCCCGGGTGAGCGCCCGGCGCTCCTTGCCGACGGCGTACTGGACCGTGGGGTCGGCCTGGAGCGGCATCTCCCGCCGCAGGCGGTTCCAGAAGACGGCCGAGATGAGGGGCCGCTCCTGCGGCGCGATGGCCTCCCTCTCGATGATGGAGGCCAGCGTCAGGAGCTGGTGGAGCGTGAGGCCCCTGGCCTCGGCCTGGGCCAGGATCTCGGGGGTCACCTGCTCGCGCAGGCGCTGGACCATCCGGGCCAGCATCTCCTCGGCGGTCATGCCTTTGATGAAATGGTAGGTGTCGGGGAAGAGGTAGCCCTCCAGGCTCTCCGCCTCGATGCCGAGCGAACGGAGGAAGCTCGGGTACCCGGCCAGCCCCAGCACCTCTTGGGTTGTCGCCAGTTTCTCCGCTTCGAGAAGGCGCGCGAGTTCTTGCACCGTGCCGCCTTCGTAGAAGACCACCATGTGCTTCTTGACCTTCCCTTCCTCGAGCAGCGACAGGATAAGGAGCGTGGTGGCGTTCCGGGGGATCTCGTACTCGCCGGCCTTGAGGCTCCGCGCGCTCCCGCGGAGCGTGCTCAGCACGGCGAAGCCGAGGGGGCTCCGGATCACGCCCGCCTGCTCCAGCGTCCGCGCGACACTGAGCACCCCCAGGTGGGCCGGAATCTCCACCACCTGGGGCCCGGCCTGGAGGGCGGGGGCCGGCACCAGCAGCCACCAGCCCTGAAGAGCGAGAAAGACGAGCCAGGCCAGCACGGCCGTGCCCAGGAGGGTCTTTCCCCCCAGGCCGGGCCTCTGGTTCGGATCGGCCCAGATCTTCAGAAGACGCGGTCGCTCCATCATAATTTTGTTTTATTTTACGGGGGGTTCGACTCAGAGTCAACCATTCCGGTTGCTCGGCGCCTCGGATTGGTTATAATGGCGCCTCGGGGGTCAATGATGCTCGATCTACAGCTTCCCACGCGCCACGAGTGGCAGGTCCGCGAGCCCGCTTACGGACGGCTCGCCCTGGAGCCCTTCGAGCCCGGCTTCGCGCTCACCGCGGGCAACGCCTTTCGCCGGGTGCTCCTTTCCTCGATCCACGGGGCCGCGCCCACCTGGGTCAAGATCGAGGGCGTCCTCCACGAGTTCTCCTTCCTGCCCGGGGTGACGGAGGACACCCTGGACGTCATCCTGAATCTCCGCAAGGTGGTGTTCGCGCTCCACCTCAACCGGCCCAAGATTCTCCGCCTCAAGGCCCAGGGGCCCAAGGTCGTCAAGGCGGGAGACTTCGAGCCGGACGCCGACGTGGAGATCCTGACCCCCGACGTCCCGCTCGCGACGCTGGACAAGGACGGCGTCCTGGAGATGGAGGTATGCATCGAGCGGGGTCGGGGCTACGTGGCGGCGGAGAAGCGGGAGCCCGAGGCGCTCCCCATCAACGCGGTCCTCATGGACGGCAACTTCAGCCCCATCCTGCGGGTGAACTTCCACGTGGAGCCGATCAAGGGAGCCTCGGGCGGCCAGGAGCGGCTCATCCTCGAGACGTGGACCAACGGCAGCGTCTCGCCGGAGACGGCAGTGGGCGAGGCCTCGCGGATCCTGCAGGACCACTTCGAGCTCCTGATCCAGTTCCCGCAGGGCCTACCGGTGGAGGAAGAGGTGGAGCGGGAGGTTCCCGTCCGGGCCGAGCTGAACGAGAACCTCTTCCGGAGCGTGGACGAGCTCGAGCTGTCGGTCCGCGCGTCCAACTGCCTGAAGACGGCCAGCATCCGCACCATCGCCGACCTCGTGCAGAGGACCGAGCCCGAGCTCTTGAAGACGAAGAACTTCGGGAAGAAGTCGCTGAACGAGATCAAGACGATCCTGGGCGAGATGGGGCTGAGGCTGGGCCTGCAGCTGGATCCCGAGGAGCTGGAGCGGCTGCGCGCCCAGTACGAGCGCTCCCTCGAGACGTAGTTGGAGTCCTCTTCCCCCCTCACCCTACCTCTCCCCACTGGGGAGAGGAGAAGAGGTGAGGGGCATCTGAGGAGGGTAGGGTGAGGGGGCCGTGCATTTAACGCGCCTTCAGGCGGCCCTCCTCGTCTCGCTCGTGGCCGGCGTTCTCGTCCTGCCCCCGCTCGGCCAGCGGATCAAACGGCGTCCCGCTGGCCCGCTTCCTCGTGGAGAAAGGCTGGCGGGAGTACGAGGTGAGGATTCCGAAGGACCGGCTCCGCCCGGGCGCCGATGAGCTCGGGTTCCGCTTCGCCTATGCCGTCGACGGCGTCAGCAGTGACCGGAGACTTCTGAATGACTAGGTGCGGGTCCGGAGGAAGAGCGAGACGCCGACGCCGGCGAAGACGATGTTCGCGGTCCAGGCGGCCAGCAGCGGCGGCAGGAGATCCGCCTTGGCGAAGGACTGGGCGAGCGAGGTCACCACCCAGTAGCCCAAGGCAAGGACGATGGCGAGAGCGATCCCGAGGACGCGTCCGCCCTGGGGCCACTGGAGCGCCAGCGGGATCGCGACGAAGACGAGGATCACGTGGATGAGGGGGAAGGAGAGCTTCGAGTAGAGCTGGACGAGGTACTTCTCCACCTGGTGGCCGCTTTCCCTGAGCTTGTTGACGTAGTCGCGCAGGTCGCGGAAGCTCATCGTCTCCGGCGGCTGCTGGGACTGGGTGAACGTCTCGATCGATTCCTCGAGCTCGAGCGACGTGAGCGTGAACGGCACCGCCTCCACGCTTCCCTCGGGCGTGAACTCCCGGAACATCCCGCGCTCGAATTCCCACCCATGCCTCGTCCAGTGCGCCCGCGCCGCATCGAGCCGGCCGAGGAAGCGGAAGTTTGGATCGATCTCCAGGATGGTCACCCCGTCCATCTGCTGGCCCGCCGGGTCCAGGAGCTCGATCCGGTAGAAGCGCGCGTCCGAGCTCCGGTACCAGATCTGAGTCCGTCGCTGGAGGTGGCGCGGCAGCTGGCCGCGGATCTTGACCCGATCGACCTCTTCCCCCATGGCGTTCAGGCCGGGGAGGAGCGTTTCCTGGAAGATCACGGAGCCGGCGCTGAGCGCGAAGGCGAGGAGCACGATCGGGGAGCTGACCCGGTACAGACTGACCCCCGCGGCCTTCAGCGCGGTCAGCTCGTGCTGGCGGCTCAGGGCGAGGAACAGGAAGACGGTGGACACCAGGACGATCAGGGGAAGCCCCTCGTAGAGGGCCGCCGGGAGGCGGTAGACGAAGTGCTCCAGGATGTAGAGCAGGGGGGGCTTGACGCGGAAATACCGGTCGAGGCTCCGGAGGAGGTCCACGACGATGAAGAGCACCGCGCCGACGCCGACGCCGTACCCCAGGTAGGTGAGGAACTCGCGGAGGAGGTAGCGGTCCACCAGGTAGCTGGAGTCCCGGGGCGCCCAGAACGGCCGCGCGCGGCTGCGCCGGACCGAGCGGCCCAGCGTCGGCGCCGGCCGCCGCCGGCCGAGCCGCAGGCGCCGGAAGAGGCTCGCCCCTTCCCGGGGGACCTGGACGGCGCTGGCCCGCAGCAGAACGAGGCCGACGACGCCGAACAGCACGTTCGGGATCCAGATCGCGACCGCTGGCCGCAGCCGCCGCGCCAGGGCGAGGTCCTCGAGCGTCGTGAGGAGCAGGTAGTACGTGACCACGATGACGAGGCTTCCCACCAGGGCCAGGCTGCGGCCGCCCCGGCGGGCCCGGATTTCCAGGGGAAACCCCACCATCAGGAAGACCACGGCGGCCAGAGGGAAGGCGAAGCGCTTGTGGAACTCCGTGAAGTGCGGCGTGGCGATCTGCCCCTGGCCCGCCAGATCGCGCGCCGTGTAGAGCAGCTCGAACAGGCCCAGATCCTTCTCGGGCTTGTCGATCCGGGGCGCGCTCTTGAGCGGGCTCTCCACGGAGAGGTTCATGTCGTAGAGCGCGAACGTCGTGTGGCGGTAGCGCGCCGGGTCGCCGACGTCGGACTCGTGGATCGCCCCGTCGATGAGCCGGAGGGTGATGCGCCGGTTCTCCTGGTCGGTGAAGAGCCGCCCCTGGCGCGCGCTGATGAGCCGGGAGAGCTTCGGGTCCCGCTCGTCGGCCACGAGAAGGCCGCGCAGCCCGACCTGGGACGCCGACACCTCCTCCACGTAGATGACGAACTGGCCGAAGGCGGTGTTGAACACCCGGTCCTTGATCCCCGTGGAGGCCCGGGCCTGGAGGATCGTGAAGAGCTGGCGCTGGAAGGCGGTGTTCGCCCACGGGTTCAGGGCCAGCGTCAGGACGGCGGTCAGGGCCGTGACGACCAACCCGGCCGCCAGGAAGGGCATGAAAAGCCGCAGCGGGCTCACCCCCGAGGCTTTGAGCGCCACGACCTCGAGGTCGTAGGCCATCCGCCCCGTCACCAGCAGCACCGCCACCAGGAAGGCGATGGGCAGCGTGTGGGCCAGGAAGGACGGCAGCATGTAGAGGAGGAGCTGGAGGACAAGGTGGAAGGGCACGCCCTTGGTCACCACCAGGTCGGTGAGCTGGTAGATCCGGTCGATGGTCAGGAAGAAGGTGAAGAGGCCGACCCCCAGCAGGAACGGGGCGGTCAACTCCCGGAAGACATAGCGATCGAGCAAACGGATCACGATCAGCCCTTCGACATCCTCACGATGAGCAGGCTCTCTGTTCCGACTCGTATTTCGTCCAGAATACGGACTTCCGGGGGCGTCTTCTCCCGCTCCATCATGGAGAGCCCACGCTTGTCACATATTATCGCAGGTATTCATCCCGGCAGAAACGAGCCTCGGCTCTCGGGGAGCCCGCCGTTCCGGTGTCGGTCCAGCGCCTCCCGGATGATCGGCGGGACGTTGGTCGACGGGAGCTCATGGTACCGGAAGAGACAGGTGGCCCGCCCCTCGCGAACCACATGCGCCGGCCACAGCCCGGTCACGGCGGAGACGAAGAACCAGTAGCGGACGACCCGCTGCCAGAACTCGGAGTGGCGGTCCACCTGCCGGAAGAGGCGGACCTCGGGGAGCTGGAGCCCGCGCTCCTCCGAAATCTCCCGCAGGCCGGCTTCGGGCGTTTCGCCCTCTTCCAGGGCGCCGCCGAACAGGGACCAGATTCCGCGGGCGGGAATCCCGGGGATGTCGTCCCGGAGCTGCAGGACGTAGGCGCCATCGACGAGCAGGATGGCGTGGGCGATCTCCTTCGGGGCTCCCAGCATCGCTGTTCAGATAGCATGCTTGCGGCGCGCGGTCAACGCGGACAGATTGGGCTCGGCTTCTCGATCAGCCTCGCCCAGGCGGCGCTCGGGGCAGGTCAGGCAGGTCAAACCCCCCTGGTACTCTCATCCTGGCGCCGTCGCGGTCGGTGCGGTAGATCCGCGCGCCGGCCTGGCCCAGGCGCTCTACTACCTCCGGAGTGGGGTGGTTGGAGCAAGAGTTCTTCGAGCTCCAGCGCTACGGCGCCCGACAGGCCCGGAAGAAAGGAATCCTGACCGACGGCGACGGTCGTGACGACTCAGCCGCACCTGCACCTGCTCGCCGATGAGCCGGACAACAGAATTCTCGAATGCGCCGCGCTCGCCAAAGCCGACGTGATCGTGAGGGGTGACCCGCATCGTAACGCTCGCCGGTTTCCTGCGGCTCCTCGAGGGAGAGTAACTTCGGGGTGTCGGCTGTCGGGTCGGCAGGGCTGTCCTCCTGGGCGTTAGGGCGCGGCGTCCAGCCGGTAGCTCTCGGTGGCGCGGGCGGCCCAGCGGGTGACGCGGAGCTCCGCCCCGTCGGTGTCCAGCAGGAGGGCGCCGTCCCGGTCGGTCCGGTAGATCCTCACCCCGGCCCGGCCCAGGCGCGCCAGGACCTCAGGGGTCGGGTGGCCGAACGGGTTGCGCCGTCCCGCTGAGATCACGGTGAGCGCCGGCCGCCCCGCCGCGAGAAACCCCTCCGTCGTCGAATAGCGGCTGCCGTGATGGCCGACCTTGAGGACGCGGTGGTCGAGGGGCCGGCGCCGCGCCACGAGCTCCGCTTCCCCTTCGCGCTCGAGATCGCCCGTCAGGAGAAACGACGCCAGCCCCCAGTCCACGCGTAGCACGAGCGAGTTGTTGTTCTCGTCTGAGGCGGGGCCGCGGGGCGACCCGGTCAGGGGCGGGGCGGGCGGGTTCAGGACCGTAACGGGGACGGCTCCCAGCCAGATCCGGTCGCCCGCTATGAGCCGTCGGCGGACCGTCCCCTGCCTGGCGGCGAGGCGCCCCAGTTCCTCGGCCAACGGGTCCGCGATGCCGTTCTCCCAGAGCTCCCGCACGCGGAAGCGGCGCAGGATGGCGGCGAGTCCTCCGGCGTGGTCGGGGTCGGCGTGAGTCATCACGACGACGTCGAGGCTGGCCACCGCGCGGTTCCAGAGAAAGGGGGCCACCACGCGCTCCCCCACGTCGAAGCGCCGCTCTCCCCCCGGACCACCGTCCACGAGCAGGCGGCGGCCGTCGGGGAGCTCCACGAAGGCCGCATCGCCCTGACCCACGTCGAGGAACGTGATGCGCAGCCGGCCGTCCGTCGGGCGCACCCACGGCCAGAGGGTCGCGGCCAGAACCAGCGCCGCGAGGACGACGGCCACGCCGCGAAGCGTGCGGTGCAGTTTCCACAGAGGGAGGAGGACGAGGGCGGCGAAGAAGGCGCCCATCGTGGCCGGATGGGGGGCCGGGAGGTGGATCATGGCGGCCGGGAGCGCGGCGAAGATCCAGACCGCGGCTCTCAAGGCCAGCAGGACCAGCCAGAGGCTCTGGAAGAGCAGGTAGCCCAGGCCCTCGTGAAGGAGTGTCAGGAGCAGGGCGGCCAGCCCGAGCGTGGTCGCCACCGCGGCGAGCGGCACCACGGCAAGATTAGCAGCGATGCCGATGAGCGAGAGCTGGTTGAAATGGATCAGCATGATCGGCAGGACGGCCAACTGGGCGCCCAGGCTCACCGCCACCGACGCCGCGAGCCACGGCGGCCAGCCGCGCTCTCGGAGAAACGCCGTCCACGGGCGGGCGAGGTACAGGATGCCGAGTGTGGCGGCGAAGGAGAGCTGGAAGCCGGGCTCCCAGAGATCCCCGGGCCGCCAGAGAAGGATCACGAGCGCCGCCAGCGCCACGGAATTGAACAGGCTGGTCTCGCGCTCCAGGAGGAGCCCCAGCAGGAGCAGGACCCCCATCACCGTCGCCCGCACCACCGACGGCTGGCCGCCGACCACGAGGGCAAAGCCGAGTAGAAGGCCGATGGCGGCGGCCGCCACCAGGCGGCGCGGCAGCCGGAGCAGCGAGAGCCCCAGGAAGACGGCCGAGGCGAGGAGCGCGACGTTGAAGCCCGAGACCGCCAGGATGTGGTAGACCCCGGCCCGCCTGAAGGCCTCGTCGGCGGCGGGGGGGAATTCGGTCCGCTCTCCCAGGAGAAGCCCCGCAAGGAGCGCGGCGGAAGCCGGCGGTAGATGGCGCTTGATGGTCTCGACCGCCCACCGCTTGATCCTCACGGGCCAGGGCGGCAGCTCCTGGGTCAGCACTTCCATCCGGTCGGCGCGGCCGCTCCCGACGAGGAAGATTCCTTCCCGGGCCAGGTGACCCGGATAGTCGAAGCCGCCGGGGTTTCTGAATCCGAAGGGACGGTGGAGGCGGAACTCTCCCGCGATCCGCTGCCCCTCGGTGAGTGGCGGCGGCTCCCCGTAGAGGCTCACCTGAACGAGCCCACGAATGGAGCGACGATCCTCACCGACTCGGATCCCCTCGGCCTCGACGAGCAGACGGGTCCGCTCGGGCGCCCAGCGAATCGGCTCGGACACGAGCCGCCCTTCCAGTCTCAGGGGAGAGGGAAGAGCCAGGCGTGAGATATGGTCGGCGGGGAGGATCGGGGTGGCGGCCCTCAGAAGGCCGACCAGCGCGATGGTCAGGACCAGTCCCGCCGCGGCGGCGGCGTGCCGGCCCCGGAGCAGCAGCCCGGCGGCGGCAAGCGCCGAGAGAATTCCCGCGAGCCACAGCGCGATCGGGTGAGGATGGAACGAGACGGCGAGGACCAGGCCCAGCGTGAAGGCCGCGGCGACGGGGACCAGCGGCGCCGCCTCCAGCGCCGGGCCGATAACCGCCTCACGGTTGATCACCCTGTCACTCTGCCCTCCCCTCACCCTCCCCTCTCCCCAGCGGGGAGAGGGCTCATTTTTTTCCCCTCTCCCCCGGTGGGGAGAGGATTAAGGTGAGGGGGCATCGACGGTCACCAGGTCGCGGATGCGCTCCAGCTTCTTGGCTCCCATCCCAGGGACCGTGCGGAGATCCTCGACGGCCGCAAAGCGCCCCCGGCGCTCGCGAGCGTGCGCGATCTGGTCGGCCAGCGTCGGCCCGACCCCCGGCAGGCGTCGGAGCTCGTCGGCGGTGGCCCGGTTGAGGTCGAGGCGGCCGTTCAGCTTGATCTGCGCCTCGGAGATCTTCGGCGGGCGAGGGGGAATGGGGGGAGAGGCTGGCGGCCCGATCTCGGGCTCGGCGTCCAGGTTCTCCAGCCGCTCGGCCAGGTCGGGGAACCCGTTCCTGAACTCGCCGACGGCGAGGCCGACCCCCAGGGCCGCGGCGAGGGAGAGCAAGAGCCAGAGCTCCCGCCGCCGGTAGACCATCGGCCGGGCGCGGCTACTTCGGCTGGACGGTGAGGAGGGTGAAGCCGTCGCCGACGGCGGCGCGGCTCCGGAGGGCGAAGCCCGCTCCGGCGAGGAGCGATTCCTGCTCCTCCCGGGTGGGGATCACGTTCCCCATCGCGAGCTCGCTGAAGGCGGTCAGCATGGGGCGCGCGTTCTCGGGGCGGCGTAGATCAGCCCAGGTGGACGGGTACGTCTCGTCCAGGATCACCAACCAGCCGTCGGCAGCAATGAGACGGCGGCATTCCGCCAGGACGGCCGGGCGCGCGTCCGGTCGGATCTCGTGGAAGACCTGGACCAGCGTGACGAGGTCGAAGGGACCCTTCATGGGAAAGCCGTCCGCCCCGGCGGCCTTGACCTTGACGCGCCGGGCGACGCCGGCGACCTTGATGGCTTTGCGGGCGCTCGTGAGCGCGCGCCGGTCCACGTCCACCCCGGTGTAGCGGCCGCCGGGAAACTGCCGCGCGAGCGCGAGGAGGAAGCCGCCGCATCCGCATCCCACGTCCAGCGCGCGGAGGCCACGGTGGAGCCGGTCGCCGAGGCCCGGGACCTCGGGGAGGATCTTCTTGGCCACCAGTGTGTGAAGCCCTGCCGTGGCCGCCCCCACTTGTTCCGAGAACTCCCGCCCGCGCGCCTGGAACGGCACGGCCTTGCCCGAGCTGAAGATCTCGGGCAGACGCGCCAGGTCGTCGGCTTCGTAATCCACGGTGAGACCGAGCGCCCCGCCGTAGTACCAGGGCGAGGCCGGTTCGGCCAGGATCGGCTCGAAGCCCGGAGCGAGGCGGAGGCGCCCGGCCTCGTCGCCTTCCAGGAAACCCAGCGCATGGGCGGTGCGGCACCAGATGAGGACGTACGGGGCGTGGAGGTTGAGAGCGGCGGCCAGCTGGTCTGCGGTGATTCCGGGAGACGCGGCGATCTTTTCGAAGAGCCCCAGCTTCACGCCCGCCGCCATGAGGTAGGTCGCGCGGAATCCCTTGATGCTCTCGACGACCTTCGGGAACTGCTCCCTCGGCGTGGTCACATCCTGGCTCCTTTGGCCCCTCACCCTCCCCTCTCCCCAGTGGGGAGAGGGTTCATTTTCCCCTGCCCTCTCCCCCTCGAGGGGGAGAGGGTCAAGGTGAGGGGGGAAGTTCGTGTTAGGGGATCAGGGCGGCGCGGGTGATGGTGGTCGTGTCCCGGCCGTGCCACTCGGAGGCGGCGAAGGCCTCGTTGATCTGGTCGAGCCGATACTTGTGGGAGAGGAGCCGGTCGAAGGGAAAGCGGCCGCGCGTCCGGATCAGGAAGTCCAGCGCCCGCGGGATCACCCACGGGTCGTACTGGATCACCCCCACGATCTTCTTGGACCCCCAGACCAGCAGCGAGGGCTCGATCTCCACCTTGACGCCGCGGCTGATCGTGCCGACCTCGAGGTAAGTCCCGCCGAAGCGCAGCATGTCGAGCCCCTCGGGGATCACCTGGGGAAAGCCGACGAAGTCGCAGGCCACGTCGGCGCCGCGCCCACCGGTCCACTTCCGGACGAGGTTCAGGCGCTCCTTCCGGTCGGGCACCTCCTTGAGGTTGAGCGTGTGGTCGGCCCCGAACGCCTTGGCCAGCTCGAGCCGCCCCGCCAGTTGGTCCACCACGATGACCGACGCGGCGCCCATCTCCTTGGCGACCGCCGTCGCCTGGACCCCGAGCCCTCCCGCCCCCTGGATCACCACGCTGTCGCCGAAGCGGAGGCCGGTCTTGTGGAGGCCGTAGATCACCTGGGAGAGCGCGCAGTTCACCGGCGCGACGATTTCGTCGGAGAGCTCGTCGGGGACCTTGAAGAGGAAGCCGCCGGGGCGGAGGTAGTAGTACTGGGCGAAGGCGCCGTGGAAGTGGGGAAAGGTGCGGGGTCCGCGCGGGCGTTCCACCTTGTTGGGGCAGGAGGCGGGCTCGTTGTTCAGGCAGGCGTAGCAGCGGCCGCACGGGTAGAAGTAGCAGTAGGCGACGCGATCGCCTTCCTTGAGCGGCTCGCCGAGCGAGTCCGTCTTGATCTCGGCGCCGAGCCGGGCTACCCGGCCGCACATCTCGTGGCCGTAGATCCAGCCGTCGTCGGGGAGCTTGAGCGGCGCGTCGCCCCGCCAGAAGTGGAGGTCCGAGCCGCAGATGTTGGCGACGCTGACGCGGACAAGGATCCCCCGCGGCTCGACCTCGGGGAGCGGGAGCTCGGTGAGCTCGAACGGCTTGCCGGGACCATGGAAGACGGCGGCCTTGCCGGTAGCGGCCATGGGGAGACCCTCCTAGAGATCGGATTCGAGCCGGCGCACCCGGCGGTCGAGATCTCCGTACGAGACGGTTATGAGAGCGGTCAGATCCGTTCGCGTCTGGCGGATCTCCTCACGGAGGTTCTCCTCGACTCGATCAACGCGCTCGGCCAGTGATGACACGCCTTCGGCGACGAGCCTGACGTCGGAGCGCATCCCTTCTGCGACCACGTCGAAGTGGCGCCGGGTCTCGTCGGCGACGAGCTGGACGTGTGCCCGCATCCCGTCGGCGACGGCGTCGAAGTGGCGCCGGGTCTCGTCGGCGACGAGCTGGACATGTGCCCGCATCCCCTCGGCGACCACGTCGAAGTGGCGCCGCGTTTCCTCGACAGCGGGCTCGAGCCTGTCCGTTCGGGACGAAACACTCTCGAGTCGCGAGGAGAGATGTTCCGAAACGAGCTGAAGTTCGCCGCGCATCCCCTCGGCGACGACGTCGACGTGGCGGCGCGTTTCCTCGAATTGAGCTCTGATCTCAGGGTCCATGAGCGACGCCAGCCTAACATGCGGCGTTCAGCCGGCGCAAGCGTGTATCCGATTTCAGACAGCCGCGCGCTAGGCGGTGGGGCGGTCCTTGGCGAGCTCGAAGGCTTCATGGAGCGCGCGGACGGCGAGCTCGGTGTACTTGTCCTCGATGACGCACGACACCGCGATCTCGGAGGTCGAGATCATCTGGATGTTGACGCCCTCCTTGGCGAGGATCGAGAACATCCGCGCCGCCACGCCGGAGTGGCTGCGCATGCCCACGCCGACGATGGAGACCTTCGCGACCCGGTCATCGTGGGTGACGCCCTGGGCGCCGATGCGCCGCGCGACCTCTTCCAGGACCGCGACCGCCTTGGCCCGGTCGCCCCGGGCGAGCGTGAAGGAGATGTCCGAGTAGCCGTCGCGGCTGATGTTCTGGACGATCATGTCCACCACCACGTTCTGCTCCGCCACCGCGCCGAAGACCTGAGCCGCGATGCCGGGCCGGTCGGGAACCCGAAGGATCGAGACCTTGGCCTGTGCTCGGTCGTGGGTGATGCCGGTCACCACCGCTTGTTCCATGCCCCTGTCCTCCATGGTCACGAGGGTCCCCGGATCCGGCTTGAAGGTGGAGCGGACGTGGAGCGGGACGCCGTACTTCTTCGCGAACTCCACCGAGCGCGACTGAAGCACCCTGGCTCCGAGGCTCGCCATCTCCAGCATCTCATCGTAGGAAATGCGGGGTAGCTTGCGCGCGTCGGGGACGATGTTGGGATCGGCGGTGTAGACCCCGTCCACGTCGGTGTAGATCTCGCAGACGTCGGCCTTGAGCGCCGCCGCCAGCGCGACGCCGGTGAGGTCCGAGCCGCCGCGGCCGAGGGTGGTGATCTCCTCATCGGCGGTGATCCCCTGAAATCCGGCGACGACCGCGATGTGGCCCCCGTCGAGCGCCTGGGCGATGCGGTCGGACTCGATCTTCCGGATGCGCGCCTTGGTGTGGGCCGTGTCGGTGAAGATGCCGACCTGGGCGCCCGTGAAGGAGCGGGCGGGATGGCCCAGGCTCTGGATCGCCATGGCCAGGAGGGCGATCGACACCTGCTCGCCCGTGGCCAGGAGCATGTCCATCTCCCGCGGCTCCGGACTCGGCGCGATCTGCGCGGCCAGGGCGACGAGCGAGTCGGTGGTCTTCCCCATGGCCGACACGACCACCACGACGCGGTGTCCCTGGCGGGCAGTTTCCACCACGCGGCGGGCGACCGCCTTCATCTTGTCGGGGTCGGCCACCGACGAGCCGCCGTATTTCTGCACGATGAGACTCATCGGCGGCATCCTACACGACGGCGGTCAGCCTCGCAAGGCGATAAGCCCCCACTCAAATGCCCCTCACCTCTTCTCCTCTCCCCAGTGGGGAGAGGTAGGGTGAGGGGGAGAGGATGAAGGTGAGGGGATCATGAGTGGGGTGAGGGGGGAGAGGATTCAGGTGAGGGGGCCGGTCAGCGGCCGGGGCCCGGGCGCGGCCCGTCGTCGTCCCGGGGACCGTCGCGGCGCTGCCTCAAGCGCTCGCGGGCGCGCTGGCGCTCCTCCGGCGTCATCTGCTGCCAGCGCTCCCAGTTCCGGATCACGCGCTCCCGTTCTCCGGGGGACATGGCCTGGAACTGGCGGAAGCGCTCCATGATGCGCTCCTGGCGCTCGGGCGGGAGCCGCTGGAAGCGCTCGTAGGCGCCCTGCAGCTCCTGGCGGCGGGACCCGGGCAGGTCCTTCCAGCGCCGGAAGTCTTCGAGGATGCGCCCGCGCTCCTGCGGGGGAAGCTGGCGGAAGCGCTGGAAGTTCTGCCGGGCGGCCTGCCGCTCCTGGGGCGACAGCTGCTTCCAGTGCCGGTAATTCTCGAGCACCCGCGCGCGCTGCTCGGGGGTGAGCGAGCGCCAGCGCTCGAGGTTCCGCTCGACCAGCGCGCGCTCCTCCGGGGAGAGGTTTTCCAATCCCTGGATGGGAGGCTGCTGGCCCCAGGCGATCTCCGCCGCGCCGGCCGCCAGGAGGGCGGCGAGGGCCAGCAGCCGCAGCAGCCGGAGGGCTGGCGTCATTTCTTTTCCTCCTCCTCCAGGTACCGGAGCCGCTCCAGCAGTCGGAACCGCTCCCAGAATCGCAGGCGCTGGAGCAACTCGCGGTCCTTGGCCACTTCGACCTCGCTCAGGAGGTCCAGATTCTTCAGCATCTCGGCGTCCACGGCCTCATCCTTCGTCTCAGCCGCCCAGGCGCGCATCCCTGCCCCCGGCACGGGTGCGCGACCCGCGAGCCCGACCAGCCCGCAGGCGAACACCGCCAGCATTTTCCACCCCGTCCCAGCCGCCATCAGCCCTTCCGGCCGGGATAGAGCTCATCCAGACGGCGGACGACATCCAGGTCCTCCCAGAGATCCAGGCGCTCGATCACCGCGTACTGGCGGAGAAGGTCGAGCCGGCTCGCCACCACGGTCTCTTCCAGCGAGGCGAGGTCGCCGTTGCCGAGGGGGCCAGAGATCCAGCTCTGGACGCCCAGGATCAGAAGCACCCCCGCCGCGGCGGCCGAGAGCGCCAGCGGGACCGGGCGCCGGAGCCACTGCCATCTCCAGGGACGCCGCCGGGCTTCCAGTTTTTCCCCGAGCTCGGCGCGGTACGCTCCCCAGTGGACCTGGGGCGGCTGGGGCAGGGAACTCCCCAGATCGTTGAGGATCCGCTGGAAGTTCTCCGCGGCGCGGGCGCACTCCGAGCAAGCGGCCAGGTGGTCGGCCACGCTCCGGCGATCGCTCTCGGCCAGCTCGCCCCTCAGGTAGGCGATCAGCAGCGCGTCGGGATGCGGCGTCATCGCCATGTCAGGCGCCTCCCAATGTCTTCCGGAGCGCGGTCAGCGCCCGGTGAAGATGCACGCGGACCGTCGCCTCCGAGCACTTCAGCACCAGCGCGATCTCGGCCGTGGGCAATCCCTCCTGCACCTGGAGGAGGAGCGCTGCCCGTTGCTGGTGTGAGAGTCCGTCCACCGCCGCCCAAAGCCGGCTCATGACCCTGCCCCGGCCCAGCTCCTCCAGGGGATCGTGCGCGGGAGCGGGCAGCCGCTCCACCACCGAGCCCTCGGCCTCGTCCTCGGAGTGCACCGGCGCGACGACGCGGCGCCACCACCGATGCTTGCGTCGGTGATCGAGGCAGAGGTTGACCAGGATCCGGTAGAACCAGGTGGAGAAGCGGGCCCGCCCGCCAAAACTTCCGGCCGCCTGGTAGAGACGGATGAACGCTTCCTGGGAGAGGTCGCGCGCCTCCTCGGCGTCGCGGAGGATCGACCACGCCAGCCGGTAGGCCCGCTGCTGGTAGCGTTCCACCAGGAGGTTGAAGGCCGCTTCGTCCCGGCCGGCCACGCGCTCGCAGAGCGATTCATCGGAGAGCTCCACTGGGGCTGCGTCCTCTCGCGTTCATCTTCCCATACCGCCTTCACCCCCCCTCACCTTTATCCCACTTGGATGCCCCTCACCTCTTCTCCTCTCCCCCGAGGGGAGAGGCAGGGTGAGGGGTGAGAGTGCGCAGGCTCAAGGGGTCGGGCGGGTCGGTTTACTTGCCGTGCCGCTTGTGCCGGACATCGTGCCGGAGCTCTCGCCGGTCGTGGCGGAGGTCCCGGCCATCGTCCCGGCGATCCTTCACGTCCTCGCGCAGCTCCTGCCGGTCGCCGCGGAGTTCCCGCCGCGCCTGGCGGATGGCGTCCTTGTCCCCGGACTTGATCGCTTCGCGCAGGGCCTGGCGGTCCTCATGGAGCTCGCGCCGGTCCTGGCGGATCTCCCAGGTGTCCTCGCGGATCTCCCGGCGGTCCTGCCTGATGTCCTGCAGGTCGTCCTTGATCTCCTGGGCCCCGACCGAGGGCGCCCACAGGGCCACGACCAGGGCCCCGCCCACCGCGATTGTCGCCAGTGCCTTCATCGACCCGTCCTCCTTGGTGAAGTTTGACTTCTTACCCGATTGGACGGGGGCCGGGGGCGGGACGTTTACAGGAGGGAGGGGCCCTCTTTAACGCAATAACGCATGCCTGACCCCATTTACTGGTGGGCCTCGGCGCGGGCCTGTTCGGTGGCCTTGCGGAGGGAGACTCCCTGGGCCAGCAGGAAGGCCCAGCCGAGGAGCGTCAGCGGGATGAAGCCGGCGGCGTGGTAGAGGAAGGAGAAGCTGACCGCCTCGACCCCCGTGACCGCGTAGATGGCCAGGGCCTGGACGATGAAGAACTGCACCGTGCCCACGTAGCCAGGGGCTGAGGGGAGCGAGACCGCGATACCGGTGAAAGCGAGCACGGTCAGCGAGGCGGAGGCCGGGAGCGCCAGGCCTACCGAGCGGAGCGCCGCCCAGACCGCCCCGGCGTTCAGGATCCAGATCAGCACGGTCCACCCGAGAAGGGGTCCCAGGTGCGGTCCGGGCCGGAGGCTCTGGAGCCCGATCGCGAACAGGGCCAGCCAGCGCCGGACGGTCGCCCCGAGCCGGGGGATCCGCGTGATCCAGCGATTCAGCGGCCCCCACCCCCGGGCGAGCAGGATCAGCATCCCCATCGCCAGCAGATCGATGGCCAGGAGCGTCAGCGCCCCGGTCTTGAGCCAGAGGGGAACCTTCACCACTACGACCACGCCGCCCAGGATGAGGAGGATCGAAAAAGCGTCCAGGCCACGCTCCACCGCCAGCGTCGCCAGGGCGGTCCAGAAGGAGAGCCCCGTGCTCCGCGCCGCCAGGTAGGCGCGCAGCAGCTCCCCCGCGCGGAGGGGCAGGAGGTTATTGCCCATGAAGCCGATCGCCGTTGCGGACACCAGGGGCCAGGAGGCCGGAGCC
>Ga0209321_10000743_pt1 | contig 21708 bp, 18 predicted proteins | sample Rifsed16ft4_FD_184012 | JGI IMG/M metagenome (GOLD analysis project Ga0209321, IMG submission 184012) | Soil microbial communities from Rifle, Colorado, USA - sediment 16ft 4 - CSP-I_5_4 (version 2) | ecosystem: Environmental > Terrestrial > Deep subsurface > Rock core/Sediment | place: Rifle...
AACCAGTACAGCGAGAGTTGGTTAAGGATGCTTCCCTTGTCCGGAATTCCGGTAGGGAGAACGACGTCGAAGGCCGAGATACGATCGGTGGCCACCATGAGGAGATAGCCGTCGAGCGCATACACGTCTCGAACTTTCCCACGCCGGTGGACGGGGAGGCCTTTCAGATCGGTTTCAAGTACGACAGTTTTTTCCAAGAGCCGTGCGTCATTCAAAGGGCGCCCGAGACCGTGCGAGAAGAGGGCCGTATTGTAGGGAAGGGAGTGAGACGAGTCAAGGGGCTCCGGTCCATCGGTCCATCGTTACGAGCACCAGGCCCAGCGCCAGAGAGCAACCGCTTCTAGAGGTCGCCGGACCGCTCATTTTCCGCTCCGTCGCCTGCCGGGATGACCTCGGACCCGGTCGGCTCCGAGACCGTCGGGCGAGCGTTCTCGTCCGAGGCAGAGCCGCTGCCCTTGATGAGTCTCACCCCTATCAGGATCAGGGCTATCGGCCAAGCCCTCCATAACCAATCGAAGTCGATCAGGTCGAAGTTGAAGAGGCTGTTGTTTCGAAAATGGCACTCGATCCTGGATTCGGAAAGGAGCGATTACGCTAACTACTGGCCGTGCTTGACTTCTGGGGTTCATTCTAGTGGATTCTGCCCCCTGTTAAAAGTAAGATGGTCCTTCATCTGGTGGTGATGTCCCGATAGTGTGAGCTTGCTCCGGTGAGCGAATTGGCAAGAAGAAAGAAGCCGTCTTGAGGGGAGAAGTGCCCGGAGGTTTCTTGGTTCCCCCCGAGCCTGCCGCGCCGGTTGCGCGGCGAGGGTCGCGACGGCTCCAATCGGCCGCCCTGGCCCTGGTGGGCCTCTCTCTTCTGGCGTTCTTTTTCAAGGATGCTGACTTTGCCTCCATTGCCGCCAGCCTGGCCGCGGCGGAGGGCTGGCTGATCGCGGTGGCTGTCTGCCTGACGATGGTGAGCTACTTCGTCCGAGCCTTGCGGTGGAGGTATCTCCTGGCGCCGGTCGGGCAAGCGCGACTCAAGATCTGTTTCGAGACCACCGTCATCGGCTTCATGGTGAATTTCCTGGTGCCTCCCGGTAGGCTGGGAGAGCTGGCTCGCCCCTACCTGCTGGCACGCCGGGAAGGGCTCTCTGCCTCGAGCGCTTTCGCTACGGTGTTCCTGGAGAGGGTGCTCGATCTGATCACGGTGATCCTGCTGGTGGGAGGTTGGCTGGCCTTCGGCTCGGCACCCGACGGCGCGGGGAGCCGGCAAGCCGTCTACGGGCTGAAGGTGGGAGGGCTCTTGGCTTCTGCGGCGGCGGGGCTGGGATTGGCGGCCATGTTCGTCTTGGCGCGAAACGTCCGTCAGGGTGGGTCGGCGCTGGCGCGGGTGGAGACGGTGGTCGGCAAATTGCCGCTCCGAGTGGCCCAACCCGCTTTTCGCTTCATCAAGAGTTTTGGCGAGGGCCTGGGAGTGCTCGTCGACCGAGGCAATCTGGCTCGCGCCGGGTTTCTTTCACTGGTGCTGTGGCTCAACATATCGTTTGCATTCTGGTTGGGAGCGCGCGCCTTTCACGTCGAGATACCGTTCGGAGCCACCTTTCTGGTCATCGGCTTCCTCACCGTGGGGGTAGCGGTCCCGACGCCGGGCGCGGTCGGTGGATACCACCTCATGTGCGCTCTCGCTCTCACTCTGATGTTCGGAGTCAACGAGAACACCGCCAAGGCGATCGCGCTGGCGAGCCACGCGATTGCTTTCATACCGGTTAGCTTGCTGGGGATTTTCTTCTTCGTCCGCGAAGGGATGACATTGCGTGACATAACAAGGATAAGGACCGCTACCTGAGAACCGCCAGGCGGCCGAGGAGGAGGTTGGTGCTGTGAAATGTCCTTATTGCGGCTACATGGGTGACAAAGTAGTCGACTCGAGAGAGAGCAAGGAAGGCGAGGCGATACGTCGACGGCGCCAATGCCTCGGATGCAAGCGGCGTTTTACGAGTTACGAGAGGATCGACCAGATCCCCTACATGGTCGTGAAGAAGGACGGTCGGCGGGAGCGGTTCGATCGCGAGAAGGTTCTGAACGGACTCTTGAAGGCGTGCGAAAAGCGTCCGGTCTCGGTAACCAAGTTAGAGAACATCGTGGAGCGCGTCGAACAGGCGTTGCAGGAGAGCCCCGACAAGGAGATGTCGGTCACCGAGATTGGTGAATTCGTGATGTCCGAGCTTAAGAGGTTGGATCAAGTGGCCTATGTCAGATTCGCATCGGTGTACCGGCATTTCAAAGACGCTCACGAGTTCGTGGAGACCATTCGAGGTTTGTTAGACACGACCGAACAGGAAGGTTGAGCGTTTAGGGAGGTTGTGCCTGCTTCAGAGCTGCTGTACGATCAACGGTTATGCGTCGAGGGGTGCACGTTGCACTTTGGATCATTCTGGCGGCTCATCTTCCAGCAGCGGCAGCCGGGCTCGTCGATCTCGGTTTGCTCATCAAGGACAAGAAGATATTCTTGACGTTTCGAATGATCGATGCGTTCAACGAAGACATCGAGCGGTCGATCGCCAGCGGTCTCCCGGTCAGCTTTCGTTACGAAGTGCAGCTGAAGAAGGTCCGCACGATTTGGTTCAATCAGAGAGTCGTCACCAGAAGGATTACCAACACGGTGACCTACGACAACATCACTAAACGGTACACTCTCTCCCGAGACATCGACGGAGGGATCGTTGCCACCGCGTTGGTAGTAGACCCCGACGAGATGATGCGATTCATGACCGTGGTGAGCGACTTGGAGGTATTCGACGTCTCGTTTCTCGAGCCAAATAGCGACTACTACTTGAGGGTGAAGGGACTGGTGAAGGAGCGCAATCTCTTCCTGTTCGTGCCTTGGGACCAGGACTCAGGCTGGGAAAAGACGTACTTCACTTATCTGCCGTGAAGCGGCGCGAAGGTCATGGCTAGCACCGAGACGTCGGGAACCAAGAAAGAATTCAAGGACAATCCTCGTCTGTTGGCGGCAGTGGTCGCCTTGCTCGCCGCCATTCCCATCGTCAGCACCTACCTGATCGGGAAGTCTCAATCTTTCTCGCCCGGCTTCCTGGCTCGCGTCTTTCTGTATGGGTTCACGGTGGTAAACCTGACGATGCTGCTGGTGCTGGTATTCGTCCTGGCCAGAAATCTGATTAAGCTTTTCATCGAGAGGCGACGGGCCGTACTGGGAGCGAAATTCAAGACAAAGCTGGTGATGGTTTTTGTCGGCTTCGCCCTCTTTCCTTCCGCGTTAATCATTCTCGTCGGCAGCCGGCTCATTTCCACCAGTGTGGAGCTTTGGTTCAACCAACCGGTAGAGACGGTCTTGCTGGGGTCCCAGGAGTTAGTGGAGTCCTATTACCGAGAGAAGCAGGAGAGCGCGACCTTCTATGCGCGCAGCCTCTCCAACGAGACTTCCCAGCGAGAGCTTCTTTCTCCCAACAACGTGCGCCAGCTCTTCCAGACCATGGAAGCTCGGTTGACTCAATATCGCCTGGACATGATCAACGTGTTCTCGGTCGACAGCGAGTTGGCGACTCTGGTTCATCCCGGTCTGCCCCTGAGCGACTACAACCCCGACACGGCGCGTCGTCTGGTGGAGATCGGGCTTCGTGGGGAAGAGAGACTACACCAAGACGATCTGGGAGGGGGGGCCCTGGTCCGCTATGTTTCCCCTATCTATCGGTCGGGTACGAAAGACGTGGTCGGCGCAGTGGTCGTGTCGTACTTCGTCCCCAGGCCGCTGGCCACCACACTCCAGTTGCTGAACAACCAGGCCAATGACTATCGCCAGGCGGAGGCCCAGAAGGAACCGATTCAGGAATTGTTTCTGTCCTTCTTCGTCATGGTCTCGCTACTCGTCCTTTTCTCCTCCACCTGGATCGGCCTCTACCTGGCCAAACGCATCACCGTCCCGGTGCGCGAGTTGGCGGAGGCAACCGAACGGATCATGGCCGGAGATCTCGACCATCCGGTGGGGGGGGCTGCGGTGGACGAGCTGGGGATGCTCATGGAGTCCTTCAACAAGATGACTGCCCAGCTCAAGGCCAGTCAGCTTCGCCTAGAGAAATCGAGTCGCGATCTGGAGCTCAAGAACTCGGAAGGCGATCGCCGCAGACGCTATATCGAGACGGTGCTGGAGAATATCACCACTGGGATCGTATCCATGAATCGCGATGGTATCTTGACCACCGTGAATCCAGCGGCTTTGAGAATGTTGGAGCTGGATCGAGACGTGGTGGGCCGGCACTACCGCGCCGTATTTGGGAACGCAGGGTTGGCAGAACTGCAGCCTCTACTGGAAGGGATGGAAGGCGACGAACACCGGGCCCGCGAAGAGGAAGTCAACGTGGTGGTGGGTGGCCGAGAACTTCACCTCGCCGTATACCTGACCATGCTGACCGGCGCCTCCGGAGAGCCGACCGGTCTGCTCGTGGTGCTGGATGATCTGACACAGCTTCTCAGAGCGCAAAAAGTGGCGGCGTGGCGCGAAGTGGCCAGGCGCTTGGCGCATGAAATAAAGAATCCCCTCACTCCCATTCAACTGTCGGCACAGCGGATTCGCAAACACGTTCGCTCACAAAACCCGGAACTACCCCGTATCGTGGAGGAATGCACCGGGACGATCATCGCCGAGGTGGATTCTCTGAAAAGCCTGGTGGATGAGTTCTCGCAATTTGCTCGCATGCCGACGGTTGCTCCCCGCGCCCAGGCGCTTCATCCACTTTTGGATGCCGCGCTCGAGCTGTACGACGGTCTGTTCAAAGAGCTCAGGTTGGAGAAGCGCTTCGCCTCCCAGCTTCCTGACCTGAGCTTGGATCCGGATCTCATCCGTCGAGTTTTCATCAACATCATCGACAACGCCATCGATGCCACTTCCGGCAAGGGACATGTGGTGGTGACCACGTCTCACGAACCGAAATCCCACCTGGTGTCGGTGGAAATATCCGATGACGGTCCAGGCATACCTGTCCAGGATCGAGACAAGCTGTTTGTCCCCTACTATTCGACTAAACGCCGCGGCAGCGGGCTGGGGCTGGCCATCGTTAGCCGTATTGTGGCCGAGCACCGGGGTCGCATCCGAGTCGAAAGCAACCATCCGCGGGGCTCGCGCTTCATTATCGAGCTTCCCATCGCCGAGCGTCCGGTGGGGGTGGGCACTTCGTCCGGGCCAACCAAGAGGTGACATGTCCAGGGAACGCATCCTGGTAGTCGATGATGAGTCGGGCGTCCGTAGCTCCCTGAAGGGTGTGCTGGAGGACGAGGGCTACACGGTGGACACCGAGTCCAGCGCGGAAGGGGGTCTAGCCCGTTTGGACAAGAACCCCTACGATCTGGTCATCATGGACATCTGGTTGCCCAGAATGGATGGGGTGGAGGCGCTCGCGAAGATTCGGTCCAAGAAGAACGACGTTGCCACGGTCATGATCTCGGGTCACGGGAACATCGAGACGGCAGTAAAGGCGATAAAGCTCGGTGCCTATGATTTCGTGGAGAAACCCCTCTCCTTGGAAAAGACGGTCATCGTCGTCAAGAACGCTCTCAATCATCGCCGATTGGAGCAGGAGAATCGCTACTTACGGGAACGGTTCGAGAGCAAGCACGTTCTCATTGGCGACAGCCCCCCCATGCTCAGGCTTCGCCAAGAGATCGCTCTTGCCGCGCCCACCAACGGTCGCGTGTTGATATACGGAGAGAACGGAACGGGAAAGGAACTGGTAGCGCGGTCGATTCACAATCAATCGCTGCGGCACCATGCGAAGTTCGTGGAGGTGAATTGCGCTGCGATCCCCGAGGAGTTGATAGAGAGTGAGCTTTTCGGTCACGTGAGGGGGTCGTTCACCGGTGCGCTCATCGACAAGACGGGCAAGTTCGAACTGGCCGACGGCGGAACCCTTTTCTTGGACGAGATCGGAGACATGAGTCTCAAGACGCAGGCCAAAGTGCTCCGAGTGTTGCAAGAGCAGAAGTTCGAGCCGGTGGGGGAAACCACCTCGGTCGAGATCGACTGTCGGGTGATCGCCGCCACCAACAAGAATCTGGAGGAAGAGATCCAGACGGGACGATTCCGCGAAGATCTATTCTTTCGGCTGAACGTAATCCCTTTTCACATGCCGCCACTGAGAGAGCGCCGTGAGGACATCCCGGCCCTGTCTCGTCATTTCGTCGCGGAGTTCTCTGAAGAGAATGGAAAGAAGTGTAAGGAGATCGATCGTTCGGCTTTGGATCGTCTGGTGTCCTACCATTGGCCGGGAAACGTGCGGGAGCTCAAGAACATAATGGAAAGATTGGTCATCATGGTTCCGTCGGACCGGATCGAGGAAAAGGATCTTCCCCCGCCCTTACAGCAGAACGGAAACGTGCATTTCGATGTACTAGGAGACTTCCCCTCGCTGGCGGCCGCCCGAGAAGCCTATGAGAGTCGGTACATTCTGCGGAAACTTCACGAGAACGCAGGTAACGTGTCGAAGACGGCCGAGGCGCTGAAGCTTGAACGGTCGCATCTCTACCGCAAGATGAAGTCTTATGGAATAGCTCCATCCAAGGGCGAAGAGGGCACTTAGCGCGAAGAGGAGAGTTTTTTTCGAGCGTTGATCTCGAGGACTTTGTCTTCTCCGAAACGGAGAAGGCGAAGGGAGTGTCGAGCGGTTGCGAGCAGCGCTTCCTCGGGCACCAAGCCCACGATTTCCGATCCGGCAACGAGTGCTCCGTGTCGCTCCGCTTCGCGGCACACCAGCTCGAAGACGCGGTGAAGGGGAGTCGTCTTGTAGTCTGTCAGGTTCATGGAAACCTGGACTTGATGCTTCTCCTTCAGATGGATTCCCAGCGCCTTGACCGAGGGGAGCCCGCCGCTCGATTGCCGGATCGTCCTGGCGATCGCCTTGGCTATCTCGATGCGCTCGGTATCCAGGTTCACGTTGAAGGCGATCAAGGGGCCTCTCGCTCCGATGACCGAAGCTCCGGCGCTCGGGTGGGGGTGGGTCGGACCGAAGTCCGGTTTCCAAAAGGGCTCCTTCATCTTTTCCGCCAAACCCTCGAACTGGCCGGCGCGAATGTGCGCCAGGTCAGAGCGGCCTTGCCGCAAGGCTGCCTGCTCGTAGAGGAAAACCGGGAGCTTAAAGCGCGCTGCCACCCGTTCCGCCACCCGGCGAGCCAGGGAGACACATTGCTCCATGGTGGCCCCTTGCAAGGGCACGAAGGGCAGGACATCCACCGCGCCTATTCGCGGATGCTGGCCGACATGCTGTCGGAGGTCGATGCGTTGGATCGACTCCTCGAAGAGGCACAGGGAGGACTCCTCGAGCGCTGCCGGCTCCCCGATGGCGGTTAGGACGGTCCGGTTATGAGACGGGTCCGGGGAGACATCGAGGAGGCGGGTTCCGGTGGGTCTGCCGAAGGCCTCGGCAATGGCATCGATGACCTCACGGCGACGTCCCTCGCTGATATTGGGGACCGCCTCGATGATCCCTACCACCACCCCCTCCTGGTAACGCTGGGAACGGGAAGTCACCCAGGTGCGGCGGGAGGGCTAAGCAGCCTCTGCCGCCGCGGCGACTGTGGATCTGCCCGCGAAAGTGCTTGACCTAGACGCACTTACTGTTGTATGAATCATAGAGAGCATGGGTAAGTTTATCATGCTGACCCTCCGCTAGGGCCCCGGGAATAAGGGGATTGGAGCGCTCGAAGAGTCCCACACGAGAAGGAATGATGGAGCCCGACGACCGAGTTCGCGCCGGTAGCCATGTCGCCGCCGGAGCGACCCGCAGCGACCCCCGACCCGATCCGGGAAGCACCACCACCGAGGAATCCGGACCGATCGCCAGGGAAGGCGAGCGCCGTGAGGGCGGCCGCACGGTCAGCGGCCTCCTCGATCAGGGCCGCCACCTTTTTCGCCGCGGCCGGCTGCAACAGGCCATCCACGTTTGGACCCGAATACTCTTTCTGGATCGCGACAACCGGGCCGCCCGCCAGGCCATCGAGCAGGCTAAACGAGTCATCGCGGAGCGCCAGCGCGAGCTGGACGCCTTGGTCTTGGAAGCGGCCCGGTGCGAGGCGGCGGGCGACCGGCGCGGTGCGCAGAAGCGCCTGACGCGGGTCCTGACGCTCGATCCCCGGCACGCCGAAGGGCGCAGTCTCTGGGAAAAGATCGAGGAGCAAGAGCGACGGGGTGAAGCTCGTTCCGGCTCGCTTTCGCTAGCTGGTACGCCTACCGACGACGAGGTCTCGACAAGCCAACGTCGACGGGTGGCGCCGCGGCCCACCGTCAAGACCGAGTCTGCATCTCCGCTCAAGATGGCGGCGTTCCTTTTCAGCGCCCTGTCTTTGTTCGCCGCCGGTGGGCTCTATCTGCATCTCAACTGGGATTTCCTGGTAAGCGATGGCCGCCCTCTCAACTCGTCTGACCCGGAGATCGCTCCGGTAGACCATCGAGCTCTACCGAACCTACCTCCATTGTCTGAGATTCACTATTTCAACGGCGCTCGACTCTATGCCAAGGGACTGTACCGCGAGGCTCTTTCCGAGCTGGCGCTGGTCGATCGCGGGAACGCTAACTTCGAAGAGGCACGAAGCCTCATTCTCAGGATTGAAGGAAGGTTGCTGCGGGGAGCCGTGATGGCGGGAGTGCCGGAGAACTCCCTGGCTCGAAACGAAAAAGGAGAGTGAGTTTGACCTGTCCGAGATGTCAATCCGAGATCGATCCAGCCATGGGTGTGTGTCCCCAATGCGGCTCACCGAGGATGGCTCGGCCCAGCGAAAACGTGGTGGAAACCGACTGGCGGCAACAAGTCCGGCAGACGGTGCAGCGTCGAAAGGAGCTGCGCCAGCAACAGCACGCTCAGCGCGAGGCAGTGGCGCGCCAGCTCACCATCTTCGGGGAGCTTGGCGAGCCCGATCCGGAAAAAGACATGGTTCGGCAGCGCCGGGCGGAGATCCGGGCCAGAGTCGAGCAGAGACTAGAACAGAGACACTCCCCACCCCGTAATCGAATCCGGGCGCTCGCCGACGCGGGAGAAGTGTCCATCCGGGTCGGGCAGACTAGTCAGCTCAGAACCACTTCCGCCGCTGCTGCCGCCGCCGAGTTGGACGTGGATTTTGGAGAGCCCGCCTCTCGAGCGTTCGTGCCGCCTCCTGCCCGCCTCCGCCGCAATGTAGGGAGCGACACCATGGAGCACTTCGAGCTGGCTTCGCCGGGAGCGAGGCTGCTCGCCGGCCTCATCGACTTCGGTTTCCTAACCCTCCTGCTCCTGGGATTGGCATATCTCACCACTAATCTCGTGAGTCAGCCTCTGCGAGCGCTTCCCGGTCCCGCCGCGGCGGCGCTCGGCTGCGTTGCCTTCTTTCTGGCCGTGGGGTACTTCCTTTTCTTCTGGAGCCTCTCCGGACAGACATTGGGAAAGCTGCTGACCAGCTCTCGAGTCGTGGATCCCTTGGGGCAACCTCTCGGCTTCGGGCGGGCCTTGGTGAGAGTCCTGGGAATCGGTTTGTCGATTCTGCCCCTGGGCGCGGGCTTCGTGGGACTCTGGAGCGATATGGGACGACGCGCCTGGCACGATCGGTTGGCATCTACCAAAGTCGTTCGCGTCTGAACCGTTCCCGGTTCCGACCTCACGGTCTCATCCCCCGCGAGTCATGGACCGCTTTTTCTTGAGGGCGTTGGTGCGCGAGCTGGCGCCGCGACTGCTTGGCCGCCGGGCACGCGGTCTAAAACGCTGGGACAGCTCGGGCTTCACTCTCCTTCTCGGGAACAAGCGCGGCCTCGATCTCGTCGTTAGCCTTTCACCACGAGCGCCCGGATTCTACCTGGGGCGCCCGCCGGTGGCCGACCAGGAAGCTCCCAGCGGAACGCGTTTCAAGAAGCTGCTTTCCGGGGCGGAGCTCGTCCGAATCGAGGCGGCTCCCCTCGACCGCGTGGTGACGCTCACGTGGCGGCACAGGAAACCGAGTGGAGCGAGGCGCTCGCTGGAGCTGGTCCTGGAGTGGCCGGGGAGCAGGACGGGAGCGTTCTTGGTCGATTCCGTGTCTCGCGAAGTGCTCGATGTCTTGAGCCCGGGCACCCCGCGAACGGTGATCGGCGAGACTTTCCAACCGCTTAAGCCGCCTCCCGGATCGCGGGAGATTCCCAAGACGCCTAACGAGTTCGCCGAACGGCTGACCGCGGTGCGCCAAGAAGGACTGAGTGGGGCGCGCGCGCTTCGGACGGCGAGCGGTCTGAGCCCTCTGTTGGTCGAAGAGATGAGAGTTCTCGAGTCGGTTGCCGGGCTGGATCCTGCGGCCGCCTTCGAACAGATCGTGTCCCGGCTTAGCCAGGCGCCCCGCCCGGTACTGCTCAGCCCATCGCCTCGCGACTTTCGTCGGCAGGGTGCGGAGCTCGTCTTGTCCCCCATCGCTCTGTCTTCGAGAGAGACGTGGACGGCAAGAGAGTTTTCCAGTTTCAACGAAGCCGCGGCCGCCTTCGTTGTCGAGTCGCATCGCTTGGGCTCGTGGCGCCACAACTACCAGGCAGCGTCGTCGGAGCTTAGCAAGAGACTGAAAAAGCTCGGGAAACTCCTGGAGCGACTGAACCGCGAACGGGAGGAGCTCCGCGATCCGACCGAGCTCCGACGTTGGGGTGAGCTTCTGCTGGCCGGTCTTCGGCAGGCGAAGCGGGCCAACGGAGAAGTCATGGTCCCCGACCCCTATCGCGAGGGCTCGCCGCTGGTTCGGGTACCCATCGACCCGCGATTCGATCTGGCGCGCAACGCCCGACGCTTCTTCGAGCGCGCCCGTAAAACGATCCGAAGTCGCGAGCTACTGGAGGCTCGTCTCTCCAAACTGCGTCGCGAGATCGAGTACCTGGAGACGCTCGAGGTGGCGCTCGGGGACTCTCTCCAAAGTGAAACCCTTGCCCCTTTGGTCGAGGAGCTCCAAGAGGCGGGCGTCGTGGGACCGTCACCGGCAGATCGCTCTCCGGGAAGGAGGGCAGCGAGCAGGAAGAAAGACGCCGGACCAAGGCTGGCACCACGGCGCTTTCCTCTCTCGGGAGGGGCGATTGTTTTGGCGGGGCGCTCGGCGCGATCGAACGAGGATCTGACTTTTCGGATAGCCAAACCGGAAGACCTGTGGTTTCACGCCTCCGGATCGGCGGGGGCGCACGTCGTGCTCCGCTTGCCTGGGGGAGGAGAGCCGGGCGGGCGCCAAATAGAGGTGTCGGCAGCGGTGGCTGCCTACTTCAGTAAGGCCCGGGGATCGACGGCGGTCGAGGTCGTCTACACGCCCCGCCAGAACGTCAAGAAGATACCGGGAGCCCCGCCGGGAACGGTTCGCATCAGTCGATTCGAAACGGTACGGGTGAGGCCGGCCCTACCCCCGCCGCCGGCGTCGACAGCCACCGCGGGTGATCCCGACACCTCTCGAGACTTAGAATCGGAGGAACCGGCGGGGTAGCGGTATCCCCGGGACGCAAGCGGTTGAGGCGAAGCCGACGGTGGAACTAATCTTGGCGGCAGACGTTCCATGAACAGGGCGATGCGAAGAGCGGCGGTGTTCCTGGCCACCGGCGCCTATACGGGTTTCGTCCCCTTCGCCCCGGGGACTGCCGGCTCCGCATTAGCCCTCCTGCTCGATCGTGGATTACGCGCCACCGGGTCAGAGATCGTGTACGGCCTGGTAGTTCTGGTGCTCGGTGTGGGGGGAGTGATCGCCTCGGGGGTGGCGGAGAAGCACTTCTCGCGAAAGGATCCTTCCGCTGTCGTCGTGGACGAAGTGGTAGGAATGCTGGTGTCGCTCTACCTCATTCCGGTGAGCTGGGTCGGGCTGGCGGCTGGATTCCTTCTCTTCCGTCTGTTCGACATCGTCAAACCGTTTCCCTGTCGGCGAGCGGAGGGGCTTGCCGGGGGGTTGGGCATCATGGCGGACGATGTCATCGCCGGAGTCTACGTGAACGTGGTACTCCGGCTGGCCAGCCTGGTATGGCCCGGGCTTCTGGTGGGAGCCTAGATGGGAGCGAGTGATTCCTTGCAGGCTGAAGTTCTCACCATCGGGAGTGAGCTTCTCACTCCGGGTCGGGTCGATACCAATGCGGCCTATTTGATGGAACGCTTGGCCGCAATCGGAGTTCCGGTGATTCACCGTGCCACGGTGGAGGACGATCGACTTGCCATTGCCGAGGCGGCGCGTCAAGCGGTTGCCCGCGCCGAGCTGGTGCTCGTGACGGGCGGACTGGGTCCCACCTCGGACGACCTCACCCGAGAAGGGTTCGCCGATGCGCTGGGGCTTGGCCTCAGCGTCGACGAGCATGTTCTCGCGGGCATTCGCCTTCGGTTCCAACGGCGAGGTCTCACCATGCCGGATGTCAATCGCAAACAAGCCATGGTGTTCGAGGGTGCGGAGGTCCTGGCGAACGAAGCGGGCAGCGCACCCGGCCTGTGGATCTCGCTACCGGCAAACCGGGCGGAGAAAACGGGGAGAGAAGTCGTGCTCCTTCCCGGACCTCCATCGGAGCTTCGCTCCATGTTCGAGCTTATGGTCCTGCCCCGGTTGGCGGTACGCGCCCGAGGTGTCGTCTACCGGACAAAGCGCTTGCTCATTGCGGGGCTTGCGGAGTCTTCAGTCGAGCAGGAGGTGGGCTGGATCTACGGCAATGTTGACAATCCGCGAACCACCATCCTGGCCTCGCCCGGGCAGGTGGAGCTTCGCCTCACCGCAAGGGCAGCCACCGCCGGGGAGGCCGATGCGTTGAACGAGGCTCTTGCCAAGCGCCTGCGCGACCGGTTGGGGAGCCGTATCTTCAGCGAAGAGGGACGTTCCCTGGAGGAGGTCGTGGGGAGCATGCTGGCCGAGAGATCCCTGTCGCTGGCGGTGGCGGAATCCTGTACGGGAGGGCTCATCGCCCACCGCCTGACGGAAGTGTCGGGTAGCTCGCGCTACCTCGAGCGGGGTTTTGTTACCTACAGCAATCAGAGCAAGGCCGAGCTTCTGGGAGTCGACATGGATCTTATTCGCACCCACGGCGCGGTGAGCCAGGAGGTAGCGGAATCGATGGCCAAAGGAGCGCGGATGCGTGCCGGGACCGATCTGGGGGTGGCGGTTACCGGTATTGCCGGACCGACCGGGGGAACGGCAAACAAACCCGTGGGCCTGGCGTTCATCGCGGTGTCCGACGAGAGCGGGTGCGTGGCGCGACGACTGCAGCTCCCCGGTGGCCGATCGCAAGTGAAATGGTGGAGCTCACAGGCTGCTCTCGATCTCCTACGCATGCGACTGAAGGAGCGATACCCTTCTCCGTCCTGACGGTTTCGAGATCCATGCGCGTTTTCGCCGCCCTCGATGTTTCGGCGGAGGTTCGCCAGGCGGTCGGTGCCCTGGTGCAGGAGCTGCAGACGCGGGTCCGAGGAGCCCGCTGGATTCCCGCCGCGAATCTGCACCTTACTTTGCGCTTCCTAGGAGAGACCGATGCGAAGCGGGTGAGCGAGATCTCTGAGAAGTTGGAGTCGATAACCGCCCAGAGTCCTCCCTTTCGCCTCGAGTTTCGGGGAGTTGGTTTTTTTCCATCACCGCGTCGCCCGAGAATATTGTGCGCCATCGTCGCCCGTCCGCCTCGGGAGCTCCTTCATCTGCATCAGCAAACGGAGGCCATGGCGGTCGCACAGGGGTTTCCCAGTGAGCCTCGCACTTTTTCTCCACATCTGACGTTCGCGCGTCTCCAGAAACCTGCTGGCGAGCTCCGAAAGATTGAGACCGAGCTCGAGGATCGGCATCTAGGAGTGACACCAGTCGAGGAAGTCATTCTTTTCCAGAGCATGTTGAACGCGAACGGGGTGCAGTACCAGGTCCTGGGACGATTCCCGCTGGGGGGAGCCGGGTAGTGACCGCCGTTGATTGTGTCGTCCTCCTCGGCGCCTATCTGCTGGGGTCGGTGCTTTTTGGAGTCGTTCTGGTTCGTGCCGTGAAGAGGGTGGACCCCCGAGAGAAGGGGAGCGGAAATCCAGGAGCGACCAACGTTCTGCGGCTCGCCGGAAAAGGCGTTGGAGCGGCGGCGTTGTTGCTCGATGCGGGAAAAGGTGGGGCGGCGGTCCTGCTGGCCCAGGCCACCACACCGGTGGGAAGTGCCCTCCCCGCTGCGGCGGCGGTCGCCGCCGTGCTGGGGCACGTCTTTCCCGTCTTCTATCGCTTCCGGGGAGGCAAAGGCGTGGCAACGGCGTTGGGAGGCTTTCTCGTTCTCAGCTTCCCACCCGTCGTCGCGGCTCTAGCCGTCTTCCTGGGAGTGCTGGGAGTGTTTCGTTTCGTCTCCTTGGCCTCGATGGTGGCGGCGGCGTCCTTCGTACCGGTGTCCATGGCTTGGGGAGAGCCGAGGACGGTCTCAGGGGCAGCGGTGGTCATTGGCCTCCTCATCGTGGCCCGCCATCATGAAAACATCTTCCGGTTGCGCCGGGGAGTGGAGCCCCGGCTGGGCGATCGGGGTTCGGGGCACGGTTGAGGTATTGGGCGCGAAAGTTGGTATAATGAAAGGTGTTGTACCTGAATGGGCGCGGGGACAGGTGCATTCCCACTCCTGATGTTCGAGTTGACATACCAAGAAGAAGGTAACGAGCGCGCGGTTCCCATCGATTTGGGAGGTGTGGTGCTGGGCCGCTCGCCCGATTGTGACGTCGTCATCAAAGACTTCGGCGTCTCCCGCCATCACGCCAAGGTCATCGTGGACGGCGGCCAGTGTCGTTTGGTCGACCTCAACAGCAAGAACGGGACCCACGTCAACGGAGTGCCCGTGCCGGAGGCGATTCTAAAAGATGGCGACCAGGTGGCACTCGGCAAGTTCGTCCTCCGTTTCCGACGCACACTCGACGAGAAGGTGGTGCTCGACGAACAGAAACCGCTGCTAGAAGAGGCGGGCACCGTCATTCGCAGTGTCGGGGAGCTTGAGAAGTACCTCGGCGTGGAGCCACCCTTGGCGCAGGGGCACACCCGGACACCCACCACCACCTCACGCACCGTCCCCGACTTCGAGGCGGCGGACATCAAAAGGAGCAATCACATCCTGCGGAGCCTCTCCGAGCTGGCCAAGGCACTCATTACCGCCCAGCCCGAAGAGGTGGAGGGCCGGGTCATGGACGCGGTATTCGAGCACATCCCGGCAGACCGCGGGTTTCTCATGTTGTTCGACGAGGAAGGCAACCTGAAGCCCCGGGTGGTCAAGTATCGTCACGGGGGAGAGGAAGGCAAGATTACTATCAGTAAGACGATCGCCGATCGAGTGGCCAGGGACCGCGTTGCCATCCTCACCTCGGACGCACAGGTAGATCCTCGCTTCGCATCCGGTGACAGCATTCGTTTCCACGGCATACGCTCCGCCATGTGTGCGCCTCTCTGGAAGGGAGACAAGGTCATCGGCATCATCCATATCGACTCTCCCATGGCCTCCAACACCTTCGGGGAAGCGGACCTGGAGCTGCTGTCCGCCCTGAGTCACTATGCGGCAGTGGCCATCGAGCAGGCCAGTCTCAACCGCAAAGTGCAGGAGGAGAAAGTCAGGAGGGAGCGTTTCGAGAAATATTTCTCGCCAGCGGTCGCCGAGCGCATTTTGTCGGAAGGAGAAAAGGATGTGCAGGAGCTCGAAGTCTCCGTGATCTTCGCCGACATCGTTGGCTTCACGCAAATAGCGGAGAAGATGGAGCCACCTGCGGTGGGCCAGCTTCTCAACGAGTACTTCTCGCGGATGGCCGACGTGGTGCTCGAATACGATGGAACTCTGGACAAGTTCATCGGAGACTGCATCATGGCGGTATTCGGCGCACCCTATCCCCAGGAGGATCACGCCGAGCGCGCTGTGCGGGTGGCTCTGGAAATGCGCAGGCGTCTCAATGAGCTGAACAAGGAGCTGGGTAAGGACCCGCCCATCGAAATGAGGATGGGGATCAATAGCGGAAAGGTGGTGGCCGGCCCCATCGGATCGCACAAGCGGAAGGAGATTACCGTGCTCGGCGATACGGTGAACATCGCTTCCCGCATCGAGTCCACGGTAGCCCAGGCCGGCCAAATCGTGGTGGGAGCCAGGACCCGTGAGCTGGTGAGGGATGCGTTCGAGGTCAAGGACTTGGGCACGGTTGCCCTCAAAGGGAAGAAGAAGGCGGTCCGAGTCTTTCAAGTCCTCTCTGAGAAGAGCAGTGAAACCAAGATTTCGTAGGAGTTGAGGTATTAGGTGCGGTCGCCGAATCAGCCTGATAAGTCTGACAAGCCTGATAAGCTTGATAAGCCCGATAGGGGCCCGAATCGCTCGATTCGCCCGAATCGCCCGAATCGGATGAGGCGAGGAAAGATCCTCTACTCGCTGGTGCTGGTGATGATGCTGGCCGGGCTGGCACCACTGCTGGTCACCAGCACCCTCCTCATCGAGCAGAACCGCGAGGCATTGGCCTTGTCGGAAGAGCTGCTTCAGCTCGACCAGACCCGCACCATCGCCAAGCAGGCGCGACTCTACCTCCAATCGATGCACGACCAGGTCGTCGGGATCGCGCAAGCCTTTGGCATCGGGGACAGCCCTGGGGTGGTGGCGGCGCGCATCTCGAGAGTGTCGGCGGGTGAAGATCTCATCGACTACGTTCAAGGTGGTAGCCACGTGCTGTCCATTACCGTCTACGACCCACAGGGGGAGGGGGCGTACGCGGGCTACGATCTGAGCGACGAACAGGTAGGAGAATACTTCCGCCGATCGTTTGTGGAAGGAATGTCCGGTCGGCATTACGTCTCACCTCCCTACGTTTCTGAGGCCATGCTCGATACCGTCGTCGTCGTCTCGGCCCCCATCATGGCCTCGGGAAACGTGGCCGGTGTCGTGTCAGTCTTGATCAGCCTGCAGCCGATACAAGAGATGGTGGAGGTGAAGAGCAACCTGGGGCGGGAAGTGTACGTGGTAGATGGCAGCGGACGACTCGTCGTGCATTCCAATCGGGAGACGCTTTTCACTCGCCCGGATTTCTCCGACAAGGTCATGGTGCGAGCCTTTCAAGAGTCCTCCGGATACGAGTCCCGGCTGGTGAGCTTCGAGCTTGACCGGGGTGAGCCGATGGTGGGCACCTACACGTCAATCGGAGATCGCAGCTCGGACGTTGCCTTCTTGCGAACTCTGGATTGGGGCGCCATCGTGCAGGCCAGGCAGGAAGACGTTTACTACGCGGTGACCGAGATGTCGCGCGGGAGCTATTGGGCGGTGTTCTACTCGGCCGTTTTCGCTGCCATCTTGGCATTCGTCTTTGCCGGTCGGCTCTCGCAACCGATCGCACGCCTGGCGGAGGGAGCTCGGCGACTGGCAGCCGGTGACTTCTCCCGAGATATCGAGGTGACCTCGCGGAACGAGATCGGTGAGTTGGCGGACACCTTCAACTTGATGAAGGCGGAGATCAAGAGCTACATCCAACGTCTTCAGAAAGCCGCAGAAGAGAACAAGCAGATGTTCATGGGGGCGGTGAGCTCCTTGGCAGCGGCCATCGACGCGAAGGACCCCTATACCCGCGGTCATTCTGAGCGCGTCTCCAATTTCGCGGAAAGGATAGCCAGCGAGCTGGGTCTGCCGGAGCGTGAGGTGGAAGTCGTTCGGATTTCGGCGCTTATGCACGATGTAGGCAAGATCGGAATCGAAGACAAGATTCTGGGCAAGGAAGGCCCCCTGACCGACCACGAGTACGAGATCATGAAGACACACCCGGTCAAGGGAGCGGTCATCATGGAACAAGTCCCGCAGCTGAAAGAAATGATTCCAGGTATGAAGTACCATCACGAGAACGTCAACGGTACCGGATACCCAGAGGGACTACGCGGAGATGAAATTCCTCTCACCGCCAAGATCGTTAGCGTGGCGGATTGCTTCGATGCCATGACCACCAATCGTCCCTACCAAAAGGCAATGGACATAACTTATGTGCTCGAGCGCATGCGCAGTTTCGTGGGGAAGAAGTTCGATCGGGACGTGGTGGAGGCGCTCATCAAGGCTTATGAGGAGGGGTTGATTCGACCCAATATGCCGACTCGGCAAACGGTGTCTTTCGTCAGTCCAGAGCCGAAAACACCGGCGGTGGTTGCCACCGGGCATCGGCGTTGAGCGGCTCTGGAAGCGAGGAAGGAGTCTCATGACTTGCCGGACCCAACACCAGGTTCTGATTGCCGTCATTTCGCTGCTCATGACGGGAGCGGTTCAGAACGACGAGCAGATCAATCGGGCACTCAACATGTTCAATACCGCCAAGCGTCTTCACATGGAGGGGCGATTGGACGAGGCCATTAGAGAGTATGCGGCCGCTGCCGAGCTCGACGAAGAGAACCCGTGGATCTTCAACGCCCTGGGGTTGGCGATGACGGAGGCTCGAGACTTCAAAGGGGCGGAGAAGGCCTTTCGGAACGCCCTCCGGCTCAACTCCGAGCTCACCGATGTGCACAATAATCTGGGGGTTCTCTACTCGGAGATGGGACAGAAGGAGAAGGCTTTCGAAGAGTTCACCAACGTCGTTCGGAATCCGTCCTATCCCAGTCCCGAAAAACCACTCTACAACATGGGTGCCCTTTACTTCCGGGACCAGAACTACGAGTTGGCCCTGATGTACTATCGCCGGGCGATCGAAAAGAGACCCAAGTTCGCCATGGGCTATCGTGGTCTGGGCGAGGTTCACTTGGCCATGGGTGAACCCGAGATCGCCTTCGAGAACTTCGAAAAAGCGTTGGAGCAAGACCCGGACGACCTTCCCAGCCTCTACGAATTGGCGCGCCTCTACGACCAGAAGGGAGAAGTGGACAAGGCCCGCGAGTACTACCGCCGGGTGGTTCAAGCGGACCGATTCTCGCCTTTGGGAAAATTCAGTCTGGAGAGACTCGACGCCCTGGAACCAGGGACATAGGGTGTTCTCAGGGCGATCATTCATCAGTGCCGTGGGGCCCCACCCCCACGGCTGAGTCGCTGCGTGCTTCGCACTATGCGACAGCTGAAGGCTCCTCACGCAGGGTGCGGAAGTGTCTTCCACCACCCTGCTAGTGCCGTTATTCGCAACGGGTTCAGCGGTTCGTCGGGAAGTAGAGAGAATTGGTCGGAACGGCGTTAGCCGTGCCTACCCCACCTCCGTCTGGAGATAGCCTACGTGCGTCGGTTCCAACGCTTCAAGGAAGGATTGGCTCGAACCCGAGGCAAACTCGCGACTGGCCTCGGGCTGGCCTTCGCTGGGGAAGAGAACGACTGGGAGCGACTCGAGGAGGCGCTCCTTGGGGCGGACATCGGAGTGGCGGCGACGTCCGAGCTGATGGAGGCGGTTCGCAGGCAGCGTGCGGGCGCCGATGTCCGTGACATCCTTGGCAGGGAAGTGCTCGCCATCCTTCGCAAAACGGATCGGGACGACCTGAGAACCGCGACCCGTCCCCGAGTGCTTCTGGTTGTTGGAGTCAATGGAGCCGGAAAAACCACCACCGTGGCCAGACTCGCCCGTCGGGTGGTCCTCGGCGGTGGCAAACCCCTGATGGTGGCGGCCGACACCTTCCGGGCTGCTGCATGGGAGCAGCTGCACACCTGGGCGGATCGGCTCGGTTGCGATCTGGTGCGGGGCCGGGAAGGAGCGGACCCTGCGTCGGTCGTGCACGAGGGCCTGCAGGCGGCCCTGGCGAAGGACGTGGATGAAGTCATCATAGATACTGCGGGGAGATTACACACCAAGCGACCGCTCATGGACGAGCTAGCCAAGGTGAAAAAAATAGCGGGACGCGTGGTTAGAGGCGCCCCGCATCAAACTCTACTGGTCATGGACGCAACGGTGGGCAGCAACGGGATGGTCCAAGCGCGTCGTTTCAGCGAGTCGCTGGGAGTAGACGGGATCGTCCTGACCAAGCTGGACGGTACGGCAAAGGGCGGTATCGCGGTAGCCGTGGCGCGAGAGCTGGGCCTTCCGGTTCGCTACGCGGGACTGGGTGAGGGCGCAGATGACCTGATGCCTTTTTCTCCGGACGATTTTGTAAGAGCGCTGGTGGGGTTGGACGGTGGTGGAGACTGAAAGAAGAATGATGCAGCGTGTCATGGCGCTGGCCGCCATGGGGCGCGGCTGTACGACTCCGAACCCGCTGGTGGGTGCGGTGGTGGCGAGGGGGAGCGAAGTCGTCGGGCAGGGCTACCATCGAAGGGCCGGCGAGCCACATGCCGAGATCATCGCCCTCCGGCAAGCCGGCGGTGCGGCTCGCGGTGCCACGCTTTACACGAATCTCGAGCCCTGTTGTCACGTCGGTCGGACGCCACCCTGCGTGCAGGAGATCGTCCGTGCCGGGGTGAGGAAGGTGGTCGCCTCCATCCGCGATCCCGATCCGCGAGTGAATGGCGGTGGGTTCCGCACGCTTCGGAGCAGCGGAGTGCGCGTGGAAGTGGGTCTCATGAGGAGGGAAGCGGAAGTCCTGAACCGAGCCTTCAGCAAGTCGGTCAAGGCAGGACTGCCATTCGTGACTCTGAAGGGCGCGGCCAGCCTGGACGGGCGGATCGCGACGCCTAGCGGCGATTCGAAGTGGATTACCTCAGCCGAAGCCCGCGAGCACGCTCGTGTCTTGCGGAGAGAGCACGATGCGGTGCTGGTAGGCATCGGCACCATCCTGGCGGATGACCCTCGTCTGACGGTTCGCCCCGCCCATTGCCGTTCCCTACCCCTCTGTCGCGTCGTCTTGGATGGCTCCTTGCGCCTACCCGATGGGGCGAGGGTGCTCTCCACCCTGGATCAGGGGCCGGTTCTGGTCTTTGCCGGACCCCGCGCTTCCCGGTCCCGGGCCGAGAATCTAGAAAAGCGTGGCGCTACCGTGGAGCGTGTCCCGCTGAGCCGAGGGCGATTGGACCTGAAACGGTTGCTTCGATCTCTGGCGCAGCGGGATATCAATCGACTCTTGGTCGAGGGCGGTGGCGAGATCCACGCGTCCTTTCTGCGGCAGCATCTGGCGGACCGGATGGTAGTCTATCTGGCTCCCCGGGTCATCGGAGGACGAGATGCTCGATCCCTGGTCGGTGGGGAAGGGCCCAGACGGCTTGCCGATGCTCCCAGGTTGGAACGTCTGGTTTCCTACCGGGTAGGGCCGGAGCTCGTGGTGGAAGCCGACTTGCGAAAGTAGGGACTAGATCTTGTTCACGGGAATCGTCGAGGAAGTCGGCAGCGTTGTCGAATTCAATGAACGGAGCGGCGTTTTGACTCTGGAGGCACCTGCCACCGCCAGCGAGCTTCGCATCGGTTCTAGCGTGGCCGTTTCAGGCGTCTGCCTCACCGTGACCGGCCGGGAGGGAACGAGCTTCACGGTAGACCTGTCCACCGAAACCCTGAAGCGAACGACTTTGGGTCAATTGTCGAGCGGGAGTCGCGTCAATCTGGAGCTACCCGTTCGTCTCCAGTCGCGACTGGACGGGCATTTCGTACAGGGTCATGTCGACGGTCGGGGCAGGGTCGTTTCGGTTACCGAGCGCCCCGGGGATCGCGTGCTTCGGTTCGAGCATCCCACCCACTGCGACGGCTACCTCGTTGAAAAGGGGTCGATTGCCATCGACGGAGTCAGCCTGACCGTCACCGCCTGTGGCGCCGGCTGGTTCGAGGTGATGCTCATTCCCCATACGCTCCGCGTCACCACCCTGGGGGAACGGGCAGAGGGGGACGGGGTCAACCTGGAATACGATATACTGGCTAAGTATCTGATACGGCTGATCCAATCGAGGCGGATACCATGGATACAA
>Ga0209321_10000744_pt1 | contig 21703 bp, 18 predicted proteins | sample Rifsed16ft4_FD_184012 | JGI IMG/M metagenome (GOLD analysis project Ga0209321, IMG submission 184012) | Soil microbial communities from Rifle, Colorado, USA - sediment 16ft 4 - CSP-I_5_4 (version 2) | ecosystem: Environmental > Terrestrial > Deep subsurface > Rock core/Sediment | place: Rifle...
CGCAACCGCCACCGGGTAGATCCTGCCGCCGCGCGCGCTCAGGAAAAGAGGCGAACCCGGACCTTCCTCGTGCTGGCTGCGATTTCCCAAATATCGTTTCATCGCACTGGACGCTTTTTGCCCAAACGGGAGGATCCTCTCTTTCCTCCCCTTGCCCCTCACTCGCACCGTTCCGTTCTCGAAGTTTACATCTTTTTTGCTCAAGTTCACCAATTCGCTCACGCGCATTCCCGTGCTGTACAGAAGCTCCAGGATCGCCGCCTCTTTTTGGCCTTCCTCTGTCGTGACATCCGGCAGTTCCAGCATTCGTTCTGCCGCCTTCTCGTCCAAGTAGACGGGCAGTCGTCTTTCCGGCCTAGGTGTGATCAACGAGAGAGTGGGGTTGGTTTGCACGAGTCCTTTCCGTCGCAGGAATTTGAAGAAGGACCGAAGACTGGCAATTTTCCGTGCAACGGTTCGTTTGCTGGCTCCTCCTTCCAGGAGCATTCGTACATACGAACGCAGCTCATCGCGCCCGACGGAATCGAAAGAAGGGATTTTGCCGGATTTCAGGAACTGAAGGAATTGATGCAGATCGTGCTCGTACGCCTGCGTCGTGTGGGAAGAGTAGTTCCGTTCCGCATCAAGGTAGTCCAGGTATGAGCGAATCAGCGTATGCATTGGCGAGGCTCCTACCGTAAGGACTGGTCGCCTCTCAGGCGCTTGCTGCTACTTCTTCCCGAACAAACTCCTGCTTGCATTCGGGACATCTTAGATATTCCCCCTTCGCCTGAGAGAACTTCACAACGAGATAACTATTACCGCAATGCGTGCACACTTCACTCACAGGACGATCCCACGATGCAAAATCGCATTCGGGATATCGTGAGCAACCATAGAACACCCTCGACCGCTTCTTGGTCTTGCGCTCGATAAGGTCGCCGTCTTTGCACTTTGGGCATTTGATCCCCATCGAGATCGGCTTCGTGTTCTTGCATTTGGGGTAATTTGAACAACCGAGGAACGTGCCGAACCGCCCTGCCTTTACGACCATATCGCCTCCACACAGCTCGCACACTATTCCGGCAAGATGCTCCGTTTTCTCGCGGTCCTCGGGTAAGGGCTTCGTGTTCTTACATGACGGATATCCCGTGCACGCCATGAACCTCCCGTTGCGGCCCCATTTGATAATCATGGGTTTCCCGCACACTTCGCAGGGCTCGTCCGTCTTCTCCTGAAGCGATTTCTTGATGGTCGTCGCGATCTTGTCCACCTTCTCAAAAGCATGGATGAACGGATCATAAAAATCCTTCATCACCTTCACATATTCCACTTTTCCGGATGCGATGGTATCGAGCTCTTCCTCCATCTTCGCGGTGAATGTGACATTGACGATTTCAGGAAAGTATTTCGTGAGAAGCTTGTTCACCTGCAAGCCGAGATCGGTCGCAAAGAGTTTCCGATCTCGCTGCTCAACGTATTTCCGATCGATCACCGTGCTGACAATGAGCGCATAAGTACTGGGCCGGCCGATTCCCAAAGACTCGAGTTCCTTCACGAGACTGCTCTCGGTGTATCGTGCAGGCGGTTTGGTGAAATGCTGGCGAGGCAAGAGGTTGGTCAATTGGGCGTGCTGCCCGACCGCAACGTTGGCCGGAATCTTCGACACCGGATCGGCGTCTTTCTCCGCATCCGCACCGTTCTCTTCCATTATATCGTCATAGACCTGGAGGAACCCTCTGAAGATCGGAACCTGATCCGTTGCCCGGAAAAGATAGTCGCCGCCGGTCACATCGACGGAAAGCTGATCGAACTGGGCAGGGGACATCTGACACGCAACGAACCGGTTCCAGATAAGTTCATAGAGGGCGAACAGATCCTTATCCAGATACTTCTTGATGGCTTTTGGCGAAAACTTGATTGAGGTGGGGCGAATTGCCTCGTGTGCGTCTTGCGATGCCTTCCCCTTCTTGAAAAGACGCGCCTCTTTGGGGAGATATTCCTTGCCGTAGTTCTCGTAAATATACTCTCTCACAGCGGAAACCGACTCGTTGCTCAGCCTGGTCGAGTCTGTCCGCATATAAGTGATGAGACCTGTGAGCCCCTCCTCTCCCAGTTCCACACCCTCATAGAGCTTCTGGGCCAGCATCATGGTGCGTTTCGCCGACAGACGGAGACGCCGCGCTGCTTCCTGCTGCAGGGTGCTGGTTATGAAAGGCGCAGGGGCATTGCGTTTGACAGGTTTCCGATCGACCGACGAGATCTCAAACTTCTGCTTGCGGATATCTTCCAGATACCCGTTGACCGTCGTCTCATCCGGAATTCGGGGATCCGAGCCGGCAACCTTCATCAGCTTGGCGAGGAAGGGCTCTCCCAAGCTGCTTGTGAACTCCCCCGTAATCGACCAATACTCTTCCGGAACGAAACTGCGGACCGCTTCTTCCCTTTCACAAATGAGCCTCAACGCGACCGATTGCACTCTTCCCGCCGAGAGGCCGTAATACACGGTTTTCCAGATGAACGGGCTGACCTTATATCCGACGATCCGGTCCATGGCGCGCCTTGCCTGTTGCGACATGACCAGGTTTCGATTGATCTTGTGCGGATGGGCCATCGCCTCTTTGACCCCGGATTCCGTAATCTCATGAAACAGGACCCTGCGGATGTTGGTTGCCACATCCTTGATTTCATCAGCGATGTGAGCTGCAATTGCCTCTCCTTCACGGTCAGGGTCTGTCGCAATATAGACGGCCGAGGCCTTCGCGGCTTTCGACTTGAGCTTGTCGACGACCTCTTCCTTGCCACTGATTGTCTCATATACGACGTCGAAATCCTTCTCAACGTCAACGCTCATTTTGCTTTTGGGAAGGTTCTTAATGTGGCCGACCGAAGCTTCGACGGTGTATTCTTTTCCGAGATACTTGTTAATGGTCTTGGCTTTTGCCGGTGATTCGACGATGATGAGAGATTTATCCATTGGTTCCTAGTGTATCGTGTCGCTTCCATCGAGCGAGATTCTCCCACCCGAACCCCTCTGGCTTTCCGTATCGAAGAGCATCCCGGCCATGAAAGACTTCATTTCGGCAAGGCCGACCGACGAGAATCCGGCGGCCATGATTCGCTCGATGATCGTTTCAATATCGTTATTGGAGACGATGCCCATTTCGTGGGCCTGGAGGAGATAGCCGTACGCGTCGGGACCGATGACCATGCGTTCCACCTCATGCAGGATCCTGTGGGAATCCTCGTTTGCCTGTTGCTGCTCTGTCATCGATTGGCCCACGTTCATCCGCTCGAACAGCCACGAAAACGCCGTGGAGATCTCACTCTGGGTGTATCCGTTCTTGGACAGGACGGATACATCCACCTCGCTGAGTTGTTTGTTCGATTTCAGCTCATTCACCAAAAACATGATTATTTCCACAACCCGTTCGTACATTGCTATCCTAAAGACTTGCAAGATAGTAGTCTTCCCGTCTGCTCATTCTGGCCTTGAGCGACGGCGTTGAATCACGATATCCCATCAGGTGGAGAGTCCCGTGGACGACCAAACGTTTTACTTCAGCGTGAAACGTCACCCCATAGTCCCTGGCCTGGCGCCTGGCCTGATCCAGGTTGACATAGACTTCGCCCTCGATCCCGCCAGCGCTCTCGAGCGGGAAGCTGATGACATCTGTTATCCTGTTATGCCTCAAGTATCTTTTGTTCATGTTCTTCATGAACCGATCGTCTGTAAACACTATTGAAACCGACGCGTCTTTCCGTTTTTCCCCTGCTACAACACGCCTGACAGCTCGAAAAGTTTCCCTGTGGGGGAATCGCAGCATCCTGTGCTGATGGGCAGCAACGATCATCGGTTCGTTCGTTTGGCCGACCGACGAGCGGAGGGGCTCTTCCTCGGCGTCTTCTCCCTCCTGAGTTTCGAGGCCTTTTTCCCCGCTTCCCCTTTCCCCTGGGGGAGGATCGTTTCGGTCAGAGAGAGCGCGATGCTCGAAAGCATGATTTCGGGGCCGAGTGTGGTGAAATCGCCCGAGAGGATCGCACGGTCGACGTTTGCATAGAGCGAGCATCCCCCTTCCCGTTCCACCGTGAGGCCGGAGAGTTTCCCATTTGTCTCCCCCACGAACGTCAACTCCCCGAGCATTTCACTGACAACGAATCCCGTGCAAAAATGAAGCTGGAGATGCGCCGTGGGAGTGTACACCGAGACGAGCATTCCCCGGCGCTTGCCGATGGGGATATTCGGATACACTTCAAGCGCAAGCTTCCTATTCATCTCCTTGTTCTCCACCTCATACCTCACCGAATTCCCCTTGACCTTCGGCTCCACTCCAAGAACCGCGGAGATTCTCTTTATGTCTTCGTCCCGGAATTGTTCATTCATACACGGATCCTGTTGTCATTCGCAGAACAAAAAACCCCGAACACCTCATGAACCGTTGCTGCGCCGTGAGTCGGGGAGTACACCTCTGAAACTCTTATGATATGATCTTGTCGTTCCGAAATGCAGCATTACCTCCGCGCCGTCAATGAGCTTTTTTCACGTCTCATCGCCCTCAAATATAGGCACGTTAGGAATGATTGTCAAGTTAGACCGTAAATTCGGCATTTTCGATCGCTGCCTCGCACTCAAAACGATATCCTCTGCTCCTAATCTCTTTCTTGCACTTCTTGAGGATATCGTCCACCTTTTCATCGCTGTGGTTCTGGTCGTGGTGGAACAGAAACAGCTTCTTCACGTTTGCTTCGGCGGCGACACGCAGGCTGAACAGATAGTGCGAATGTCCCCATCCCACCCGATCAATGTACTCTTCGGGCGTATAGGTGGCGTCATGAATCAGAGCATCGGCATCGCGACAAAAATCGATAACGCGTTGGTTCGGATCATCTGTCTGCGCACTGAACTTTTCCTTCACAACAGTCTCGAAGCTCGCGAGAGACGGAGCCACCGACCGATCGAACGGCTCGTTGTCGCTGATGTACACCAGTGATTTTCCTTTATGGCTGAGCCGATAGCCCACCGTGAAACCCGGATGGTTGACATAGATGAACTTCGCTACGGCATCAAAGACCGAAATCTCCCCCTCCTCCTTCACCGGAACGAACTTGATGGTTGCTTTGAGGTCCTGCAGCCTCACGGGAAAATAGATGCGGTTCATCTGTTCCGCAATGATTTCGCTGAGCGACTTGTCCGGCCGTTCGGTGCCGACAATGGTGAGCTCGTTCCCGGAGATAAAGGCGGGCTTGAAGAAGGGAAAACCCTGAATGTGGTCCCAGTGGGGATGCGTAATCAGAAGGACCGCTTTGACAGACTCGCCGCTGTTGATCAGATCATCCCCGAGGTTCCTGATCCCGGTTCCCGCATCAAAGATGATGAGGGAATCATCCTCCAGACGGATTTCCAAGCAGGGAGTGTTTCCACCGTAGCGCACCGTCTGTTTCCCGGGAGTTGGTATCGACCCCCTGACGCCCCAAAATTTGACTTTCATGGGATTTCCAGATTATTCGTGATAAAGGTGAACATACTGCACGTAGTTATTCGCCGAGCGTGCAATGGCCGCGCGCTCTTCATTCGTCAGCGATCTCTTGACCGTTGCGGGAACTCCGGCCACAAGCATTCCGTCAGGGATCTCAAATCCCTCCCGGACAAGTGAACCGGCTGCCACGAGACTGTGTGCGCCCACGCGAACGCCGTCGAGCAGTGTCGCGCCCATGCCGATAAGACAGGAATTCTCCACTGTCGCCCCGTGCACAATCGCTCCATGCCCAATCGTCACGTCCGAGCCAATTTGTACCTGATTACGGTTTGTCACATGAAAAGCGCAGAGATCCTGAATGTTCGACCGATCTCCGATGCGAATGGCATTAATGTCTCCCCGCAGGACGGCGTTGAACCATACGCTGCTCTCCGCGCCGATCTCGACGTCTCCAATGACCATAGCGCCTTCCGCGAGGAAGACAGAAGGATGAATGCGGGGAGCCTTGGCGCCAATCTTGATGATCATCCAGTCAGTCCTTTTCCACGTATTGCGGCGGGGTCCAACCGGGCCTTTTCCAGTCCCGCAATTCCACGCGTATGCTCCCGAGAATCACCTTGAGTCTCGCGACAATCGGGACTCCCGCCTCATCACTGCTGAACCACCCGCTGAAGCCACCCGTGAGTCCGAAGACCCCCACGAAATCCGCCCGGCCCTCAAAGGTGAGGACCTCAATAGGGTAATCCACAGAGTCAATTTCCTCCTCATCCACTTCGTGCAGGAAACTGAAATGCGTGTTCACCTGCTCCTTCTCAACGACGGTGGGTACATCCATTTCTCCTTTTTGGCGCACGTTCTTCCTGGCAAAGAAAAAGAGCGAGAGACCATCCTGGCATTTCCCGGTAATCTTCACGGTATCGACGCTTTCGACGGTGATCGCATCACCGACCCTCTTTCCCCTGTCAAAGAACACACGAGAACTGTCGTACTCGAAACGAAGCCGCCTGAAAGTGATCTCCTCGTCGGTGCTGTCTTCGCCCGTCCACTCATACGAATAGAGTTCCTCGTCGAATTCTCCCGAGAAACGAATGTGGACGTTCACAAAAGGAAGGCCCGGAGCCGAATCGATGATCGCTTTCGCGCGATAGATCACGCGGTCACCGCGTTCAAACCTGTCGACCACTCTTATCACGATGGTGCCGAGGTGGAAGATGGAATATCCCACGTCATACTGGAGCTCTTCTCCGACCATCAGCATCCCGCCTGCATTCCGGGATGAAACAGAAGACGCCTCGGATGAGGCGTTCTTCTGAGCAAAGCCGATTGTCCATGCTGCCAGGATGAGAATCAAAACCCGGTGCGCCGTGAAGCGGTCAAATGTACGGCAATGGGTCTTCATTCAGTTCAAATCCAGCCTTGCGATTTTTTCGGCTTCCGGAAAGAGTCTGAGCGCCTTTTGAAATTGCTTGTCGTTTTCCAGAAACACCGAAAGAAGCGCTTCGCGCCCCCAGAGGTTCTGCGCAATGTAGCCTTTCAGCGCATGTTTGATGTAGTTCAGATCCTTCTGAAAGTCCGCATCGACGATCTTGACATCCTTGGATTCGACGTAGGACCGGAATTGAGACATAAACTCATCGGAAACATTGAACTCTTTCCTGAACCGTTTGAAGTCAGAGCCGTACGTTGAACGGAGGCGCAGCCCGTCACCCGACATATACGAAGAAACATAGGAAACAAAGAGGTCCCGCCGACGAATGTTCGCACTCGTTTGAGAGAGCAGATCGTCCGTTACAATGTAGTCGGGAGTGATTCCGCCGCCGCCGTAGACAATTCTTCCGGCGTTCGTCTTGAAGACCGGCCGCGTCGAATCTTTCTGAACATCCTTCTCGTGTCCGAGGTTTTCTCCCTCTTCTTCTTTCCGCTCATACGCTTCTCTTTGGTATTCAGCTTTATCCTTCCCCTCATAAGCCCTTTGAATGAGCCGTCCGCTCGGGGTATAGTACTTCGCGATGGTCAGGCGCAGAGCTGACCCGTCCGAGAGCGGGAACTGGCGCTGAACAAGGCCTTTGCCAAAGCTCGTCTCCCCGACGATCAGACCCCTGTCCCAATCCTGAATGGCTCCGGCCACAATCTCGCTTGCACTTGCCGACCCGTTATTGACCAGAACGATGACGGGAAGTTTCTCATACTCATCGCCGCTCCTTGCCTCGAAGGTCTCATCGAATTCCGTCCTGCGCGCCTTCGTATAGACGATCTTGCGAGGGGCCTCCTTTGTCCCACCCTCGATAAAGAGGTCGGCAATGCGCACGGCCTGGTCGAGATAACCGCCCGGGTTCCAACGCAGATCGAGGATGAGCCTTCGCATCCCCTCCCCTTTCAGTCTCTTAAGAGATTTGCTGATCTCGTTATAGGTCTGCTCGTTGAACTTGTTTGCCTGAACGTATGCAACTTCGTCGTTCACCATGAAAGCGGCGTCCACGCTGACGAGGGAGATCTCATCCCTCGTAATCTCGTACACGAGCAGTTCGGGCGTCCCCGGCCGCAGGATCGTCACTGTCACACGGGTCCCTTTGGGGCCGCGCAGGCTTTTTTGTACCATCGTGTCGACAAACCCCACGGCAGACTGATTATTGATTTTCACGATCCGGTCATTGGAGAGGAGTCCCAATCGCGCCGAAGGGCCGCCGCCGAGCGTTTCGAGCACCGTAATCGTATCATTGAGGATTCTGAAGGAAATTCCTATTCCTTCATATTTCCCTTTGAACTCTTCCGTCACGCGCTCAAAATTCTTGGGGGCTATGTAGACCGAATGCGGATCAAGCTTGTCCATGATCCCGGTGATCGCGGCCTCCGTCATTTGCGAACCGTTGACATCATCGATATAGTATTTCTCGGTCAGGACAAGCACGTCCTTCAGCTTCCCCAGCTGGGCATAGATGTCATCGCCGGAAATGAGTTGATTGATTTCCATCCCGGCAAACGTACTGACCAGCACCAATGCCGCCACGGTCATCGTCGAGAATCTCTTCTTCATTGCTTGTTCCTTTTTTGTTTCAGTTTCGAAATCCTTTGAGTGATCCTGCACTTCCATTCTTTTTCCAGGTTGAACTTCCAGTGAGGGATCACAACAGAACCCTGATAGATTCGTTCAAAACCGGCTTCGGAGAGCGAGACGGTCTCCAAGGGAAAACGCCAAAACGACGCAGGAGTTCCGCATTCGATGCGGACCTCAACTCCAAGCCATTCATCTCGGAGCCCCAGCGAGGATATCCCCTGTAATTCACCCTTGCTTCCCAGCTGAGGGGACGGAATCTCTGTCTCCTCGGAAAAGTAGTAGCGGTCAGGCGCATTCCCCGCCTGTAACCCTGCACAGACCTCGGCGCCAAAACACAATTCCATGGGAGTCTTTTCGCCGTTCCTCATGACGTAATCAATCGTGACGTCTGACGAATCGGGCGAAATACTCACCGTCTTCTCGACGGAGACTCGATGCCGATTGCCGTCTCTCCAGAGAGCCCCGTTGCGGGACAGCTTCACCTGAACAGAACGTCCTCTCCTGGATACCTTCGCTTCGTAGGGCTGATTGACAAAATCTCCCTCTTCGGCATACTTGCACCGCCAGATCTCGTCCAGCTTGACTTCAGGCCCGAAGAAATGGTCGATGAACGAGCCATGACGGTACCAGTCGTAGTTGAGATGATCTTCCAGGCCCTTCTCTTTTGCCACCACCAGATCATGGATACTTGCTACATCGCCGCCCACGCGGCCATGGGCTGCTTCGGCGAGCTTGTGATGGTATCCCTCTTCACGGCGTGAGACGATATCAAGTAAATTAAGGGAAATGGGCTTAAAATCAAGTTCGAACAAAGACCCGCCCGCATCAGGGTCGATGTAACAGTTCAGAACAGGAGTTTCAACGAGTATCTCCTTCTTCCCGTCGCAGTCAAAATCGGTGATCTCCCACGTTACGTTGTTTTTCTTTTCGATCCGATCCAGGTCGGCTTCAGCCGAGATCAAGTTTCGATAGACGGGGTACCGCAGCACGGGAAGGTACAATCCTCCGAAGACACCGTGCCAGTATGGGTCGTTGCACTGCGACGACCAGATCTTCTCGAATGTTCCCCCGGCGACCTTCTTCTTTCCTTCTTCTTTGATCCGATGAGCCCTGTCGGACACACGCATCATTTTCTTGTGCATGTTATTTGTTTCATCATACTTCACAAGGAAGTTCCGCCAGAATCCGCCTTTGAAGAATGACTCGAATCTCTCAAGAACATTGTGATTCTTCAGGAACCCCTCAAATTCATCATACAATTTGAAGTGATGTGCCGGAAGGGCCCAGTGCATCATCTCTGCATACGAGGCATTCGGCAGATAAGTTCTCCCCGTCGCCGGAATCATCTCAAGGATATCGCGAAAATGATGGATTTTGATCCAGCCGCTGTTGTCCGAGAGGGCGGTGAAGAACTCCGTCAACCACCCGTTCTTATACACATGGTCGAACGTCTTCGGCCACACGCCGAATTTCTCACCATCGTCGGCAAATACAACGATGCGGTTCCCCTCTTCTGTTGCCAGTGATCGCAGGTAGTCGATGGTTCTTTGGACGGATTGAAACGGGATCGTATAGCGCAGCATCTTGCTGATCGGGAAGATGGCCATCGTCTTTCCCTGATCCTCGGTCCGATAGTAGCCCAGGAGTTCCTCGTCGGAGTATCCCGCATATTTGAAATGTGTATCATCGATCATGATATAGTCCAGCCCGGCCTCGGCAATGAATCGTGTCAGATGCTGTTCCCACACGCGTTCGGCAAGCCACATTCCCGAGGGACGCGTTCCGAATTCCTTCTTCAACGACTTTGAGAGTTTCTCTAACTGGCTCACCTTGTCACTGTCGGGGATAATGCTGAGGATGGCCTCATAATATGAGCCCCCCATGATTTCAATCTGGCCGGAATCGACGAGCCGTTTGATATGTTTGAGAATTTCCGGATGGTTTTTTCGGAACCAGTCGAGCAACACGCCGGTGTAATGCTGAGCGATCTTAATTTTCGGAAACCGTTCGATCACCTCGAGAAAAGGACGATAGGCGTGTTCGAGCGCATGCGTGAAAACGGAATCAAAGTTCCCGACGGGCTGATGATTATGGATACCAAGGAGAAGGTTTATTGTTTTCATGATAAGAGAGGGTTCTTCATGTGGTCATTAGAATTTCATTTGGATTCCCACCCTCACTCGCCTCGGATCGTAGTAAGCTCCGGGATCGCTCAGTTCGCCTCCAATTCGGCCGTTCGAATCGATCCATCGTACATTCTTTCGATTGAGAAGGTTTCTTGCATCCGCATAGAGTGTCGCCGTTCCCGCCTGGCTCGCCCAGAGTTGTTTCGAGAGTTTGAGGTTGACAATGATGACCTCCTCCATCCTTCTGTTGTTTGGAACAAACGCCTTCTGCGGATCACTCGGCGTGAATCCGTCCCGGGTCGGATAGAACGTATACGGACGGGGGGAGTTATACAGGATGACAAGGTTTCCCTCGACGTCCCACGGCAATCTTCCTTCCGCATCAAGTTTCAGCGTGTGCCTCTGATCCCAGCTGAGGGGAAAAGGCGTTTCGGCAACCGGGAAACCCCATTGAGCGTACTGGATCCCCTGGGCAGAGTTCTCGCTTGTCCCTTCGGTCTTCATATACGAATACGAAATCGAACCATTGAAATCTTCGTCGCGCTCCCGGCTGACAACCAGTTCAAGCCCGTTTGCCCGCGCCTCAGCATTGTTCACATACGAAGCGAAACCATAACTCCCAGCAGACTTGCTGTCAAAGGGAACAAGAGTCTTTGCGTCGATCTGGTTCCGGAAAGATTTTTGGAAGTATGTTATTGACGCAACGTGCTTTTCATCCAGCCCCCGCTTGAAGCCGAACTCCCACGCAACGACCCGTTCCGGCTCGAGGTCTGGATTTCCAGTCAACACACTTCTCGTTCCGCCCTGCACCTGAGAAGGGCTGATACCTGAATAGAGATAATCAAAGAGGGGAAACTGAAAGTAGTGGCCAAAATTGACAAAAAAGAACCCCGAGCCCTCGATCGGCATTGCCAGCGAAAGCCGTGGACTGAGCTGGTGCTTTATTCTTGATCGCGTTCTCCCTGTTATTTTCTGCTCGTACTCATTCTGCGCAATCGGGATAAACTCGACAATCGGCCTCGAAGCAGTCGGGTCCAGAAAATCCCAACGGAGGCCGAAGGTCACGTTCGATCCGTCCCTCTCAACCTCGATCTTGTCCTGTATGAAGACACTGCCCGAACGCGGCTGATAACTGTAGCGGTTGCTGTAGTTCAGCAAGGGCTGGTCGAGAATCGGCTTGCCGAAGTACGTCAATTGGGGCTCGTATTTCACAAGATCTGAAGTGATGTCGTACTGGTTGTATTCGACTCCAACCTTCAGGAGATTCTTTCTCTCAAAATGGTAACTTATGTCACCCTTGGCGGAATAAATGGCCTGTTTCATTGAAGCCCACCAGTTGCGACCACCGTCTACAACGTACCGCAAGAAGAAATCGTACTGATACGGCTGAAAACTCAGATTCTGCTTCGGCCCCGCCCCTATCCGCGAGTCGAGCATGTAATAGCCGCCGGAAATCGAATAGAATGAGTTCTCGCTCAACGTGTGCGTGAACATGCCTGCGACCCGATAGGAATAACGGGCTCGCGACGGGAGACCCGAAAGATTGTAGCGCCAGGTATATTCATAGTCCTTCCATTCACGGAGAGAATAGATGCCCTGCACGCTCAAGCGCCAGGTCGGGACGGGAATATACTCGATCTTAGAGAACCCGGTAAATTCTCTGCTCACAGGCGACTTAAAGAAGTGATCAAGATCCTGCCACCATCTCGTATCGGTGGCAATAAAATTGTTTGCCGTAAAGTAATAGAGCCGATCTTTGAGAATCGGGCCTCCCGCAGAAAGCTCTATTTCGCTCAGACGATCCTGCTGCTGGTTCCAGTCTGAAGGCAGCCAACTGTCCCGTTCCACGCGCCCAAGAATCTCGTGCCGGTTCGTTCCGCCCTTTGTGATCACATTGACGACACCCGACATTGCATTTCCATATTCGGCGTCGAATCCCCCGGTATTGATTGTAAGGCCCGTGATTGCGCTTTTAGGGAGGCTTGTCGAAAGGCCGCCGGCGACGACATCCTGAACGGGAAGGCCGTCGACCAGAAAGAGAAGCTCTGTCGTCTTTCCTCCCCTGACGTTCCCCTCAAGCGTTGTACCCGGTTGGAGCGTAACAACCTCCCGAAACGAGCTGACCGGAAGCCGGTCCAGCTTTAGCTCGCCGATAGAGAACGCCGTCGCAGCAAGATCTTTCTGTATCAGGGGCCTTTCTGCCCGGACCTCGATAGTCTCAAACTCAATTGCAGTCTCTTCCAGTTCAATGTCGAGTCTTGTCCGAAGGTCCGGAAGGATGGTCACCTTCTTCATCACGAGCGTTTTGTAACCGAGGATGCTGAATCGCACATCGTACACCCCCGCCCGAACATTATTAATCTGATAGATTCCCAGATCGTCGCTCGCTGCACCCAGATTCGTTCCCACTACAAGAATATTCACGGCAACCAGGGGGGCCCTGGTCGACTTATCGACTACTTTCCCTTCCAGAATACCGTACACCCCGCGTTCGGCAAAAGCCCACTCGGAAGTGAGCATCAGGAGGAGCGCAGCCACAGAGAATATGGGGCGACCGTGTTTCACCTTATTCGCTCAGCGAATCGCAGGGGATCTTCACTGCTGGTGAGTATGAACAAGGGAATGCTGTGTTTATTGGAGTGCACACCCTGCCGTCGACCCAGTCCGTTACATAACAGAACGAAACCTGTTCCGGTCCGTATGCCGCGGACGGCACATTGTCAAAAAGCCTCAGATTAGCCGTCAACAAGAAAATCTCCTCTTCGGCTATGCACCGATATTTACAATTTGGATCGGCATTGTATCGAAAAAATGTATTTCTCAGGCTGTCCCCGGCATCGTCAACGAAATCCCACCTCATTCGAAATATCAATGTGTCTCCGGGATCAAAGCGAAGAGTCTTTGTCGATGAGTCATACCTCTGGGCCGCCGTAAGGCTGGTGTAATTGAAATTGATTGTTTTGTGAATCGAGGGGAGCCGTGCCGACGTAATGGTGACCGATCCGTCCAGATTAGTGACTCCTTCAAGTGTTTCATCATACTGGTGACGTATCGTCAACATGATTTCCATAGAATTGTCGTCAACAACCAGAACATAACGCGTCCGAAGCACTCCTGCCCTGATCGGATTCGAAGGATCTTCGAAGGGCGGGAGTGCCTCTTCGCAGGTCAGACTGACCGCAACGAGAAGGACCGCAAACAACCCGCTGCAGGCGTTCTTCATTCTGCTGGAGACCAGTCTCTTGTCCTGCTTCACATGTTCACCGAGGTCTATTTTTCCGGCTTCATTTGGGGAAAGAAGATTACATCCCGAATCGATTCCTGCCCGGTCAGGAGCATCACGAGCCGGTCAATTCCGATTCCAAGGCCGGCCGCAGGCGGCATTCCATGCTCCAGCGCACGAAGATAATCCTCATCGAGGACCTGTGCCTCTTCATTTCCGCGTGCCCGCAATTTCATCTGTTCTTCGAACCTTGCCCGTTGGTCCAGAGGATCGTTCAGCTCTGAGAATGCGTTGCATATCTCCTGGCCGTTCATGATCAGCTCAAAACGCTCGACGAGCCCCTCCTCTGATCGGTGCTTCTTCGCAAGGGGCGAAAGCTCAACGGGGTAATCGGTGATGAACGTCGGCTGAATGAGGTTCGGTTCGACACGTTCACCGAAGATAAGGTCAATGAGCGCTCCAACACCCATTCCCTGTTCTGCTTCAAGGTGAAGATCCTTAGCAATTGACCTGAGCTCTTTTTCATTCTTTCCGCGAAGGTCACGACCCGTGTATTCTTTGATCGCATCAAACATCGACACTCTCTTCCACGGAGGCGTCATGTCGATCTCCTTTGCTCCCGCATGAGCGACCATTTTTCCGTTCACCTGCTTCGCGACGTGCGTGATCAATTCCTCAACGAGGTCCATCATCCACTTGTAGTCCTTGTAGGCGACGTAAAGCTCCAGCATCGTGAATTCCGGATTATGCGAACGGTCCATTCCTTCGTTCCGAAAGTCCTTGGCGATTTCGTACACACCGTCAAAGCCGCCGACGATCAGCCGCTTGAGATAGAGCTCGTCCGCTATGCGGAGATAGAGATCGATATCGAGAGCATTGTGGTGAGTAACAAAGGGTCTCGCCGACGCGCCACCGTAGACAGGCTGAAGGATCGGCGTTTCCACTTCAAGGTAGTTCCGTTTGTCAAAAAACGAGCGGATTGCGCTTACCACTCTGGCGCGATTGACGAAAACCTCGCGCACCGCTGGATTCACAGCAAGGTCGACATACCTCTGGCGATAGCGAAGCTCTTTGTCGGAGAAAGGATCGTAGACAATCTTGTTCCCATGCTCGTCTTCTTTCTCCTTCACGACGGGAAGAGGCCGGAGTGATTTTGCCAGGAGTTCCAGCTTCTGTGCGTGGACAGAGACCTCACCCATCTTCGTGCGAAAAACGAATCCCTGGACACCGATGATATCGCCGATATCCATGAGCTTGAATGCATCATAGACGGACCCGAGATCGTCTTTCTTCAGATAAACCTGAATCTTGCCTTCAGAATCCTGGATGTGACAGAACGATGCCTTTCCCATTCTTCGCAACGTCATGATACGTCCGGCAATGGCAACGGTGCGCTGGGGCGCCTCATCCTTGAATGAAGCGATGATCTCCCTGGAGAGATCTTTTCGCTCGAAGGCAGCGGGATAAGGATTGATGCCCATCTCCTTCAGGTGGGCCAGCTCTTCCCGACGCCGTACCATCAGCACGTTCAGGTCCTCATGCTCAGGCGATGCTGGATTATCCTTCTTGTTTTTGTCAGTCATCATTATGCCCGTTGTTCGTTTCTCGTTTCGCCCTCTGTTGATTCGCTTTCAGGGCAAGGATCTCGCGACGCGTCAAGAACCGCCATTTTCCCCTCCCCAGTCCCTCAACCGTGATTCCGGCAAACGCAATGCGGTCGAGCCGTTTCACCTTATATCCCATCGCTTCGAACATTCGCTTTACCAGATGATTCCTTCCTTCTGTCACCGTCACAAGAGCCTCGCTCTTTCTCGTTCCGGGGAGGATCGAAGCATGTTTTGACCGCGCAATGCCATCCGAAAGCCGTACTCCCTTCGCAAGCTGCCTCATGTCGCTATCGGCAAGGCTCGTGTCGACCCGAACACGGTAGAGTTTCTCGATACCGGTGCTGGGATGAGTGAGCACGTGGGCCAGATCGCCGTCGTTTGTCAGAATGAGGACCCCAGTTGTGCCGCGGTCGAGGCGTCCCACCGGATAGACCCTCTCGCGGACGCGGACATAGTCCATAATCGTGGTGCGGCCCCGCTCATCGCTGAGGGTCGTAATGCAGTCTTTTGGCTTGTTGAACAGGATGTAAAGCTGCTTTCCCGACTGTACAACAGGCCTGCCGTTGACAGTAACGTGATCGCGGCCGGGCTCGATCTTGGTTCCGAGCTCTTTGACCACTTTCCCGTTTACTTTGACCACTCCCGAAAGGATCAGTTCATCGTTCTTGCGGCGGGAACCGACTCCGGAAAGCGCGAGGTACTTGTTCAGCCGAACAGCTTCTTGATGAAGGTCTGTACCTTCTCTTTCCAAACGGTCCATCGAGTCCTCCGAGGCTGAGACATCTCAGGCTCAGGATCAGGTTTTTGAGGCGGGATTACCAGAACATCTTCTTTCTCAACATCGGTTGATTGTTCGATATTTGCAAGGGGGACCTCGGGAGGAGCCTCTTTCACTTCCATCTGCACAGCTTCCACGGGCGCCTCCTCTACTTTCTCCACTTCAATTTCATCTTGTATTTCAGGGGCTTTTTCAATGGCCGGTTGTTCCAATTCTTCCACGGGCTCATCCGCTTTTTCTTCGGTCACCGTTTCGCGGATCGAAAACTTCATGTCCGGAACGATTCCACCACCCTCGGGCTCCGCGGCGACCGCGGGTTCGGCCTGCGGTTCGTCAGAGGCAACAGGTTCGGAGGTTTTCTCCGGTTCCCGATCTGCAAAGGGTATTGCGTTCTGTCCCTCGGTTTCCCTTAGATTGATCTTGGCCGTTTTCCTTCTCGGAATGATCTGAACCGTCTCATCCATTTCGGATTTCTTTTTCGGGATGTGTGGCAGCCGGGATTTGAAGTCGTCCTCTTCTTTCTTCATTTGATCCGCGCCGGCCTGTGCCTCCAGCATCCTCCGTTCCGTTTCAAACTGGCTTTCGCCGAGGATCTCTTCGATTTCCCTCGGCCGCGGCAGGTCGGTTACTTCATTCAGGCCGAAGTGTCTCAGGAACTCCCGGGTCGTGCCATAGAGCAGAGGCCTTCCGACCGTATCCGCGCGCCCGGTGATCGTCACCAGGTCCTTTTCCAGCAGGGTCTTCATCACGTAGTCGCAGTTCACACCCCGGATCGATTCGATTTCCGGTTTCGAGATCGGTTGTTTGTAGGCAACGATCGCGAGGGTTTCGAGCGACGATTGTGACAGCTTTCGCCGTGCCTGCTCCTTGTAGAGACGGCCGATCCATTCCGCATATTCCTTCATGGTGGCAAACTGGAAACCGCCGGCGATCGCCACAATGCGGTAAGCCTTGCCCTTGCTTTGGTACTCCGCGTTCAGCTCCCGGATGATTTGCTGAATCTCCGCCTGTTCGATGTGGCGTTCCTGGCCGTCGGGCGTCTGCTCCTCATAGATCGCCTTAATCTGACCGACCGAAAGCGGCTCATCCGAGGCGAAGACAAGACCCTCGATCAATTGCTTGAGCGCTGACGGGATTTCAAGAAGCACCGGGGCTGTTGTGGTTTGTTGTTCTTCCATATCCTTCCTTATGCTACGTTCCGCATGATCGAAAGGTCTCCAAACGTCTCGTGCTGTCTTACGATAAGGTGCTTGCCTCGAATCATTTCAAGCAAAGCGAGAAACGTGACAACAATCCGGATCTTGTCCTCCATTTGCGCCATCAGCTCAGCGAACGTGACCTCCGAACGATGCGCGAAGAGCTCTCTGAGGAATGTAATCTGATCCTCCACGCTGATATTCAGTTGGATGACCTCATGCACGAACTTCTTCGGCATGCGGTCCATGGCAAACTTGAATGAGGCAATCAGGTCGAAGAGCGAGACATCCCGCAGAAGATTCTCATCCTGAGTCTCCGTCATGACCTTCGGATCGGACTCCCGATATCCTCTCGGGTAGACTTTTCTCTGTTCGTCTTCCATGCCTGACATCCCGCCTGCCATTTCCTTGAAGCGCTTGTACTCGATAAGACGCTTGACCAGACTTGCCCGCGGGTCATCTTCTTCCTCCTCTCCCGGCTCGGGCGGGAGGAGCATCTTGACCTTGATCTGCATCAGTTCGGAGGCCATCACAACAAATTCACCCGCGACCTCGAGATCGAGGGATTCCATGAAATGCACGTAGTCGAGGAATTCCCTGGTGATCTTCGAGATAGGGATATTGTAGATGTCCAACTCGTCCCGCTTTATGAAAAAGAGCAGGAGGTCGAGCGGCCCTTCGAAGTCTGTGAGTTTGATGGTATACATTAGGCTATGAGGAAGACCCCTATGGTTTCGGGTTCAGGGTTCAAGGTTTCAGGTTTCAGCGGTCACCTTTTTTGAATTTTTACTTTTTACTTCTTCCTTGTTAACCCATTCCCATCGCATCATGAACTTGCGTCATTGTCTCATGAGCAACGGATTGAGCTCGTCGCTCGCCGTCTGAAAGGATGTCCCGAACCTCTGTTGGGTGCTTTTCGTAGTATGACCGTTTTTCGCGATGGCCGGAGAGCGCGTCCGCCACGTGCTTCGCACAGTTCATCTTGCAGTCGACGCATCCCAAAGCTCCGCTCTCGCACCCCTTGCGGATTTCGGCGACCTCAGCGACATTGAACTTGTTGTGATACGCGAAGATAAGGCAAACATCCGGCCTTCCCGGATCTCCCTTCCTTATCTTCTGCGGGTCCGTCACTCCTGTTTTCATCTTCTTTGCGATCGCTTCCGGGCTGTCGGAGAGCAGAATCGTATTCCCCACCGATTTACTCATCCTCTTTCCGTCAAGCCCCTGCAGCCGTGCAAACTTCGTGAGTTTCCCTTCGGGCTCGGGGAAGACCGGCTTGTACTGCTGGTTGAACCGGCGCGCAATCTCCCGCGTGATTTCAATATGCGGCAGCTGATCCTCTCCCACGGGAACGACTTCCCCCTTGTATAAAAGGATATCGGCGGCCTGCAGGACGGGATACCCCAGGTGCCCATAGGCGATCGTCTCCAGGGCAAGATCCCGGACCTGCTCTTTGAGTGTCGGATTCCTCTCCAGCCGTGCTGTTGTGATCAGCATGGAGAAGAGAAGATGCAATTCCGTGTGCTCCTTGATGCGGGACTGACGAAAGACAGGGCTTTTTGCAGGGTCGATACCTGCCGAGAGCCAGTCGATCAACATATCTATGCTGTTGTTCTCGATCTCCGACGTGTCCGGATTGGTCGTCAGGGCGTGATAGTCGGCGATGAGATGATAGTTCTGGTATTCGTTTTGAAGCGCCACCCAGTTTTCAAGGGCTCCCACGAGATGGCCCAAGTGGAGCTTCCCTGTGGGCCGCATCCCGCTGAGAATAACCTTCTTCTTATGTGTCAATCCTTTGGTAGCTCCTTGAATCGATTAGTTCATAAACAGATACGGTTTCCACCGATCATCGACCGTACCGACGAAATCACGAATGAACATGACGTGGTTCGGGCGAATCGGCTTTCTGGACAAGGGCATCTGCGCTTCGGCTGGAGTCCTGTCCCCTTTCTTATTGTTGCATTTCACACATGCGCAAACAAGGTTTTCCCATGCATCTTCCCCGCCCCGGGCACGCGGCATCACATGATCGACTGTGAGTGCGACATCCGACCGACCGCAATACTGACATCGGTGGCCGTCGCGACGCAGGATATTCTTGCGGGAGAGAACGATCTTCTTATAGGGGACACGGACGTAGATGGAGAGGCGGACGATGCTCGGGAACGGCATCGCCATTGAAACGGAATGCAGGAGCTTCCCATCGAGGGCTGCTATCAATTCGGCCTTACCGAGATAGAGTAAGATAACTGCTTTCTTTACGTTGCAAACGCTGAGAGGCTCGTAATTATGGTTTAGTACGAGCACTTTGCGGTTCACCCCAAAAAATCTGGTTTCGGGGTTCCTCTTCCCATTCGAGCCGGCACTGTGGATCGCTGCGCTGAAGTCTCAAACACCTCCTAACTCGCAGGCACCTAGGCCTGTTCAATCAAACGTTTCTTGAAGACTTTCCTGTTACCTGCTGAAAAATATAGCATAAACACGAACAAGAGTCAACCATCCCCCCTGCGACCCCCCTTGAAACGAGAGCGAATCTCTTTCATGGAGTCGCCTCCGTACTTCTCCTGGAATGCATTCGCTAAAACCGGCGCAATGGCGGCTTCCGCGATGACGGAACATGCCGGTACTGCACAGACATCGGATCGTTCGTACCGCGCCTTGACCGACTTCATGGTCTTGAGGTCAACCGACTTCAGCGGATGCGCCAAGGTAGAGATCGGTTTCATGGCGGCGCGCACGACGAGCATCTCGCCGTTTGTCAGTCCGCCTTCCAGTCCGCCCGCATTGTTCCGGGTTCGGACAATCGTTCCGCTGCTGATTCCGAAGGGATCGTGTACCGACGACCCCGGCTTTCCCGCGTTGGCAAACCCCTCACCAATTTCTACTCCCTTGACCGCATGGATCGACATCACTGCCTGGGCCAGCAGGCCATCAAGCTTTCTGTCCCAATGAACATAGTTGCCCAAGCCGACGGGAAGCCCCGTAACAATCACCTCAAAGATTCCGCCAACCGTATCACCCGCTTTTTGGGCCCAACGGATCTGAGCGATCGCCTTCTTCTCAAGGACTGCGTCAAGCGTCCTCACGGGAGATTTGTCCGCGATTTCCGTGATCTTATAAGCGCCGCACGACGCCTTCGTCCATTTGCGGATGATGCGATCGACCTTTTCGCGGTGCGCGAGGGACGCTTCGCCGATCCTGATGACGTGGCTGCCGATAAAGATCCCGTTCTCTTCGAGAAATTTTCGCGCTATGGTCCCGCAAGCAACGCGCATCGCCGTTTCGCGGGCTGACGCACGTTCGATGACGTTCCGAATATCGTCAAACCCAAACTTGTTCGCTCCGCTGTAATCGACATGCCCGGGGCGGGGAATTGTCACCGGCTCAACGTCCTTCCCATCTCCCTCCGGCATCATTTTCGTCGACCAGTTCGCCCAGTCGCGATTTCGAATCACGAGGGAAATCGGCGAGCCAAGGGTCTTGCCGAACCGGAGGCCCGAGAGGATCTCCACTTTGTCCGATTCGATCCTCATGCGTCCTCCTCTCCCATAGCCCTGCTGTCTTCGCCAAAGCTGATGGTTGATGTACTCGGACGAGATGGACAACCCGGCGGGTATTCCTTCGATAATGCCGACGAGGGCCTGGCCGTGAGATTCCCCAGCTGTGAGATACCGTATCACTGTTCTTCCTCTGTTTGAATCTGCAAATAAAGCGAAATTTCAAGGAATTAGCAATTCAGACATATGTGTACGCAAATATTTTACCTGGCAAAAAAGCCTAACCGCAAAGGTCGCAAAGGAGGCGCAAAGAGCGCTGAGAGGAGAAAGGAATGACTTTTGTCCCCCTCATCGGCCTTGCCTCAAAAAAAAACGCAGGCCGACATCGCCTGCGCTCTTGCATTGCTCAACTTGTCAATTATCGCGAATTTCTTTTATCCGGTATCTGGATCGCCACGTAGCGGATCTGCCTGGCCTGTGTTTTGACACGCAGCATAAGGGCATCGCCGGCCTTCATCCGTCCGATAGCCTCCCTGAACTCCTGGGGATTCTTTACTTCACGATTCCCAACATCGAGAATCACGTCTCCGGGAGAAATGCTTCTCTGATCAGCCACGCTGAACGGCTCAACATCGGATACGAGCACTCCGCGCTCGACTTCGAGCTGATTCTTTGTGCGATTGTCAAGAGATTGAACTTTGAGCCCAAGCAGCTCGACGTCAACGGACGAGGATCGCTCGGATTCGCGTTCGTTATCACCTTCGC
>Ga0209321_10000745_pt1 | contig 21689 bp, 26 predicted proteins | sample Rifsed16ft4_FD_184012 | JGI IMG/M metagenome (GOLD analysis project Ga0209321, IMG submission 184012) | Soil microbial communities from Rifle, Colorado, USA - sediment 16ft 4 - CSP-I_5_4 (version 2) | ecosystem: Environmental > Terrestrial > Deep subsurface > Rock core/Sediment | place: Rifle...
GGTCATTGTGTCGCGTCGTAAGGCGGGTTCGTACTCGTTCGGCGCGCGCCGACGCAAGGTGCCTAGCTTTTCGCCTGCCTCAATTCTGAGTACGCTTTGAACCCTTCGAGCGCCATCAATAGGCCGAGCACCGTCGCTAGCATTGTCACCCACAACAACAGCGGCGAAATCTGCTGCCCGACCGTCGCTGGCAGGGAGGGCGCAGAGCCAACGACGACAACCCCGCCTAGGATGATCGTGCCCACGTACGCCCACGGCTTGCGTTTCCACCCGAAGACGAAGAAGACGGCGAGCAAAGGAAGGAAAATCGCGGTGCCGAAGGTGGCGTAGATGTCCCATGGTCCGCCAGCAAGGAGCGTGGCAACGCTCGTCGCCGCCAGAAAAACCGCGAATGCTAGGATCAGCCCCATGGTTGCTTTCATACCTACTGTTAACGGCGCGCCGATTGGCCCCTTTTCCGTGTCGCTCTCCGCCAACGAATTAACCCCTGCCCACGGAGTATCGCTCGACACGTAAGGGTACTCCCTTACATGTAAGGCAAGAAGGCGCGATCCCTCACGCTCCAATCGGCGACGCGAGTTCGGGTCGCCTAGGACTTGCGCGCAATCGCGCCTGCGCTCGCGGGTGGTCGAACAGGAACCTCGCCGGGAGTCGTCTCCTTCGCGAATTCCCTGTCTTCCCACATGTCGTAAGCAATCGCTACCGCGGCGGCCTGAGTGATGATCGCGAAGGCATTCACCACGTGCACGAACAAGATCAATCCCCCGACGGTGACTCCGAACAGGATCGTCCAGTCACGCCCGATTCCGAATACGAGCAAGAGCCCCAGGATCGCCATCGCCACGGAGAGGTCGAAGGACGCCTTCGCTACACGTTTTACTCGAGCTGGCACCGCGGTATTCCGTACACCGTTGAAGTTGTAGTAGGCGAGGCCGATGATCACGATGCCAAAGAGAATGTGCAGGTACAGGAGGAAATCGGGGGCCCTCGGCGTCATCGCGAGAAGGAACTCGAGCAGCACAACCCAGATCATCAGGTACAGAGCCGTCCACAGCTTCATCCACCCACCGTTCGGGCCCACCGCGTAAGGGAGGAATTAAGCGTTGTGTCCGTACAATATCCGGAGAGAGTGCACTCGGGTTCCAGGAGAAAAAGGGGCGCGTCGTCGAGATGACGGGGGACGCCCGGAGCGGTTAGGACGAAATCACCTTGCCAGCAGGCCTGCTCGCCACAGGTTTATGTTGACCGTTGGAGTTCGCCCGGAGGCATGGTCGACATCGTGACCGTTCGCGATCTCCGGAAGTCGTACGGGGATCTCCGTGCGGTCGACGGCATCTCGTTCACCGTGAAGAAGGGCGAGATCTTCGGCCTCGTCGGCCCGAACGGTGCGGGGAAGACGACGACATGGGAGATCCTCGAGGGTCTCCGCCGCGCGGAGAGCGGGGACATTCACGTCGCGGGCATCGACGTGCGGCAGCACCGGCGGAAACTGCGTGAGCTCATCGGCGTCCAGCTCCAGGCGACCGCGATGTTCGAGCGACTCACGGCGCGGGAGACGCTCGAAGTGTTCGGCGGAATGTACCGGCAGAACCTGCCCCCCGACAGGCTCCTGAAACTCGTCAACCTTGAAGAAAAGGCCGACGACTGGACGGAGAAACTCTCCGGCGGACAGAAGCAACGGCTCGCAGTCGCCCTCGCGCTCGTGAACGACCCGGAGATCGTCTTCCTTGACGAGCCCACGACGGGCCTCGACCCGCAGGCCCGGCGGAGTCTCTGGGACGTGATGGCGGAGCTGCGCACGATGGGGAAGACGGTCATGCTCACGACCCACTACATGGAGGAGGCCGAGCGCCTCTGCGACCGCGTGGGGGTGATGGACCACGGGAAGATTCTCGCGCTGGACCGGCCCGGGCAGCTCATCAGAGACTTCGAGCAGCGGGACGCCGTCGAGTTCGGTGCGAACGGAGACGCGTCCGCGTTTGGGACACTGCCGGGCGTGGAAGAGATGAACGTGGAGGACGGCCGCGTTACGTTGTACACGCGACAGCTCGAGAAGACCCTCGCCGGGGTGTTCGAACTCGCCCGCGCGCGCGGAATGAACGTCGAGGACTTCCGCGTGCGGAACGCGTCCCTCGAGGACGTGTTCCTCCACCTGACCGGACGGAGGATCCGGGAATGAAACCCCCGACCGGTTTCCCCGGGTGGGTCGTCGCGAACCTCCGGATGTTCATCCGGGACCGAGGGACCGTCGTCTGGGCGATCTTGTTCCCGATCGTGTTCATGGGCCTCCTCGGCCTCGGCTTCGGCCGAGCCGACCCGGTGGCGTTCGATATAGGCGTGGACGACGAGGACGGGACGACGTGGTCCCACGCGCTGTGGACGACGTTCGCGAACGAGTCTCTCCCGTTCGATGTCGCGAATTTCACGGATCGGGACACGGGAGTCACGGCGGTGAAGGACGGGACGCTGGACGTTCTCGTGATTGTCCCGACGGGCTTCGGTGCCTTCATGGACAACCAGACCTCCCCGGCCGGGGATCGGAACGTAACCCTCGCGCTCGTCGTGTACTGGGGGTTCGACGAGCAAGGCTCGGGGCAGGTCGCCCTGCAGACGGTCCAGGAGGTCTCCGACGGATTCTTCCGCGCCGCCACGAACAACCCGCCGATGCTCATCGTGGCCCCGCAGGCGGTGAGCGCGCAGTCCCTCGGCTACATCGACTTCCTCGCCCCCGGCATCCTATCGATGGCGATCATGCAGAGCGGCGTGTACGGGCTCGCCTTGTTCATCGTGTCCTCGCGCGAGAAGCGGATCCTGAAGCGGCTCCACGCCACCCCTGCGGGGGCGGCGTACATCCTCACGGGCCGCATCGTCCCCGCGCTCCTTATTAGCCTCGTGCAGACCGCCCTCCTCCTCTCGCTCGCCGTCTTCGCGTTCGGCGTGCACATCGTCGGGAACATCGGCATTCTCCTCGTGGCCACGCTCTTCGGCGCCATCGTGTTCATTTCCCTCGGGTTCCTCGTCTCCTCCGTCTCCAAGAGCGTGGACGCCGCGGAGAACCTCACCGGCCTTGTCACGTTCCCGATGTTCTTCCTCGGCGGCGTGTTCATCCCGATCGAGCGCCTGCCGGAGGCCGTACAAGTCCTCGCGTACATGATGCCCCTCACGTACTTCTCCGACGCTCTGCGTGAAGTGATGATCCGAGGCGCGGGATTCGCGGAGATCGCCGTGGACCTCGGGGTCCTTGCCGTGTTCGCCGCGGTCGTGTTCGCGCTCGCAGTCAAGCTGTTTCGCTGGGAGTGACGCGAGGTGCAGGTCACAATTCGTGACGTGTCATAACGGGACAGATTCCGGTCGCGAAGAGGCGCGCGTTGCAGGGAGTGACGCTCTTGCGTAAGGGCGCGAGAGCTGTGGGAACGAGGGACCAGAGTTTGTTCAGGAATGGCGGACGCCCTCCGTCCATCCGGTTCGGCGAACCTCAGGGTGTCTAGCACCTCGGTTCCTCGGAAGGCTTTAGGTAGCCCTCTTGCCCTGAGGGCAGGGCAATGGACATCCATATCGTTTCATTCGACCCGCAGACCGCCTCCCGCGAGGAGTGGCGGCGGTTCCACGTGTACCGGCGCGCCAGCCACATGGAAACGGACCCGGAGGACCCGATCCTCGAGGACGAAACGGTCGAGCGGGCGGACCGGCATCCGCACCCGCATTGGGATTGGCGCCGGCTCGCGGTCCTCGATGCGAATCGGCCCAATGTCCAGATCGGGGAAATCTACTTTGAGTTCAGCCGGCCCGGAACCCCGACCCACGAGACGAACGCCCACCTCGGGTTCTCATGGCTCAGGATCCCGAAGGCGTACCGTCGACAGGGCCTTGGGTCCCGACTGCTCCCGAAGGTCGTCGAGCTCGCGCGGGAGCACGGGCGGACAATCGTCCATAGTTGGTGCGAGGAGGTCGACGGAAAGGCGTTCGCGGCTGCGATCGGGGCGAAGGTCGTGCAGCAACGCCGCGAGAACCGGTTGAACCTCGAGAAGGTCGACTGGGCAATGGTCGAACAGTGGGCGAAGGAGGGCCCCGCCCGTGCGCCAGGGACGAAAATCCGCTGGTTCGAGAACCGGATCGACGACGACGTGATCGAGCCGTACTCTAAAGTGTATACGGGCGTGATGAACCAGCAACCGTTCGACGAAGCGAGCCACGGCGACTTCATCGTCACGCCGGAGGTGCTCCTCGACCGCGAGGCGCGGAACGCGGAGCTCGGCGGTCGCTGGATCACGGTTGTCAGCGTGGAGCCGAACGGAGACTTGTCTGGCCTCACAGAGATGACGAAATTGCCGGACAGTAAGTGGATGATATGGCAAGGGTTGACGGGGGTTCGGGACGTGTATCGCGGCCGTGGACTCGGGAAGTGGCTGAAGGCCGAGATGGTCCTCCGGATCCGCAAGGAATTCCCCGAGGTTCGGGTCGTCGCGACGGGAAACGCGTCCTCGAACCAGGCGATGCTGTCGATCAATGAGCGTCTCGGGTTCCGGACCCACAAGGAGCCCGTGATCGTAGAGATGACGCGGGAGGCGCTCGGGGGGTATCTTGTGTCGCGTGGGATCATTCCGTCGCTTGGCGTCCACTAGTCAAATTGCGGACAAACGATGTCCTGAGAGTCTGTGCTCCCCAAGCCGACGGCGGGAGGACGCCGTGTCTCGGGGCCACCCAAGGTGTTCCCGAAGGCGCTTACGCACTCGTCTGTCCTGACCTGCCACCGCCTGGAGGTTTGACGATCTGAGTATAGACAATTGATTCCCCACCTGTAAGAGTGTTCATCGTGTTCATTAGAGAGGACACCACTGGTAATAACCGATGCCAATCTTTCGGCTTGAGAAGGGGCTTTATTCGGACTGCTGGTTGACTGACGACGACATCCTGCAAGTCCGGGTTCTCTCCGATTGGTCCCGGCGTGCCTTCGCTTCGTTCGGAGCTCTGGCGGCGATCTTTGGCATCATCTATCTTCTCGTGGGCAGCGGACTCTTCGTACTCTTCCTCGTCATGACCTTCATCCTCTTGGGAGGGGTATTCGCCGCGACACGCTCGAGGCGACGGAAGCTCTCTCACCTGACTCCGGAGGAGCTGGTCGAGCAGCGGAGAATTTCAAGGCGTATCGCGTGGGTGCAGGTTTCTTCCGCGGAGATCAAACGCGGAAGACTCGCGATTAAATGGGACAACCGAACGATGGGACTGATCGTGCGAAAGGGAGATGTTTCCGCCGTTCAGGAGTTTCTCAGGGTCAAGATGGGCGAGAGACTGAGCCTTGGAGCCTAGACAGAATCAGGGAGTCGCAACCTCCACGTACGCATGGAGCGACCGCGGTTCCGAAGAACGTGCGGTCAAGAGTCCTTCATCATGTCGGCTGACGATCGTACACAGCTGGCGAGGGCGCCCTTTCAAGTCCTGATCTTCCCCTTTCACCGCACGGACAGTAATCTTGAGTATGCGATTTTTCGAAGAGCCGACGCCGGTTACTGGCAGGGAGTCGCTGGTGGAGGGGAAGGCGAGGAGACCCCTCTCGAGGCTGCACGACGAGAAGCAAAAGAGGAGGCCGGGATGTCGTCCGAATCGCCCTTCACGGCGCTGGACGCCGTCTCGAACAAGCCCGTCAAGCATGTGGGGACGTTGTGATGGGGCGCGGACGTACTCGTCATCCCGGAGTTTTGTTTTGGTGTAGAGGTACGTGGCAAAAAGCTTGCCCTGTCGCGTGAGCATTCCGAATATCGGTGGGTTGAGTACGACACGGCCATGAACATGCTACATTGGGACAACAACAAGACCGCATTATGGGAACTCAACTACCGACTGTTGCAACCAACGAAAGACTAGCCTTTGTCGCCGGGCCCCAGGTCGTGGTGGAGATGACGCAGGAGGCGCTCGAAGGATATCTCCGGTCCCTTGGGATCATGCCGTCGCGTGACATTTGCTAGTGGCCCTCGGGGACCTTTGCGGCCGGGAAGCGATAAATGGCTCAATGACGCTGGCCCCGCCATGGGGGACACGGCGGCCATCGTCTGCCACAACCTGGCGAAGCGGTTCGGGGAAATCGAGGCCTTGCGTAACGTGTCGCTCGAGGTCCCCCCGGGCGTCACATTCGGTCTCCTGGGTCCAAACGGTGCGGGGAAGACGACGTTGCTCCGGATCTGGTTGGGCCTGACGCCGCCGACGTCCGGCTCGGCGACGGTCCTGGGGGAGCGGATTCCTCCCCGGGCGTCTTTGCCCCGGATCGGGTACATGCCGCAAGATCTGGCGGTGTACCCGGACCTGACCGTGGAGGAGAACCTCGCGCTCTTCGGTCGGCTCGTTGGCATGGACGAGGCGGCGATTCGGCGCCGGACGGACGAGGTGCTCGCCCTCGTGGACATCGCGGACCGCCGGGACAGCCTTGTCGCAACCCTGTCGGGCGGCATGCGACGCCGCACATCCCTGGCCGCGGCGTTCCTCCACGATCCGGACCTCCTTCTCTTGGACGAGCCGACGGTCGGCGTCGATCCCGAGCTGCGATCTGCCTTCTGGTCGTACTTCCGAGTCCTGACAGGGCGTGGGAAGACGGTCCTCATGACGACGCATTACATGGAGGAAGCGTCCCGGTGCGACCTGGCGGCGTTAATCCACCGTGGCAGGCTTCTCGCCCTCGACACGCCTGCCGCGATCAAAACGAGGACGGGCGCGGCGAACCTGGACGACGCGTTCCTCTCCCTTGTGCGGGAGGCGAACGCCGCATGAGCGCGCACCGCGCCCTCGCCGTCACACGGAAAACCCTTTCCCAGTTCCGCCACGACCGCCGGACACTCGGGTTCATCGTCGGCATGCCCCTCCTCATGGTCGTCGTCTTCGGGTACACGTTCGGCGGCGAGGTCCACAACGTGCGGACTCTCGTCGTGAGCCTAGACACCGGGCCCATGGCGGGCCGTCTGCTCGAGAACGTGACGGGGGACACCCTCGACCTCCTGCCGTGGACGGACGCCGCGTCGGGCCGGGACGAGGTGGAGGCGGGCCGCGCGTGGGCTCTCCTTGTCTTCCCCGCGAACTTCTCCCAGAACCTCGTCGCGCGACGCGCGGCGATCGAGGTCGTGCTCGACGGGTCGTCGCCGCCAATCACGGCGGCGGTTCTCGGCACCCTTCGCGCCGCGGCGGAGACGACGTTCGTGGGCGGCAGCGCGGCGCCCCTCTCGTTGGACCGGCAATACGTCTACGGGAGCGAGGAGACGCGGTTCATCGACTCCTTCGCGCCCGGTGTCGTCGCCCTCGCGGTGCTCATGGTGACGACGATCCTCTCCGTGATCATGGTCGTGCGCGAGAAGGCGGGCGGCATGCTCGAGCGGTTGTTCGCGACCCCACTTCGACCCGCAGAGTTCGTCCTTGGCCTCGCCTTGGCGCTGGCGGTCCTCGCATTCCTCCAGAGCGCCGTCGTGTTGTCTGCGGCCCTCCTCCTGTTCCAGGTCCAGGTCGTCGGCAACGTGGCGCTCGCGTTCGGCATCCTCCTCCTGTTCGCGGTCGGGAACCAGGGCTTGGGGATCATGCTCTCCTCCGCCGCCAAGAACGAGCTCCAGGCGATTCAGTTCGTGCCCCTCGTCCTGTTCCCGTCCCTCCTCCTGACGGGGGTCTTCTTCCCGCTCGAAGCGATCCCGGGGGCCCTTCGACCCCTGTCGTACGCGGTCCCGCTGACGTACGCGGGGGACGCGCTTCACAGCATCATGTTGAGAGGGTGGGGGGTTCTCGAGGTCGGTCTCGACGTAATCGTCCTCCTCGCCTATGATGTTCTGGCGCTCCTCGGTGCCACGATCTTCGTCCGCCGACAAGCGTGACCGCGGGTTAATGCATCCTCGAACGCTGCGATGCTGTCGATCAATGGCCGGCCTAGCTTCCAGACACGGAAGGTTCCGCCGTCAATCACGCCTCGCGATCTGATCTCTCCTGCATGACGACAGCTATATCTGCGGTCCTCCTGATGCTGAGGCGAGGGGTCATCGTGGGGGAGGTTGTCCCGAATAGAAGTGTACGCCGCGCCGGAACGTTTCTGGCGGTAGGATCGGGAGTCTGGGCGTTCCACGGCGCGTTGATGTTTGTCGCTCTCATCCAGGTTCTCCTCGTCTTCGATTTCGCTCAGCTCAATCCGATCGAATCGATCGCGGCGGTGGATCGAACCGTCTACCTGGCCGCGCTCGCCGTCGCCGTCGTCGCGGCGGTTCTGTTTGCAGTGGGTCTCCTCGCCTTTCGGGACGGTGCAGTTACGGGGACGGATCCGGGGCGAATGGGGGCTTACGAGTATCGCCTCAGCCACGGGACTCTCGTGAAGGCCCAGGTCACCGCCGGACTCCTCGTGGCCTATGGCGCCATTGCGCTCTGGGCCCTTCTCTCGCTCCAACAGGGGCAGGCTTCGCAGGATGTGATGCCCCTCTTCTGGATCTTCGGCCCGATCCCACTCGTCCTGTCGGCCGCGGCCTTCGCTCCCCTGTGTCGCTCCCTCGCCGAGGAGACGGGAGGGTTCCTTTACCTACGCGGAACTCTCCTGTCGGCCTATGCAGTCGCGAACCTCCTCGGCGCGGTCTTCTTCGGGATCGCGTTCCTGTTGGGGCCCGATCCCCCGGAGATCCTGAACACACTCGGCGTTCTCAGCCAGTTGCTCGGCGCATCGTTCACGGGCGCGGCGGACTTCAGCATCTTCGTCACGGAGGCGCTTGCGGTCCGGCGGACAAGGCGAGCCGTGAAGCCAACACCTGTCGCGTCGCCCGCCGTGGGACCGCTTCGGGCTCCTCAGCCGCCGTCGCTCGAATCGACGACGTCCGTCTCGAGGGAGGCCGTACCGTCGGGCGAGTTCGCAGCATCCCGGCCGAAGCCAGTCGCTGGGGATGCGAGCGAGGCGATGCGGCTGCCGTCGGACATCGAGAACCTCTACACCTCGATTGCGGAACAGCGTCTGTTCTTGGCGGAGTTCGAGAACGAATGGCGCGAGGGGAGGGTTGATCGGTCGACGTTCGACAGTGTGTCCAGCGCGCGGCGGCAGAGGATCGACGCACTCAGGAAGGAGATTGCTGAGACGCAAAGTAGACTTACTGAGTAGGAACCGCTACCTATGGCCTGGTGTAGTCTATGGGTGCAGACGCCTGCGGGAAGGCCTAGGCCTCCCGCGGAGAAGGGTTGCCTCACCCTCTGGGGGGCCGCTCGCGCCGTAGGATCTCCTTGACGCCCGCTAGATGGTTCACGCCCTCGTTGCGCCGACGCCACACCAAGGTCTTCCCATTACAACGACGGCGGCACACGCCCTCAATGTGAGCCGAACTAGTATCGGATGAGCGAGACATGGTCCGATACCGATATATGTACGAACGAGTATCGGTAAGAAGGAAATGATGCCGATACCGATATCCTCCACCGACCTTGGTCCCGTTGTGTGGCAGCGCGTGCAGTCCAACCATGATCGGTTACGCAAGCACCGGCCTCTCCCTAGGGATGCTGTGGGCCGGTTGCGGGAGCAGCTCCGAATCTACCACACGTACCACAGCAATGCGATCGAGGGAAATACGCTCACGCTAAAGGAAACGCGCCTCATCCTCGAGCGGGGCGTTACGATTGGCGGCAAAAGCTTGCGAGAGCATCTGGAGGTGACAAACAACGCCCAGGCGTTCGACTGGATCTGGGCGAAGGCGAAGCCCGGACTGCGATTCGATCACCCGACCCTCCAAACACTTCATGAAATCATAACCCGCGGAATTCTCGATTCGGCGGGTCAGTATCGGAGGCAACAGGTCTGGATCGGCGGGTCCACCCATGTTCCGCCGCCGCCCTCTGATGTCGTTCCCCTCCTCGACGATCTCTTCGCCCAGCTTCCCACGATTCGGGATCCCGTCCTCCGCACCATCCACCTTCACCACCGGCTCGCGTTCGTCCATCCCTTTGTCGACGGGAACGGTCGGACCGCGCGGTTGGCCGCAAACCTGGTCCTAATGAACGCTGGATACCCTCCCGTGGTCGTTCGCGTCCGAGACCGGCGTCGATACTATCGGTGCCTCAAGGAGGCCGACCGGGGTCGGGTTGCGTCCTTTGGGGAGTTCATCCTTCGGGCTGTCGACGAGGCCCTCGTCGTCTTCCTCGCAGCCGTCGAACCCGCTCGCGCACTTGTCCCGCTGAAGGAATTGGCGCGACGGTCCACGTATTCGCAGGAGTATCTCGCCCTTCGTGCTCGCCAAGGGGTCCTCGAAGCCGTAAAGATCGACGATGTGTGGTACTCGAGCAAGCGCGCGCTTGATGACTACGTCGGCTTGCGGAAGCGCGGGCGATCGCGATAGAGGCCGATCACGATGGTCGGGGAAGCCCAGGTCAAGTCGGTCCTGAACAAGCGCACGTCCTGCTTATCGGATCGCCTCTCCCGCAGGATGGGCGGTCCCGGAACGGTCTGGCTTCAGGCGACCGGTCCTTCCCGCGGCTTCCACCGGCCGATGTGAGCAAGGATGTCTTCGTGGGAGCGCGCGAAGTCCTCTTTGCGTGTGCGGCTCAAGTCGACGAACCTGAGTTCTTTCCAGGCATCGTGTACAGGAGGGGTGTCCAATTCGCCGGTGAAGATGAACTCCAGGTCCCAGTGGTTGGACGACCCGTACACCTCGGAAAACGCGAGGGGTCCGTGGACGGACGGGTCCCTCAAACCCAGTTGCTCCTGCGCGATTCTCCGGGCTGCCTCACCGGGTCCCTCCCCCAGAATCAGTTGGGACGATGGCAGCATCCATCCCTTGCTGTTTGCCTCCGCCCTCGCAGGGTCGAGGGCACCGATATGGTCCCACGGAGCATCTGGCCTGAGGTGGCCCATGAGGACTTCGTTCGGACGTCCCTTCCGGGACATCACGAGAAACGCGGAGAGGCACATTCCGCCCTCGGGGACTTCTCGGATCTGTAGGGGTCTATCCGTTCTCGAGAAGCGAGTGAACTTTCGGTCGGTCGCCATGGTCTTTGGTGATTGCTCCACGCTAGTTAACCCTTCAGTCCACCATTCACGCGGAGCAGACGAGCGCGGCTCCCTCGGTTGTGGCGGCCACGGAAGGGTTCAAGCCTCGAGCCCGCAATCGGAAACTTGATGGCGGGAGCGACCGCCAAGACGCAGATTCCATTGGAACTGCAGGGCGAACCGTGCGACATCTGTGGAGCGCCGACGCTCGAGATCCACTGCAAAGTGATCTGCAAGAACTGCGGATACATCCGGGACTGCTCCGATCCGTAGCCGGGTTCCCCATGAAGCTTTCCGACCTTGCCATGCAGGTCCGCGCCGCTTCGCGTGTAATGATGGAAACGGGCGCACGGGTGGAGCCGCGGCCCTGGGGCGTGTTCATTTCGAGCCCGACGTTCCCGCTGTACGACTTAGGGAACTGCGCGTGGATCGACCGATGGCCCCACGGGTTTACCGTCGAAAACGTCATCGAGGAGGTCGCGGAGCGATGCGCGGAGCATCGCATCCCGAAGGAACGGATCTACTTCATGGACTCCCGGCTCGCATTGCCAGTTCAGGCCGCGTTAGAGGAAGCGGGCTTCTCCGCGCGTGCAAGTTACGAGATGGTCCACCTCCGACGGACCGATGTAGAACCGCGCGCGGACGTCACGGTGCAAGAGGCCACACGCGCTGAGGACATCGCCGCCGTATGGGCGCTGATGGGTGAAGGTCTTCGGGAAGACGGATTTCCTGAGGAGGACGCCCGCCAGATTCTCGCGTTCTCGCCGCCGAAGTACGAGACGCTGTCCATCCACTTGTCTTTTGCCGAGGTCAACAGTCATCCGGCCGGTTATGCGACGATGTTTTCGCACGGCGGGGTCGGATACATTCTCGATCTGTTCACGCGGACGCCCGACCGCCGTCGCGGTGTCGGCTCCGCGCTCGTGCTGCACCTCGTGAGCGCATCGAGGGAGGCAGGCAACCGGATAACCGGGCTCACGACCTCATCCACGAACGGGCCCGCGCAGACGATGTACCGGAAGCTCGGCTTCTTCGCGGCCGGTGAGGAGCGGTACGTGGTCCGCGATGCGGCCCGATGATGTCCCACCCTTAAGTCGTGGTGGGCGATGACCGCCGCAAGGGTGAGACGATGGGCGTCCGCAAACTACCACGTCCGTTCGAATTCCACTGGGGAAAGGGGTGGGTCACCGAGGAGGCCTCCGTCACGACGCCACACCACGAGCCGACGATCCAACTCCTCGAGTACGAGTCCGGAGAGAAAGCGATCCGGTTTTGCGGCTATAGCCCCCGAGGCCAGATGGGGCGGTATCCGCTAATCCTTGGGGAGGAAGACCTTGGCGCGCTGGCGAAGCAGGTGCAAAGGAGCCCGAAGCTCCACAAGCTCCTGACGAAGCTCGTCGGCTAATCCTCGCCGTGGCGGCCGATGAACCCGCCGACCGCGGCGAGCACCCCCCCGATCGCGCCGAGGACCGCGCCGGGGCCGATGATGCCGAGGACGATCGCGAGGAGCCCGACGGGGAGCGCGGCCCGCCACGCCTTCGGGTCGCCGCGGGACATCGTGTAGCCCGAAAAGAGGGCGAGGAGGCCGAGGATCGCGACGACCGTGAGCCCGCCAATCCGCGCGAGTTCTGAGGGCGCGCTCCGGAGGAGGAACTGCTCGAGCCCCGTCGGCACGGCGAAGGGACCCGCCATGATCACGATCCCGATGAGCATCAGGAGGCCGCCGAGGCCCGCGAGGCGTCCGCCGAACACGAGGTCCTCCGACGGCGTCCCGAACCCGCCGAGGTTGAAGATTGAAGAGGCGTATGACTGGAGAAGCGAGACATCGACCCGCGGCTTCGTCACGTAGTAGCACGTCGAGCACAAGTACGCGCCGTCCGCGCGGAGATCGATGTTCTGGCTTCCGCAGTTCGGGCACAGATGGAGAGCAGGCGTCTTCGCGCGGGGGTTCACGCGGACGACGCTCGCCATGGCCACCCTCCGCACCTTGAACTCGGTCAAAAGGGTTTCGTGGCGGGGCTCACACTCGCTCGGCCTCGATTCCCGCCTTCGTTATCAGGTCGAGACCTTCATTTGACCGATACGCGGAGCGGTAGTACAACTTCGAGGCGCCGCTGTTGATGATCGCCTTCGCGCACATCACACACGGCTGTCCCGTAACGAACACGACTTTTCGCGGATCGTTCACGCGCACCTTGATGAGGGCGTTAATCTCCGAGTGAAGGCAGCCGCAGAGGCCCGGTTGTTCTTCCTTACAATCGTTGTGCGGAAACCCCTTCGCAGTGCCGTTGTAGCCGAAACCATAGATCTGCGTCATGTCCTCGGACGTGATGACGCAGCCGAACTGCGCGCGCTTGCACGTCGCGCGGCGTGTGAGGGACATCGCGAAGTCCATGATTAGGCTCTCAATGCTCGGTCGCTCGATTGTTCCCATGAACGCCCTCGCGGATAGGCGCCGGGGTATTCATGGTTTGACTTAAGGCTTCGGAAGGGTCGACGGGAGGCGCGGATTTCTCGGCCTGTCGTCCGTGCTGTCAACAGTTAAGTGCGTCAACGCCTTGCGGCTGCGACACGGAACGGGGTGGCGGTGAAGGTGACTCCAGTAAGTGCGTCCGTCGTGTCCCTTTGGCGGTATCCCGTGAAGTCGATGATGGGGGAGGAGCTGAACGCGTCCGATGTCACTGAGCGCGGGCTCCTCGGGGATCGCGTGTACGCGCTCCTCGATCCAGCGACGGGCAAGGTCGTGAGCGCGAAGAACCCGCCGAAGTGGAGCCGAATGTTCGACTTTCGCGCGTCGTTCGTGTCCCCGCCCGAATCGGGTCACACGCCTCCCGTGCGGATCACCCTGCCTGATGGGACGGCGGTCACGTCCGATCGGCCGGACGTGGACCGCGTCGTGTCCCAGGCCCTCGGGCGCGAGGTCCGGTTTGTCTCTTCCGCGCCGGAGAAGCCAAGCCTCGAGGAATTCTGGCCGAACATCGAGGGTCTCGCCCACCGTGAGGTCGTCACGGACGAAGGGATGCCGCCACGCACGTTCTTCGACGCATCGCCCGCGCACATCGTGACGACCGCGACGATCAACCGGCTTCAGCAGCTGTATCCCGAAGGCCGCTTCGAGGTCCGCCGGTTCCGGCCGAACATCGTCCTCCGGCTAGGCGACGGGGAGACGGGGTTCGTGGAAAATGCGTGGGTCGGCCGGACCGTCTCGATCGGTGAGGGCGTGCGCCTCCGGATCACCGCCCCCTGCTCCCGATGCGTGATGACGACACTCCCGCAAGGCGACCTTCCCCAAGATGGTGGGATCCTGCGGACGGCGGCGAAGCACAATAAGACGAACGTCGGAGTGTACGGCGTTGTCGACCGGGGCGGCCGAGTGCGGCGAGGGGACCCCATTCAGCTGGTCTGAGGCGGACAATCGCGAGGGTCAGCATGGTCCAGACTGCATCGACAGTCAGCGCTCGTTCCCGCGCGAGAACTTTCACCCTCCCCCTCCCGCGGGCTTCTTATCGCTCCGGTCGTTCCTGAGGACCCATGGGAACGGTTTCCGTGTCGTGGCCAGAAATCCACGCGTTTCGGCTCCACCGCCATCATCTCGACCGTCCCGCGTCGAAGGTCCAGCTCGTCCAGGTCGTGCGAGACGCGTGCGGGATCCAGTCACAGTTCCTCTCCGCGGCGTCCCTCGCGCTCCGTGCGCGGGTGCGCGGGCTCACGAGGGACGATATCGAGCGCGCGCTGTGGCGGGACCGGACCCTCGTGAAGGCGTGGTCGATGCGGGGCGCGCTCCATCTCCTACCGTCTGAAGACTTCCCGATCTACAACCGCGGACTTTCGAGCCGCGCCTCCCGGTCGATGCGATGGATGGTCCGCCGCGGACTTACCGATGAGGACGCGGACGCAATGGTCGCCGCGATTACTAATGTTCTCCGAGACGGACCGCTGCGGCGGCGGGAAGTCGCGCGGCGGGTCGTCGCCGCCGTGGGAGAGAAGGCCCGGCCGTGGGTCGAGCACACCTGGGGTGGAGTCCTGCAACGCGCGACCCTTCTCGGTCACGTCGTGTTCGGCCCGGACGAGGGAAACGAGATCACGTTCGCGTTGCGGGAGACGTGGCTCCGGGCCGTTCGAGACATCTCGAGGGAGGAGGCAGAACTCGCCCTGATGCGTGCGTACTTCCGCGGCTATGGGCCCGCCACGGTGCAGGACTTCGGGGCATGGGCGGACGTTGCGGTGGCGGATGCGAAGGCGATCTTCAAACGGCTGGGGGACGAGGTCGCGCCTTTGACGGTGAGCGGCTGGACTTCAGCAATCCTGCGCAAGGACGCACGGACGCTGCGGGCGGCCCGCCTCACCTCTCCCGTGATTCGGCTCCTCCCGAACTTCGATTCCTATCTCCTCGGGCACGACCGGAAAGACCATCTCGTCGACGCGGAGCACTACAAGCGCGTATACCGCAAGGCGGGGTGGTTGTCCCCTGTCGTGCTCGTCGACGGACGCGTTGTCGGCGTGTGGTCGTACGAGCGGAAGGGACGGCGGCTCAGGGTCCGTGTCGAGCCGTTCGGGAAACTACCGCGCGCAGTCCGCGAGGGCGTGGAAGCAGAGGCGCAGGACATCGCGCGCTATTTCGAGTCGTCCGAAGAGGTCACCTTCGCTTCGTGAGGGCGCTGTAGACCTCTCGAACCGGAAGACGACGGGTTCCCGCCCCTGTGCGCACCTTCCGCGTCCTTTCCGTTTCGTATTTGATGGCCCCCGCGGTTAGGGGCCCGATGATCCGAGGCGGATGCCCTGCGTAAGAGGCGTCCCGCCCCGTCATGGACCGGGCATCCGTGATGGATCCTGGGCCCGTTCCTATCCGGCCATGGAGTATCGCCGATATTCCGCCACACATGGGTTGCCCGGCGCGACGTACAACTGATGAGCGTCAACATCAATGATCGCGGACACGACCGTCGCATACCGCTCGTGCTCCGGCTTCGCAGTGATCACGTGCCGGCACACCGAATCTGGCTCCCCGTCGTGATCTGCAAGGATCCGCGACAGGTCCTCGATACCGATGGGTCCTCGAGCGAGCGTCTCCCTGAGGGACGATTGCGCTCGATCGAAACGGCGGAACGTCGATACGCGATCCTCGCCCAGCGGTTGCACGATCCCGAGCGCTTCCGGATCGAGGAAGTGGTTTGTGTGGACGAGGAAGCCCTCCGCCGGCGCGAGGCGATGCTCCGCCTCCGTCGCGGCTTCGAGATCAACGATCTCGGTCCTCCCGCCACCAGATCGCCCAAGGAGGAAGTTCGCAGAGCATGCCCGCTTCGTGTCGACGACGGCGCGGGTAGCTTCGCCCAGCGTACGGGCCCCGAGGATCTCCCAACACCGTACGTGGAACGGCTTCAGCAGGCGGGACCACGCATCCCGATCCGTCATGAGGCCGTTGATCGCAAGCCCGATGCCCGCCGCGTTCACGCCGATTTTCGCGCCCGCGATGCCGGCCTCCGTGAACCCCAGGCTTTCAGGCTGTCCCTCGCGGCGCGCGTGAACGATGATCCCCTCGACTTCGGGGATCCAGTCCCAGTTCTGGGCCATGAGGAGGTGTCCGTTCGACGTGCGGGCCGGGACCACGGCGAGGGCCGTGCAGCCACTGACTTCGGGTTGGGAGGCCGCCTGCTCCATCGCTTTGCGAACGTACTCCGTGTACAGGATTTCGTACCGCACGTTGATCCCGACGATGTCGAGCGGGTCCTGGCGGGAACCGTCCGCGATCCCCGCCATCTCTTGGGCGTACAGCGGGTTCGCCTCTTCGATGACCTCGCGATACGCATTCGCACGCCGCCGAATCTCCGCTCGGTCGATCCCACCGACCTGCGCGAACCGGCGGAGGTACAGCTGAGCGTTGTGCGCGATGAGCTCTCGGGCTTCGACGCCGTGGGTGAGTCCGACGTCGTACGGCTTCCCCTCCGCGTAGACGAGCGGGAGCCCGCCCTTCATGAGCGATCCTCGTGCGTGAGGTCTTTCCCAAAGGTGATCCAGACGGGCTGCTTAACGAACCCGAGCTTCACGTTGATTCCTAGCATCGGCGCGTTTAGCGTGCTGTTCCATGTTCGAATTTCTCGGCACCCGTGACTCTTCGCGTAGTCGACTGCGCGTAACTTAAGCGCCATCGCGATCCCGCGGCCGCGGTACTCCCGCCGGACGCCGGTGAAGCCCGTGTACAGCACGTCCGGCAACTGCTCGGATCTGCCGAGGTCGGACTGGCCCACATACCGATCCCCCGCCTTTGCAATGAAAAAGGCGTCCGGCAAAGAGCGCGGACTATTGATGACCCATTCCCGGTACGTTTCGAAGGGACCGCGTGTGAAGGGGTCCACCCGCGGCACGTCCACGGCGAGCTCGCAGTCCATTTCGTACAGCTCCTTCAGACATCCGGGGTCGCTTGCGAGCTCCTCTGCGAGCGTTACAATCTTGATGTCCGCGGGCAAGTTCCAATGGCCACGGAACGCTCCCATGTCAAAGGCCTGGGCGTCCAGGCGGGACTCCCAGGCCCGATGGAGTTCCCCATATCCTCGGCGTCGGAGCCATCCGATCGCATCGGACTGCGTCTCCTGAGCCCAGGTGCGAAGTTGGGTCGCCCCGTGCGCCCGAAGGTCTGCGACGACCTTCTCACAGAGACGGCTTCCGATTCCCCGCCGTCGCCATTGTGGGTGCACAGAAAACCAGATTCCGAATCGGGCTGGATCGTACGCCCAAGGGAGATGGTTGTAGTCCGCCTCCCCGACCACTGTGTTCGTGGAGGGTTCGACGGCCACATACCGGCGCCAGACGTACCTCTTCCGGTCAAAGGTCTCATCCTCGAAGCGGCGTTCCTCGACCGTCGTCGGATGCTCCGGGTAGGCGAGGTTCTCAATCTCCACGATTGCGGGGTAGTCCTCCGGCTCGAAGTCCCGGATTTCGACCCGCGTCGGTCGTACGGTTTCCTGCAAAGGCGTCGTCATGGTCCGAAGTCTCCGACTAGCCGCGTCCTGAACTTATATGTTCCGCCCCCAGGCGGGCGACAAGCACCTGATGTCGCGAAGATGCCTCAAGGAGGAGGGAGACCTCATCCAGCGGGCTTTGCGGCCTCTTTCTCCCGGAGGGCCCGCCGCAGCACCTTCCCGACGAGGGTTTTCGGTAGTTCTTTCACAAATTCGATGTGCTTCGGGACCTTGAACGGCGCGAGCCGCTCCTTGCAGAACTCGACAATCTGGTCCGCGGACGTGGTCATCCCCGTCTTCAGGATGAGGAAGGCTTTCACCGTCTCGCCGCGGTACGGATCCGGCACCCCGATCACGGCGGCCTCCTGGACCGCGGGGTGCATGAAGAGGACCTCCTCGACCTCGCGCGGGTACACGTTGTATCCGGACGCGATGATCATGTCCTTCTTCCGGTCGACGATCGCAAAGTACCCGTCCGCGTCCATCGTCGCGATGTCGCCCGTGAGGAGCCATCCATCCTTCGTGATGACCTTCGCGGTCTCGTCCGGTCTGTTCCAATATCCCTTCATCACCTGGGGACCGCGGACCGCGAGCTCGCCGACCTCCCCGACGCCAAGGTCCCGCGCGCCCGTCTCCGCGTCGACGACTTTCGCCTCTGTGTCCGGGAACGGGATCCCGATTCCCTCCTTCGCGAGGCCCCAAATCGGGTTGCAGTGCGTCACGGGCGACGCCTCCGTGAGGCCGTAGCCCTCGACGAGCTTCCCCCCCGTGATCGCCTCGAACTTCCGGCGCACCTCGAGAGGGAGGGGCGCGGCCCCAGAGAGACACGCGCGGATCGACCGCAGGTCGTACTTCGAGACCTTCGGGTGGTTGATGATCGCGACGTACATCGTCGGGACCCCCGGGAAGATCGCGGGCTTCGTCTTCGAGATTAGCTTCATGACCGCCTCGATCTCCCGCGGGTTCGGGTGGATCACCATCTTCGCCCCCAGCACGACGGCGCTGAGGAGGGCCGCTGTGAGCCCATATACGTGGAAGAACGGGATCGCGGCGAGGAACGTCTCCGCCCCGGGCTTGAGGCCCGGGAACCACGCGACGGCCTGGTTCGTGTTCGCGACGAGATTGCGGTGCGTGAGCATCGCGCCTTTCGGGATTCCCGTTGTCCCGCCCGTGTATTGAAGGACGGCGGTGTCCTCGAGGTCGACGCCCTGCATCGTCATCGGCGCAGAGGCGAGGAGGGCCTGGAACGCGTGGACCCACGGCGCCTCGGGGATCTCGATCTTCCCATGGTCCTTCTTCTTCTTGATCGGATAAAGCGCGGCGAGGAGCCCCGGAAGGTACTCCTTGATGTCCGTCACGACGACTCGCTTGATCGGGGATGTCTCCTTCGCTTTCGCGACATTCTTGAAGAAGAGGTCCACGCACACGACGGTCTCGACGCCCGCGTCCCGGTACATCTCCTCGAGCTCCCGGGGCGTGTAGAGCGGGTTCGTCTGGACGACGATCGCGCCCGCACGGAGGACCCCGAAGAACGCGATCACGAACTGCGGGCAGTTCGGCATCAGGATCGACACCCGGTCGCCCGGCTTCACCCCGATCTTCCGGAGCCCGCCGGCGAATCGACTCGCGGCCGCGTCGATCTCCCTGTAGGTGAGCTCGGCCCCGTAGAACCGAGTCGCCACGGAGTTCGGCCATTTCTGCGCGGCCCGGCTCAGGGTCATGTCGACGCGGATTTCTGGGTAGTCGATTGTCTTCGGGACGTCCTTAGGCCAGTGCTTGTGCCACGGTCGCTCTGCCGCGAGTTGCTCCATCCTCTCCCCCGGTCCCGAATACCGTGGTGGATAAAAGACGTACGGGGGCCACGGCCCCTCCCGACCCGTTTCAGTTAAGTAATGAAACTGTATGCCTCCCCCCATGAGCGCTCCCCCAGGTACAGCTCCGCCGCCAATGTATGGACCGACCGCCATGCCGCCGATGGGCCCGCCGATGGGGCCGCCGATGAAGCCGAAGACGATGAAGCCCACGATCGCGGGAATCTTCATGATCATCGCCGGGATCGAGGGAATGGTGTTGTGGGGCCTCGTCGCCGCGGCTGGAGGCGTCCTCTCGAGCGTGTTCGCGGGAATTCCGGGCGCCGAGGGCCTCGCTGCGATCATCGTCGTCTGCGGCGCGATCGGGATCATCTTTGGCCTGATCGCATTGATTGGTGGCGTCATGGCCCTGCAGCGCAAGAAGTGGAGCCTGGCCCTGATCGGTTCCATCCTGGGACTGTTCACGATCGGCTTCGTCGTCTTCGAGGCGAGCATCCTGTCGCTGGTCGCGCTCATCCTGCTCGCGATCTCGAAGAACGAATTCTAGCCGCGCGGCAGCATCTCGTTCCCTGGAGGAACAGCGAAGCGGCGGTTCCGCCCCCTCACCGGGCGGTGGGGCCGAAACCTTTTCCCGTCTCCAGGGATTCCGCGGCGCGTGAGCGCGTCGGACCTGCGAGTGACCGCGGAGCCTCCCCTCATCCACGTCGTCTTCCAGAGGCCACCAGAGAACGCGTTGACGCTCCCCCTCGTGTCGGACCTCGCCTCGGCGGTCACCCGGGTCGATCAGGACCCGCTCGTTCGGGTCGCAATCCTCTCGGGCGCGGGCAACACGTTCTGCGGCGGGACCGACCTGAGGGGCCTGGAGTCCCTCGACCCGAAGCCGTTTCTCGCGGCCGCACAGCTCGGGCAGGACGTCGCGCTCCGGATTGAACGGTCGGAGAAGATCTGGATTGCTGCGGTGGAGGGCGTCGCTCGCGGCGGCGGCTTCGATCTCGCACTCGCGTGCGACCTGCTCGTCGCCTCCGAGTTCGCACGGTTCGAGAGCCCCGAGGTCGGCGAGGGCTGGATCCCGTTCTTTGGCGGGACGCAGCGGATCCGCCACGCCCTCGGGCGCGCGAGGGCCCGCGAGGTGATCCTGGCGGGGACGCCGGTGACCGCCGCCGACGGGCACGCGATCGGTTTCGTGAACCGCGTCACGCCTCCCGGTGGCGCGATGGCGGGAGCGGAGGAGCTCGCCCAAACAATCGCTGCGCGGCCCTGGCCCTCGGTCCGAGCCGCGAAGCGCGTCCTCGTCGAGCAGCTCGACAAGCCATACCGGAACGGGTTCCTCCTCGAGGCGCAGTTCCTCGCGTCGCTCCTCGCCCAGAGGAAGTCGAAGCCCTGACCTCAGCGGCGCGTCTTCTCATGAAGGATTTCCGGCTTCCGGCCCCACCGCTCGATCTTGACGTCGACGTTCACATCCGTCGCGACGTACCCGCCCTCGCGCATCCCCTCGTACTTCAGGACCCGTCGCATCTGCTCTTCGTTCTCGAACCGGAGGTACGCCTTGAAGAGGTCGAAGTCGACCTCAGCGTGGCGCTCGCCGAGGGACACCTTCCCGGTGAGGCGCGTGCCGTCCCCGAGGAGCGGGCCCCCCAAGCCGACCCGGCCGCTCCACACCTTCTTCAGCGACCCGAAGACGATGAGCTGCCCCGCGACCCACTCCCCTGCGCGTACCTTGTCGTAGACCTTGCTCGCGTCGACCGCGTGAACATCGACGAAGCTCGCCTTGTCGTCAAGGTGGTAGTCCCAGCCCTTCGTCGGGTCCCGCGCCATCCGGATTCGGAGCTCGCCCTCCGCCTCGCAGTGGTCGCACATCACGGTCCAGAGGACGCGGCCCTTGATCGGGAAGCGGGCCTCGAACTCGACGGACGTCTCGATCGGCTTCCGTGCCACGGGGCCACGATGGAG
>Ga0209321_10000755_pt1 | contig 21433 bp, 17 predicted proteins | sample Rifsed16ft4_FD_184012 | JGI IMG/M metagenome (GOLD analysis project Ga0209321, IMG submission 184012) | Soil microbial communities from Rifle, Colorado, USA - sediment 16ft 4 - CSP-I_5_4 (version 2) | ecosystem: Environmental > Terrestrial > Deep subsurface > Rock core/Sediment | place: Rifle...
CAGGAGATTGAATTTCTGATCCGTGCCCCCGAGCTCGATGTCGGCCTCGACGGCGACGGAATCCATGGCCTGAGCCAGAGGGTAGAGGAATTCATGAACACTGATCGGTTCGCCCGCCTTGTATCGTTCGGTGAACTCGTCACGCTCGAGCATTCGCGCGACCGTGTACTTGCCCGCCAGCACGATCACATCGGCGAAGCTCATTTTCCCGAGCCACTCGGAGTTGTACAGCATTTGAATTCGCTGGGAAGAAAGGATCTTGGTCGCTTGTTCAAAGTACGTCTGGCCGTGGCGGCGGGTCTCTTCGAGGGAGAGGGCAGGTCGGGTCTTGTTCTTTCCGGAAGGATCTCCGATCATCCCCGTGAAATCACCGATGATCAGGATCGCCTGATGACCAAGATCCTGAAATTGCCTGAGTTTGCGAAGGACGACGGAGTGGCCCAGATGAAGATCGGGGCGGCTGGGGTCGCAACCGAGTTTGACACGGAGAGGTTTCTTGGATTTGATGGACCGTTCAACTTTTCGGGCGAGGTCGTCTTCCGGGATGATCTCCTCGGCGCCTCGTTTGATGAGGTCCATCTGTTCGTTGATTGAGGGGAACAATTCTTAGGTGCTGCTCCTTTTCATTCGATGGGCCATTTCTCGCTGTGCCTGGCGTTTTGCCAGCGCCTCACGTTTGTCGAACCGGCGCTTCCCCTGTGCGATTGCTAATTCTATCTTGGCATATGGCCCCTTGAAGTACACCGAAAGGGGAATCAGCGAGAGCCCTTTTTCCTTTACTCTGCCGATCAGTTTGCGGATTTGTTTCCTTTGGACGAGGAGCTTCCGCGCTCTGGTAGGTTGGTGGTTGTTGAGGTTCCCGTGTTCGTACGGGCTGATGTGCATGTTCATCAGCCACACTTCTCCGTTCTTCACAATGGCGTAACTGTCCTGAAGATTTGCATTGCCGCCGCGCAACGACTTCACCTCGGTTCCCAGGAGAACAATGCCGGCCTCGAGTGTCTCGATGATTGAGTATTCGTGCCTGGCCTTACGATTCGATACAACAACACGTTCTTCTTTCTCCGCCATCCTGAAATTTTTGTTTCCAACATAAGACAAAAGTGAAAAAGAATCAATTGTACAGTGAAGAAGGTTGTCCTCTCAGGGATCTTCGTCGAGCTCCCGACTTTCGATGTTGAAGGCAACCTCCAGCGCTTCCCTTGTGACGAGCTTGGACTCGTTTTCCAAACACATCCGTGAGTATCCCTACCTGCCGGAAGGCGGGCGCGAGATCTGCGTGGTTGTTTTTGAGAACAGATCTCGGTATATTGCTCCGCAATTCGTGCTTTTCTGACGCCGATATCTTCGTTATTCCAACCTTATTGAGGGAATCAATGGCTGATCGACAGTATGACGTGACTGTGATTGGTGGCGGTCCGGGAGGCTATGTTGCCGCAATCAGGGCTGCTCAACTTGGCATGAGCGCGGCTGTGGTCGAACGGGAGCGGCTTGGCGGTATTTGCCTGAATTGGGGGTGTATTCCGTCCAAAGCGCTCCTCAAGAGCGCCGAGCTTTATTCGACATTCAAGAGGTCGGAGGAGTTTGGAATCTCGCACAAGGACCTGAAGTTCGACTTCGGGAAAATCATCCAACGCAGCAGGGACGTTTCCGACCGGATCACCAAGGGTGTGGAATACCTGATGAAAAAGAACAAGATCGAGGTGATCTCGGGGACCGGCAAGCTTACCGGCAAAAACACTCTTGAAGTCAGCAGCAACGGCAAGGTGACAGAGAAGATCAAATCGAAGGCGATCATTCTGGCAACAGGTGGACGCCCGCGTTCCGTCCCGGGAGTGGAAATTGACAGAAAAAAGATCCTCACCAGCACTGAAGCGATGACACTCAAACAGCAGCCGAAGAGCATGGTTATCATCGGCGGCGGAGCAATAGGGATAGAATTTGCCTATTTCTATCATACGCTTGGAACGAAAGTCACGGTTATCGAAATGATGCCGATGATCCTGCCGCTTGAGGACCGCGAAATGACAAAGATCGTTCAGTCTTCGTTGAAGAAAAGCGGCCTGGAGATTCTCACTGATACGAAAGTCGAGGGTGTGAAGGTGGGGAATGAAGTGGAAGTCACCGTCTCCTCTCCCGAAGGCAAGAAAACGGTTACAGGTGAAGTTGCGCTCATGGCTATCGGGGTCCAGGGAAATTCCGAAAACCTTGGCCTCGAGGCATTGGGTGTCCAGGTTGAGAAGAGTTTCATCAAAGTGAATCAATTCGGGCAGACCAACGTAGCCGGGATCTATGCAATCGGAGACGTGAGCGGTCCGCCGCTTCTGGCGCACGTCGCTTCGCATGAAGGAATTGTCGCAGCGGAGCATATTGCGGGGAAAGCGAAACATGGAATCGATCGGAAGGTTTTCCCAAGCTGCACATACTGCCAGCCACAGGTGGCGAGTGTGGGGATGACCGAAGAAGCGGCTATTGCAGCGGGACACAAGATCAAAGTCGGAAAATTCCCCTTCAGGCCGCTTGGAAAGGCGCTCGCCATTGGCGAAACGGAAGGTCAGGTGAAGCTCATATTTGACGAGAAATACGGGGAACTCCTTGGAGCACACATCGTTGGATCGGAAGCAACCGAGATGATCGCGGAGCTTGTGACGGCAAAAGCCCTTGAAACAACATACGAAGAGCTCTGGCGAACGATGCATGCCCACCCGACACTGGCCGAGGCAGTCATGGAGGCGGCGGGGAACGCCTATGGCGTTTCGATACACATTTGAAAACGATCACTTCTTACAATATCGGTCTTACCAGGTATGCGGAGGCATGGGATCTTCAGCGAAAGCTGTTCGACCTGCGCCACGAACGCCGCACCGGCGATCTCCTCCTTTATACCGAGCATCGACACGTCTACACGATCGGGAAGGGCGGAGATGAAAACCACCTTCTCGCAACGGAGTCGGAGCTCGCAGAAGGGGGCGTCGACGTTTTTCAGATCGATCGGGGAGGGGATATCACATACCACGGCCCCGGTCAGATCGTGGGATATCCGATCATCGATCTGCAGGACTACAGGACCGATTTACACTGGTATCTGAGGTGCCTCGAAGAGGTGATTATCCGCGCGATTCGTGGATACGGTTTGGAGGGAAAAAGAGAAGAGGGGATGACCGGTGTCTGGGTCGGCGGAGAGAAAGTGGCCGCAATCGGGGTTAAAGTGAGCCGGTGGATTACGATGCACGGGTTTGCACTGAACGTGAACACCGATTTGACAAAATTCGGAAGGATCATTCCTTGCGGAATCTTCCATAAGGGTGTCACCTCCATGGAGCAAGTCCTTGGAAAGAGGCTTGAGCTGGGCGAGATCCATGAAAGTCTCGACAGAGCGTTTGAAACTGTCTTCGGCGTTTCGGTGACGAGGAAAGACCAAGCGATTTTGAAGGAACTGGTTGAGTCGAACGAGCTCGAAAAAGCTTAGACTCGCCGCGGACCACAAGATGCCAAAGAGATCAACCGGAGTACAGAAGAAGATGGCGACAGCGCACACTGATGTAACAATGAAGGAACCCAGGCGTCAGGGAGAATTGGCCAAGTCCGATCTGCTGAGGGTGTACCGCAACATGCTCACGGGGCGGCGGATCGACGAGAAGCATCTGATTCTCCTGAAGCAGGGGAAGTCGTTCTTTCATATAGGCGGGTCGGGACACGAGGCGGCCCAGACCGCTGCGGCGTCGGCGCTGAGGCCGGGTGTGGACTATTCGTTCCCCTATTACCGTGACCTCAGCTTCTGTCTGCAGCTTGGGTTCACGCCAGAGGACTATTTTCTTTCGGCGCTGCACCGGAGTGACGATCCCGGTACCGGGGGCAGGCAGATGCCCGGGCATTACGGCAAGCAGGAGCTTCGCATCATAACACAGTCAAGCCCGACGGGAACGCAATACCTGCAGGCTGCAGGCGTCGCAGTGGCCGCAAAGAAAGAAGGGAATGGAGAGGTGGTGTATGTCTCCTCGGGTGAAGGCTCGACGAGCGAAGGCGAATTCTTTGAAGCGGTGAACTGGGCAGCGAGGGAATCGCTTCCGGTGATCTTCTTTATTCAGGACAACAAGTTTGCAATTTCGGTTCCGGTCGCACAGCAAACCGCAGGGGGCTCGGTCTACGAAGTGACAAAAGGGTTCCAGGGCCTCGAGCGCTTCAATGTTGACGGAACGGATTTCATCGAGACCCGCAAGGCGATGGTCGCCGCCGTGGAACGTGCGAGAAAGGGTGAAGGACCGACCCTGATTGTCGCGAACGTCGTCCGTCTCCTTCCGCATTCGTCATCCGACGATGACCGCAAGTATCGTGCGAAGGAGGAATTGGAAAGGGACCGTGCAAAGGACCCGATCCCGAAAATGACGCGCTATCTTATTGAAGAGGGATATCTGACGGATTCGGAGGCATTGAGGATTGCCGAAGAGGTCAAGGCGGCGGTCGATGCTGCGGTTGATTTTGCAGAGTCGCGTCCTTTGCCCGATCCTTCCACGGTGGAAGCGTACGTATATGGAGAAGCGCATGCAAATCCTGATCGCGGATTCGTCGAGCCCGAACATCAGGGGAATAAAACAGTGATGGTCGATGCCATCAATCATGCGCTGCATGAAGAGATGGCGCAGAATCCAAAGATGCTGGTATTCGGAGAAGATGTCGCAGACGGCAAAGGGGGCGTTTTCACCGCGACGAAGGGATTATCAACGAAGTTTGGCAGAGATCGGGCCTTCAACTCCCCCCTCGCCGAAGCCAGTATCATAGGTGTCGCAATCGGTTGTGCGCTCAAAGGTTGGAAACCCGTTCCCGAGATACAATTCGGCGACTATATTTGGCCCGCCTTCATGCAGATCAGGGACGAGCTTGCGATGTTTCGGTACCGTTCCAACGGCACATGGCCTGCCCCCGTCGTGATTCGGGTGCCCGTTGGCGGCTATATCCATGGCGGCCTCTATCATAGTCAGTCGATTGAAGGGTTCATGGCTCACATCCCCGGCATTCGCCTCGCGTTTCCCTCAAATGCTGCTGATGCCAAAGGACTTTTGAAGGCAGCCATCAGAGGAGATGACCCGGTCATCTTCATGGAGCATAAAGGCCTGTATCGTCAAGGCTACGCTTCATCTCCGGAGCCCGGTCCGGACTACGTTCTGCCGTTTGGGATCGCCGCAGTACGCAGGGAGGGAAGCGACATTTCCGTCATTACGTATGGCGCGATGGTGCAGAAATCTCTTGAGGCCGCCAGGAAAATGGAGGAGAAGGGCGTGAGTGTGGAAGTTATCGACCTGAGAACATTGAATCCTCTGGATGATGAGACGATCTTTGCTTCGGTCAAGAAGACAAACAAAGTTCTCGTCGTTCATGAGGACACTTTGACCGGCGGGTTCGGAGGGGAGATCGCGGCGAGGATTGCGAAACACTGCTTCGAGCATCTCGATGCACCCGTGGAACGTGTCGCCGCACTTGATACTCCGGTTCCTTACAGCCCTCCCCTGGAGGATGCGATGCTCCCGAATGAGGGAAAGATTCTCTCTGCTCTCGAACACCTTTCAGCTTATTGAGGACTCGATCATGCAAGTGGAAGTTGTGATGCCCAAGATGGGCGAAAGCATTCAAGAGGGAAAGATCCTTCGCTGGGCCAAGAAGCCGGGCGACAAGATCCAAAAGGATGAGACGATTCTGGAAATCAGCACGGACAAGGTCGATTCGGAGATCCCGTCTCCTTCAGCGGGGGTGTTGACGAAGATCATCGTTCCGGAAAACGAGACGGTTGCAGTCGGAACGATCATTGCCATGATCGAGACCGATGCGGCAGCGGCGAAAGTGGATACATCGGCTCCCGCTCCCGTCGAAAAGAAGAGTCCCGCGGCAGCCGTTGCGGCTCCTGTCGTTTCGGTGGGTCCCATTCACGCTGCAGCTCCGGGACCGCGGGGAAGAAACGGACTCCGGTTCTATTCGCCACTGGTTCGCACCATTGCGGAGAAAGAGGGGATTTCCTCCTTAGAACTCGACACCATCTCCGGATCCGGTATTGCCGGCCGGGTGACAAAGAATGACCTTTTGTCCTACATGCGTTTGCGCGCTCCCGGCCAGGCAGCAGGACAAAAATTCGATGCATCGATCCGGCCGGTCGACATGAAGGACATGCTGAAGAAGTATCCCCCGCCGAACTATGAAGTGCGGCAGATGGACAATCTTCAGCAGAAGATGGCCGAGCACATGGTAAAGAGTGTGCAGACCTCTCCGCACGTGCAGGCGATTTCGGAATGCGACATGACGGGAATCGTGAACTACAGAGCCGAGCAGGCCCCGGCGTTCGAGAAGAAAGAAGGGTTCAAACTCACGTTCACTCCGTTCCTGCTGAAGGCGACGGTTCAGGCCCTCAAACAGTTTCCGCTTGTGAACAGTTCGGTCGAAGGGGACAAGATCATTCTAAAGAGATTCATCAATCTCGGCATGGCCGTAGCAACGCCGGCAGGGCTGATTGTTCCGGTCATCAAGAACGCCGAGGAGAAGAACTTCGTCGGGATTGCGCGGGCTGTCAACGACATTTCGATTCGGTCGCGGAACAAGAAGCTCATGCCTGACGATATCCAGGGCGGGACATTTACCGTTACAAACTATGGTGTGTTCGGTAACATCATCGGAATACCGATCATCAACCAGCCGCAGGTAGCCATCCTGGGATTTGGCGCCATCAAGAAACGCCCGATCGTCGTCACGCATTCCGACGGACACGATTCGATTGCGATTCGTTCGATGTGTTATTTGACGCTTTCTTTTGACCATCGCATTCTGGACGGGGCCATTGGCGGGCAGTTCTTAGAGGCCGTGGTTTTGAATCTTCAGAACTTTGACTTTACGAATCTCCTATGAGCTTTGTCATCAAAGAAATACCGGCCCAATCTTCTTCTCCCGAACGCCGGCCGCCTTGGCTGAAGGCGAAAATTCCGGGCGGCGAGAATTATGCCCGGTTGAAGAATCTTATCGACACACAGCGCCTGCATACGGTCTGCGAAGAGGCGCGCTGTCCCAATATGGGAGAGTGTTGGAACTCAGGCACGGCGACGTTCATGATCCTCGGAGACATTTGCACGCGATCGTGCGGATTCTGCGCAGTGAAAACAGGCCGCCCGGATTACGGGTTGGACTGGGATGAACCGCGGCGTGTGGCTGAGGCCGTTCAGCGAATGCGTTTGAGACATGCAGTCATCACGTCCGTCAACCGCGATGAACGAAGCGACGGCGGAGCCCCCATCTTCGCGGAGACCATTCGTCTCATCAGGGAATTGATGCCCGGTTGTTCCGTTGAGGTACTTATTCCTGATTTCAAAGGGAGCGAAGAGGCGTTGGGTATCGTTCTCGAGGCGCGTCCGGATATTCTCAACCACAATCTGGAAACGGTCCCGCGGCTGTACAAGACTGTTCGCCCGCAGGCGAACTACACCCAGTCGTTGGAGGTGCTTGCGAGATCAAAGGAGAGGGGGATGAAAACAAAGACCGGCCTCATGCTCGGGATTGGGGAGAAGACGGATGAAGTTCTAGAAGTCATGAAGGATGCGATCAAATCAGGGTGCGACATCCTCACCCTTGGGCAATATCTTCAGCCTACAAAAGAGCACCTCCCGATTGACCGATACGTCCATCCGGATGAGTTTCTGATGCTGAAGGAGGAGGGGATTTCCATGGGTTTCAGGCACGTCGAGTCCGGCCCGCTGGTCCGCAGTTCCTACCACGCTGCCAATCACGTTTAAATGCCTTGCTCCTGTTTCATCCGATGGCGATGACAACAAGTCAAGTGCCCCTGCAATTCAATCTCCAGCGCACTCGCGGTACAGGAATCATTCGTTGACTTTTTGACGAAAATGCGCTATCATTAAAGGCTAATTTTCAAAGGAACCCGGAAACCGGAGGTTTTGACAGTGGAAACGTCTCCCAATACGAAATTCTTCAAGCCCGAAGAGGTCGGCCAGAAATGGTATGTTGTCGATGCTTCGGGAAAGACCCTTGGGAGGATCGCGTCGCAAGTTGCACGCGTCCTTCGCGGAAAGCACAAGCCCCAATTCACGCCCAATTTCGATGTGGGTGACTATGTCGTCGTTATCAACGCAGAGAAGGTCATGGTGACGGGCAAGCGCGAAGAATTGAAGCAGCTTTATCATAATACCCTGTATCCGGGCGGTGCCCGCTTTGAATCCTTCAGGGATCTCATAAAGCGAAGACCGGAGTACGTTATGGAGCACGCTGTGAAGGGAATGCTTCCGCACAATCGGCTTGGCCGCAAGATGGGCATGAAGCTCAAAGTGTATGCCGGTGACAAACATCCTCACAGTGCCCAGCAACCCGAACCATTACAGTTCTAAAAGAAGGACAGCGCATGCAACCGCAAGTCAAGGTCGGACGCCGTAAGACAGCAGTAGCGAGAGTGAAACTGATTGAAGGATCGGGCAAGATTGTCATCAATCGGCGTCCGTTCGAAGTCTATTTCCCTATTGAGATTCTGAGAAGTGAAGTGATGCGCCCGTTTGAGGTTACAAACACGCTCGGGCGGTATGATGTGCGCGTGACCGTTGAAGGGGGCGGATCCACCGGCCAGGCGGGAGCCGTGAAGCTGGGGATCGCTCGTTCCCTGGTTGCGTTGGATGAGGACACACGCGGCGCATTACGTGGAGCCGGATTACTGACCCGTGACCCGAGAATGGTCGAGCGCAAGAAGTACGGCCAGAAGAAGGCCCGCAAGCGGTTCCAGTTCTCGAAGAGATAACAGCTGTTCCGGGTTCAAGGTTCAAAGTTCAAGCATGCAACCTTGAACATGGAACCTGGAACTTTGAACCAGTTTTCCATCAATCATATTCCCCGATTCAACCGGCAGTGTGGCGCCGCAGGCGCCATTCCGGAAGAAAACGACGGGAATAGTCGAACAAACTACATAAGGATCACATCATGCCTCGCGTTGAGCTCGAGACTCTTCTTACTGCAGGTGCGCACTTCGGGCACCTGACCCGCCGTTGGAATCCCAAAATGAAGCCCTACATTTTCATGGAGCGGAATGGGATTCACATTATTGACCTCAAGAAAACCCAGGAAATGCTCGAATCGGCCTGCAACGCCGTTTCGAACATTGTGGCCGAAAACAAGAAGATCCTGTTTGTGGCCACCAAAAAGCCTGCGCGTGATGTCGTTCAGGAAGAAGCACGGCGGTGCAACGCGTTTTATGTTACCGAACGATGGCTGGGCGGAATGCTGACGAACTTCTCGACCATTCGAAAGAGCGTCAAGCGCCTCAACAATATCGAGAAGATGGAAAGTGACGGGACCTTCGAGAGTATTACGAAGAAAGAACGTCTCTTCCTCAACCGCGAACGCGAAAAACTGCAAAACGTACTGAACGGTGTCGTGGATATGTCGCGACTCCCCGGTCTTATCTTTGTCGTCGATGTGAAGAAAGAGGCGATCTCTGTGAAGGAGGCCAAGCGGCTTGGAATCCCGGTGGTAGCGATTGTCGACACGAATTGTGATCCAGAAACGATCGATTACCCGATTCCCGCCAATGACGACGCGTTGAAGGCTGTCCAGGCGATCACCAAGGCGGTTGCGGATGCGGTGCTCGAAGGCACACAGCGCGCAGCGTCGGCAAAAGCCGCTCAAGCCGAATCCGAAGCGGAATCTGAGAGAATCGAATTGGAGCACAAGACATCGGCCAAGGAGAATCGTTAAGTCATGGCAGCAATAACAACGGATTTGATCAAGCAGCTGCGGGACAAGACCGGCGCAGGAATGATGGACTGCAAAAGGGCGCTGGAGGAAACCGCAGGAGACATGGAAAAGGCAATTGAGTCTCTTCGCAAGAAGGGTGCAGCAACGGCAGCGAAGCGTGCTGACAAAACGACGAATCAGGGAGTCGTGGAGGCTTACGTGCACGCAGGAGGCCGAATCGGAGCAATGGTCGAACTGAACTGCGAAACGGATTTCGTCGCGAAGACTCCCGACTTCAAAGCCCTGGCGCATGATATTGCAATGCAAATCGCAGCGATGAGTCCTCGATATATTGGCCGGGAGCAGGTGGAGAAAGACGTCATCGACAAGGAAATCGATATCTACACGACCCAGGCAAAGAACGAGGGAAAGCCCGCAAATGTGGCCGAAAAAATAGCCAAGGGCCGCCTCGACAAGTTCTATCAGGAGACTTGCCTGATGGAACAAAGCTTCATCAAGGATTCTGGAAAAACCATCAAGGACCTTCTCGATGAGGCGACTGCAAAGGTGGGAGAGAAGATCTCCATCCGGCGCTTCATGCGGTACCATCTGGGCGAAGATGGACAGCCGTAGAGTCTCGAGAATCCCGAATTCATTCGGGATTTTTTTTGCGGTCAAGTTGGCATAGTGGAAATGAATCGAAAAGGGAAGACATGTCCACACAACGGTACAAACGAATCCTCCTGAAGTTGAGCGGTGAAGCGCTCATGGGAAATCAGGATTACGGCATCGATTCCGCCGTGCTTGCCAATTATGCTGAGGAGATCAGGCTGGTCCGGGAACTGGGGACCGAGGTGGGCATTGTGATCGGTGGAGGAAACATTTATCGGGGGATCGAAAATTCGTCGGACGGCATCGACAAAGTCACCGGCGATCATATGGGAATGCTGGCCACCGTTATCAACGCATTGGCCCTGCAAAGCGCCCTTGAGCACAAGGGACTCTATACGAGGTGTCAGACTGCTATCAATATGGAGAAGATCGCAGAGCCCTTCATCCGCCGGCGTGCCATCCGGCACCTGGAAAAAGGGAGGGTGCTGATTTTTGCGGCAGGAACGGGAAATCCGTATTTTACGACCGACACGGCAGCGGTCCTGCGTGCGATTGAGATTGAAGCTGATGTGATTCTCAAGGGAACCCGCGTGGACGGGATCTACGACAGCGATCCGGAAAAGAATTCCGCAGCCGTACATTTCCCCGAGATCTCCTTTTCGGAAGTGCTGAAGCGCGATCTCAAAGTTATGGACCTCACGGCAATCACGCTGTGCAAGGAAAATAATCTGCCGCTGGTCGTGTTCAACATGAACAAAAAAGGGAATCTCAAACGGTTAGTGGCGGGAGAAGCAATCGGTTCCGTTGTTGCGAAAACAGCCTCATCGAATCGTACCACCTGACAACAAAGCTCATCACAGCTTGAGGCAAGCATGGTAAAGAACATACTGCATGACGCGGAACAACGAATGAACAAGGCAGTTGAAGTGGTTCGTGAGGAATTTGTTAAAATACGGACCGGCAAGGCGACCACGGCGCTCCTGGATGGAGTAAAGGTTGATTACTATGGGACAATGACGCCGCTGAAACAGGTCGCGAACATCAGTACTCCCGACGCTCACACGATATCGGTTCAGCCCTGGGAAAAGGGGATGATTCAGCCGATCGAAAAGGCGATTCTCAACGCCAACCTCGGCTTGAATCCCGCCACGGACGGGACGGTCATCCGGGTTCCGATTCCGCCTCTTAATGAGGAGAGGAGAAGGGAATTGGTCAAGCTTGTGAAGAAGTTCGCCGAAGACGGAAAGATCGCCGTGAGAAACATCCGCCGGGATGCCATTGAGCATCTCAAAAAGACGGAAAAGCAAGAGCATATTTCCGAAGATGAGCGGAAAAGGGCGGAGCAGGAGACTCAGAAGTTCACGGATAAGCACGTGAAGGATATTGACAATCTCGTCGTTTTGAAGGAAAAGGAAATAATGGAAGTGTAGTTGTCCAAAGGCGGAATCGTGTTTGAATCCCGGCTGACCGCCGGGATTTCTTTTTGCCCCGTTAGACAGGAGATTTCTGTAACATTCGCGGGGGTGTCTCGTAAATGTGGGTAGAATCATAGGAGGACCCATGCCTGAATCAGCTAAACGCCTTTACCGTAGCCGCAAACACAAGATGCTGGGAGGGGTGTGCGGTGGGCTCGCCGAATATCTGGGCGTAGACCCCACCATTGTGCGAGTCGCATGGATTGTCATTTCTATCTTCCCGCTGATCCCCGGAATCCTCGTTTATATCATCGCGTGGATCGTCATCCCCCGGGAACCGGGTGCGGATGTCCCGTCGGCCGTCTCCAGCTCGCCGCCGGGCACTGCAGCGGCATTCTTTGGATTCTTCTTCATAGCACTAGGCAGCCTGCTGCTTCTCTCGAACCTCGATATCTTTGACTGGGATCTGTGGTGGGACCTTTCGTGGGAGTACGCGGTCCCGCTTCTCCTCATTGCCACCGGAGTCTTCTTTCTTGTGAGGCCTTCTCTTCAGAAGGCGACGGAACCGTCAACGGAACGTTCGGATCCTGCGGGCCCGGAGCCGCGTCCGGAAGGCAGGAAACTCCGGCGGTCATCGGCCAATCGGAAGCTCTTTGGCGTCTGCGGGGGAGTTGCAGAGTACTTTGACATCGATCCTTCATTGGTGAGGATCGGATTTGTCTTCTTTTCTTTCTGGCCTGCGGGACTCGGAATCCTCGCCTACATCCTCCTGCTTATTGTGATGCCCGAAGGCCAATCGCGTCCTCAAACTCAATCGTGAGAACATCATGTCGGAAAGAATCGCTTTAAATCGGGAACCGAGAGTCCTTGTTTTCGGTATTCTCCTGATAGCATTGGGTCTTGTCCTTCTGCTTGACCGTCTCGATCTCCTGTTTGTCCGTTGGGGCTCTCTTGCATGGATTGTTGGGGCGTGTTTCGGGGGATTCTTCGCTGTCGATGGGTTCATACGAAAACGGGGAGCCCGAATCTACTGGGGAAGCGTTCTCTTCTTTTTCTGCACATACTGGGTGATGGCGGGATGGGACGTCATTTACCATCACAATTTCTACGTTACGCCTGTCATCCTCCTCTCCTTCGGTCTTTCCTTTTTTGCTCTCTTTGCATCAAGGCCGAGAGAATATGGCCTCTTGATTCCTGCAATTCTTCTCTCAGCTACGGGAACGCTTATGATTCTTTGGTGGTGGGAGTACATCGAATGGTACGAGGTGCGGCACGCGTTGAGAACCTATTGGCCGCTGTTGTTTGTCATCTGGGGCGTTGCGCTGCTGCTGAAACGAAGGAATCCTCCCGCAGTAAGTCAAACTCATCCCCCTGTACCCCCTTCTCTTTGAAGAGAAGGGGGATGGGGTTGAGTCAGTTGCACTAGTGCGCCTCCAGCCAGTTCCTTCCGACGCCGATTTCGACCTCTATCGGAACGGAAAGGTGCAGTGCCTCCTTCATTTCCTTTGCCACGAGTTTCCTTATCTCTTCTTCCTCCGTCTTCGGAATGTCGAACACGAGTTCGTCGTGAACCTGCAGGATCATGTGACTCGAAAGACCTTTCTTCAGGAGGATCTTGTCGATCGACACCATTGCCGCCTTGATCATGTCGGCGGATGACCCCTGGATCGGCATGTTGATTGCCTGGCGCTCGGCGTTTGACCGAAGGTTGAAGTTCCTGCTCCTCAACTCGGGAAGGTATCTTCTTCGTCCGAGAAGCGTACTGACGTACCCGTCCTTCTGTGCCTTCTTGATCGTCGTGTCAATATACTCCCGTACTTTCGGAAATCGTTCGAAGTAGCGTTCAATAATCTCTTTCGCCTCTCCTTGTGCAAGTTCAAGTCGCCGTGCGAGCCCGAATGCCCCTATTCCGTACATGATCCCGAAGTTCACCTCTTTGGCTTTTCTCCGCATCTCCTTTGTCACGTCTTTCAAGTCGACTCCGAACACCTTTGATGCCGTGGTCGCGTGAATATCTTCGCCCTTTTCAAACGCCTCACGAAGTGCCGGGTCACCGCACACGTGGGCCATCATTCTGAGCTCGATTTGAGAATAGTCGGCGGAGAGAATGAGGTTCTGCTTGCTCCGTGGGATGAACGCCTGGCGTATTGAACGCCCAATGTCGGTCCGGATGGGAATATTCTGGAGATTCGGATCGCTGCTGGAAAGTCGCCCTGTTGCAGCGACTGTCTGGTTGAATGATGTGTGGACTCGCCCGGTCTTCGGATTGATCAGGTGAGGGAGGGCCTCGACGTATGTTGACTGAAGCTTGGACAATTGTCGATACTCCAGCATTCGTTCGACGAGGGGGTGTTCATTGCGTAGGGCTTCGAGGACGCCGACGTCAGTCGAGAATCCTGTCTTTGTCTTCCGGACCGGGGAGAGCTTCAGCCTGTTGAAAAGAATGTCGCTTAACTGTTGCGTTGAGTTGATGTTGAATTCTCCTCCCGCCAGCCCGTGGATCTCCTTGGTGAGCCCGCCCAATGTTCGCTCGAGCTCTTTGGACATTCCGCCCAGAAAATCCACATCGATTGCGACGCCGGCCTCTTCCATTCTGGAAAGAACTGTGATGAGAGGAAATTCGAGATCGCGGGCCAGCGAGGTCATGCCTTGCTGCTCAAGCGTTCGGCGCAGCATCGGCACGAGACGCAGCGTGATATCTGCATCCTCACACGAATAATCAGAAACCTGCTGAACCGGAATTGCCCGGAGTTCTTTCCGGTCCTTTCCCGTACCCGTGAGGTCATCGTACGAAATCATTTTGTAGCCCAAATACTCGGCTGCGAGCGCGTCGAGACTATGCTGCCCGCTCTCGCGCGCGAGATAGCTGGCGACCATTGTATCGAATTCAATTCCCCTGACCTGAATGCCATGTTTCGCAAGGACGACGTTGTCGTACTTCATGTTTTGCCCGGCCTTGGCGATCTTGGCATTCTCAAGGACGGGCTTAAGCTCCTGAAGGACGAATGAAACGGACAATCCTGAGGTCTCTCTGTGTGCTGAGCCGCGGGTGGGTTCGCCAAAGAGATCTTTCTCCGCTCCTTGTTTGTCGTCGGGCAGAACGGAAACGTAAAAGGCCTCTCGCTCTGCGAGTGCAAACGAAATTCCCACCAGTTCAGCCTTCATCGGGTCAGTGGAAGTGGTCTCAGTGTCGAACACGAACCTCTCAGTCTTCTTCAAACGTGAAAGTAGTTGCTCAAAGTCCTTTTTCGTTTGAACGAGACGATATGTATGCTTATCCGATTGGATCGAATGGAGCGGTTGTTGGGCCGCGGGAGGCTCGGGGACATCGTCTGCTTCAGCGGAAGTGGCCCCGCCTTCGCGAAGTTTCCTGGCGAGGGATTTGAAGTCAAGAACCTCGAACAGCTCGAGAAGCTTCCCCGGATCACCGCCCGATAGCTTGAGCTGGTGAAAATCAATTGAAACGGGGACGTTGGTGTCGATAGTAACAAGGCGTTTCGAAAGGATCGCCTTGTCGGTGTGAGTCTTCAGCTTTTCCTTCACCCCTTTTTGGGGGATCTCATCGACGCGCTGCAACAGATTCTCGATGCTTCCATATTCCTGAATGAGCGGGATAGCCGTTTTCTCTCCGATGCCGGGGACCCCGGGAACATTATCCGACGAATCTCCGATAAGGCCCAGGACATCCGCCACCTGATCAGGGGAGACCCCGAATTTTTTTTTCACGCCCTCGAAGCTGACGACCTCTACCTCATTCCCCTGCCGGCCGGGCTTGTAGATCTTTGTGAGATCCGAAACGAGCTGCATGAAATCCTTGTCCGACGTAACAAGAAGCGTTTCGACTTTCTCCTTTTCAGCTCTTCGTGCAAGCGTCCCCATGATATCGTCGGCTTCGTATCCGTCGACTTCAATCACAGGTATTCCGTATGCCCGAATAACATCTTTCAGAATACCGAGTTGAGCGCCCAAATCCTCCGGCATTTTCTGGCGCGTGGCTTTGTATTCTTTGTACTGTTTATGGCGGAACGTAGGAGCACTGGTGTCCATGGCAACGGCGATGTAGTCCGGCTGCTCGTCCTCGAGAATCATGTTCAGGAAGGTGACGAAGCCGTACACGGCGGAAGTATTCTCGCCCCGGGAGTTTAGGAGAGGCCGCTGGATGAACGCGAAATAGCTGCGATACGCAATCGCCATCCCGTCAATAAGAAATAATCGTTCTCGTGAAGACATGATTTCCTGGTTAAGTGCTCAATGCAATCCTAAATCCTAAATCTCACCTGGGTCTATCGGTGAAACCTGTTCCTCTGTTGTTTCCTGGACATCGGTGAAGAACAGACGGACAAAGACTACTGTTCCTGCCAGCACAATGCCGGTGAGATAGAAGTTCATGCGCAGGCCGATGGTCGCAGCCAACAGTCCGCCGGTAATCGGCCCCACCATATTGGCAAGAGTCTGAAAACTCGATGCGATTCCCATGATGCCGCCCCTGCGCGCCAGCTCGGTGTGCTTGCTTACGTAGGAATAGAGTGAAGGGAGCATCCCTCCCATGCAGAAGCCCTGGATGGCCCTGAGAGGAAGGAGGTGGTAGGGAGATTGGGCAAACCCCTGGGCCACATACGCGACTGCCGTTCCCGAGAGGGCAATGGTGAGGTTCATTCTGTAGCTTTTGACGTCGTTTCTTTTCCCCCACCAGGGTGCCGAGAAGACCATGAAGAACCCAGCAACGGAAAAGATTGCCCCCGTGAGAGTGGCAATAAGCGTTTCATTGGGTGCCAGAGACTCAATATAAAGGGCGAAAATCGGCTGAACCATCATCACGGCGGCTTGTGCGAAAAGTATGGTTGTCAACGCCACACGGATTTGGGTCGACTCGTAGGCGTATCGATAGTTGCTGAAGAGAGAGTGTTGTTCGCTCTTGCGGACCATTGTCGCGGGGTCCTCTTTCACCATCTTGATGATCAAAACACCCGCAACGGAACAGATAACGGCGACAAGGAAAAAGAGCGGTCGATAGCCGAAGGCGTCGGCGAGCGAACCTCCAATGAGTGGGCCGATGATGTTCCCGCTGGCTGTTGCGGTCTGAAGCAGGCCGATCGCATAGCCGGCCTTCTCCCGCGGAGTGTTTACCGAGACGAGTGCAAGGGCAGCAGCGATGAAGCCGCTCATCACTCCCTGGAGCATCCGGAAAAAGAAGAGCATTTCAACGTTCTGAGAGAGGCCTATCAAGGCTTGCGAGATGGCGAGGCCGAAGATCGCCCTGATGACCATGAGTTTGCGTCCGTATCGGTCACCCAAATAGCCCCAAACAGGGATCAGGAAGAAGGAGACGATAAAGGGGCCGGAAAACGCGAGTCCACTCCACCATGCGACCTCATCGGGATCGGTAATGCCGAGGTCTCTGACATAGAAGGGGAGAAACGGGACGACGAGGCTCATCCCAACCATCGTAATGAATTGAGAGAGCCAGATTACGTAGAGTGTTTTACGCCAGGGCTCGAGGCCTTTGAAGGTCATGGGGTGGACTGAGATGGTAGATCGGAAACGCAGTGCAGAAACAGATCGCGTGCTCAATGTAAAGAAAAACGGGAGGGAAAACAAACTCCCTCCGCGACCTTTGCGCCTTCTTTGCGTCCTTTGCGGTTAAGAAAAAAGCTAACCGCAAAGAGCGCGAAGGAGGCGCAGAGAACGCAAAGGTGAAAAACAAGTTGTTCCTTTGCATGCCCAGTAATTGCGTCGTATATTCATCATCCTCATGAACGTCTACATTGTACTTCTCATTCAGATGTCCATCGCAGGTGGCACGCACATCGTTGCCAAAGCTGTCCTCGGTGAGGTTGACCCTGCTACGCTGACATTTCTTCGGTCGCTTTTTTCAACTGCCGGATTAATGGCGTTGTTCTTCGCCCGGAATCGGCAATTTGGAATAGAGCGCCAGGATTGGATCAAGCTTGCCTGGCTCGGTTTTTTGGGCCTTCCGTTGAATCAGTTTCTTTACCTCTACGGTCTCGGATTTTCCACGCCGGCCAACGGGGCACTATTGTATGCAACGACCCCCGTGTTTGTGCTCGTTCTGTCGCAGTTCTTCGTGAATGAGAAGATCACCGTAAGGAAGACCTTCGGCATTCTTCTGGCCTTCGCAGGCGTTGCGGTTGTCATCTTCGAGCGCGGGGTGGATCTTTCCTCGGAACACACATACGGGAATCTGATGATTCTCCTGGCCGTTCTGGCATGGGCGCTTTTCACGATTCAGGGAAAGCCGATGGTGCTTAAGTATGGTGCTGTGAGGACCACGACCCTCGCAATGACCATCGGGATGATCCTGTTTCTTCCGATTGGCATATTCTCCGCAACGAGCTTTGATTTCTCGTCGATCGATATTTCCCACTGGGTGGGAGTGGCGTATCTCGGTCTTGGGACATCAGTTTTTGGCTACATGCTGTGGTATTACGCATTGGGGAAGCTTGAGACGAGCAAGATGGCAGTATTTGCGAACGGGCAGCCGATCCTTGCAACGATCCTCTCCATCATCTTTCTTCAGTACAGCATCACTGCAGTCTTTGTGATGGGGGGAGTTGTAACGCTGGCGGGCGTGGTCATGACACAACGAAGCTGAGTTCGGGCTCACGAACTGCTGAGATTCTCAACACCCTTTTCTGTGTCCTTGGTGCTTCCCTTGACACCAGTGCCGCAAATGAGTACCATGCCATCTGTGGGGAATTTCTACGCCGCTTGACGTAGGACTGTCGACTACGTCCATAAAACGGACTTCGTCGACCGAGCCCGACCATGCTTGGTCGGCGTCGATTCAAATCCTTTCTTTAGAGCTTTTCGGATCCTACTTCGAGGATGTAATCTGACAATCAGCAGGGGATTCCCATGTCAGGTGCGTTCTCACCTCGACCGTATCAGCCACGAGCAGACCGTCACGGCAAGAAGTTTCATTGCCTTCGATGCTGGCTACTTGCACTATGCTTCGCCTCGCTCGGTGCCATACCCCTCTTCGCCCAGGTTTATCCCTTTCGGTCATACGGTGTCTCCGACGGACTGGCACATTCAGGTGTCACGTCCATTTATCAAGACCCTTACGGATATTATTGGATCGGAACGATCGCGGGTCTCAGTTACTATGACGGAGCCGGTTTTCGGAATTGTCTGAATCGGGGGGAAGAACGCTCCTTCATCAAGTCGGTGCTCCAGATGGAAGACTCGGTCTTTTGGGTATCGACGGAAGGGAATGGCATTGCGCGAATTTCCCGCCAGGGGGAAATCAAAGGGTGGATGCGGGCGAGCGGCGGGCTCTTGCCAAGTGACTCCATCTACGCTTTCATTCGAGATCGACAGAAGAACCTCTGGATTGGAACCGCAAATGGAATCCTCGTCATGCATCCAGATGGATTCTCCCGCATCCTGACCACAACGGACGGCCTGCAGGATAATGTCATGAGGGCAATATCCCAGCGCGACGACGGAACGATGTGGGTCGCGTCGAGGGGAGGGGTGATGAGATTTCGGTATTCCCGAGAGGGGCTGACCGATCGCCGCGTTGTGGTACGTCACGGTTCATTGGCGCTTTACCCGACGTCGGATGGCGGCATGCTCATTGGCACAAATGCAGGTCCTACCGGCAAGGAGGGAGTGGTGCTGAAGGTTCGACGCGATGACCGGATCGATACTCTTTTGAACACGAGAAAGGCCGGCGGGCCCCTGAAGGTATTGTCGCTGCTTGAGGACCGAAGTGGAGCCATCTGGATTGGAGCAGTCCCCGGATTGTTCCTCATCGATCACGGAAATCTCTCCTATATCGGTGAAAAGAACGGCTTGCAGTCCGGGGGGGTAAACTCTCTTATGGAGGATGCCGTAGGAGACGTGTGGATCGGAGGATCGGGATTGATGAAACTTCCGCAGAAGTCCTTTCGGCATTTTCCCCTCACGGACACGTTCTCTGGCATTGTACTTCGTTTTGGACTCTCGGCAAGTGATCGATCGGTCTGGTTCGGCGGGTTTGGCAGGCTCGTTCGTAAGAAGCCAAACGGAATGTTTGTCGAGATTCCACCTCCCTCCGGCGAACTTGTGTGGAATGTTCAGGGGATTGCCGAGGATCACTCGGGGACGATCTGGATTACATCGTTTGCCGGTTTAATGGAATTCAAAAACGGAAAAATGATGCAGGCTGAAATTGAGGGATACGGGCAACGGGGAACGATTGATAAGATCCACGTTGATCGGTCCGGTGATCTTTGGATCGGTTCTGAAGGTAACCTTTATCACATACGCGGGAACCGTGTGATTCACCGGTACGGTGGGGAGAACGGGATTCCTCACGATACTTTTCTATCAATCACAAGCGCACCCGATGGATCGATCTGGTTTGGAATGGATGCCAGTGGGGCAGGTCGGCTGTTCAACGGGAAAGTAACGATGTTCACCGCTGCGGATGGTCTTCCCTCGAACGCGGTTAATCGGGTTTATGTCGACAAGGATTCACTTTTGTGGTTTGCCACGCGGAAAGGGCTCGCGACTTTTGAGGACGGTTCGGTTCGACCCATGATTGATCTGAACAATCTGATGGGGGGATCCCCTGTCACACGCGAAATCATCCAGGATTCCAGGGGCCGGTACTGGATCTCAGCAAGAGGCGGCCTTTATGAGTGGGACGGGGTCCGGATTCACCATTATGATTCGCGCGACGGATTGCCCTCCGATCTCATCCATTGCTCCTTCTTCGATTACGACGGAAATCTGTGGGCAGGATCGGAACGCGGGCCTGCCGTTCTTGACGCAAGGGCTGTCACGGCGGACGTCCCAACACCTTCCGTTCATGTTTCCTTTGTGAATGAAAAATCAAACACCGCATCAATGTCTTTGCCCACCTCGTACCCGTACGATGAGAACTCCATTTCTCTGGGGTTCCATGCAACAGGGTTTGTTGACGAACGGAGTATGGAATTCGAATGGCGAATGGGTGGCACAGATGAAAACTGGCAGTCAGACAGGGGACCGCGGACAATCGGTTTTCCACTTCTTCCACCTGGGGATTACCGGTTTGAGGTCCGCGCCCAGAATCGCAATGGAGCATGGTCGCCCACGGTGGAATATGCGTTTGTCATTCAGCCTCCGTTTTGGCAACGATGGTGGTTTTATGCAAGCATTTCATTCCTGGTCCTGCTGACCCTGTGGACGATCCATCGGTACCACATCCGCCACCTGCTTGAAGTGGAACGGCTGCGCGTGCGAATAGCGGGCGATCTTCATGACGAGATCGGAAGCTATCTGGGTGGAATCGCATTGGAGAGTCAGATGATGCAGAGGAAAGCTCCCATGAGCGAAGATCTCAAGATGAGACTTTCAAAGATCACGTCGATGGCCCATCGCACGGCGGATGCAATGAGAGACATGGTGTGGCTGATTGATCCGGAACATGACACGTTCGACACCTTGCTGGTGAAAATGAAAGATGTGGCCCGTCAGTTGGCGGGGCCGGCACACCTCACCTTTCGGGGCCCGAAAGAACCATCCGACGAACCTCTTGATCTCGAGTTCAAACGCCACGTGTTCCTGATCTACAAAGAAACCCTTTATAATGCTTCACGTCATGCACAGGCAACAACAATTGACGTATCCGTGGATCGAACCGACGGACAACTTTCGTTTTCCATCAAGGATAACGGGAAGGGTTTCGACGCTGCCAAGGTGCAATA
>Ga0209321_10000756_pt1 | contig 21421 bp, 20 predicted proteins | sample Rifsed16ft4_FD_184012 | JGI IMG/M metagenome (GOLD analysis project Ga0209321, IMG submission 184012) | Soil microbial communities from Rifle, Colorado, USA - sediment 16ft 4 - CSP-I_5_4 (version 2) | ecosystem: Environmental > Terrestrial > Deep subsurface > Rock core/Sediment | place: Rifle...
CCGGCGGCTGTTCGAAGCCGCCAAGGACGGCATCCTGATCCTGGATGCCGAAAGTGGAAAGATCATTGACGCCAATCCGTACATCCTCAACTTGTTGTCCTACAGTCTCGATGAATGCATCGGCAAGATGCTGTGGGAGATCGGCCTCTTCAAAGACATCGAGTCCAGCATGGAGGCGTTCGAGGAATTGCAAGCCAAGGGATACATACGCTATGAAGACTTGCCGCTGGAGACGAAGGACGGCCGGCGTGTCGAGCTGGAGTTCGTCAGCAACCGCTACTCGGCCGGCGGACGCTGGGTGATCCAGTGCAACATCCGCGACATCAGCGAGCGCAAGCGTGCAGAGAAGATGCTCATCGCATCCCATGATCTGCTCAAGACTGTCATTGAAAACGCGCCCGTGCGGGTGTTCTGGAAGGATACGGAATCGCGCTATCTGGGCTGCAACAGCGCCTTCGCACAGGATGCCGGAATGTCACGCGCGGAGGATCTGATCGGCAAGGACGACTCACAACTGGGCTGGCGCGAACAGGCGGAACTGTATCGCGCCGATGACAAACAGGTGATGGATTCCGGCATTCCGAAACTCGGCTACGAAGAACCGCAAACCGGTCCCGACGGACGCACGATCTGGTTACGCACCGACAAGGTGCCGTTGCGCGGAGCCGATGGAAAGAGTTTCGGCTTGCTCGGCATGTATGAAGACATCACCGAACGCAAGCTTAACGAAACTGCGCTGCGCCGCGCCAACCGGGCACTCAAGACGCTTTCGGCAGGCAATCTGGCACTGGTGCGTGCGGCGACCGAGGATGAGTTGCTGCGGACAGTCACGCGCGTCATCGTGGAACATGGCGGCTTTAGCATAGCGGCAGTCTGCTATGCCGGGAACGATCCGCAAAAGAGCATCGCGCCCATAGCCTGGTTTGGTACGGGCGAAATTCCGGACTGTGCTGGCCACCTTACTTGGGACGATACGGAACAGGGGCAATTGCCGGTCGCGAGAGCCATACGCAGTGGCAGTCCGCAGATCTGCCATGACATCGCCAGCGACCCGGCATTCAAACCCTGGAGAGAGGCCGCGCTGGCACATGGCTACGTCTCGAACCTCGGCCTGCCCCTCGCCGGCAGCGGCAGCGCATTCGGCGGTTTGAGCATCTATTCCTCCGAAGCTGGCGTATTCGACGAAGAGGAGGTCCGCCTGCTGGAGGAGCTGGCCAACGACCTGGCCTACGGCATCATCACCTTGCGCGGCCGCATCGAGCATGAACAGCACGCCTCGATCCTGCGTCAGAGCCTGGAGCAATCCATCCAGACCATCGCGGGCACCGTGGAAGCGCGCGACCCCTACACTGCCGGCCATCAGCGGCGCGTTGCCGAACTGGCGACGGCCATCGCGCGGCAAATGAATCTGCCGGAAGAACAAGTCAATGGCATCCATCTTGCCGCCATCATCCACGACTTGGGTAAAATCCAGATACCGGCAGAAATCCTCTCCAAACCCAGCAGGCTCAACGACATCGAATACATGCTCATCAAGATGCACCCGCAGGCCGGATACGATATCTTGAAGGACGTAAAATTTCCCTGGCCGATCGCGGATATCGTTCTGCAGCATCACGAAAGACTGGATGGCTCAGGCTATCCGCAGGGGCTCAAAGGCGACCAGATACTGCTCGAATCGAAAATCATGGCCGTGGCCGACGTGGTTGAAGCGATGACGACGCACCGGCCCTATCGTCCGGCCATGGGGATATTGGCTGCGCTGAGCGAGCTCGAACGCGGCCGAGCCAGCGCGTACGACCCGGCATCCGTGGATGCGTGCAAAGGGCTCTTTACCGAAGGATTCCGATTCAGCGTCTGACATATGCCCGGAGATCGATGGTCTCCTGTGCTCGCTTTTCGCCACTTTCCCCCTTGCTTCTCCTCCAGCAGCGCTTGGCCCACGCTGCTGACAAATCCGTTTGACCCAACTCCGACTCCGGCACGCCGCTCACCGTGCCCGCGTCCAACTCGAACAAGGCCTGGTCCAGTTCCGGAAAGAATCTGCCGCGCGGCAGTTCGCCCTGCTTGCCGCCATCCAGCGCGGCGGCGCATTCGGAATGTTTGAACGCCTGTTCTTCGAAGCGCTGCGGCTCCTGTCGCGCTATGTTTGATCTGAGTTACCGCTTAACCAGCGCCAGATCCGTATCAGACTGGAACGCCAATAGATCGGCGCGGCAGTGATTTTGGGCAAAGACTGCAATTGTTGTTCTTGTTCCGGTGTCAATCTGAATTTCCATCGGTTCGGCAGCCGCTTCTTGCTTTCGGCCAACCGGGTGGCTTCTTCTGCGGTGGCAGCGTGGAACTGCACCTTGGTTTGGCCGGCGTCGATCTCGACGGCGATGTGATACAGATTGCAGATGTAAAACAGCCTTTGCCATCGTGTTGGTGTAAATGAATGCAATGCCGTAGCACCGGCGAGCTTCAGCCCCTTGAGGAAGCGCGAGCCGGACATCGTGTAGCAAGGCAAATCGAGGTGCAAAGAACTCAGGTAATTGCGCACCGGGGATTGGAACAACGCCAATGGAATCGCCACGGGTGGCTTGCCCGATGTGCTACCAATTATAAAATGGGTTTCTTGATGTGGCGCCGCGCCAATCTCTGCGCGCGGAAAACCTGGATACAGGGGGCTTCTACTTGACTGCAATATTAGTTCGTTGGCGGCAACATACGAGCGCAGGATCGAAGCAACAAACAGGTCGACAGTGGTCAATGCACTTGCCATGGCAGCATTCCTAGTATTCTTGATCCAGGTACATCGGTTTGCGCTCAAAGCCGATGTTGTAGACCAGGTATTGCAGTACGACTTGATGTTCGCCGATGGTGTACAAACCAAAGTTTTTTTCGATGCCGATGATGTTGCCGCGCGGCAATTCAGACAGGCATTTGTTAACCATATCCATGGCGTCTTGAACTTCCGCTTCCGTTTTCATATTTTGCGGATTGTCATTTCCCACCACAATGCGCTTGATGAACCGCACATTGGACAATTGAAATTGTGATGAACTCAAAACACACCTCCTGTGGCCGGATCAACTTGCCTGTAATGGCCAAGCTGATCCGGGTAACTAAGCAGCATATCGCCGCCAATTAAACAACGCTTACGCCCCGCTTTTGCTGCCCGAATTACACCGGGGCAGGAGCAGGCAATTGTTTAGCCGGTGGCGGCGTGATGGCTTGACTCATGATATCCAGCACACGTGCCAGGCCTTCCGGCATACCCGTGTCTTCGGCATGCACTTCGACATGGTATTTGGCCGAATTGTCGGAGCTGCGGGTATTTTCCTTGTGGGTTGCGACCGAGCCTTCGACATGTACTTTCAGGCTGAAAGGCCCCCAGCCGACGCTGGCATCGGCGGAAAATTTCCCGCTCTTGTCTTCGCTCTCCTTGCTGGCACTGGATGACTTGACCTCCATGTCGAAGGTAATGTCGACGCGGGTAATCGACAAGGTTGGCACCTTGACGATCGCCAGCAACGGCACATCCAGCATGACATCTTCCTTGCCGTCTGCGGTATTGCGGCTAAACCCGAACTTGGCGAGACGGACGCCGCCGACGGCATTAGGATCGCCCTTGCTATCCGCAGATGGCGGAAAGAAGCCGATTGTTTTAATGAAGTCGGAAGTGGCAACCGCAAGCCGGACTTGCGCGTCGCAGGCGGCCGTGAGCGGAGAGCCTATCAACTCCGCCATTGGTAGCCCCTTGAATTGTGAAGCCATATCGATCAGTTCAGACATGTTCATCTCCTTTATATTGTGCAAACCGTTGCTGGTTTACGTTAACGGCCAATGATGGCCAGAATATTGACATCGGCCGTTGATCAGTCGTCCAACATCAAATGCAAAGTGTTGGTGAATCCGATTAACGCGAATCAGGCTGGTTTGACTGCAGCAGGATCTTTCTCGGAAAGACGGGCCTGGGACTTGATGACTTCATTCAGCAGGCGCGCCAGTCCTTCGGTATTTTCAGTTGAACTGAGAGTAAGAGTGATGTGGGCGCAATTGCCACTCGCCTTCTTCGCGATGCCCCCCGCTTCAGGATCAATCATCAGTTTTGGACGAATCGGTTCCGCCCCGTTAATGATCTCTGCCAAATCAGGGTAGCCCTCGTTCGGATCCGGATCAGCTTGCTCAACACCACCTATTTCGACATCCAGATCAACTTTGGCTTCCTTGATCACCAGGGAACCGTGCGGCACCAGGCTTGCCAAGGGGACACGATAGATGTCGTGTACATCTTCATGCTGCATTGAGGGCAGCTTCAGATCGAGGCTGATCGGGATGTTCTCTTTGTCGAAGTAACTGCGGAGATTGGCTACTTGTGCTTTTTCAACCAGGTTTTGTGCCCGGATAATGGAATTTGAAAGGGCATGAACCAGCCGTTCAAGAGAGACTGCGAGTGCCATAGCTTTTGTCCTTTTTGATTAATTCAACAACTAATCGAGGGGAATGGGATGGAAAATCCAACCGCGCAACTCCGGACATCCATGACAGCGGCCCCCGACATCGCATCAATCCGGTGTTCGATGTAACACCGTCGCTAATGTGGTTCGGACTATAGGGTGGCTCGGGGGAAGTTGATATTGAACCTTGGTTTAACAAGGCTATGAAGGGCGAAGCGATTGTTCACAACAATGCGAGCGTCTCCCGCCAAAGACGGTCTACCCGACGTGGCCGTTATTCGAAGCCCGCAAGGATGCGGCATATACCGCGCACAGATTCATATATCGCGTTATGCCACTGAGCTGAACCTGGCTTGTGGAAGAGAGGTGCGGCGGCGAATATCCGCCACACTCCAGACCTGGTTACATATTGTTGGCGCGAAGACGATTGAGCCTCAGCGATCGCCCAGCCCGGCCATTTCCTTCTCGAATTCGGTGAATTTATTATCGAGAACGTTTTTGGCGGAAGCCTTTTCGTCCTGCGAAAGGAAAGAGTATTTGATGCTGTTGTAGACATACTCCTTTATCTTCGCGTACGACGGATGATAGCGGGACGCGAGCAGCATGTATTCGTTGGAAAGGTTGTTGCGCGAAACCCCCGAGTCGTCCGTTGAAATGACGAGAGGCACGCCGTAACCGGAGTAGATCAGGTAGGGATGCCCCTTCCCCGCAACGCCCAGGATGACCTGGTTGCTGGTCAGATTTATTTCGATTGCCGTGTCATTCTTCTTCAGCGCTGCCAGCAACTTCGTGGCATTTTGCTCATAGGGCAGATCGACGCCATGCCCTATCCTTTGGGCATGGGCGATTTCGAGAGCCTGTCTGATGTGAAACAGCAGGTCGTCCGGCCTGACCATACCCAGGGTCAGCTCGCCCGCATGGAGCGCGCGGTTGACATTCGGATAGCGCCGGTGGAGATAATCGAACATGCGCATGTGCAACGTGTAGTCGGCCAGGGCAACGACGTTGTTTTCCGGAGCGACGATGTTCACCCCCACTATCAGCGGAGATTTGCTCGACGCCATGAACCCGGCATAAAGACTCGCAAATACCTGTAGCGGATCGGACACCCGCGATGCATAAGACTGGAATCGCATCGTGAAAGCATCGGTGTCTATGCCCTGATGAATGGTTGTGAGTCTGGAAACGTAACCGTCCACTGCAACGAGGAACTTATCGTTGCTGCCGAGGCGCACGGCTATTTGATCGAGCAGCCTGCCGACCTCCTCCGGCGATTCGGCATCCCTCAACTGGGCGTTGAGCTTGTCCGCTTCCGCGGGGCTGAAATATTCGGCGCCTTTGACGGGAACGCTGGTGAGCATGGTCTCGATGTAGTTGACGTTCTCGTTGATCGCCCGCTGCTTGATGATATCGAGGCCGTCCTGCATGTATTCGTTGGAGACCGTGCCGAAATAGCCGAAAGTGCTGAAGAAGTTGCTGTCGGGCGGCGGCTGGTCGTGAAAGTGATTGCCGTAGTCCATATCCGACCACAGGGTTAACAGTCTCCGGTAAAGCGTGTTGTTGGCGACAAGTTGCGGGACGGTAACCGATGTGCAATCGCCGATTTCCCGTGTTGTGGCGATTCTCAGGGTGCACGGGTTGATCCACCAACCCTTTTTTTCCACCCAATCCAGATAGGTTTCTGCGTAGATGCTGCCCGTGTAATGGTGGTGGAGATCGCCGCCTTTGGGCATCCGGGTGAAAAACAGGTTGAGCTTGGCGACATCGGCCTGGCCGCCATGAAACATGCTCTCGTAGAATCTTGATGTCTGGCGTTGATTATCGTAGGCGCTGCCCGAGCAGCCAGCGAAGGAAACGAGCAATGCGATGAAAAACAATTTCTTGCGGATTGTCATGATCTACTCCCTATTTATAACCGCAGTTACAAACCGAATCGTGCCTGCTTTCAAAAGCTCAACCGGTCAATGTCCCGTTCAACTCGTCGATTGGAGTTGAGTAGTCAGTCGGCTTACTGTCGCCCTTGCCAGAAAAAGCGGAAAACTTGTACGAAAAATAGTTGCCAAAATTTGCGCCGATGTAGGAGATGGCTTTGTCCCACGGCATGGTTCCCTCCAGATCCGAAGAGTCCTGATTGATTACTTTGTGGGTCACGCCGGAAGCGCTATCGGCAGAAAGCGTAAGCACAAGAAACTCTTCATCGGATTGTGTGATGTCGTTTCCACAATAAAGGGATTCCGGCCCATGTTGAGTCACATGAGAAATAAGCGGAACCTTCTGAGTTTTCAGGCAATCGGCCAACCATTGCGGAAGCAGATTGTGGGGTCCGGCCCCACCCGCATCTATCACCTTGAAACAGCGAAGCGTACTGTCGTCCTTGATGGAAGCCTTTGTCACACCGACAAGGACAAGATCCCAATCCGCCAGGTAAGGGTTGGTTGTGTCCCCCAGGAAGGTGCACAAGCTCTTTCCCGTGGGAATCGCTGCATCCTCCCACGAGAGGTTCCTGTTTGAAGTTCCGCAGCAGAGATAGGATTTTGCATTTCCCACATCCTCGATCTTTGCTATCTTGTACGAACCCTGATTCAGCGACAAAGGGATCGAAGAGGTGTCATCTGTCCGCCCCTTCTTTCCCAGCTTGACTTGCATCGGCACCAGTCCCGTCAACCGCGCAAAATCGGCGTCATCCTTTATTATTCCCGGATCGATGCTTTTGTTCTTTACCGTTAACGGTTTTGACGAGAAGCCCCCAAGCCCGCGCTGCAACCCTCCGACTGCAACTCCGCGGTACACAAAATATATTCCGGGTGTTACGGAGAGACCCACCGTTTTTTTAATGGAAGTGGCGCATGCGCTGACTAATGCTTTTGCATCTGCCAGTCTCGTATTGCTGTCCCCGATCCCGGTGAATGTGGGGGCGGCGACCTTTCCGCCTATCGTTAACAATTCAACTTTGCCCGGGGGGATTTCTACGTTTTTTTCAATATAGATTTTGTAGCTCATTTTCGTATTGACTCCTGCGTGTATCGGATAGAAAAGCGCGGGTTACTGTGGCCTTGGGAACGAGCGAGCCACAAAAGCTTGAGTGCTGGCGTTCAAGCCGACAGGCGAAGATTGATGAGTAACAAGGGCAATTGCCGGCTCAATACATTCCGTCGGCACACACGGCAAGGCTCGGAATTTTGCCTCGCCGCGCTGCGCTAATTAGCATCAACTAGTGAGTAATGACTCCCCAATCGGGCACCTTTTTTGTCTCTACCAGCGGGAAGGTTGGCGTGGGACCATTCAGTCGAGCCCAGACAGCATCCAGCGCCCATTGTGTGCGTTGGGCGATGCCTTCTATCGAATAGAAACCGAAAGTCACGGGGCCGCGCTGTTTGAAGACGACGGCGATGTTGCCTTTGTTCGATACTATGTCAGCGATTTTTGCGTAAAATTCAGGCTGGGCTGGATCAGCAAGATAACCATTCACCCCGTCTTTCACGAATTCGTTATAGCTAGGCACATTAATGTTGGCCGCCACCGGCGTACCAACCGCCATTGCTTCCAGCACCGTCATGCCTTGGGTTTCCGCCTTGGACGGGCTGACAAATACATTCGCTTGCTTATACGCGGTGGCCGTTTTTCCCGAGGGAATCGGGCCGACATAGTGAATCAGTTCTTTTCCCAATTGCAGATTTTTGGTCTCGATCGCCATCAGCATCTTTTTAAAGTACTCCACGGAATCAGGACTATCCGCTTCCGGCGGGCCGGCAATAATCAAATGCGTCTTGCCACTGACATCCGCTCTTTCCCAGTTATCCACCAGGGCAAGCGGATTTTTTGACGCATTGATGCGGCCAAGTGAAAGTACAATCCTGTCGCCGCCAGGAATGCCAGACAATAATGGGGCCTGCAATTGGATCTGTGCCTTGGAAATTAGCTGCTTTACCTCCGTTCTATTGCTCCATTCCGCATAATCGTTTTCCACATCCGCCAACCAAAGGCCGCGCGCCATTGCCGCTGGCTGCGGCGCCTTGATGCCATTGAACACCGGCAACACATACTTTTCATGTGGCCGGTTGCACGCATCAATATTTTGTTGATCAGCCAGCAATGGGTCGCACAATTCATACGGAGCAGCCTTAAACGGCACCAGCACATCTTTCTTTTTGGGATCATATTCGCGCAAACTGAAAAAAGGTCCCTGACCGATGCTATCGTCTTTGCGTGCCACCAGCTTGGCGCCAACCAAGTCTGTCTCTTTCAGAAATTGATCGCGCGATGGTGTACTGACCGTAAACACCGCATCTGATACAGCGATCATGTCCTTTAGCATCACGCTTGCGCGAGTGCGGGCCGAAATTTTCAGCTCACCAGTTGGCTGCTTACCGGAATACGCATTTTCATCGGAATGCGCCCACATCACGACCGGAATGCGCTTGCATTCAGTAAGATTGGACGTCCAGTTGCAAGACAGGCGTAATTGCCGCGCCAGCTCTTTTTCCAGCACCATATTCCAATACACATGCATCTGGTAAGAGTAGATTCCCTGAGGATATTGCAGACCAAGCTGCATCACGCGATTGAGAATATCGCCTATCGTGTATTGCATGCTGGGCAGCAGCGCCATGTCTTTGACGATGTCCTGTTCTTGGTCAACATACGGACCATCGGCACCTGTCGGCTGCTTGATGCGGTAAACATACAGCGTGACGCCCCCATTGACCTTCGAGGTCGTTAGCACATGGGTAACCCTCTCTCCATCACCAAAGTTGGTCGTGCTGGAGCTGAGAATAATATCGGCCAGAGCGGTTTCTATCGGCTGCTTGATCGGTTTTTGCGGTGTGGAAAAATCCATCAATACCACAACCACGCTATGCCCCAACCCCAACTGCCCACGTACATGATTCTTCAGTGCTACGCCGGTGCCGCCTTCATCCAATTCACACGATGTGCATGCATGCATCATCAATGCTGCCTGAGCATTGCCACTTGCAAACCCGGCGGCAAGCCCGGCCGCTATTGTCATGACCAGCAGCAGTCGACGTGATTGAAGTACACTTTGATGCAGGCACGAGAAGCCATGTATTAGAAGCGAGTAGATCGAAGATTTGGTTAACATACTTCACCCTCTTTAAAATAACTGCATTAAAAAGATTCAGGGGCAGGAAATTCAGCCCGCAGCTCAAAGACCAGTTGCAGAAAAATCCCGTTTACACAAAGTCCCGCCATGCATTGCATGCGTATTGATCTCGAATTTTTCCATTGCAGAATTCAGCGGGCCTATCCATTGATCCGCATTACACCGGGCATTGTTTTCCTGAGTTGATCTTGGGTGAGTTGCATGGATGTCTACCTTTCCGGTTGAACAATTTGCGTCACTCTGATCTGTCCCTGTTTTCTTGCGGTACAGGATATGCAGCGCACTAATCTGTCACCTAGATATTCATGGGCCAGTTTCCGGTACAGGTATACTTGGTTGGCCCATTGACTTGCACGATCACGAGATTGTTGTCGGCATTTTGGTTATTCGTACCTTTCGAGTTGTACGTGAGTGCCTGACCTGCTAAAAAATTCGCCTGTGTCGGAACGTTCGTCAAGGTTACGACCCAAGTGGCTGTGGTTGGGGCAGTTGGTATTTGCGTTGCAATAGCCTGATCAACACCAGCATAATTCTGGGCATTGCCGTTTTGACTTATGTGTCCACCTTTGTTGGTTACGGAAGGCATCTTTTGTTCTCCTGAGTTCTTCTATTGATCGGGATGAAATCAATTGGGGGCAGACTCAATTGCCTGTTCGTGCCCCCGATGATTCGGTTTAAACCATTAACGCCGTGTCAGCGTCGCCGTTAATGTGTCCGACTATAGGGTTGCCCGAAGAAAGGTGATATTGAACCTTGGTTTAATATCCAGGAACGGCGCGGAGGAGCTTTAGCCGCGCTTGATTAAGCCAGCCAAGTCATCCTCTTATTAAAGAGGTGCAACTTTCGCAAGCTCGCCGTCGAAAGAGAAAGCTCGCCGGATCAGCACTGCTATTTCTTCGGGGTTCCTGACGCCCGTTTCCTTGAGGCTCTCCTGAAATTCCGGAGTTCTGTACAGGCGCAAGAAGCCGGATGCGGTCGCACACGTTCCCTTTACTTTCATATAGACGTCGCCCCCCAGCACGCTGTAAAGGCGAGCGCAGTCGACCCACAAATCCACCATGTCGGCGATCGATCGCTGGAATTTCTTGAGGTCGTTGATCCTCGGATAGACGGCGAGGGCGCTGATACTGTCGATCCCTTCTTCGTGAAGTCTCAGTATCTGGGAGCGCGAAATGGAGGGAAGCTCGGACAAGGCCCCTTTGTCTTGCGTTCCCCCCTGGAGGATTTTTACGCCGAATTCTTTCAGAATAGTCAAAGCGGAGAGCGGGAAATATCCGATCAGAAAAATCGCGATTTTTCCTTGTGCCGCGTCAACCGAAGAGATCACCAGCGCGATCCCGTATGTGAATAACAACTTGCCGACGAGAAACCTGTAAATTCTGGTTCCAAAGACATCGTCGTAATATAACTTGCTGATGAAGTGGCTTACGAGGTTCAAATACCACCCCAGAAATCCGGCCACGACGAGAGGAACGTCGGTCGTCGAGATGAATCCGGGAAGGGTGTTGTCGGTAAAGACATCCTGGGTGTTGAGATATTCGGACAACGTGCTCCCTGCCCGTCCCAGCGGATTGACCGCGTAGAGCCAGCCCGTTGCGATCGTGTAGGCAACGAGGAATCTCATCCACCAATCCCTGGAAACGGATTGAACGCGGTCAACCTCGTGAATGTCTGTCCTCTTTTCCCGAAACGCGATCCTTACCCCAAGCATGGCAAAAGGGAGGAGGGTCATGATGGCGATAAACAACGAGTACTCTGCCCAGATGCTGAATATCCGGGGCTGGATATTGCCGATTACTCCGTCAATCGTGCCGAACTCTTTATGGCGCAGGAAATACTTGACCAGGTGCTCTTCCTTTGCCGAGAGTCTGAACTGTGTATCCGGCCCTGCCTGGGATTCCGTTACCTTGCCGTCTCGAACTTCTTCTGCATGAACCTTGATTATGTCGCCAACAGATTTAGCCCTGTCGTAGTAATTCGGAAGTATCAGTATCAGGGCAACAATGGCAGGCAGGCAATATCCGATAAAGATCGCATACTTTTTCAGGAAACGAATCAGCGGTCCGATATCGCGCTTCATCGAATCGCCTGACCAGATGCCGTAACAGCAGACAAATTCCGTTTACTCAAAGTCCACCCCGGGTCGGGCTAGCCGTTACCCAGCGCGGCTTGGGCTTGCGCCCAATACCACTGACGCTCGGACAAGCCGACAAGTCCGCCATTGATGCGGATGGTTATCTGCTCGAAATCTTTCATGTCATCGTCACCGGGCTGGTGGTCGGCCAGCGCATTCAACTCCCGTCGTTGCCAATATTGCGCGGCGGTCAGCGCGGCAATCTCGGGAGTGGTTACGCTGTCCGGGTCATCCTCCAGCGGCAGGCCAAGGGCATTCCCGGCGATGCGGTAGTTGTCCCTGAAAGTCAGTTGAAACAAACCGCGCCCGCGGTAGCGGTACCCATCCCCGCTCGCTGCATCACCGTTTCCACCGCGGTTTGCATAGACAAAATTGGCGAGTCCCTCCGGATTTCTCACATAGGGCGCAGCCGAAGCTGGCGTTGGGAAACGTTTCGGCCATACCGCACAAAGACGCTCCGCGCTCGAATAGGAGAGGCCTTCGGTGAGGTGGGTTGTCTCTACCGACTCGTGCGCCACTTGCGCAAGGAATGCCGCCATGCGTTGCGGCGTATTGATTTCGAATTTCTCCATTGCAGCGTTCAGCGGGCCTGTCCATTGATCCGCATTGCACTTGGGCATTATTTTCTCGAGTTGATTTTGGGTGAGTTGCATGGATGTCCACCTTTCTGGTTGAGCAATTTCTGCGCGCCGCTGTCCGCGTTTTATTGCGGCACAAATTTTTCGCGTGGCAAGATATGGAGGCGCGCCGATGTAAAACTCGACTCCCGGATTTCGAGGCAAGCTCCGGTAAGCCAGGCAACCGAACTCCGCCCAGATCAATGGAGTCTGACTCGGCCCCTCCCACCACCATCGCCGTTGAAAGTCGTCTGGGGACTAATACTGAGGAGCAGCCCCGCGCGTGTATCCGACAATATTGTTGCCACCTGGCCCTCTTACCGGAGTTCCGACAGGTGCTTGCCCCCTCCCATCCCATGGAGGATCTATTCTGTTCATAATTCCTCTCATGCAAGCACTGTGGGTAGGTGCATTCTGCGTGCCTCCAGACGCCTCCACAGGCCAACAGGTATCGGCATTTACGGCTATCTCTTGCTGACAGAACCAACAAATCATGTCGATCTCCTTAAATTGTCTTCGCCAAATCCGATGATTCGGCTAAATCATTAGCGCCGTTCCGATCTGTCCACAGATGCAACATGGTCGCTAATGTGGTTCGAACTTTAGGAGGGTTCGTTTCTTCCCGATATTGAACTTTGGTTCAACAAGATGGGGGGCAGACTTGTTGCTGTGCATCACTCAATGGCCGCCATGATCGCTTCCAGCAACTGCCGTTCGCCAAATGGTTTCCGCAGCAAGGCCACCGCTCCGGCTGCCATCGCCCTTTCCAGAACGGAGGGCTCGCCGTCGCCAGTGATGAGGATGACGGGGATGGAATAGCCAGAAGCCGCCATCTCGGCCATAACGTCCCATCCGGTAAGGCCCAGCATATGCAGATCGAGCAGCACACAGTCCGGGCTGCCGTCACGCAAAGCATCGAGAAACGTCTGGCCTGAATCGAAAATTTCGGCGCGGAAGCCACATGCCCCCAGTAGCCGCTGGATAGCATTCAGGACTGATTCGTCGTCATCAACGATGGCGATAAGGGGCGGTGTGTGAGATATAAGGAATAACCGGATTCATTAACAATTCCGGCAGACCTTAACAAGCGATGGGTTGACCTACAATTGAACCAAAGTCTAATTATTTTGCGGGGGGCGTCATGCCGACCTCTCTTGCGAGCATTACCAGTTCGGCCAATGACCTCGCCCGCAGCTTTTCCATGATCCGCATCCGGTGCACTTTGATGGTTTGCTCGCAGGTTCCCAGATCGTAGGCGATTTGCTTGTTAAGCCGTCCTGCAACCACATGGCAGCAGACTTCCCGTTCGCGTTGTGTCAATAAGGAAAAACGATGCTGCAACTCGGCCCCGTCCGCTTGTACTCGTCGCGCTTCCATATCTATCGCGATAGCCTGCTCGATTGCAGCGAGCAATTTCTTGTCTTCGCAGGGCTTGGTAAGAAAATCCACTGCACCTGCTTTGATCGCCCGGACGCTCATTGGAATATCGCCATGGCCGGTGAGAAAAATGATCGGCAACCCTTGTCCGCTTGCGCTCAGCATCTGTTGCAGGCCCAAACCACTAAGATCGGGCATCTGCACATCGAGCACCATACAGCCCGGCACATCGTCTTTGGGACAACCAAGAAACTCATTGGCCGAGCAGAAAGCGGCGACGTGGAAGCCAGCGGAGCGAACCAGTCTGCCCAGGCTCTTCAGCACTGACAAATCGTCGTCGACGATAAAGACTGTCGGGGCCGACGTCATGGATCCAGTTCCGTCATGATGGGCAGCGTAAAGCGCAAGACTGCGCCTCCTTCGGGAACATTCTCCGCCCATAAGCGTCCGCCATGGGCGGCAACAACGGTTCGGCTGATGGCCAGCCCCATTCCTAATCCTTGCGGTTTGCCGGTAATAAATGGCTCGAATATCTGCTCCAGCATCTGTGGTGCGATACCCGGACCTGTGTCACGCACGTTCACTTCCAGGCTGTAAGCGTCATGCAGGCTCGTGCCAATCTGCAATCGGCGCGGGCAAGCCGCAGATGCGGCCATAGCCTCCGCGCCGTTCGTGATCAGATTGAGCAATACTTGCCGCAGTTGCACTGGGTCACCCATTGTCTTAGGCAAATCGGCGCCCAAGTGCAGGAGCAGGGATACTTGCTTGATGACAAGGTCGCTGCGCAGCAGTTGGGCGACCTCTTCAACCAGCGCGTTGATATTCAGCGCTTGTTGTACCGCCTCCCCTTTTTTGAAAAGCCCCCTCAACCGCGATACCACGTTTCCTGCACGCAGGCCGTCCGCCGCTATGTCCGCCAGTATTGCGCGCAACTCATCCCCGTCCGGAAGCGCTTGCGTCACGAAGCGCTGGCCTGCCTGAGCATTACAGAGGATAGCGGTCAACGGTTGATTCAGTTCGTGGGCCAGCGCACCGGAAAGCTCACCCAGCGCCGACACGCGCGCCATGTGCACCAGCACCAGATGTTGATCTTTCAATGCCTGTTCCGCCTGCTTGTGTGCGGTGATGTCGAACAATACGCCCGTCAGTCGCGATGGATTTCCCGCCTCATCGAAATGTCCTCTCCCCTTGCAGGAAATCCAGCGCACACTGCCGTCTGGATGGACAACCCGGTATTCGTTCAGATAATCGGTTCTCTCGTCCAATGTGCGCTGAATCGCCTGGTGGGCCGGCTCCTGGTCGTCCATGTGCAAAGTCATCAGCCAAGCCCGATAGTTCACCGCCTTATCGGCAGTGAGGCCGTGCAAAACCAGGCCGGATTCCGAGATTTCGATCCGGTCATGAGCGATATCCCATGACCAAATTCCTATTCCCGCAGCTTGTACGGCTTGATTGACCCACACATCGCTGTCACGCAGTTGCGGCATTAGCACAATCGGATTCCCCCGCTCTTCCTGGTAACTAAATACCAGATGTCGCAGAATTTCTGAGACCTATCCGGATTTAGACTGATGGAAGCAATCCGCATTCTTCACAAGATGCCAGCCTTTATATACTAGCCACTCTGACAGGTATCCGTCTTGACGGGGACATGGTAAGCAACGCTGGATACCGGCGATGGCAAACTTGATACGCAAGGACTTGCTGCGCAGGAGGCGTGGATTGGGAGACTTGTTCGGTAAAAGAATAGGGCGCTACCGCCCCGGGATTGGAAATCTCAACTTGTGATCCTCAAGCTGAACGAATTCTGAAAAATGCAGGACGGCGTGGCATCGATGCCTGCGGGATCTCCGTCTACTTCCCCTCTAGCAACTGCCTGACCCATGCCTGCTGACAAACCCGCTTGCGTTTCTGCTCCATCAGCTTGCGGATGTGCTGTTTTGCCCGATCGTAGCCCAGCACGCCTGCTTCGGTGATCGCGTCGCAGCGCATGAGGTGAAAGCCGAGTTCGGATTCCAGCACGCCGCTCACCTTGCCTGCCTTCAATTCGAATAAGGCCTTGTCCAGTTCCGGGAACAGTTTGCCGCGCGGCAGGTCGCCGAGTTTTCCGCCATCCAGCGCGGTGGGGCATTCGGAATGTTTGAGCGCCTGCTCTTCGAAGCGCTGCGGTTCCTTCGCCAGCCGGGCCGCGATCTCGTCTATGCGCTTGCGAGCTGCCGCGCGCGTATTCTCGGCGATGGCCTCGTTGATGGTGATGAGGATGTGGCGTGTCAGCCGCGTCTCGGGGCGGCGGAACTGTTCCGGGTGGTACTGGTAATACAGCTCCACGTCCATGTCGCTGACGCTTTCCGCACCTGTGCCGACCTTTTCCAGGATGGCCTCGACCTTCATCTCGCGCTCCAGCGCAGCGGCGAAGCCGGCTTCGTCCAGCCCGTTCTGCGCAAGGTCGTTGGCGAAATTTTCTTCGTTCGGATAACGCCCACGTATCTCCTGCATCGCAGCGTCCAACGTCGATGGCGGCACCATGGCATCGCGCGCCTCGGGCGCGGCGAGCACGCGCGTCTCCAGTTGGTGCTGTCTCTGCGCCATGGACTGCACGCGTTCGGATTCGTCCGCCTGCAAGGCGGCAGGCGCCTTGCCGTAGAGTTTCTGCGCGGCCTTGAGCGCGAGGTAGGCGACACCGCTGTCGAGTACTTCAGGCATGGGCTTTCTCCTCGTCGTTGTAGACATGCACCGCCTCCAGCGCCGATTCCGGCACCTGCAGCACATGGTCGTGGAAGATGACCTGGTACTGCACGCCGCCCGATTCGTCGCGCAGCACTTTCAGAATCTCGCCTTCCATGCCGGGCGTGGCGCGCACGCAGCCTTGTACCGCCAGCGTGACCTTGCTGCGCACCTTCTCGCGGCTCTCGAACTTGCTGGGTATCCACGGCTCGGCTATGCCGATGAGCTCTTCCTCGCGGAAACCGACGATCTTGTTCTGCTCGATGAAGTTGACGGTATAGATCAACTGGTCCTGCAAAAAAGTGCCGACGTTGGTGACAAAGCCGGTGCTGCCGCGCCGGATCAGCAGGGTGCCGGTGGGCACGCCGGGATAGGTGCCGTCGTTGCGCACGTTGCGCACGATGCGGACTTCGTCGCCGAATTCGAATTTAGGCAGCATGGGACACCTTCAGAATAAGCGTATTACTTTTGAAGTCTACCCCCTCCCTAGCCCTCCCCCTGCAAGGGGGAGGGAATACCGCTCCTTCCCCCTTGCAGGGGCTGCGGAAGGGTGGCGGCGAAGCCGCCGGGCACCCACCGGCGTACTCCATGCGGGTGGAAGGTTGGGATGGGGGTAGAAGTTCTGGACTCATCACGACCCCGCCTTGTTCACCGTTATCGAGCTGATCGGCACGAACTTCACTTGCGGCTCGTGCATGTGGAACACCTTGAACACCTTTTCGGTCAGCGCGTCGGATGTCACGAAATCCTGGTACGCCTGCTGCAACAGGGTGGTATAGACCACGCGGCGCGCCGATTCTTCCTCCGACAGCGTCGTTCTGCCGAGGTAGTTGTGGAAGCGCTGCAGGATATGTAGCCGGTTCACCTGCACCACCGCGGGATCGAATTCGATGCCGAAGTAGGTCAAAAAATCCTCGGCGGAGACCAGCTCCTCCATCGCTTCATCCAAAGTCAGTTCGTCCATCATGCTCTCCTGTGCAAATCTTCTTCGTTCATCGTCTGGTGCAACACTTCCAGCAGCGCCTTGCCGCCGATGCGGTCGTGGCTGTCCAGCTCCACCAGTTTCTCCAGCATCGCCTGCCCGGCCTCATGATGTCCCAGACGCAGGTTGATGTAGCCGGCCGCCTTGAGCACCATGAGATAGAAGCGCACCAGACCCATCGAGCGCATCACACCCGCACCGACATTTGCCTCGCGCAGGTACACCCAGGTCTCGGGGAATTCCAGGCGCCGCCCGACCACGGCTAGCGTGCTCTCGGCGACCAGCAGCGCGTCTTCCAGACGGTGCTGGTAGAAGTAATAGCGATACAGCGCAACCAGCACCACGAGGTGCTGCGGCGCCATCAGGTTGGCGCGCAGCAAGAGGTCCTCGGCCTCTTCGCTGCCGTAAGCGTCCGCGGCCGCCATCAGCAGGCGCGCGACATCCTGTGCCAGCGGTTCGTCGAAATACAGTTCGGTTTGATCGAAATCGAGCAGGTCCATGGGTCAGCCCTTAAACAGCCAAATTAGCCACAGAGAACACAGAGAAGTGGGGTTGGCAGGGATGGGCGGTTTCTTGCCCAACTCGCAAAACCGCATCTCTCTCTGTGTGCTCTGTGTTCTCTGTGGCTTGATTTGTGGTTTTCATATTTTTGCCTTCTCCATCCTGTGTGCCACTTCGGTGCCGCACAAATCATCCGCCTCGCAGCTGCGGCATTGCCCGTCCACCGCCTCGCCCTGCTTGCGCAACTGCCCTTCCAGCACTTCGATGCGCTCCATCAGGCAGGCGATGGCGCGACCGACCGGGTCGGGGATGAGGTGATGGTCGAGGTTGATGCCGTAGATGTTGTCCGTGCCTGCCTCTTCGGTGCGCAGCACGATCTTGGCGGGGATGCCGACCACGGTACGGTGCGATGGCACATCCTTCACCACCACCGAATTGGCACCGACGCGCACGTTCTCACCAAGCGTGATCGCGCCGAGTATCTTCGCGCCCGCGCCGACCACCACGCCGTCGCCCAGCGTGGGATGGCGCTTGCCCTTGTTCCAGGTGGTACCGCCGAGGGTGACGCCGTGGTACAGCGTGACATCGTCGCCGATCTCGGCAGTCTCGCCGATCACCACGCCCGCACCGTGGTCGATGAAGAAGCGCCGGCCTATGGTGGCGCCGGGATGGATGTCGATGTTGGTGAGCAGGCGCGCGAACCAGGACAGCAGACGCGCCGGATAGCGCAGGCCCCACTTCCACAGCCGGTGCGCGACGCGCTGCAGCAGGATGGCATGCACGCCGGGGTAGGTAGTCAACACCTCGAAGCGCGAACGCGCGGCGGGGTCGCGCTGGAACACGCAGCTCACATCTTCGCGCAACAGTCGCAACATTCCGGGTTGCGCCGGTTTGGGCGTCACGACTTCGGCGGTCATCACATCTTCCATGATGCGCCCCTAGTGCGCCGCACCGGGCTGGGTGCGCCCGCTGTAGCGTTGTCCGATGAACTTCTGGTAGATGAACAGCAGTTCCTGATCGGCCGGCGAACGTTTGGCGCGCTCGGCAAAGCTGCGGATGTCCGGCAGCAGCGCGCGCGCCTCGGCCTGGCTGAGGCTGAGGCCCATGGTGGCGTAAGCGGCGATGATGCCGTGCGCGCCGGAGTGCTTGCCGACCACAAGTTTGTGCTGGCGGCCGACCTCGACCGGATCGAAGCCCTGGTAGGTGTCGGGGTCCTTGAGCATGCCGTCGACGTGGATGCCCGCCTCGTGCGTGAACACGCCCTCGCCCACCACACTCTTCTGCCAGTGCACCGGGCGACCCGATGCGGCGGCGACCAGTTGCGACAGGTCGGTGAAATGGGTGAGGTCGATGCCGGTATCCATGCCGTAGAGTTTCTTCAGGCCGAGCGCGACTTCTTCCAGCGGCGCATTGCCCGCGCGTTCACCCAGACCGTTCACCGTGGTGTTGATGTGCGTGGCACCGGCCAGCGCCGCAGCAAGACTGTTGGCGGTGGCAAGGCCGAGGTCGTCGTGCGCGTGCATCTCGATCTCGAGGTCGCAGGCGGCACGCAATGCAGCGATGGCCTTATGCACGCCGAACGGCTCCATCACGCCCAGCGTGTCGGCATAGCGGATGCGGCAGGCACCGGCGGCCTGCGCGGCCTCGGCCACTTGCAGCATGAATTCGGGATCGGCGCGCGAAGCATCCTCGCAACCGACGATGACGCCCATGCCCTGCTCGCTGGCGAAAGGCACCAGATCGAAGATAGTTTCCAGCACCCAGTCGCGGTCGCGCCCCAATTTCTTCTTCAGGTGGATGTCCGACACCGGTATCGACAGGTCGATGAGATGCACATCGACCAGCTCCGCCGCAAGGATGTCCGCCTTGCACATGCGGCACCAGGCGATGAGCTTCGCATTCAGATCAAGTGCGGCGACGGCGTTGATGCTGTCGCGCTCTTCCTCGCCCATCGCGGGGATGCCGACTTCCAGTTCCGGCACGCCGAGCGCGTCCAGTTGGCGCGCAATGTCCAGCTTCTCCTCCAGCGTGAACGCCACCCCGGCGGTCTGCTCGCCGTCGCGCAGGGTGGTGTCGTCGATGATGATGGTTCTGGACATTGTTTAACCCCTAAACCCCTTTAGCCACAGAGTACACAGAGATCACAGAGAGGTACGGCATGAATCTGCCTATATGCGCCCTGCTCTTTCATGATTTCTCTGAACATTGTTTAGCCCCTAAACTCTAGCCACAGAGATACATAGAGAGGCTGACATAACTCTCTCCGTGTGCTCTGTGTTCTCTGTGGCTAAATTGTTTTTCATGCATACGTCGGCGCGAACGCCTTTTCCGGTTCGGCTGCAGGACCGTCGCCTTCCCAGTACGGCGACAGCTTGCGCAGTTGCGCGATGATCTCGGGCACCACGGCGATCACGCGATCCACTTCGGCCTCGGTGCTGTAGCGCGACAGCGAGAAACGCACCGTGCCGTGCGCGGCGGTGTAAGGGATGCCCATCGCGCGCATCACGTGCGACGGCTCCAGCGAACCGGAGGTGCAGGCGGAACCGCTAGACGCGGCGATGCCGAACTTGTTGAGCAGCAGCAATATCGCCTCGCCCTCGATGAACTCGAACGCGATGTTGCTGGTGTTGGGCAGGCGGTCGTCCGGGTTGCCGGTGACGAAAGAGCGCGGCACGCGGGCCAGAATGGCGGCTTCCAGTTTGTCGCGCAGGCGCGCGACTTCGGTGTTCTCGAAGGTCATCGCCTCCAGCGCCATCTCGGCAGCCTTGCCCAGCCCGACGATGGACGTGGTGTTCTCGGTGCCGGCACGGCGGCCGCGCTCCTGATGGCCGCCGCGCAGCAGCGGACGGAAACGCGTGCCGCGTTTGAGGTACAACACACCGATGCCCTTGGGCGCATGCAGTTTGTGGCCGGACACGGAGAGCATGTCAATCTTGGTGTCCTTCAGGTTCAGCGGCACCTTGCCCACGGCCTGCACCGCATCGGTGTGGAACATCGCACCGGCGGCGTTGGCCAGCTCAGCCATCTCGACTACCGGGAAGAAAGTGCCGGTTTCGTTGTTCGCCCACATCACCGACACGACCGCGACCTGATCGGTGAGCAGCTTTTTGTACTCTTCCAGATCGAGGCGGCCCTTGCTGTCTACCTTGAGGTAGTGCACTTTATATCCGTCCTTTTCCAGCCAGGCGCACAAAGTCAGGATGGCCGGATGCTCGACGGTGGTGGTGATGATTTCCTTGCGTTCCGGCTGCGCCTTCAACGCGGAGAGGATCGCGGTGGAATCCGACTCGGTGCCGCAGGAAGTGAAGACGATCTCGGAGTCGAATTCCGCGCCGAGCAGTTCCTGCACCTGCATGCGCGCCTTCTTGATGGCGAGGCCGACCTTGTTGCCGAAGCTGTGCATCGACGATGGGTTGCCGAACTGCTCGGTAAAGTACGGCAGCATGGCTTCCACCACGGCAGGATCGACCCGTGTCGTCGCGTTGTTGTCGAAATAGATGCCTTGCATTTTCTGCTCCTTTA
>Ga0209321_10000757_pt1 | contig 21419 bp, 17 predicted proteins | sample Rifsed16ft4_FD_184012 | JGI IMG/M metagenome (GOLD analysis project Ga0209321, IMG submission 184012) | Soil microbial communities from Rifle, Colorado, USA - sediment 16ft 4 - CSP-I_5_4 (version 2) | ecosystem: Environmental > Terrestrial > Deep subsurface > Rock core/Sediment | place: Rifle...
TGAAATCAAGTATGTTGACATTAGTAACGTTAACGAAGAAGGCTTGATAAATAATCCTGAATTAATATCATTTAGTGATGCACCCAGCAGAGCAAGAAGGATTATTCGCCAAAATGATGTGATAGTTTCAACAGTAAGAACATATTTAAAAGCGATTGCATACTTCCCCAATCCTGATTCCAACCTGATTGCTTCAACAGGATTTGCTGTTTTAAGAGCATCAGACGCAGTATTGCCAAAATTACTTTATTATTTTGTAAGATCAGATTTTTTTGTAGAATCAATTATGGCAAATTCTGTAGGAGTTAGTTATCCAGCAATTAATTCATCAGTAGTAGCAGGATTGCCAATTCTGGTGCCTCCCAAAAATCAGCAATCAGAAATAATTAAGTTTCTTGATAAACAAACAAAAAAATATAATGATCTTATGAAAAAAATCCTCTCCCAAACCGCAACCCTCAAAGAATACCGTCAGGCTCTTATCAGCAATGTTGTGACGGGAAAGGTAAGGGTTGATGAAAATTAAAGACGCCGATATACATCATCACTTAAGAGCCAGAATGCTCCAAAGGGGTATCGGCAAGGAAGAAATTGAAGTTACCATTAATAAAGGATGGACTGCTGGGGATACAAAAGAAGGAACTATTGGAAAGACATTCGTATTCCCTTATAATAATTATTGGGAGGACAAGTTTTATGAGGAGAAAGAGGTTACTGTTTATTATAAAATGAAAGAGGAAAAGATAATTCTGTTAACTACTAAAGCAAGATATGGTAAAAGCTTTAAGAAAGGAGGACAGTAAAATGAAGATTGAATACGATCCTGAAAGAGACCTTCTCTATATATATTTTGCAGAGCCAGAAAGAAAATCAGCAGAGACTGTAACAATAAAACCCGGAGTCCATGCTGATTTTGATAAAGATGGGAAATTAATTGGTATAGAGGTCATAGATGCATCCGAGCTTATGGGTAAAAAAATAGAATTTGCACTGCCTGAACATACAGCAGCAGCATAAAGTCAGTTAATGAAAAGAACAAAACTCACTGAAAACAATTTTGAAGTTGAGCATGTTGTCAAAACATTGGTTGACAATGGCTACATTGAACGGCTTCCTGATAATTATAATCAGGAACTATTTCTTGATGCAGAAATACTAATAAATTTTATTAAAACCACTCAGCCTGAGGAATGGGAGAAATTACAGGAGCAGTATCCAGAAAACACAGAAGATATATTTTTAAAGCGTGTAGCAGGTGAAGTCGGAAAACGAGGCACGCTTGATGTTTTACGCAATGGAGTTAAAGACAGAGGGGCAAAATTTGAGCTTGCATACTTTAAGCCTGTAAGCGGTCTAAACCCTGAACATGAGAGACTCTATAAACAAAATAAATTCAGTGTAATCCGCCAGTTTCCTTTTAGCCAGAAATACCAGAAGACCCTTGATATTTCCATCTTTCTTAATGGGATTCCAATAATCACTTCTGAACTAAAAAACCATTTCACAGGTCAGGACTACACAGACGCAATCAAACAGTATAAATACACGAGAGACCCCAAAGAGCCTTTTCTTAAGCGATGCCTTGTGCATTTTGCAGTGGATAATGACAAGGCATTTTTCACTACTCAATTAGAAGGCGAATTTACTCAATTTCTTCCATTCAATAAAGACATAGAAAACCCTAAGGATAAAAGAGGGTTTAAAACAGCCTACCTATACCATGATATATGGCATCCTGACAGTATGCTTGAAATTATATCTCATTACATACAAATTGCAGACAAAAAGATGATCTTCCCCCGCTTTCATCAATTGACAGCAGTTAAAAAGATTGTTAATTCTGCAAGGAAACTGGGAACAGGGAAAAACTATCTTATCCAGCACAGCGCAGGCAGCGGCAAGACCTTTACGATTTCATGGCTTGCCCATCAATTATCACAGATACATAACCAACAGGACACAAGGGTTTTTGACAATGTAATAATCATCTCGGACAGAAAGGTCATAGACAGACAACTGAAAGAAGCGGTCAAACAGTTTGAAAAGACATTGGGGGTTGTTGTATGGGCTGAGAAGTCATCCATATTAAGAGAGGCATTGGAAACAGGCAAAAACATTATTGTTACCACTATACAAAAATTTTCCTTTGTGGTTGATGAAATAAGCAGGTTAAACGGCAGAAATTTTGCTGTCATTATTGACGAGGCTCACTCCAGTCAGGGCGGTGAAAGCATGACAACCGTTAAAAAGACCTTGAGTTATACATCTCTGGAAAATGCCGAGGAAGAAGACCCTGAAGAAAAGGATATTGAAGAAAAGATATTAGAAGACATACAGGCAAGAGGCAGGATGGCTAATGGCAGTTTTTTTGCATTTACTGCAACGCCAAAACAGCAGACCCTTGAACTCTTTGGCGAGAAACAGCCGGATGGAAGCTATCAGGCATTTTCCCTTTATTCCATGAGACAGGCAATTGAGGAGGGGTTTATCCTTGATGTGCTTGAAAATTACATGACATACAAGACCTATTTTAAACTTATGAAAATGATTGAAGATGACCCTGAATATGAAAAACGAAGAGCAACTACAGTGCTTAAAAGGTATGTTGACTTGCACGAACATGCGATAAAGAAAAAAACAGAGATTATGCTTGACCACTTTTGTAAAAATGCAAAAGGTAAAATGAATGGAAGGGCAAAGGCAATGGTGGTAACGAGGTCAAGGCTTCATGCAGTCAGATATAAATTAGAGTTTGACAGACAGTTAAAGGAAAGAGACGGCGATGTAAAGGCTTTAGTTGCCTTTACAGGAACAGTAAAAGATGAAGGGCATGAATTTACTGAATCAAATATGAATGGGTTTCCTGAATCTCAGACTGTTAAGAGATTTGATACAGATGAATACCGCATCATGATTGTTGCCCATAAATTTCAGACAGGCTTTGACCAGCCTTTTTTACAGACAATGTATGTTGACAAGAAAGTCCAGAAGGTTAATGCGGTTCAGACATTGAGCAGGCTTAACCGTATACCGCCGGGTAAGGATGAGGTTTATGTGCTTGATTTTATAAATGAGATAGATGATATTAGAAAGTCTTTCCAGCCTTATTATGAGACTACTATGCTTTCTGAAGGAACGGACCCGAATCTTCTGTATGAAATTGAAAGAGGTATATTGAAATTTGATATTATTGCTCAATCTGAGATTGACCGTTTCACTGAACTCTGGTATTCAACAGAAGACCAGTCAAAACTGCATCAGGTTTTATCGTCTGCGGTGAAACGATATGAGGAATTATCCAAAGAAGAAAAGTTCACCTTCAAAGACAATCTGCGGGGATATGTCAAAACCTACGCATTTATAACTCAGATTGTTACTTTTAAGGATGAATCTCTGGAGAAACTTTATTTATATACCCGTTTCCTTCTTAAAAAACTTCCTCCTGATAAAAAGAGCCTCCCCCGTGAGATTGTTGAAAACATTGATATGGACAGATACCGTATTAAAGCAACATATAAGGGCGGGATAACATTAGAGAAAAAAGAAGGTCAGATTGCCCCGCTGACAGCCATAGAAAAGCAGCCCCCTGTTTCAGAATACGATAGATTATCTGCCATCATTGCAAAAATAAACGAAATTGGGGGAACTCAACTCACTGAAGATGATAAAGTGAAATTTACGAGGCTGGCTGATAAGATATACGGCGATAATCATTTCAAAGAAAGCATGAAGACGAATACAAAATCAAATCTAAAACTCTTATTTAAAAGATTATTTGATGATGTAATGGCTGATATGTACGAAAATGATTTGAATTTCTATAAAAAGATTGAAGGAAATCAAAGTGTGAAAGAATTGATAAAAGAAAATCTCTTTGAAGATGTTTTTAAACGCGGTATGGAATCACAATTGTGAGTTAAGAATATAACTCAGAACAAATTGCTAACGGAAGCTATGAGGCCCAGGCAATTTACTATGTGCTTGCATAATGGTTAGCGATTTAAGAGAAAGACAGGTTAAGGTTGTACTGTTTAGAGAAAACAAAGCGATAAAAAAACTTGACATAAAAATAAAAAAACTGTTTAAATATTAAAACAGTGAATCGGTGTTAGTGGGTAGTATTAGTTACTGACACTAATCACTGACACTAACACTATAAAGGGGGTGATAACTTAAACAGTAAGTAGTAAAAACGATTATTGGTGGCTGGATGCCAGGGAAGAGAGGTGAAAATCCTCCGCTGCCCCGCAGCCGTAAAAGGGAACGAAAACCTAAAAAAACAGTCAATAGTCAATAGTCATCAGTCATTACAACAAATGATCAATGACAAATGACCAGTAGCTAATGACTGAATTCAGACCACTGTTATGGGTAATACCATAGTGGGAAGGTAGGTAAGTAGGTAGCCCTTAAGCCGGAAGACCTATCCAAGCTAAAACAAGTTCAGAGTTTGGAGTTCGGAGTTATGAGTTAAAAACACGAACAAGAGACTCTGACAAAACAAACTAAATTTTCTCGAGGGAGGGAAAAATGAGAGAGTTCATTCTTTTTATCTGCTTTATTTTCTTTGGTTTCACTTCATCAATTACATGCCTTTCAACCATTGCCTTTGCTCAAGAAACAGTAGAAACCTTACCTGAAATTGTAGTAACAGCCACACGATACAAGGAGGAGTATAATTTTGTCCCATTGAATGTAACCTTTATAACCGAAGAAGATATTGAAAGCAGCACAGCACAGTTTATACCCGACCTTTTAAGGACGCAGGCTGATATAAAGGTAAGTGATATAGCCGGCAACAAAAGAAGTTATAATGTAGATATACGAGGTTTTGGAGAAACAGGCGGATTGAATACACTGGTACTGATAGACGGCAGGAAAGTTAACCATGTGGATTTGAGCGGGACAGACTGGACGCAGATTCCTCTTGACAGAGTAAAGAGGATTGAGGTTATCAGGGGAGGAAGGGGATCTGTGCTCTATGGTGATAATGCCGCTGGCGGGGTCATCAATATAATTACGAAAAAGGGAGAGGAATTGAAATCAGGTGGAGAGATAGATGGAGGAAGTTTTGGGACATCCAGAGGCGAAGCATATGTCAGCAGCAGTTCAGATAATGCCTCTCTATTCATCTCAGGGAGTCTTCTCAATTCCAATGGCTATAGGAGAAACAGCTATACAAATGCAAAGGACAGCGGAATAAATATGGAGTATCATTTTAATAGCCTTGCCGTTAATATAAGCGGCGGGTATCATGAAGATAAAACCGGTCTTCCGGGGGCACTTAAAGAAAGTGACCTTGCATCAGGAGTATCAAGGACATCATCGCTAAATCCAGATGACTTTGCTGATGTCAAAGATTACTATATTCACATGGTGCCGGAGATATATTTTAATAATGACAGCTCCTTTAAAGTGGATACATCTTTTCGGAAAAGAGACTCTTTATCGTACTCGTCATTTACGGGTGGAAATTTTAAAGGGGATACAACAATCGGAACATTTGCGCTTCTGCCACAGCTTTTTTTAAATAATGATGTTGCAAATTTAAATAATAAGCTGACCATTGGTCTTGATTATTATAGCTCAGGCGAGGATATTACAAATGATTCATTATATTTTGGAATAAGTTCTTTGGGAAAGTATAAGCTCGGTAAAACCAACTATGGTTATTACCTGTTTGATGAGCTTGAGCCTTTACAGGGTCTCAGAGTATCAGGGGGATATCGAAGCGACAGTGCAGATTATTCCTTTGAGCCCGGCACTCCCACAAAAAAGACATGGAGCGAATCATCTTATACTGTAGGAGTTAATTATAATCTCAACGGGAAATATTTCCCATACATCAGCTTTACCAGAAGCTTTAGATACCCTGTATTAGATGAGTTGTACAGCTTCTTTACAAATACTGTAAACACAGGTCTTCTCAATCAGAACTCTGATGATTTTGAGCTTGGAGTAAAGATTCCTTTTAGCAGTAAGCGCTATGGTAATGTGAGTTTTTTCAGGGTTGACACAAAGAATGAGATTTTCTATAACGCTCTAAGTTATGCCAATATGAATATGGATGGTTTAACAAGGCGGGAGGGAATGGAAATCTCTTGCAGTAATGAATTTGACTGGATGGTTCTTAGAGGAAGCTATACCTATATGGAAGCGAAGACAAAAGACGGCAGCTTTGCAGGAAAGGATATACCCGATGTTCCGAGGCATAAAGCAGCAGCAGATGCTTCTTTTACTCCGGCAAGAGGTTTAACTCTTAATGTGGGTGGGATATATGTAGGAGAACGGCCTTTTATAAGCGACTTTTCAAACAGTTTCAGCTCTCAGGAGCAGTATATTGTGCTCAATACAAAGCTGAAATACCGATGGAAAAAGACAGAAGCATTCTTGGACATCAATAATATAACTAATAAAGAATATTCAGAATATGGAGTAATAGGCGGCTTCCCGGCTCAAAAGGCATATTATCCTTCCACTGAGATTAACTTTCTTGTGGGGTTATCGGCGCAATTTTAATTTATGTATTTACCACAGAGGACACAGAGAAAAATAAAGATATTAAATCGAATAGGAAGCAGATTTTTTTATTTTCTCTCTTTGGGTTCTCTGTGGTTGATTATATTTATATTTTTATCAAGCACAGCTTTCTCCTCACCCATTGAGAGAATTGTATCACTTGCACCTAACATTACTGAGATTCTCTATGCCATTGAGCTTGAAGATAAGATTGTAGCGGTAACCAATTTCTGCGATTATCCGCCTAAGGCAAAAGAGAAGCCTAAAATCGGGGGCATGTCTAATCCATCCCTTGAGGCTGTTGTCTCTATGAAGCCAGATATTGTTGTAATGACTACGGATGGAAATCCAAAGGGGTTTGAAGAGAGGTTGAAACAGCTTGGAATACAGACTTATGTATTCAGGGCAAGACGGCTTTCCGAATTGTCAGAAGGAATAAGGGAGTTAGGTATTACCCTCGGTGTAGGAGAAAGGGCGAATAAACTTGCAGAGGAGATAGAAACAGCACTCCACCAGTCACCAGTCACTATTCGCCAGTCACCAGTCAGGGGGAAGGCTCTCTTTATTGTCTGGCCAGAGCCTCTGCTTGTAGCAGGACATGGCACAACAATTGATGATGCCCTGCAATTACTTGGCTGGGGAAATATTGCATCTGATGCTATTGGAGGGTATCCTAAATATTCAATTGAGGAGGTCATGCATCGTTCACCTGATGCCATTTTAATAGGAAAGAGTATGGGTGCTGATACAAAGGAACTCTCAAAAGGGCTTTTAGAAAAACTTGGCATGCTTGAGGCTGTAAAGAATGGGAGGGTTTATTATACGGGTGATGCACTTTACAGGCTTGGACCGAGGATAGTAGAGGGGATTGAAGAGTTGAAAGGGTATTTAAATAGAAGTCAGAAGCCAGAAGTCAGAAGCCAGAAGTAATAAAGAGAATGAGAAAGATTATATTATTGATTATTGTCTCTATCTGCATATTGTTTGTTTCTGTCTTTATATTGCCAAAGTTTATTAACCCATTCAATCTGGATGACACAGGCAGTCAAATCATTTTCTCAATAAGGCTTCCGCGTGTTATTGTTTCAATTCTTATGGGGTCAGCCCTTGGTGTATCAGGGGCTATACTTCAAGGGCTTCTTAGAAATCCACTTGCAGACCCCTATATACTCGGCATATCAAGCGGTGCAACACTGATGGCTGCCGCAGGTCTTATATTTGGAAAAATTATATTTGGACTCTTTACAATTCCATTGCTTGCCTTTATTGGTGCAATTTCTACCGGCATTGCAGTTGGTATTATGGGATATAAAGGGGGAGGGCTTCTCCCTGAGAGATTACTACTTGCAGGTATTGGAATAGGTTTTCTCTTTTCTTCAATCCTTATGCTTCTTATGAGCATCTCTGCGGATGAGGGATTAAAAAGGGCGATGCTTTGGATATTTGGAGATTTATCAATGGCAGATTGGTCGCTGATTCCATATGGATTAATTTTTATCTTTGCAGGTTTTCTACTTTCCATCTGGAGGGTAAAGGGTTTAAATGCACTGATACTGGGAGACGAGATTGCCTACAGTCTTGGTTTTTCTCCATTTAAAGAAAGATTGATTTTGTTTATTTCAGTAGGGCTTATGACAGCCTCATCCGTATCACTCGGTGGAATAGTAGGTTTTATAGGGCTTTTAATACCGCATATAGTAAGGTATTTTGTCGGCTCAGATTGCAGATTCTTATTACCCTCATCTGCATTGGCAGGCGGGATTTTGCTCTGTATGGCAGATACAATTGGCAGGACAATTATGTCTCCAACAGAGATACCAGCAGGGATTATAACTGCTATAATTGGTGCACCATACTTTCTCTATCTTCTGAGAAGAAAGGAGATAATGGGGGTGTAGGGTGGGAATTCTTGATTTAAAGAAAATTTCATTTTCATATAATAGGGAAGAATTTATAAAAGACCTGTCAATATCCCTTAATGGCGGGGAGTTCATTGGCCTGTTAGGGGCAAATGGCTCTGGGAAGTCCACATTACTAAAGCTATCGGCGGGGATTCTTAGTCCTCAAATGGGAGAGATAAACTTGTGGAATAAACCGCTCCATCATTATAAAGGAAAGGACAGGGCAAAGCTTATAAGCTACCTTCCGCAGATGCTTGATATAAATGCCCCTTTCAGGGTAATAGAGCTTGTCAGTATGGGGCTTTATCCATATGACATCCTCCCTCAGCTATCCCCTGAAGAGGCTATAGAAATGGTTGGACTTACTGAAAAGAAAAACTCTTCCATAACTGAATTAAGCGGCGGCGAGAGGAGGAGGGTCTTTATAGCTATGACACTACTTCAGGGGGCAGGGATTTTACTTCTTGATGAACCTCTCGCAAACCTTGATATTAAGTATCAGATAGAGTTGATAAGATTGCTCAGGAACCTTAGAGATATTAAGAATATATCTGTTGTTATGGCTTTACATGATATAAACATGGCATTTCAGTTTGATTGTGTTTATATAGTTAAAGATGGTAGGTTAATAGCATCTGGCGAGCCACATGAGATAATAGCAGGTGAATTGTTGAAGGACGCTTTTGATATTGATGTAACTATTTCGGATATATTTCATCCCTTAAAACCGATAAAATGAATATGTTTAATAGGATTGTAACATTAAAGTGACAAATCTGTATTTGTTTGAGAATAACATTATTCTATGAATTCAATAGGTTTCAAATATTTTTATTTTAATGTGTAACATTGATGTGATATTCCTACTATTTTAATTTGAGATGCCTAAATGAATAGCTATAAATATCAAATAGTTATATAGTTTTAACTTTTTTTTGACAGTGGCATACATCTTGCTGAGTTATATATCCGTTAATCACTAATTTTAATAATGAAAGGAGGTGAAAAATTTGAAAAAATATCTATCAATTATAGTTGCTTCATTGTTTATTCTCTCCAGCGGTGTGGCATTTTCTTATGATGGTTCTCTTGCAGACGATACAGCATATATAGGGAAAATCACAAAGATTGACAGGGGTGCAAGGGTAATTGAGCTTACAACAACATTTGAGAAAACCCCAAAGACATGGAAGCTCAATATGCAGGATGAATGTCAAATTCAGGTAATGACAACGAAGGATCCTTCAGAGCGCGGTGCATTCAAGAAATTTGTTGAGTTGAAAGAGGGAACGCTTGCTGTTGTTTACGGCTGGCCCAAGGATGGAAAGTGGTTGGCAAGGAAGATCAGCATCCTGAATCCAGATGATTACTTGGTAAAGAGGTTAGGTGACGATGCTAGGGCAGGTATATTTTTTGGCCATGAGCCATGATTTTAAAAGGGAATGGAGGTGAAAATAAATGAATAAGAAGGGCATTTTAGCCTTAATTGTAGCAGTATTTTTTGTAGTGGGCATAGCAGAGGCTCGTAAGACAGAGCTAACACCTGCTGACGAGAGAGATTGGCAAGTAATAGCTCCTCAGGACAGTGATGCACCTCTGAGGGATTATGCAATGCTTTACGAGGCTGGCGGACACGATGGTATGATTGGTGTCATAGGTATCCCCAGTATGAAGCCATATAGATATATTCAGATGGGTGTTGATATGCATAACTTCCCATTCAGCGGTTCCAATGCTGGTAACAACAACGGAACACCTGATGGAAAGTATCTCTGGGTATCTGATAAGGGTGCAGATGCTGTTATAGAATTAAACTTGCAGACAGGTTTTGCAGAGAGAATTCTCGCAAATCCAAAGCCATTTGGTATTCACCACTCAGCAGCCATGAGCCCGAATGGAAAATATATATTTCTAACAGGTGAGCTATCTGGAAAGGTGGCAAAGATGAGGGTATCTGACGGTGCAACAACTGTTATAGATGTCCCGCCGGCGCCAAGTGCACCTGACTATCCTGATACAAGCAAGGATGGTAAATATTTATTTGCAGGTAACTACTACCACAGTGCAACAATGGTCTTCAGTCAGGACCCTTTTAAATTTATAAAGGAGATTCCTGTTGGTAAGAATCCACATGGGCACAATGTGGAGCCGAGGAATAGATGGGTTGTTGTCTGTGATAAGCTTTCTGCAACTCAGTCTATTATAGATGTCCGACAGTTAAAGGTGCATAAGGTTATTCCTGTTGGTGCAGGTCCACTGCATAACCAGCCTGATAACTTTGGAAAGTATAACTATATCTCCTCCTTTGTTTCCGACTCTACTATAAAGGTTGACCTTGGAAGGATGCAGATGGTGGATGAGTTCCCAATCCATTACAGGGTGGGACACAACTCCATCGCACCTGACAATCACTACTATGTTTCCCAGAACAAGTACTCCACAGGTCTGTTCAACCCAACCGGTATAGTCTACGCGATTAACTTTGAGCTTCAGGACATTGATGAGTTGAGCCCAACCTATGGTAAGAGTGTTAAGATTGTTCCTATAAATGGTGAGCCTCATGAAGGAAGACAGATATTCTCTACCACTATCCAGAGATGGAATACAGGTAAAGGTGAGGAGTTGTTTACCAAGGGTTATGAGCTGGGGGATGTAAAGGTCAATTTTAATGACCCTGGTAAAAGCTCAAAATTAAGACCATCATTAGCCCCGATTCACCTTGCCGGTGCAAAGAGATATTTTATACCGAGGGATGATGGAAAGCCAGGTGTAACCAAGGAAGGGGATGTCTATGTAGTAAGGATAAAGGCATTCAGCTATGGTTATATCCCAAGGTTTATCCATGTTCCAAAGGGTGCAAAGGTAAGAATAATCCTTACAAACATTGATAAGGCGGCAGGTCTTACAAAGAACCCTGATGTTACTATGGGATTCTTACCAGCGGGATATTATGGTCAGAAAACGAGGTTAGACGGAGTAAGGGGCATGTCTGGGGTAGGAGAATTTGTTGCCGATATGGCTGGCGAATTTGAATTCTACTGCCAGCAGTTCTGCGGACCACTTCATCTTGAGATGAGGGGGACACTCTTTGTTGACCCACCTGGCGGACAGGCATCACTTTCTGTCGGTGATTATGACGAGATGTCAAAGCTTGAATATCAGGTTGACGAACCTGCAGAGAGAGATTTCATTACAGGTGGAAATAGGCTGTTGAATACCCTTAAAGAGGGTAATGAGCCTGCGATATAATTTACAGATTTAAAAGCTTCAGACAGTTTAAATGGAAGGGGTTAGGAGTCAAATCCTAACCCCTTTTATTATGTAAAAAATATCGTTGACATTTTTTGCATAGATGATAATATTCTACTAAATTACTTGCATTTGTTTGGCTGAGAATTAACATAAATCAATATTATATGATGCAAATCATATATATTGTATCTGGCGGATGTATCATTTAGGTGTTCATTCGCAGCTAAATAAAAGTTTTGCACTTATGAAAAAAATTCTTTTAGTAGTGCTGACAGTTTTAATTTCGGGTTTAATAGGGTGCAATTGGTCTCAGGCTGATTTACCGAAAGAACCCCCGGAAGAGGTGGTTAAAAGATTCTATTTTTTGTTGTCCCAAAAAGGTAAGGCTCCAGCCGCAGAGGCTCGTAAGTTGATAAGCACAAAATTTGGTACCATTGAAGAAGATACATTTATGAGATGGACAGAGCAGTATGACCCTGACACAAAGATAAAAATCATGGATAGCTCAATATCAAACAAAAAAGATGCTAAGGGAAATATAATTGCAAGGGTAACAGTTGAATATAGTGTCCCCTCTGCCTTTGGGACTCCATTTACATCAAAGAGTCAGACCAATCTAATACTTGATGAGAAGGAAAAAAGGTGGAAAATAGACTTTATGGCTGAGACAAAGGATGAAGAGAGTTTTAGAAAAGCTGGATAAAAAATATAAACTCAAATAATGCGTGAAACCACAGGTAAACACAGATTAACACAGGTTATTCAATGAATTAAAAGAAATATATATATCAATTTTTAAGTGAAGGAAGAATTATAATAATTTTTTGTTTTATCAGTGTTTAACTGTGTTCATCTGTGGTTAATGCATAATTTAGGGTAAATTTATAGTCATAACATGAAGAGGAGAATGTCATGATTGAATGGTTAAATGAAAGAACAGGCATTAAAGATCGAATTACTAAACAGTTAGAGTATCCGATACCCGCATATGCAAATATCTGGATATGTTTCGGAGGACTTGCATTTTTTCTTATTGTTCTTCAAGTCTTTTCAGGTGTATTCATGATGTTTTTCTATATTCCAATTGCAGAAAAGGCACAGGATAGTATAAAATATCTTTGCAATAGTATTCCTTATGGAGGATTAATAAGGAACATGCACCGCTGGAGTGCAACCCTGATAGTTTTTTTTCTCTTTATTCATACAGTAAATGTTATTACAAGACGGGCATATAAAAGTCCGAGGGAGTTGAACTGGTGGTCAGGTATATTGCTTTTCTTGCTGATTCTTCTTTTTACAGTGTCAGGAATTATACTTCCATGGGATTGGAGGAGTTACTGGGAGTTGATTATATGGGCAGACTGGTTTGGTGCTTTACCTATAATTGGTGAGCATCTAATAGTTCCTATTCTATCGGCATTTGGTGTAGGGAGGAGTTTTATCATTCATGTATGGATACTTCCCGCCATCGTATTGTTTATCTTAATTTTTCATCTTAGGATGGTAAGGAAGTTAGGTATAGCCGAGCCCTTATAAGGAAAGTTCAAAATTAAAAAATCAAAATGAAAAATGACAGGTAAAAAATTTAAAAGAACAAAAAATCCATAATTTTGATTTTTGATGTTTGATTTTTTATTTTTAGGAGGGAGATACAAAAATGAAAGAAGGCAAACAAAGAACCTGGTGGCCCCATCATGTCCTAAAGGCAGGGTCGCTGACGATTGTACTATTTGTAGTTGTAATTGTTCTGGCAATGAGATTTCAGATTCCAGATGATGCACCTACTGTAGTGCCAATGGCTGATGATGGACAATATATACCAGGTCCTGAGTGGTATTTTCTTTTCCTGTGGCAGCCTTTCTGGTATTTTACAGGTGGATATAAACACCTCCTCTCTTACGCGGTAATTATTCCGGCTATTTTCATTTTATTTCTCATCTTGCTTCCTTTTATAAGAATACCATTTTTGTCACGAAAAGGCGTAAGTAACCCTGAGAATGTAGCTATTAAGCCTATGGGTATTTTTAGAAAATTAGTATTTAATGCCCCTGTTTTGATTGCGGCAGTATTTTTGGCATTTATTACCTTTAAAAGCGGGTATCAGGCAAAGTTGTATGGATGTGATGCATGTCATAACTCAGCTATGGGGGTCAGGATGGGTTTACCACCTGTAAATGTGGTAGAATATTATAAAGTTGACAGGGCAGGGCAGATAGGGAGCGGTAAATATAAGGCAGGGAAGGTGGTAAGTATTGATGAAATAACAGGGAAAAAAACTTATGACCTTGCCGGGACAGAGTCTTATAAAGATGCCAATTGGCAGATGCGTCATATGTATGAACCGACATTTACATGGTAACCCCCTCACCCCTCCCTCTCCCCTTAGGGGAGAGGATTAAGGTGAGGGGTTATTTTCTATGAATCCTTTTAAAAAAATCTTTTTATTGTTTACATTTCTATTCTTATACCTCCTTGTTAATATATCTACTGGAGATGAGCAGGGACAGCATGCTATGCATGGAGATACCACATCTGTTGCCACTTCAAAAACAGGTGAGGGACCTGTCATTAATGAATATGTAATACCAACCCCCTATAGTCATCCCTTTGGTATAGTGGTAGATTCAAAGGATAAAATCTGGTTTACAGCCCAGGGTACAAATAAAATAGTTAAATTTGACCCTGTAAATCAGACCTTCAAAGAGTATCAGATACCATCTACGGCGGCACTTCCAAAGAGCGATTGGAAATATTCACCTGCAGAAAAAACCCCTCCAAAAGAGGTTTATGATGTGTCTCTTGGCAGTCCGGGGGCCATTATTATAGACAAAAATGACAAGTTATGGTTTGTGGAGCAGATTGGCAATAAAATCGGCAGTTTTGACCCCTCTACAGAGAAATTTGTAGAATATGATATACCAACACCACAGAGCAATCCAAATGATTTGGCATTAGATTCAGAGGGTAATGTGTGGTTTGTAGAATGGAATAACGGTAAAATCGGGAAGCTTGACTTTAAGATAAAGAAGGTTGTTGAATATGACCTCAAATCCAATAGTCATCCCGCAGGCATTGCTGTAGATGCAGAAGACAATATCTGGATTAGCGACATAGCAATGAATGAGATAGGGAGGTTTAACCCAAAGACCAAAACCTATAAGGTATTTCCGATAGCTACTCCTCTAAGCCGGCCGGGCAAGATATTGATTGACAGCTCAAAAAATATATGGTTTCCACAGCTTCACAGCCATAAGGTTACAATGCTTGTCCCATCAACAGGTATGATGAGTGAGGCAATGCTCCCCGGTTATAACAGCGTTCCACAGAGTATAATATTTGATAAAAAGGGGAGGCTATGGTATATAGATGATATGATGAATAAGATAGGCTACTTTGAGCTGCAATCTGCATCATTTAACGATTTTGACATACCAACAATAAATTCCCAGCCTATGCATATGGCTATAGATTCAAAAGGGGATATATGGTTCACAGAGCATGACAGGGGGGCAAATAAGATTGCACAGGTAGTTATTACTTCTGTACCTGATATTCCTGCAGCACACATGCATGAACACTCAGAGGACAATAAAGGACAGGCGGAAGGTTTGCAGGAATCGGCAGTCGTTGGTAAAGTGCCTTTATGGGTTTATGTATCAGGCATATTGCTTATAGTGGTTGTCATATCAGCTTTGGTTTTTGTTAAGAAGAAGAGGGCATGAGAAATAAAAAGTCAGAAGTTAGAGATTCTCTTCTGTCTTCTGTCTTCTGTCCTCTGTTCTCTGTCTTCTGTCTTCTGTCTTCTGTCTTTCCAGTCTTTGCCTCCGACGAGACCCCTTTTGAAGAATTTCCCATTCCTACCCCTTTAAGTTCTCCGACTGATATTGCTGTAGACCGTTCTGGCATCGTATGGGTTGTGGAATATAGTGCAAATAAGATTGGAAGGTTAGACCCTTCAAAAAATATCTTTGAAGAATTTGAGATACCTACAACTAAGAGTGAGACCACAGACATGACAATAGACAAAGATAATAACCTGTGGTTCACGGAGCAGGAAGGAAATCAGCTCGGAAAATTTAATACACGAACATTAAAATTTGAGGAGTTTGACCTGCCTGTTCCGGATAGTAATCCTGCCTCCATATCTTTAGATTCAAAGGGCAATGTATGGTTTGTGGAGTGGAATAGAAATAAGATAACTAAATTTACCCCGCCCCCCCTTCATGAGGGGGGCGGGGAACCCATCCAGAAGATGGGTCGGGGGAGGTTTAAATCCTATGATATTCCTACTCCCATGAGCCAGTCATCAGGTCTCGTCTGTGATTCAAAAGGCAATATATGGTTTGCGGAAAAGGGTGGGAACAAGATTGGAATGTTAAATCAGGAAAGCGGCAAATTCAAGGAGTATGAACTAAAACCAGCGATGAGTATGCCTATAGGCACTGTAATTGATTCAAAAGGGAATGTATGGTTTTGCCGTCTAAAAGATAAAAAGCTGGTTAGACTTAATCCTGCCACAGGCGAATTCAAAGACTTCACGATTCCAGGGACAAAGGGGGCTCAGAGTATGGCTATAGACAAGGAGGACAACATCTGGCTTGCCTTGAGATATGAGAACAAGATTATCAGATTTGAACACGATTCAGAAATTTTTACAGAATATAACATCATTACTAAAGATAGCCAACCACTGGCTATAGTTGCAGATGTAAAAGGCAATGTATGGTTTACAATGATAACAGGGAATAAGATAGGTAAGCTAAATTTGTCTAAGATAGAAAGTATATCAAAAAAATCGGATTTAAAGGTCAAACTTAAACCACCAGAGGAGATAATAAAAAGATAAGCAAAAAGGTTGAGGTTAAGGTTAAGGAAATCCTAACTCAGCCTCAACCTTAACCTTAACCTATGAAGTATGCAAGACCTTTAATCCTCCTCATATTCTTCCTATCAGGTGCCTCAGGGCTTATCTATGAAATTGTCTGGACCCGCCTCCTTTCACTCGTATTTGGTGTATCCTCATTTGCAATAAGCACTGTCCTTACCGTATTTATGGCAGGGCTTGGTATAGGGGGATATACCTTCGGCAAACTCATAGATAAGAGGGGGAATCCTCTGAAGGTATATGCACTTCTTGAGATTCTAATAGGTTTATATGCTATCTTATTGCCAAATATTTTTTCACTTACAGAATGGCTGTACATAAAACTTCATGTATTAACAGGGGGGAGTTTCCTGCTCCTTTCTGCAGAGAGGTTTTTAATCTCCTTCTTCATCCTGATATTTCCAACAACTATGATGGGGGGCACACTTCCTGTCATATCAAGATTTCTTATAAAGAGTGAGAACAGAATAGGGGTTGATACAGGAGTTATATATTCCTTAAATACCTTCGGGGCAGTTGCAGGATGTATTATTACAGGTTTTTACCTGATAGAGGTTATTGGTGTTACACAATCGCTCTATTTAGCCGCTGTCTTGAATTTAATTGCAGGGGGAGGGGCGTATGTAATAAGTCAGAAGCCAGAAGCCAGAAGTCAGAAGTCAGAATTAAAAGCTAAAGACTTAAAAATAGTCAATCTTCAATCTTCAATATTCAATATTCAATCTCTTATCCTTCTTGCCTTTGGTTTCTCAGGAATGGCGGCACTCTCCTATGAGGTGTTATGGACAAGGGTTCTTATACTGATTCTGGATAATACCATATATGCGTTTTCAATAATCCTCGTTACATTTCTCTTTGGTATAGCAGGGGGGAGCCTTATCTATTCTCAAATCTCAAATCTCACGACCCACTCTCGCAGGTGCCCCGAAATCTCAAATATAACCCTATTTGCAGTCTTTCAAATTTTGATTGGTCTAATGGGATTTTTATCTCTCCTTCTGTTTGCAAATCACAATTTCATTGCCTCCCAGCTTAATAACTTTATTTCATGGACATCACAGTTTGTTGGTATCGGACATTGGCAGGGAAAAATGTTTGCGACATTTTTAATGGCATTTCTCATAATGATTATTCCTACACTATTAATGGGAGCAAGTTTTCCTGTAGTAGCTCAAACCCTGAAATTTGAGATGAAAGATATCGGGAAAGGTATAGGAAAGGTATATCTGATTAATACTATAGGTGCAATAATAGGTTCTTTTTCTGCAGGCTTTATACTTCTTCCCCTCATAGGAATACAGAAATCTATTATATGGACAGGGGCTATTCCCCTTCTATTTGGTATTATCCTGATTTATATGAGCAAAAGAAGCATTGCCCGATATTTTATTTCCATATTATCTATTACTATCAGCGTTATCATTATTATTTTTATATTCAGAATGGGAGATATTCCAAAATTAATCAGTGTCGGGAAGACAGATAAAGGGAATGAAATACTTTATTATAAAGAAGGGATAGCAGGGACAGTCCTCGTATCATCTCAGGAGACAGACCTTACCCCCTTTAGAAAACCTGTAAAGAGGCTCTGGATAAATGGAGATCCTATTGCAGGTGAATTCAGGGGTGCATTACAACTTGAGAGGCTTCAGGCGCATCTCCCCCTCTTATTCCATCCTGACCCAAAGGATGCACTGATTATATGTTTTGGAACTGGTTCAACGGCAGGGGCTGTCGGTGACCACAATGTCAGTGAGATATATGCAGTAGATATATCAAGAGAGGTATTCAACGGTGGCAGATATTTCTCTGATGGAAACAGGGACATACTTAATAACAGCAGATTTAAAATGATTATTGAGGATGGGAGAAATTTTCTATTGATAACAGATAAAAAATTTGACCTTATCACATCAGAGCCCCCCCCGCCGTCAAATGCAGGTATTGTGAATCTCTACAGCAGGGAGTATTATATGCTCTGTAAATCCCGTCTTAAAGAGGGCGGAATGGTATCTCATTGGATACCCCTTCATCATCTTTCAGAGGATGACTTTAAGATGCTGGTTTCAACCTTTGTATCTGTATTTCCGCATTCCACAATGTGGTTTACAAAATGGGATGCAATTATGATAGGTTCTGATAAAAAATTGTCAATAGATTTTGAGAATCTCAGGGAAAGGCTTAATAATAAAAAGATACAGGAAAGTCTGAAAGAGATAGGAATATTCAATCCATTTCAACTCCTCTCTACATTCATGATGGATGAAGAAGATTTACATAAATTTATTGATGGAGTTCCTATTGTTACTGATAATAACCCCTATGTAGAATTTACAGCACCGAGGATTCATCATGTTGGGACATCTATAAAGGGGAGGAATCTGCTGAATATGCTAAAATATCGGAAATCTGTAAAAGGATTAGTTCGAGATTTGGACTCAAGCAAAGGTGAGGAAATAGAAAAATATTTTAATTCTTACACTTATTTTTTAAAAGGGCAGGTTGGTGTAAACGATAACAGCCTTGAAGATGCAGTATATAGCTTTAGAAAAGCGGCTGAAATTAATAGTGAGAATTCAGATGCAAGATACGAGCTTATAAATTTAAACATTAACAGTATATACAGGATTCTTTCTACAGGAGAGATAAATAAAGGATTTGAGCTTATAAATGAATGTATAGGGTTAGACAGAGACAATGAGTTTACGCCACAGCTTTATAACCTCAGAGGACTTTTATTCCTGTCTAAAAAAGATATAAAAAGGGCTGTAAATGAATTTGAATATGCTATAACACTTGATGGAAAATATTTTAGCCCTTATCTGAATTTGGGAAGCATATATACATATTATGAGCCTGATTTGTTAAAGGCATTAGAATATTACAATAAGGGGCTTGGATTAAAGATTACAGAACAGGAGAGGGATTTGATAAATTCCGAGATAGAGAAGATAAAGAATATTTCAAAGGCAGGATATAGATGAATAAAGATAATTTCGGCAGGTATAATCAAATCGCTTTCTTCATTATTTTTCTTTTGGCAATAATAATATCAGGATGTAAAAGGGATAATAAGAACACTAATGTAAATATTGGTAGCTATGCACCTAAATTTGCCTTGACCGATTTAAGCAAAAAGACTATAAACCTTGATGATTACAAGGGTAAAAAGGTTATACTCAACTTCTGGGCAACATGGTGTCCACCCTGTGTCAATGAGATGCCCCTCCTACAGGAGGTTTATAATAATAGAAAGGGGGAGGGTATTGAGGTCATAGGGATAAATTATAATGAAGATTATGAGAGGGTTAAAAAATTTATATCAGAAAAGGGGGTAGTATTTACTATACTTATAGACTCTGACCTGAAGGTATCAATGGATTATGGGGTGATTGGACTGCCGGTTACATTTTTCATTGACCGTGAGGGGAGGATAAAAGAGAAATTTAAGGGCGAATTGAACAAAAAACTTATAGAGGACATACTGAATAGATTTTAAAGTTAAGGTATGGTAATATTTAATTGTGAACAGGCAATTGGAGTTGCTGATAAATCTTCAAAATATTGATATTGAACTCGGGAAATTAGAAGATAATTATAAAAAAATACCTCAGGAGATAGACCGGTTATATCATGCCTGCCAACAGATAAAAGAAGAGATAGGTCGGATTAAAAAAGAGATAGACCTGCATAATAAAGATAGAAGGGAGAAGGAGAGGGGGGTTGAGATTGAAAATGACCATATCTCTAAGACAAAGGTTAAACTCTCTCAGGTCAAGACAAATGAGGAATATTCAGCCCTTCTTAAAGAGGTTGATAGTGCAAAGGAGAAGATAAAAAAATTAGAAGATGAAGATTTAAACTTGATGGAGTTAATAGATGAAGAACAAAAGACACTGAAAGAAAAGGAGAAACTGTTCAAGGAAGAAGAGAAAAGGTTTCAGGAGGTTAAAGGAGAAAAAGAGAAAGATGTAGAGGGATTGAAAAAAACTATAGAAGAGAAGAAACAAGAGAGGGAATCCATAAGTAGTTCCTTGGACAATAAAATTCTTCAGGATTATATTAAAATTAGTAAGAACAGGGAAGGAATAGCAGTGGTAAGATTTTCAGACGGGATATGTCAGGGTTGTTTTTTGGGACTCCCTCCGCAGTTGGCAAGTGAAATCAGAAAAAATGAGGAACTTATAAAATGCCCCCACTGCCAGAGGGTGCTTTACTGGACAGGATGAAAATTTAGCCACAGAGTTCACAGAGAACACAGAGGAAAACAATAAGGAGAAATGGGGGAATTTGCTTAATCTTTTTTGTTTTTATCTTTCTCCGTGAACTCTGTGTCCTCTGTGGCTAATTAGTTTTTGTTGATTTGCTGGAGCAGATGGATGGCCGCTCCCACACATAAGTGTGGGGGAGGAAAGTCCGGACTCCAGAGGGCAGGGTGCTTCCTAACAGGAAGGAGGGGCGACCCTATGGATAGTGCCACAGAAAATATACCGCCCCTACACCTTTCAAGTCTGAATTATGTTCTATGTATACATTCTGAAAAGCAGAACAGATGGGATGTTATACACAGGTTATACCAGCGATTTGAGAAGAAGACTTGCAGAACATAATTCAGACTTGAAAGGTGTAGGGGTAAGGGTGAAAAGGCGAGGTAAGAGCTCACCGCCATGGTGGTAACATCATGGGCATGGAAAACCCCACCCGGAGCAAGGCTAAATAGGAAGGCGATAAGGACTGCCCGTCCGATGCCTTCGGGTAAGCCGCTAAACCTTTATGGCAACATAAAGGGTAGATAAATGGTCATCTCCCACTTTAAGTGGTGGACAGAATCCGGCTTATAATCTACTCCAGCAAATTTTAAA
>Ga0209321_10000760_pt1 | contig 21396 bp, 17 predicted proteins | sample Rifsed16ft4_FD_184012 | JGI IMG/M metagenome (GOLD analysis project Ga0209321, IMG submission 184012) | Soil microbial communities from Rifle, Colorado, USA - sediment 16ft 4 - CSP-I_5_4 (version 2) | ecosystem: Environmental > Terrestrial > Deep subsurface > Rock core/Sediment | place: Rifle...
AGGAGCATCGCCGCAACGAGCACACCCGATCCCGATCCCTTTCTCACGATGCGCCCCTTTTTGCCCCTCGTGGTTGACCCGATAAGACCATCAGCATCCCGCGGTCTTCCGGAAATACTTGCTGACGTTCTTTCCGTCCTGGACCTCGTACTTGCAGCGGATCTCGTCGCCCACGACGATCCGGTGGTCCTTGAACTTGTCCAGCGTGAGATCGTCGTTGACGATGACGGTGACCAGTTTGCCCGTCTTGGTGTCTTTGAGGGTGGCCTTTGCCGTTTTCGCATCGGGGCCGGAGATCTCGATCTTCACGACGTCCCCCACCATCTTCATCTCGTCCGCCGTCGCGACTCCGCCGGCGAACAACAGGAAGAGAATTGCCGCTGCCGCTACCCACCCGACCAGCATCGTATTGCGCATCATTGTCTCCTTCCTCATCGGGATGACCCTTGAACTACGAACTTGTCCTTCCTTCCGAACCCTCTCTTTTCCCGTTTGCTTCGGATATCCCGAAGGGGCGGGGACCGGCGGCCCCCGCCTCCCCTACCCTCTCAGAACTTCACCTCCAGCGTGGCGTAGAGGTCCTGCGCGTTCTTCAACGGCACGAGCATCTGCGCTGCCGTCGGGTTGTTGAGTTCGGTGATTTTCACCGGCGCGCCCACCCAGTTGTTGCTGCCTGTATAGGCGAAGTCATAATACTGGTAGCCGATCTTGAAGAACGTCTTGCTCGTGTACGAGGAAACCGGCGCCAGTTTGAACTCCTGGATCAGGTACACCTCGTACACGTCCCCGCGGGTCCCGAGCTTGCTCGTCCAGATGTCGTCCGCCGCCGGCACGAAGGGGATCCAGTCTTTCGATCCATGGTTGTATTCCAGTCCGAGCTTGGTCCGGGTCGAGGTAATGTCATAACGGGCACCGATATAGGCGCCCCATCCGGTTTTCGATTCGTTCTGTCCCGTAAAGAGCAGCCCGGCTCCCGTGTTAAAACCGTTGATCACGACGGTATTGCCGTTGGGATGAGTCACGTTCATCCCTACGCTCCCGAAGACATTGAGCTTGCCGGGACCGACGTCTTTCAGCGTGCTGAGCAGGGCCAGCCCGTACCAGTCGATGTCGCCGAGGTTGAAACCGGGGCTCGTGTCGCCGAACGCCGTGTTCTTCATGATGGGGCTGTCGAAGATGTTCATCCCCCGGTTCCACTGCACGTTCACATACAGCGGGTCGGTGTCGTAGGGAACCACGGTGACGCCGATCATGTCGGTGTCGCGCTGCCCGTTCCCGGACGTGCTCGTGAGCCCGTTCTCGAAACCCCGGCCGTAGCAGATCTTCGCATAGGCTCCCGGGAGAGCCTCGATGTCGGGCGCCCATCCGAGGGTCATTCCGTCGAAGGCGTAGTCCACGAGCAGTCCCGGAACGCCGCCTAATCCCGGCTTCGGTTCGTTCTGGCGGAGATGGGTCGGGATCCCGCCGGTGGAGGGACGCCGCCCCACGGAGAACCAGACCGGGTGGTCGAGGAGATTGCTCCAGGTGGCGTAGGCCTGGTCGACGATGAGCTTGCCGTCCCCGGGGATGACGTGCCCCTGCGTCCCGTCAAACACGCCCGTCCGGTCGGCGAAGAACGGTCCGACCGAATCCACGGAGTCCTGGAAGCCGAACGACTTGTACATCAGCAGGCGGGCCGTCACCGAGACATTGCGGGTAGCCTTCGCCTTGAGGTCCAGGCCGAACCGGTTCGTGTAGAGGACGTCGTTCTTCACCTTGAACTCCGAAACGGGAAAAAACACGGGGTTTCCGGTAGTGGGGTCAAAACCGAACTGCCAATAATCGGGCACCTTCCCCCGGAGCGAATCGACCCGGAACCGGTAATCGCCGCCGATGGTCAGCCAGTCGCTGATCGATTTCCCAGAGGCTTTTTCGGGCGTTGCGGAGGCGACCTGTTTCTTCAGCGCTTCGATCTCCTTCGCCATCGAGTCGAGCTTCTGTTGCACGTCCTGGTCCGCGGCCATCGAGAGGCAAGGAATAATGAGGAAGGCCGCCAACCAGGTTGCCGCCAATAGGGATTTCCCGCTTCGTCTCATGAGCTCCCTCCTTTCGGTCCTGATCGAAAAGGTATGGTTCTGGAATGGGTACGTTTCGAAATTCGTGCCGGGGTGCTCCATGGCAACGAAACTTTTTGTTATTCAGTTGGTTACAAGAAATTGCACAAGCGGGGTGGTAGTGGAAGTTGTTACGATTTGTTTCTTGCCTGCGGATTCCGGAAATGGGCAAGAAAAATATTGCTATTTGGATCAAGCAAGTTATAGACTTTGATCTGCATGATTTCGGATGTTAACGAAATGTTAATTGGTTAACATCTTGAAACGCGATCCATGAAACATAAAAGAAACCGGGCAAACCGCCTCTTCACGTGCAAGGGGGAGATTCGATGAGCGGACCTACGAACTTCGACAACCTGATGGTCGAATCCGTGGCCGATGGCATGGTGGCCGTATCATTCGACGGCCGGATCCTCTTCGCCAACCGGTCGTTTCTCGACCGGTCCGGGCACCAACTCGGCGACATCGTGGGAAAACCGTGCCGCGATGCGGTCCGGGGATCCCTCTGCGAAACGGGATGCCCGTTGCCGGAAGTCATCGAGTCCGGACGCCCGGCGGACAAGTTCGACGTGGATATCCGGGAGAAGGACGGGGGGAGGATGAGCGCCTGCATCAACTTCACCCCCTTGCGGGACGAAGGCGGAAACGTGATCGGGATTACCGAGGTCATCCGGGACATCACCATGCTGAACGAGCTCAAGGACGACCTGAGGAAGACCAGCTCGATGTACCAGCGGGAGAAGATCAAGCTTCGGACCATCCTCGACAATATCCCGTCCGGCGTGTACACGGTCGACCGGGAGATGACCCTCCTCTCCTTCAACCGTTCCCTCGAACGGATCACCGACTACCGGGCGGAAGAAGCGATCGGAAGGCGATGTGCCGAAGTCTTCCGATCCGACTTCTGCGAAGCGGGCTGCCCGCTGAAACGGTCCATGAGGACGGGGGAGACGCTCCGCGGCGTCGAGGTCAACATGCGGGCGAAGGACGGGACGGTCATACCGATCGCGTCCAGCACGGCGGTCCTCAAGGACGAGACGGGTCGGCCGATCGGCGGGATCTGCTCCTTCCGGGACTTAAGCGAGCTCCGCTCCGTCCCGGTGACCGTCGGCCAGGTCCGCGAATTCCAGGGGATGTTCAGCAAGAACCACCGGCTGCACGAGATCTTCGACCTGATCGAGACGGTGGCCGACTCCGACACCAACGTGCTGATCGAAGGGGGGAGCGGGACCGGCAAGGAGCTCGTGGCCCGGGCGATCCACCGCTTGAGCCCCCGCGCGGCCAAGCCGTTCCTCGGGGTCAATTGCGCGTCCCTGAACGAGAACCTGATGGAGAGCGAGCTGTTCGGCCACGTACGCGGCGCTTTCACGGGTGCGATGAAGGACCGAATCGGCCGCTTCGAGATGGCCCAGGGAGGAACGCTGTTCCTGGACGAAGTGTCGGAAATCGGCCCCCACCTCCAGGCGAAGCTGCTTCGCGTCCTGCAAGAGCGGGAATACCAGAGGGTGGGAGAAACCCAGTCGAGGAAAACCGACGTGCGCATCATCGCCGCCACAAACCGGCGGCTGAAGGAACGGATCGCCGAGGGCTCGTTCCGCGACGACCTCTATTACCGGCTCAACGTCGTCTCGATCTCCCTCCCTCCGCTTCGCGAGCGAAAGGAGGACATCCCCGTCCTCGCGGACCACTTCCTCAACCGGGCGGGAGGGGGGTCACCCGACCGCGCAAGATCCTTTTCTCCCCTGGCGATGCAGGCGCTGCTGGAGTACTCCTGGCCCGGCAACGTACGGGAGCTGGAGAACGCCGTGGAGCGCGCGAAGATCTGTTCGCGGGGGGTGGCCATCGAAGAGTCCGCCCTTCCTGCGGAGATCCGACGCCGCGGCGCGGGGACGGAACGGACCCTCGGGGCCTCCTTCGGTCCGCCGGCGGGCGAGGAGGCGGAACGCCTGAGGGACATCCTGTCGCATTGCCAGTGGAACCGCCGGAAAGCCGCCGCAAAATTGGGGATAAGCCGCGTCACCCTGTGGAGGAAGATGAAGTCCCTGGGGATCGAAGGGTAGGGTCGCGAAAGAACGCGTCGACCGCCGGCCCCCCTGTTCCCCGGTTACATGGCCCCGGGATTCCTTGCGCGTTTCCGCCGGAGCACCCCGACGAGGAGAAGGGAAACCACGGCGAGTCCGACGAATACCACGAACCCGCTCGCATAGCCCGTCGCCCCCCGCAGCTGAACCACGGTACCCATCACCGGCGGGATGGCGAATCCCCCGAAAGCTCCCAGGCCCCCCACCCATCCGGCGGCGCCGCCGACCGCCTCGGGGACCTCCTGGGCGACCAGCTTGAAGACGGCCGCGTTGGTCACCCCCATGCCGATGGCCAGGAAGATCTCGGCGACGACGGAGAGACCGAAGGTCCCCGAAAGGGTCATCATAAGCGCCCCGGCCATCATGAAGCACAGCGCCAGGATCCCCGTGAGTTCCCCGCCCAGGCGATCCGAAAGGTACCCTCCCCCCACCCGGACAAGGGAGGTCAGGATCGAGTAGGCGCCGGCGAGCGTCCCCGCGACGACGGGGGTGACCGAGTGGAATGAGATCCAGTAGACGGGGAGCCAGGCGGTCAGGGCGATGAACCCGCCGAAGGTCGTGAAGTAGACCGCCACGAGAGCCCACGTTTTCCAGATCCTCGAGGAGAGGAGCAGGCTCTCGACCAGGCTGCCGGCCGGAAAGATCTCCTGGCCGAGCTTCGCGGAGGCCGCCCTGGCCTCCTCCCCGGGCACACCTTGCTCGATCATCTGGAAATACCACGCGTTCCGCCCGACGACCGCGTACAGGCCGGTACCCGCGACGAGGAAGGCGAGCCATGCCAGGTAGGACCCCGGGAGCCCCAGGGACACGAGGGCGAAGGGCAGAAGGAGCGTGAAGATCCCGGGGGCGAGGTTCCCGATCCCGGCGTAGGTGCCCAGGGCGGTCCCGTGCCGGGGCTTCGGGTACCAGTAGGCAACCTGGCCGATCCCGACGGAAAATGTGGCGATCCCGCACCCGCACAACACCCCGAGGAAGAGGATCAGCGGGTAGAACGAGCGGGGCATCCGGTCCGGGTAGCAGAAGTGGAGGGTCAGAAAAAGTCCGGCCATGCCGACGATGGAAAGGAGGAGGAGGACCAGGAACGGCTTCCTTCCCCCCGTGGTGTCGACCCAGGCGGAAAAGGGGATCCGGAGCAGCGACCCCGAAAGGGAGGGGGCGGCCACGAGGAGCCCTACCTCGAGGGGAGTGAGCTCCAGGATCCCCTTCAGGCTTTTCGCGGTGGGGCCGAAGAGGGAGACGGCGGCGAAACCGATGAAAAACCCGAGGGTGGCCCCTGCGAGTCCCTGGGCGGGCGTCCCCTTCGTCGCCGCGACCGGGATCCCTTCCTGTTTCTTTTCCCGTCCCGGGCGCGTCAACTCGGCTTCTCGCATCCTTTGCGCGTGTAGTACCACCAGTTGATCGCCGTGGCGACGATGTAGTACGCACCGATTCCGATGAAGAACGGAATGGGAGAGCCGAAGCGTGTAATCACGGTTCCGATCAGCGTTGCAAAGAGGAACGGACCGTACGCCGCAACCGCCGCGGTCCAGCCGATCACTCCCGCACCCTGTCGCGGAGAATGCGAGAAGATGATCGGAAACTGCCGGAACGTGGACGCGTTGCCGACGCCCGTGAGCAGGAAGATCAGCAGCATCAGTGCGACGAAGTAAGGGAACCGGTCGAGCGACGTCGGCGTCAGCAGTCCGGTGAACGCCATGACCGCCACGCAGAGGATCAGGCCGATCCCGGAAAGGTGCGTCATGATTCCGCCGCCGACCTTGTCGGAGATCGGCCCTGCTCCGGTGCGCGCAAGCGATCCGACGAGAGGCCCGAGGAACGCATACGTCAGCGGATCGGGTGCGCCGGGGAAATTGCCATACAGCGTTTTGATGAGGAGCGGGAACGCCGCCGAAAAACCGGAGAACGAGCCGAAGGTCATCACGTAGGTGATCGTGCAGAACCACGTGTGTTTGTTGTTGAAGATATCGAGCTGCTCCTTGAATGATGCCAGCACGGGAACGCTGCGCAGCGAGAACCATCCGAGGACGCCCAAGAGAAGCAGCAGCGGCACGTACCACAGCGCGGCATTCTGCAGCCAGACCTGGGAAGACGCTCCGCCTTTGACGAGCGTCTGCGATGTCCCGATTACCGCAAAGCCGATGATCCAGGGGGATGCGAACTGGGCCAGGCTCACGCCGAAGTTGCCGATGCCGGCCTGGATGCCAAGCGCCGTTCCCTGCAGGCGCTTCGGGAAGAACACGCTGGTGCTCGGCATGTGCGAAGAGAAATCGCCGCCGCCGAACCCCGCAAGCAACCCCAGCACCAGGAAGACCCAGAAGGGCGTTTCGGGAGTCATGACGGCAATGCCGATCCCGACGCACGGGATCAGCTTGAGCAGCGTCGAAATGCTGATGACATGCCGGGTCCCGAAGATCGGAATGAGGAACGCATGAATGATCCGCAGCGAGCCGCCGGCCAGCCCCGGCATCGCAGCGAGCCAGAAGAGCTGCATCGTGTCGAACCGGAACCCGACTTGAGGCAGGCGCACAACGATGGCACTCATCATGAACCATGTCGCAAACGAGAGGACCAGGGAGATCGTCGTAATGGTGAGCGTCCGCCAGGCGATGCGCTTTCCTTCGGATTCCCAGAACTGCTCGTTCTCGGGTTCCCAGCGGGTAAGCCATGTCGAGGGATGAGTCTTCGCCATCATGTTGCGGGTGTCCCGATCGTCTTGATCCCCGCGCGTTCTTCCTCCTTCATTTCCCGTCGCCCGCGGGGTGCGGTCCCCGGCGGTTCCAGAAGAAGAGCAGGTACGGACGCCAGGCGTACGAAACGGGGATCGTGAAGAGGTGGACCAGCCGGGTGAACGGAAGGAGGGCGACCAGGACAAAGGCGTTGACCAGGTGGAATTTCACGACCGCCGGCAGCGCCGCGACGTAGGCCGTCTCGGGGCGCAGGCGGACCAGGGACCCAAGCCAGGGAACCGCCGTGTGCAGGTACCAGGCCGAGCCCCACCGGTATTTCCACGCGATGGTGACCCCGGAAGCCACCTGCAGGAGCAGGACCAGGAGAATGATCCAGTCCATGGCCGTCGTGACCGCCAGGAGGCGCGGGCGAAGCAGCCGCCTCGCCAGAAGCAGAGCGCAGCCGAACAGCGCGAGCAGCCCTAAGGCAAGCCCCGTCGCCTCGATGATGAACAGGCGCGCAGGCGTGCCGATCAGGAGCCCCCATGCTCCGGGGAAAAGGGCGGCCAGGATGTGGGCGAGAAGGACGATCAGGATCCCGTAGTGCCAGGGGACGGATCCCCAGAACAGCCACCGGTTCTCGAGGAACTGGGTGGAGTGGCTGGTGTAGGAGAACCGGTCGGAGAAGTACCGGTACACCCCGGCGCCGACGGCCAGGAGGACCGCCGCATAGGGAAACGACCCGAAGAGAAATTCCGTCATGGCTTTCCGACCTCCGTTGCCGGTTGATCCCGCTCGCCTTTCGCCGCGTCTCCGTGGTGCCCCGGGAGGAGGACCCTCCGCAGGGCGCGCAGGACATCCCCGTACGGGTTCCCGGAATCGCCGAACGTCCCGATCATCTTCGAAAGCGCGGGAGTAAGACCGTCTTCCACCAGGATCCTCGCCTCCTCGTCGTCGGCCGGTCCCGCGAGGAACCGGAGCACGACCGTGATGTGATCCGGCAGCTCCCGCCCGGCGGAAAAACCCCGGGAGGAGTACATCCCGTTCAGCCCGGCGAGGAAGACCCGGCGCTTGTATCCCTCTCCGAAAAGGTGAAACCCCACGTAGGGAGCACAGGTCGCCTGCAGGTCGAACGTCGAGGTGAAGACCTCCTCCGCGCGGGCGCGGGTGGTCTCCGCCAGGAAGACGCGCACTCCCCCGAGGAGAGAGGCCGCCTCCGGGTGCACGCCGGCGAGGGCGGACATCCCTTCCGCCGCAAGCTCGGCTTCCCCTCCGCGGGGGTATTCAAGCAGGCCCGCGAAGGTTTCAAGCACGGCCTTGTCCGATCCGGAGAGCGTCATCGCCCTTTCCCCCCCTTCCCCCTCCGGAGAAAGCCGATCCCGGTCTCCCCTTTCGCCGCGAAGGGGTCTTCGAACGATTCGATCGCGCTCTCCCGGGCGGCCGGAGGGATGACGAACCGGTCCTCGTACGCGGGGAGGGAGGTGAGCCGGTAGATCTCCTCCGCTTCGCGGGAGGAGATCCCCGCCCGGGAGAGCGCGCGCTCCGCCTCGCCGGGGACTTCCTCGCCCACCGTCTTGGCCTTCCTGTGGATCCTCACCGCCATGATGCGCGTAAGTACTTCGGTCACGACGGTCTCGTTCCCGGCGGACAGAAGGGACGCCAGGTACCGGACGGGGACGCGGGCGCTTTCCAGAGAGCTGAAGAAATCCCCCGCGAGCCGCTTCCTTCCGTTTTCGGCAAACGCCACGACCGGGAGGAGAGGAGGAACGTAGAAGAGCATCGGAACCGTCCGGAACTCCGGGTGCAGGGGAAGGGCGATCCGGAATTCCTTCACGAACCGGTACACGGGAGATTTCCGGGCGGCATCGATCATCGCATCGGGGACGCCGCTGCGCCTCGCCGCCGCGACGACCGTTGCCTCCGAGGGGTCCAGGATCACCTCCCGCTGGGCCGCAACGAGGCGTTCCGCGGGGGCGTTCGCAGCCTCCTCGATCCGGCCCGCGTCGTACAGGAGGACGCCCTGGTACCGGATCCGGCCCACGCAGGAATGGAAGCAGGCGGGGGCCTGCCCGGTCTCGACCCGGGGGTAGCAGAGGATGCACTTCTCCGATTTCCCGCTTTCCCAGTTGTAATAGACCTTCTTGTAGGGGCAGCCGGAGATGCACATCCTCCACGCACGGCACTTCTCCTGGCTCACGAGAACGATCCCGTCCTCTCCCCTCTTGTAGATGGCGCCGGCGGGGCAGGAGGCGATGCAGGAAGGGTTCAGGCAGTGGTTGCAGATCCGGGGGAGGTAGAAGCAGAAGATCCGCTCCAGCGCGAAGATCTGGCTGCGCTCCTCCTCGCTCAGCTTCCCGAGGGAGGGATCTCCCGCGGCATAGATCGCCGAGCCTCCCAAATCGTCGTCCCAGTTCGGGCCCGCCTCGATGTCGATCGGCTTCCCCGTGATCTGCGAGATCGGGCGCGCCGTGGGCTGGTCGTCCCCCGGAGGGGCGGCGAAGAGGTCGGCGTACCGGTAGGTCCACGGCTCGTAATAGTCGTCCAGGGTGGGAAGGTACGGGTTGAAGAAGAGGTTGGCGAAGGATCCCGCTCTCCCCTGGAGGCGCAGCTCCAACCCCCTTCCTCTCTTCTCCCACCCGCCCCGGTACTTCTCCTGGTCCTCCCAGAGGGTGGGATAGCCGGTGCCCGGCCGGGACTCGACGTTGTTCCACCACATGTACTCGGCGCCGCGCCGGTCCGTCCACACGTTCTTGCAGGAGACGCTGCAGGTGTGGCAGCCGATGCACTTGTCCAGGTGGAACACCATCGAGACCTGCGCGCGTACGTCCATCTCCCCCCCTCACCAGGCCGGGGCGCCCGGGAGTTTCCTCACGTAGACGAAGGTGTCCCGGTTGACCCCCGTGGGCCCCCAGTAGTTGAACCCGTAGGTGAACTGCGCGTATCCCCCCATCATGAGGACCGGCTTGAGCCGGGTCCGCGTGAGGCTGTTGTGCCCTCCCGCCCTCCGGTTCCCCCGCAACGGGGAGCGGGGGACGGAAATGGTGCGCTCGGGAGAGTGATAGAGCATGCACATCTTCCGGGGGAGCCTCGCGCTCACCGCGGCGCGGGTGACCACCACACCGTGGTCGTTGTACAACTCGACCCAGTCGTTGTCCGCGATCCCCGCATCGGCCGCGTCCCGGTCGTTCATCCAGAGCGGCTCGATCCCCCGCGAGAGGGTGAGCATCCGCTCGTTGTCGAAGAAGGTGGAGTGGATGTGCCACTTGCCGTGGGGAGTCAGGTAGTTGAGGAGGACGGACTTCCCCTCGGGACGGCTTCGGGAGATGTCGCCCATGGAGCGCGGGTCCGGGATGGGCTTGTACGTGGGCAGGTGTTCCCCGAAGGCGATGTACCCCTCGTGGTCCAGGTACAGGTGCTGGCGGCCGGTCAGGGTGCGCCAGGGGACCAGCCGCTCGACGTTGAGGCAGTACGCGGAGTATGCCCTCCCTTTGTTCGTGATCCCCGTCCAGCAGGGAGTGGTGAGCAAGCGCCTGGGCTGCCGCGCGAGTTCCTCGAAAGTGTACCGCACCTCCCGGACCCCCTCCGCCAGGTCGGCGAGGGGCAGTCCCACCTTCTTCTCCTCCGCCTTGAACGCCCGGTACGCGGACTCCCCGTTCGTCTCGGGGGCGAGGTGGAGGATGAGGTTCGCCGCGTCGACCGCCTCCTCCACGGAAGGATACGCCCGCCCGTTCCATTCGGCCGTGGGGCGCCTCTGCGCCAGCTCGTCGTAAAGGTCCTCGATCGGCCAGGAAAGCCCGTGGACGCCGATGCCGTCCTTTCTCGCCAGGGGCCCGAAGGATAAGAACCGGCGGTACAGGTTCGCGTAGTCCCGCTCGACGACGACCAGGTTCGGCATCGTCTTCCCGGGGACGAGGTCGCACTCCCCGGCCTTCCAGTCCTTCACGACGGGCTGGGCGAGCTCCGCCGGCGTGTCGTGCAGGAGGGGGACCGCGACTATGTCCCGGACCTTCCCCGGGAAGTGCGCCGGCGCGAGGTTGCTCACCTTCTCAGCGATCGCCTTGAATATGTCCCAGTCGCTTTTGGACTCCCAGCAGGGGGGGACGGCGGCGGACAGCGGGTGGATGTACGAATGCAGATCGGTGCTGTTCAGGTCGTTCTTCTCGTACCAGGTGGCGGTGGGCAGGACGATGTCCGAGTAGAGGGCCGACGTGTCCATCCGGAAGTTGATGTCGACCACGAGGTCGAGCTTCCCCTCCGGCGCAGGCTCCCGCCAGGAGACCTCAGACGTCGAGCCCTCGGCGATCTCCTCGGAGACCATGTTGTGGTGCGTCCCGAGGTAGTGACGGAGGAAGTACTCGTGCCCCTTGGCGCTCGACATCAGGGCGTTCCCGCGCCAGATGATCCACAGGCGTGGCCAGTTCTCCGGGGCGTCGGGATCTTCCACCGCGAAGCGGAGGCTCCCTTCCTTCAGCCGTTCCGTGACCCGGCGGACGATCTCCCCGTCCGCCTTCGCCCCCGCCTCTTCCGCCTCCCGGACGATATCGAGGGGATTCTCGTTGAACTGCGGGTAGAAGGGAAGCCACCCCATCCGGACGGCCTTCGCCTGGAGGTCCATCGTATGCCCCCGGGTGAACCGCCCGTCGCCGTTTCCCGCCCCCGCCGTAAGCGGGGAGTTGTATTCGTCGAACCCGCGCTCGTAGCGCCACTGGCAGGAATGGACGTAGTGGAACGACGGGGCGTTCTGGAGTCTCGGGGGTTTGCCCCAATCCAGGGCGAAGGCCAGCGTGCTCCAGGGGGCCAAGGGGGCCAGCTTCTCCTGGCCGACGTAGTGGTTCAGACCCCCGCCGTTTTTCCCGACGCACCCGCACAGGATCAGCCCCACGATCCCGGCTCGGTACATGAGATTGTTGTGGTACCAGTGGTTGACTCCCGCCCCGATGATGATCGAGCAGCGCCCCTCCGTCTTCTCCGCCGTCGACGCGAATTCCCGGGCAAACTGGAGAACTGTCTTGGCCTCGATCCCCGTGAACTTCTCCTGCCAGGCGGGGGTATACGGAATCGCCTCGTCCTCGTACCGTTCCGGGTACTCCCCCGGGAGTCCCCGGGAGACGCCGAACTGGGCCATGATCAGGTCGAACACGGTCGCCACGGCCACCTTTCCCCCGTCCGTTTCGACGTACTTCACCGGGACTCCGCGCGCAAACGTCCTGTTCTCCGAAAAGTCGGCCACCTCGAGCGGGAGGACATCGTCGTGAACGCCGAGCATCGAAAGACGGGGGGAGATCTCCTTGCCGTCCAGGCCGTCCTTCATCCCGAGGTTCCACTTCCCCTTCTCCTCCTGCCACCGGAAGCCGACGCTGCCCAGGGGCATCCGGGGCCCGCCGGTGGTATCGTCCCAGACGAGGAACTTCCAGTCGGCGTTCTCCACGTCCCGGTACCGGTTGAGGCATCGGGCGCGCAGGAGCCGCTTGGAGTCCGCCACGGGTCCTCCCGATCCCGCCTCTCCCCGTGAGTCCACCACGACCAGAAAGGGTGCGTCGGAATATCGCTTGAGGTAGTCCTCGAAGTAGGGCGTCCGCTTCTCGGCGAAGAACTCCCGGAGGATCACGTGGTTCACCGCCATCCAGAAGGCCCCGTCCTGCCCCGCGTTGGCGGGGATCCACCAGTCCGCATATTTCGAGACCATGCTGAAGTCGGGAGAGAGGACGACCAGCTTGGTGCCGTTGTGGCGCGCCTCGGCGGCGAAGTGGACATCCGGGGTCCTCGTCATCCCCAGGTTCGCTCCCATCACCACGATGTACTTGCTGTTGTACCAGTCCGCGCTCTCGGCGACGTCGGTCTGCTCCCCCCAAACTTCCGGGGAAGCGGGCGGGAGGTCGCTGTACCAGTCGTAGAAACTCAGGTTCACGCCCCCCAGAAGCTGGAGGAAACGGGAGCCTCCCGCGTAGCTCAGCATGGACATGGCGGGAATGGGGGAGAACCCGATGATCCGGTCGGCCCCGTGCCGCTTCACCGTGTGGATGGCGCTGGCGGCGATGATCTCGAGGACCTCCTCCCAGGAGGCGCGCCGGAATCCCCCCTTCCCCCGCGCCCGCTGATACGCCCGCCTGCTTTCCCCGTCCTCCATGAGGGAGGTCCAGGCCGCGACGGGATCGTCGTGCTTCGCCCGGGCCTTCCTCCAGAGGTCCATCAGGGCCCCCCGGACGTACGGGTACTTCACCCGGATCGGGCTGTATACATACCAGGAGGTGGAGATCCCCCGCTGGCAGCCGCGCGGCTCGTAGGGGGGGAGATCCCCTGCCAGGCGGGGATAGTCCGTCGCCTGCAGTTCCCACGTAATGATCCCGTCCTTGACGTGGACCATCCAGGAGCAGCCGCCGGTGCAGTTGACCCCATGGGTGCTCCGGACGACCTTGTCATGCTGCCATCGGTTGCGGTAGAACTCCTCCCACCGGCGGTTCCGGGGGTCCGCAATGTCCCTGATCCAGCTCATCCGTCACCCCTTCCCGGCCCCGCCGCCCTTCGCAGGAGCGGACGACGGACCTCCGAAAGCCTCTTCCGCCACACGATGTGCGCAAGCCCCGTCACGAGGAGGAACCCTCCCAGCCCGAGCAGGAGGAACCATCCCTTCTCTCCGGATGGCTCCCCTTCCGCCGATATGCGCAGAAACGCCTTGAGGTGCGCCTGCTCCTCGGGGGTGAGGGGACGGGCGTCGTAGATCGGCTTCATCGAGGGAAAGGGGAATCCGGCCAGAACAGGAGTGATCCCCTCCTCGCCGTAGTCGGCGTACGTCTGCGACAGGTCCGGCCCGAGCGTGCCGCCTCCCCCGGGCAGGCCGGAGATTGCGTGGCAGGCCACGCACGCAGCCCCGCCGTTTCGGAAGCGGGTCGTCCCGAAAAACAGGGACTTCCCGACTTCCGGGTCACCACCCGCCTGGGCGGGGGCCGGCAAAGCGCAGAGACACGAAAGGACGAAGATCGCCCACAGGGGTTTCCTCACGGGGATTGCCCTCCTCCCACGGCGGGGTCGTGCGGGATGGTGAAGAGATCGGAACCGGCGGACGATTCCGCGAATCCCTTGACCGTACCGGCAACCATCGGCCCTCCGTTTCGCGGGGGGTTGGCGGGAAGAAGATGTTTTCGATTTTCCGAGCCATCATTGCGTAAGTACTTGACCTAAGTCAAGAACGGTAAAATCCCCTCCACGGGATTCGCGGGAGGGAACTTCCTTGCGAGATCCGGAATGTCCCCTGTTCCCTTGGGGAACGGGTCTTTTCCTTTCTCCTGCCCCCCTTCATGAACGTACAATAAAGCCGGTCGTTCTTTTCCCTCCCCGGAGCGGGGAGGGACAAACGGGATTCCATGGACGGGAAACGGGAGGACCGATGAGTTTCACCCATTTCGATGCCAAGGGCCGGGCGGTGATGGTGGACGTGAGCGGCAAGGAGCCGACCTTGCGGGTCGCCACCGCGGGCGCCACCGTGAAAATGAAGCCGAAGACCTTGGCCACGATCCTTGAGGGAAAGGCGGCCAAGGGGGACGTCCTGGCCGTCGCCCGCCTCGCGGGGATCGCGGCCGCGAAAAAGACGCCCGAGCTGATCCCCCTTTCCCACCCGCTCGCCCTCCAGGCGGTGTCCGTCGAGTTCGACGCCGACCCGGCAACCGGGTCGATCCGCGTGAAGGCGTCCGTCAAGGCGTTCGACCGCACCGGCGTCGAAATGGAGGCGATGACCGCCGCGTCGGTCGCGGCGCTGACCGTCTACGACATGTGCAAGGGGATGGACCGGGGGATCACGATCCGAGAGGTGGCCCTTCTGCACAAGGAAGGTGGGAAGAGCGGAACGTACCGGCGGAAGGGAAAACCTTGAAGGCGGGGATTCTCACGGTGAGCGACCGGAGCTCCCGCGGCGAGCGCGAGGACGCGAGCGGACCCGCCCTCAGTCGCTGGCTGGAGAAGCGCGGGGTGAAGACGGGACGCCTCGAGATCGTCCCGGACGAAGGGGATCGGATCGCCGCCGTGCTCAGGAATTGGGCCGACGAGGAGGAGTTCGAACTCATCCTCACCACCGGCGGGACCGGGTTGTCCCCGAGGGACGTCACCCCCGAGGCGACTTTGACGGTCGTGGAACGGACGATCCCGGGTTTCGGGGAGCGGATGCGAAGCAGGAGCCTGGAGAAGACCCCGATGGCGGTCCTGTCGCGCGCCGTCGCCGGCGTGCGGAAACGGTCGCTCATCATCAACCTGCCCGGCAGCCCGAAGGGAGCGGTGGAAAACCTCGAGGCGGTGTGGGACGCGGTTCCCCACGCCGTGGAGAAGATCCGGGGGGACGAGAGCGAATGCGCCCCGCCCCACGTACCCTGACACGGGAGGAGGAAACGATCAGCGGGAGGGGCGCCCCGTCATCGCAGGTTCGCCCACCGCGACCGGGTCGCCCGCCCTCACGGTCCCGCCCCGGACCACGACCGCGAAGATCCCCTCCCGCGGCATGACGCAGTCGCCCGCCTGGAGGTAGATGGAGCAGCGATCGTGGCACTCCTTCCCGATCTTCGTCACCCGGAGGACCGCCTCCCCCACCGCCAACCTCGTCCCGATCGGCAGGGCCGCAAGTTCCACCCCCCGCGTGGTGATGTTTTCGGCGAAGTCTCCGGCCCCCACATCGAGCCCCAGCGCCCGCATCTTCCGGATGCTTTCCTCGGCCAGGAGGCTCACCTGGCGGTCACCCTCCCCCGCGTGGGCGTCGCCGACGATGCCATGGTTCTCCCGAAGCCGTGCCGACTCCGAAGGAATCTTCCGCTCCCCCTTCTTTCCGCTGATGCATACGGCCACGACCGTGCCGGTCATCGATCGGCCTCCCTACCCCCCGACTCTCGCCATGTCGACCGGTTCTCCGCGGCACCCTTCCCGCAGGAAGAGGTGTCCGGAGGGTTTGCCCCCGACGACGGACCGAAGGGTGTTCCGTAACCCTCCTTCGTCGCCTTTCGCAAGGAAAGGTTTCAGATCGACGTCCCGCGTGGAAAAGAGGCACCCCTTGGCGAATCCGTCGGAGGTCACACGGATGCGGTTGCAGTCCCCGCAGAAATGGCAGGAGACCGGGGTGATGATCCCGATCGTCCCGATGGCGCCCTCCATCCGGTAATACCGGGCGGGCCCGCCCAGGTCCTCCCTTTCCAGAGGGGCTAGGCGGTACCTTCCCTGGATCGTTTGCAGGATCTCCTCTCCCGGGACGGTCAGGCCCGGACCGCAATCCTTGCCGTGCAACGGCATCTGCTCGATGAACCGGACCGTCAGGGGCCGGTCGAGGGTAAGAGAGGCGAACCGGACCACCTCGTCGTCGTTGATCCCCCGCATCACCACCGCGTTGATTTTGACGCGAGGAAATCCGTGACCCAGTGCTTTCTCCACGCCTTCGAGCACGAACTCCAGGCGGGCCCCGCCCGTGATCCGTTCGAATCGATCCGGCACGAGAGAGTCGAGGCTTATGTTCAGGCTCTCCACTCCGGCCCTGCGCAAATCCCCCGCCATCTCCGCCAGGAGAAGGCCGTTGGTGGTCAGGACCAGCTTCTTCAGGCCGGGGATTTCCCCGAGGCGGGAGAGGAGGCTGACGATCCCTTTGCGCAGCAGCGGCTCTCCGCCCGTGACGCGGATCTTCTCGATCCCGACGCCGACCGCCGTGCAGGCCAGGAAAAGCAGGTCTTCGTCGGAAAGAATCTCTTCGGTCCCCGGTCCCGGATCCATCCCTTGCGGCCTGCAATAGCTGCACCGCAGGTTGCACCTGCCGGTGACCGAGAGCCGGAGATAGTTGATCTTTCTTCCGAGGGGGTCGAAAAGACTCATGACCGTCCTTTCGCGTCGATCAGCGCGCGGATACGTTCATCCCGACCGGTTTCCGGGATCCGGACCAGGAAATATATCATGCTTTCCCGAGAAAAACGGTTTTTATGAACCGGACGACGGCATCGGGATCGCGGATGTCAAACTGAGGCACCGAACTTTCCACCCGCTCGTCCGTGGCCACGGCGATCAACCCAGGCGGTGGCGGATCGATCAGGGGTTCCCCGGTGGCTTTCCGGTGGACCTCGATCTTGGGGAACCGGGAGGCCTTGTACCCCTCCGCAAGGATGATGTCCACCCCCTCGACGAACCGCGCAAGGATCGACTCGAGGGGGATCTCTTCCCGGTGAAGCAGGACGACCGCGGTCTTTTCCGGGGAAGAGATCACGGTCGTGTCCGCCCCCGCGGCGGAGAACCGGTAACTGTCCTTCCCGGGGTGATCGATCTCGAAGCGATGCGCATCGTGCTTGACGGCCGCCACCCGGTGCCCGTCCGCCGTAAGGCCCGCGATGACCTTCTCCATGAGGGTCGTCTTCCCCGAGTTTTTCCGCCCGACGAAGCACAGGACGGGGGGGCGCAAGACTTCACCACCCATTTCGCCCCCCCGGATCGATACGGTTATCCCTCTGTTCTCCTATCGCTCTCCAGCCGGTTTCCTGCGGGACTATCCCTTCACCAGATTCACCTTCGTATCGTAGAACGACACGCTCCCGCCCACCGGGTCGAGCATGCAGGTGTTCTTGAGGTAGGGATCCACCCACATGGCGGCGTTGGCGTGGACGCCGGTCCCCCTCCTCGGGTCGCCCTTGACGAGTTTCCCGTCGATCACGACGTCCGCCGCCCCGGTCGCCCAGTGCCCGTGCCCCAGGGTGAACGTGACCACCCCGGGCATGATCGTTTCGGTCGACTTGACCATCCCGATCATGGGCTTCTTCATCCCGTTCCCGAGATCCCAGACCCCCTCCTTGTTCGTCGCCGAAACGACCTTGGCCCGGTCCCCGGTCTTGAGCCCGAGTTTCCCGGCGGTCGCCGGATGGATGAGGAGCTCGTTCTCCGGCTTGATGGCAAGCAGCCAATAGTCCACGACGGTCCGCGACTTGGTCATCAGGATGTCTCTCTGCGTGATCAGGTGCAGGGGGTACCCCTCGGTCAGCCCCTCGTCCTTCGGGGATTTCCCGAGGGCCGACGCGATCGGGATATAGGTCGCGTATCCGGGATTCGATTTCCCGGTGAACGCGTTTTTCGTCCCGGCGGTCTTTTCCTGGTACAGGTTGATGAGCGACTTGTACTGGTTGGCCACGTGGTCGCCCTTGTAGATGTCCTTGTACTCCTGGAAGCGCCCGCCGCGGTTCAGGACGTAGACCACCTTCCGCCAGTTCGCCCCGGCGATCTTCTCCCACCGCCCCGGGTCGAACACGGTCTTCGGAAGGTGCTTGCGCGATTCGAGGAAGAGTTTGAGCTCCGCATCGTCGGCATCGGGAACGGGTTTCCCGTCGGTGGCGACGTTGGCGACCATCCGGATATAGAAATCGTCCGGACGGGTGAAGTCCTGCCCCGGCCCGAACCCGTCCTTGCCGTACCCCTTCATCCCGAGCCGCTCCGCAAGGGCGAGCTGGAGCGCCTCGTAGGAGCAGGGCATCTCCTCCCCGAAGACTTTCACCGTCTCCGGGATCGGGGCGATGACCGGCTGCCGGATCGGCTGGACCTTGACCGGCATGTTGGGGTGGGACCCCTGCATCTCCCACCGTTCCAGGAACGACAGGTCGGGGAAGATGTAGTCGGCGTACATGGACGTGGTCCCGATCAGGATGTCGCTGCAGAAGTAAAGGGGGACCTTCCCCACGTCCATGAGAATCGGGATGTTGGTTTGCCCCGCGGGAAGGGCGTAGACCGGCGTGCACATGTAGGAGAAGAGGGCCTTGATCGGGTACGGGTAGGCGTCGCCGATCGAGGGGACGATCTCCTCGTAGATGTCCGAGGCGAGGGGCCACCAGTTCCGCTTCGCCGGGTAGCCGGAAAAGAGGGACGTCTCCTCGTACTTGACGTCGTGCCGGATCACGCTGATCCCGAACTTCCCGTTCTTCCCCGGGGCCATTTTCGCCAGGGCGAACGGCTGCCCCTCCTTCCCCCCCGTCGTGTTGTAGGTCGACGCTTCGATCATCCCCCCCTTCCAGTCGAAGTTCCCGAGGAGGAGGTTGATCGTCATCGCGTAGGTCACGTTGTAGAAGCCGTTCGTGTGCTGGGCGATCCCCCGGTGGACGTCCACGACCGCCTTTTTCCCGTGGCTCGTCAGCTCCTTCGCGACCGCTTCGATCTCCTTCGCGGGAATCCCGCAGATCCTCGACCACTCGTCCATCGGCTTCGCGTTTGCCGCTTCGGCGACGAGCGTAAGCCCGGATTTCACCTTGACGTCGCCGATCGCCGCGTCGACCAGCAGGTCCCCCGTGACCGGGTTCTTGTCGTCGTTGGGATCGACGGCGACCGGCTTCCCGTCCTTCATCGCCACGAGGTATTCGAAGTCGTGCTCCTTGTCGTCCTTGTCCTTTCTCTTCTCGGGCTGGGCCAGGCCGATCTCGTGGGCCCGCAGGAACTTGCCCGGCTTGCCGTCCTTGTCCATCTTGACGAGGAGGACGGCGTTGGACCAGGTCGGTTCTCCGGCCGCCTTGGCGGCCGCCTTGTTCGCGCATGCCAGGTACTTGGCGTCAACCTTCTTGTTGTTGATGATCCATTGGATGATCCCTGCGAAGAAAGCGCCGTCCTCCCCGGGTTGGATCGGCAGGTACCGGTTCGCCTTCGCCGCCGCCTTGTTGAAGCGGGGATCGACGACGGTCATCTTCGTCTTCCCGCTGACCAGGTTGGGAATGAGCCGCACGTTCCGGTTCGAGGGGCCGTAGTTGGCGTCGAGAAGGTTCGACCCCACGCACAGGATGTATTCGCTGTTCTCGAAGTCCCCCTGCCAGTAGAACTTCTTGCCGCCTCCGAACTTGCTGTATTCGTACTGCTCGCTCATCGCCTTGCAGGTGAAGTAGAGCGACCCCTGGCACACCGTCGTGTGGCCGTGGGTGTTGACCGTCCCGAAGTAGTCCCCGAAGAACCGCGCGGAGAAGTCCCCCCGGCCGCCCTTCTTCCGGCCCCACATGTAGACCATCTGGTTGTTCTTGGGCCCCAGATCCGGGTGGTCCGGGTCGATGAGGTGCGAAAGGTTCGGCGCATGCTTTGCCTTGAATTCCTCGACGGCCTTCTTTTTATCCTTCGCCTTGCCGATCGCTTTCGCGTCCTCGCCCATCTCCTTGGCGATCTTCGGGTCGCGGAGCGCATAGATCTCCTTGAGCCCGGTCACCTCACGGCTCTCCTCCCCCGGCACGTGGCGGAAGAGCTTCCCGCCACCGACGATCTCGTCGACCGCCCGGTCGAAGGGGACCGTCATCCATTTCCCCTCGCCCCGCTTCCCGGCCCTCTTGATGACCTTCGTGATCCGGTACGGGTCGTAGACGCTCTGGAGTCCCGCCTGCCCCTTGGGACAGATCGCCATGTCGACCTTGTTCAATTCGGACGGAGAAGTCCCGTACGGGGCATGGGGGACCGAAACGAAGGGATTGTACGGGCTCCCGTCGATCTTCAGGGCCACGGCGCTGCCGTTCTTCCGGAAGAACTTGACCTTGATGCCGCAGCCGGTATTGCATTGGAGGCAGACGGTATGGAGCGTGTTTTCCGCCCTGACCAGCTCGTACTCCTCCTCGGGGGTGAGTTGCCCCGCCTCGGCCCGGCGCATCAGGTCCGTGGCCCATTCGAGCTGCGAGGCGAGGACCGTGCCCCCGAGAACCGCGGTGCACTTCAGGAAATCCCTCCGGTTTATGCCGTCCCGGCGATTCTTTTTCTCTTCCATCTCTTCACCTCGACTACGGCAGGATGTAGTAGACCCTGGGTTTGGTCTTCGATTCCCCGGCAAACGACGGGGTGGTCCCCGGGTAGCCGATCTTCCCGGCGATGTCCGACGGGCTCCGGTCCTTCAGGTCCGCGTCCTTGAGCTTCGCCTGCCCCTTCGACGACACCTCGGCCAGCACCGTGACCTTGTTCTCCTTGATCATCTTGTGGATCAGGCTCTTTGTATCTTCGGGATCCCCGAAGTAGTTCGCCCGGCAGATGCAGGTGCTCACGCACATCGGGACCATGCCGTTCTTCAGCCGGTGATAGCAGAAATGGCACTTTCGGGCATTCCCGCAGGGGGTATGAAACTTCTCGCGGGGCCATTTCCGGCCGTACTCCCAGGTGGGGGACTTCTCGTACTCCTCCACTCTGGGAGTGCCCTCGGTGTGGAGGCTGCCCGCGTCCAGGGTCCGTGCCTTGTACGGGCAGGCGATCACGCAGCGCCCGCAGCCGACGCACTGCCCGTAATTGATCATGACGATGCCGGCGCTTTTCCCCTTCGTGCTCTTCCAGGTCGCCTTCCCCTCCCCCTTGTTGGGGCACGCGTCCACGCAGGGAGGGTTGTCGCACTGCTGACAGGGTCTTGGCGTGAACCGTCTCTTGACGTCGGGAAACGAGCCCGATTCCTCCTCGTAGACCGGCCGGTAGACGACGCCCGGCGGGCTTTTCTGTTCGGCCACGCAGCCCGCCGTGCACGACTTGCACGCCGTGCAGCGCCGAAGATCGATGAGCATCGCCCATTTGCTGTCGGCGGCCGCAAGAGCTCTTTGGATATCTTCCTGGATGACGGTCAATTCG
>Ga0209321_10000766_pt1 | contig 21347 bp, 22 predicted proteins | sample Rifsed16ft4_FD_184012 | JGI IMG/M metagenome (GOLD analysis project Ga0209321, IMG submission 184012) | Soil microbial communities from Rifle, Colorado, USA - sediment 16ft 4 - CSP-I_5_4 (version 2) | ecosystem: Environmental > Terrestrial > Deep subsurface > Rock core/Sediment | place: Rifle...
CGCGGAAAAGCGGGCGAAATGGATTCCCCATTTTCCGATGAGGAATTCCTTAAAAATCTTGCTGAATCAACTGGCGGCAGTTTTTACCGCATTCAGGATAAAATCAATCGTCTTCCTGTCAAGCCAGGATTTATCAAAAAGATAACAGGTGAAAAGAAGAAACGAATCTGGAACCACCGGTTGTTTTATTTCAGCACCATAATTATTCTTTCTGCAGAATGGTTCCTGCGCCGGAGATGGAGGCTCGGGTAGAACTTCAAGTGCCGCTGAGATATTATAAGGCAAATCTTCCTACGGTAATCTACTGATTGTTTTGAACATATTCAGGAGAAACAAAAATACTGATACGCTTTCAATTATTGCAAAAGAGATAAAAAAAGAATTTGCTGTATTGCTGAAAGGATAGGATAAAACCATTCCTATCAGCCCAATCTGCGCTGTCCAAAACTGCCATCGGGAGAGTTTATCGCTCCATAACTGTTTTCCGGAAAACCGCGGCAGGATGTGATAACCTACGCCGTAGATCATCATTGACATCCAGCCAAGAAGGTTCAGATGCACATGGGCGAATTTCCCATGCCCTATGCTATCAGTCCATATTGTCATTGCGATACCGATTAAAGTAGCAATACCGAGATAAACAATTGATGTTCTTATAAACCATACAGTTACCCAGCTCATGCATCACCTCTTAAAATTATAAATCAATATAATCAAGTTTTTCATCATGATAATCAATGCCCGCCATGAATATAAAATGGCAGACACCTTGCGCATACGAAGGAAGATCCTTTTTCTATCTCGCACTGAATAAGAAGAATCTCGTCGGATGAATTCCCGCAGCGTGCGCAGTTGTGTCCTTTTTCGCGGGGGGTTTCAATGGCATTGTCTATAGCTTCAATCAATATAGCCAGATCAACCTCGGATTTCTTTGCCGCATTCTCAAGGCTCTCGGCGCCGCCGCAGCAGGAGTCAAGGTTGAATTTATTAAACACTCCTATTGATTGCGGGAATTTTTTGATAATCTCATTTATGCTCATGTTCTTTGTGATTTTCTGTGTTTTCATGTCTCCTCCACTCAATTTATTGTAATTATAAGTATAATACCAAAAACCGCGGATTTCAAAACTTCTGTCCAGCCGACCTTCCGGAGCCGATTAAAATTATAATTTAATTCGGAAAAGTTTGAATAGATGTTTTCCAGTAACGGAATAAAGCTCAACAGGACAAGGTATGGTATCAATTCAAAATATGCAAATGCTGATGTGACCAGAATGCATGTGACGGGATAGATAAAATTTATTTTTCTGAAAAATTCCTTGCGTCCTTTGTCAACAAGGCTCCTGACCTTGAATACGCTTGCAGAGTAATAGAGGAGTATAATCAGCCATAGCATTAAGGCAGTGGCGGTATTTGTGCCCCCGGCTGAGACATATCCGAATATACCGGAAAGGGCGATAGTGCTTATGCCGGCAATCTCGGCAGGGAGTGTCCGTTCCTTCATTATCGCTATCGCAAAAAAATAGATTGCTGCGTGGGAAACAGCAAGAATCCCAAGAAGAGAAATCCGCTCCATATTGAGGATTTTTAATAGTGGCGCAAGAAGCATCAAGCCATGAAATGTAAAAATAAAAGCCCAGAAAAAAATTCTTTTTGTCATTCCTTTTTCCAGATTCCGCCGCTGGATGATAATTGATAAAGGGAATTTTGCCATGATTAAAAGTATTATGCCTCCCAGGGTTGTAAGGGAGATGAATGAAAATTTTCCTGCAGTGCCGGCGCCGATAATAAATGAAGCGATTGCCATTCCATAGGAGCCGTGTTCTCTTGTAAATGGCGTTTTCATACAAATTAATATAGTGTTAAATTTGATAGATAGTTATGATATAAATCATAGTTATAGAGAGCATTTTAATATTATCATGTTCAGTAAGGGAGGTTAATATGAAAATAATAGCTGTCCAAGAGAAAAAAAGGTTTTCCTCGCTGCATGTTAATAAAGAGTTGATTTTTGATTCTGTGAATGCAAGGGTTGTTCTGTTTTCTCTGGATGCAGGACAGGAGATTGCACCTCATGCAAGTCCATCCTCGGTTTTAATATATGTGGTGGAAGGGAGGGGTGTTTGGCTGGGAAGTGAAGAAGCGGCCTTTTCAGCCGGAGATCTCTGTTGTTTTACGCCAGAGGAACCGCATGGGTTCAGGGCGGAGGAGCGTTCGGTCCTGCTTGCTGCGATCACTCCGTCTCCAGAGTAAATTGTTGCGGTGTATATCAGAATGTACTCCTGACAGGGAAGCGCAAAGGAAGCAACCAGTGAATAAAAAAAGATTAATTTCAGAGATGAAGGCATATTTTGGCGGCGATAAAAAACGGATCGACCATGCCCTCAGGGTTTTAGGTTTTGCTGAAAAGATTCTTGAAAGAGAAAATGGCAATCCCGACATCGTAGTTCCTGCGGCGATATTCCACGACATTGGAATCCATGAGGCAGAGAAGAAATACGGGAGCAACGCCGGAAAATATCAGGAGATGGAAGGACCTCCCATTGCCCGGAGGATTCTCCGGAGCAGTGGGATTAGCGAGTCTGTCATAAATGAGGTGTGCGAGATAATCGCACACCATCACAGCCCCGGAAAAGTCAATACGCAGAATTTCAGAGCGCTTTTTGATGCGGACTGGCTTGTGAATCTGCCCGATGAGTACGACATTAAAAATAAAAAGAACACAGAGAAGACGATAGAAAAATTATTTCTGACAAAAACCGGCAGGGAAATTGCCAGAGCGATGTTTTTGTAAGGGGAATTTGCGAACTTCTCTTATCTTTTTATCCAGAGAATCGCCAGTCCCGAAGATAATGTTACCAGCGCGATTGCAATGATTGCCGTATTCCACCCGTATCCTTCTGCAATTACGGTGCCAAGCAGTGATCCTGTTATCAATCCTACTGAAAAAATCGTATTGTAGATCCCGTAGGCAAGTCCCAGGTTGCTGACATGTATGCTGTCTGAAATAAAAGGAAGTGTAGGCGCCAATGCGGCTGAGAAGCTGAAAGAGAGCGGAATCAAAAGAATTATCAGGGCATATACATTTTGAATCCTGTTGATAAACGGGAATAGAATCGCCAGGAGAAAAATTCCGGTAATAATCGGTTCAACCCTTCCCCTTTTATCCGACCACCAGCCGCATATCAGCTGAAATCCAGATGAAAGGACCCCGATTATGGCAAATGTTCCGCCTATTTTGATTCTCGGCACATTTAAATTATTAAGATGCAGCGGGATCATTATTTCCATTGCTCCTATTGCAAGAAAAGCGGCAAAAAGCGCGATGGATGATATTATGAGCCCGGTATTCAAGAATAATTTTTTAATAATAATTAATGGGTCTTCACCCGCAGAATTTTTAATTTCGTTATTGTTATCCGGAATTGCCAATGAGATTAATGCAAGGATAAATGGAAATGCCGAGAATACATAAAAGGGAAATTTTATGCTCCCCAGCCCCCCCAGCGCAGGCCCTATGATTGCCCCGGCGCTGTACGAAATGGCAATCCCGGACATGCTTATGCCTTTTTTCCTTGCATCGGCCACTCCTGCAACGAGCGGAATGACAGCAGCCCAGGTGCTTGATGCGGACACCCCCTGAATTATCCTGCTTGCAAGCAATCCGGCGAATGTCTCTGATGTTGCAAAGGATATGCTGGATATACCGAGGGCGAAAAGGCCGCCTGTGAGAAAAACCCTTTTGCCGTAGCGGTCAACAAGGTATCCAAATGGAATGTAAAGCAATAACGAGGCAATTCCATAGGATGAATAGAGTAGTCCTAATCTGCTTTCAGTTAGCCCTATATTTTCTGCAAATATGGGAATAGTTGGAATTACAATCTGGTAACCTGCAGTATCAATGAATATTGTTAAAAAAGCAAAACCCAGAATAAATGTTTTGTTTGACATCAGGGTTTTTTTGCGATAAATAGTGCATGCCCGAGTTTTCCTTCAAGGATCATTTTCAGGGTGTAGTGTATAACAATCGTCCAGTTGTCGTATAATTCCCTGCCGCAGGATTCAATTAACCGTTGTTTGTTTCTTTTGAGGCTTGCATTCACTTCCAGTACATTATCCTTGAAAGTTTCATTGTTATACTCTGCGTAAAGAGTTTCAAAACCCGATGCGGATAATTTTTCCCTGTAACTTTCCAGTGTTTCAAGCGGCGGGAATGAGTAGATAAATCTGAATCCCTCTGATACGCCTCCCATGTTCAGCCAGTCATAAAAGAAAATAACCCCTTTATCCTTAAGTACCCTATGTGATTCCTGGAGTAATTTTTTTCTGTCGGGCACATGGCACCAGGCATCTGAACCGAAGACAAAATCAAATGATTGACCCATGAATGGCAGAGCCATTGCATTGCCCTGCTGGAATGCGACCCTTTTTCCAAGATTCCTTGACTTGGCAAGGGAATTGGCTCTCAATACATTTCTTTTTAGCAGATCAACGCCGTCAACGCGAATCCTGAACTCTCCAGCAAGAGCGCACGATGGTCCGCCAAGCCCGCTTCCTATGTCAAGCAAACTTTTGCCATCGCCGAGCCCTGCCTTTAAAGCGGCATGAATGATATCCTTTGCAGGGCTGAACCCCAAAAATCCCTCTTCCTGTATTATGTTAAAAGAATCGGAACTGTAATAAAGCCCCTCAACCGTTCCTATAATGCTGTTCTTTGTCAATCGCTTGATCTGCGCAGTGTGCTTTTCCATCCAGTTGACATTTGCCGCCGGAGATAAAAAAAAGGCTGAAACATTCATGAGCATTGGATAGGGAGATGGATAGAATATGATGAGAAACACCATGGCAAGAGGATTAAAAAGTAATTCCGCATTCAGAAGGCATGCTTCTGCGGATAAGCAAAGGTACAGTTCCCTGAAGAATAATATAAGGTGAAAGGTCAAAGCAGTATTGATTATGATCCGGTAACGCCACGGATTTTTTGAAGCAATCAGGTAACCCACAGCAAATGCAATCGCGCCGTAAGATTCTGACGGTACCCCATAAATCAGGAGAATCAGTGCCAGGATCTTAAGAATTATGCTTGTTTTTGTGTATTCTTTTACAATCTCATGCATTTTCCGCTCCTATCAATCCAATTATAACAGAATCATGATTTAAATCATAACACCTAATTTCAATAGGTATTAAAATTTATTTAGGAAAAAGATTAAGGAGGCAAGAGATGAAACCAACCGAAATTTTAATGGAGGAGCACAAAGCGATACTTAAGCTGCTGGATGCCTTAGTAAGGGTGTCGGAAAAACTCCGGAACGGGAGTGCGGTAAATATTGAGCTGCTTGAAAAAGCAGTGGATTTCATCCGCACCTTTGCGGATAAATGCCACCATGCTAAAGAAGAACATGTTCTGTTCAGGTTTATGGAGGAAAACGGAATTCCAACGCACGGAGGACCGGTCGGTGTAATGCTGATGGAACACGATCAGGGCAGAGGATATGTTAAGAATATGGCTGATGCTGTGATGGAGATCAAGCAGGGATCAGATGGGGCATCAATAAAATACGCGGATAACGCTGTTAGTTTTGCGACACTGCTCTCCCAGCATATAGACAAGGAGGATAATATCCTCTATCCCATGTCTGAGCAGATGATGACCCCGGGGGATGAAGCGAGGCTTCTGGAAGAGTTTGAAAAATCAGAAAACGAAAGGGCCGGAGCCGGAGTGCACGAAAAATATCTAAAAATTCTTGAAGAAATTGAAAAAAGCATTTAACTTTAACAAATATGAAGATAAATAAAAATATGAGCATAGCAGAGATTATTGAAAAATTTCCGGCGACTAAGGAATATTTTGAAAAAATATTCGGCATCGGTTGTTTCACCTGCCCTGGGTTCAAAGTGGAAGACATAACCTTTGCTGCCGCAATGCACAATATGGATCCGGAAGCGATTGAAAGAGAGTTAAATCAGCTTTTGCAGGAGAATTGAATACCTGTTTTAATTGTAAACGCAGGATGGAATTTGCTGTGGTACGGTTATTCAAGATTCTCTATAATCTTTAAAAGCGCACCGGAAGAATTTATTTTTATTGCGCTTTTTGTTGTTTCAATAATATTGTCCTTTGTGAGTCTGGACATTACTCTGATTGCCGTCTCAACTGTTGTTCCGCACATGTCGGCAATCTCCTGACGGGTAAGAGGAAAGTTAAGCTCAATGAGATCCCCCTTCCTTACGCCGTAATGCTCTCCGAGCCTCAGAAGAAGCGACGCTATGCGGCGTTCAACCCGCTCTGCCGCTATTTCTTTGAGCGATTGCGAGGTATCCCTCAATTTTTTACTCAGGTCCATTATTGTATGCCAGGCAATGGATGGTTCTTTTTTAATCATAGATAAAAATGCATTCTTTTCAAAAACAAATATCGTTGAATCCTCCATAGCGACTGCTGATGCCGGATAAGGCAGATTGTCAAACATTGCAACCTCGCCGAAGATGTTCCCCTCTGTTATAATCCTCAGGATAACCTCCTTGCCGTCAATAGAATGCTTTATAATCTTTACCCTCCCGGTTACCACAATTCCGAAGGAGTTTGACTCTTCTCCTTCATGAACTATGTATTCGCTCTTTTTGTAATTCTTTTCTATCAGGGCATTGGAAACAGTTTTCAATGAGACATCGCCAAGATTTTTAAAAAGCTGGATTTTCTTCAACGCTATTATCGGCTGCATAAATCAGTCAAATGCGCTTATTCCCGTAATATGTTCACCGAGTACAAGAAGGTGGATATTGTTTGTGCCTTCGTAGGTGTACACGCTCTCAAGGTTGCACATATGCCGCATGCTCTGGTACTCATCCGTTATCCCACTGGCGCCAAGTATGTCCCTTGCTGCGCGGGCGATTTCAAGTGCAATTCGGACATTGTTCATCTTTGCAAGCGAAACATGATAATGTTTCAACTGCCCGTCTTCTTTTAGTTTTGCAATCCGCCACGCGAGCAGTTGCGCCTTGGTTATTTCATTCAGCATCCAGACAAATTTTTCCTGTATTAGCTGATAGCCGGCAATGGGCTTTGAGAATTGTATCCGCTCCTGCGCATAATTCACAACCTCCTCATAGCATGCCATTGCCGCGCCAATTACTCCCCATATTATTCCGAACCTTGCCTGGGTCAGGCAGATGAGCGGCGATTTTAGTCCGGCGGATTTTGGCAGGATATTCTCTTCCGGGATTCTGCAATCCTCAAGGGATAATTCTGATGTAATGGATGCGCGCATGGAGATTTTACCATGTATGTCCGTTGCGTTGAAGCCCCGCGTTCCTTTTTCTACGAGGAACCCCCTGATGCTTTTCGGATTGTCTTTCTCGGTTTTCGCCCAGATAACCGCTACATCTGCGATTGTGCCGTTTGTTATCCACATTTTTGCGCCATTGAGGATATAATTCTTTCCGTCCTTCACAGCAATAGTTCTCATTCCCGAGGGATTGGACCCGAAATCAGGTTCCGTGAGTCCGAAACAGGCAAATTTCTCGGCTCTTGCAAGTTTCGGCAGCCAGTAGTTCTTCTGCTCCTCATTGCCGAATTCGTGGATCGCTGTCATGGATAATCCGCCTTGGACAGAGGCAAAACTGCGCAACGCAGAATCGCCGCGCTCCAGTTCCTGCATCATTAGGCCATAGGAAATGCTGTTGAGTTTTGTGCATCTATACCCGTTAATGTGGGAGCCGAATACACCGAGTTCCCCCATTCTTTGAACAACCTCCATGGGGAACCTGCATTCCCGGAATGCCTTCTGAATCCGTGGCATGAACTCGTTATCAACGAAATTTCTGATGCTCTGTCTGACTATCTTCTCCTCTTCAGTGAAGGTATCCCCTATGCTCAAAAAATCAACACCGGTAAATGTTTTCATAATGCGGATATTATACAATAGATTATCAGCAAGGCAATTAATTTGCATGGCAAAACAGTTGAGCGCTGGCCTTGATTATTTCTGTGCACATTATATAATACGCTGGGTATATGGAAAATCCTGCTCTTACAGTGCAGGTTATGCGATAAAGAATGCATTGGAAACCGAAGGCATGCCTCAGTCTTAAATAAGGAGGAGGATATGAAACCCTTTTACTACGCTATGCTTGCTGTCATTTTCTGGGGTTCTGCGCCGGTGTTTGAGAAAATCGGGCTTGCAGCCCTGCCGCCGGCAGCGGGAATCTTTATCAGGAGTTTAATTGCTGCGGCCGGGACTGCCGTTATTTTTTCGTTTAATAAACCAGGCTGGGAGGTATTTTCGGTCGCCTCTCCAAAAGCGCTAATATTTCTTGCGATAGCAGGACTCAATTCCGCGCTGATAGGGCAATTTTTCTACTTCAAGGCGCTGAAACTTGGGGAGGCTTCAATGATAGTTCCGCTGTGCAGCACATACCCCTTTGTTGCGGTGGCGCTCTCCATATTAATATTGAATGAGTCATTAACTGTGAATAAAATATTCGGCATCTGTTTAATCTTAGCCGGGATATGGCTGTTGAAGGGGTAAATTATGAAGGCGCTCTGCTTGCTTTCCGGCGGCATTGATTCGTCCACAGCTCTATTCTGGGCGAAGAAAAAATTCGGGCATGTTATGGCGCTGTCTTTTGATTATGGACAGAGGCATTCTATTGAACTTAAATGTGCGGGAAAGATTGCCGGAATTGCAGGGACCGAGCATAGAATTTTAAAACTGAATTTTTCAATGATCAAATCCTCCCTTACCAGCAGGAAAATTTCTGTACCCGTAAACAGACCATTGGATTTTCGGGGGGGCAGCCTTGAGATACCCTCCACCTGGGTGCCGCAGCGGAATACGATTTTTCTCGCATATGCCTTTGCGATTGCAGAACTGGAAAATTGCAATGCGGTTGTTGCAGGAATGAATGTCGTGGATTACAGCGGATACCCCGATTGCAGGCCGGAATTTTTAAAGGCTTTTGAAAGGGCAGGGAACCTTGCCTCAAAACGCTTTGTTAAAGAAAAGAAGAGAATAAAAATATTTGCGCCATTTGTTAAATTAAAAAAAAGCGAGATAATCAAAGTGGGGTTGGCTCTAGGAACTCCCTATAAATATACATGGTCGTGCTACAGTGGAAAAATTCCGGCCTGCGGGCGGTGTGATTCCTGCAAGTTCAGGCTCAGCGCATTCAGAGAAATGGGAGTTAAGGATCCTTTAACATACAGAAAATGATATGGAAAATAAATACAGATAAAAATCCTTGACAAGTTTTTCAAATTGTATAAAATCTCATTTACCTTGCCTGTTATGAAAACTTTTAAAAAAATTTCCTTGACAAGTTTTTCAAATTGTATAAAATTTAATCTTAATGCTATATAAAGTAGCAAGTAATACTTTCTACTATATAAAATGAAGGACCTATTGAAAATGGGCGAGATCGCAAGGCAAACTGGTGTTACGACGGCTTCTATCAAATATTATATCAAGGAAGGCCTTCTTCCAAAACCTCAAAAAACCAGCCGCAATATGGCTTATTATGAAAAGTCCTTCATAGGTAAGATCATGTTTATAAAAGAACTTCAGAAAAAACGTTACCTCCCCCTCAAGATTATTAAAAAAATTCTGACCGGAAAGGATAATATTGCGAATATAGCAACATTTGAAGAATTAAGGACGATTTTAAGCGTGCAGGGCAGATTGTTCAAAACAATAACTTTTCCTGTTAAACTTGCGCCCTTGTCCAGGGGTGAACTTGTGAGGCGGAGCGGAATTTCTACGGCCGATCTCCGGGATCTTGAAGACAAAGACTGGGTTAAGCCGGAAAACGGAAATTATAACGAAGATGATGTTCTTATAGCCGAAGCCATTGCAAGTTTTCGTTCCCAAGGTTTTTCTGAGCAAGCAGGGTTTAAGTTAAAGGATATTGAATTCCTCAGAAAAGGAGCAGAAAAAGTGGCCATAGAGGAGATGAAGCTTCTGATGGAAAGGCTTCGGGAAAAGATATTTGAAGAAAGTTCTGCCAGGCTTGCAAAAAACGGGATTCAGATAATTAATTCCCTGTTTGCTGTGCTGAATAAAAAGTTTATCAAGAAAATAATAACAGAAATGACAGAAGGGTATAAGAGTTACAAGAATGTACCTGTTAAAGAGAAGGCTGTTTTTACGACATAAGATGTATTAAGAATTGGTTTCAGGGAGGTTGAGCAAATGCTGAGACGAAACTTTTTGTGGTTAGCGAGTAAGATAGCCATTGTTTTTGCAGTTATTGGAACAGGCTTTTATTCGCTTGTAAGGGCCCTTGTGCCAGATTTGTTCTATGAACCATCGCCCCTATCCAGCGTTGGGCCTCCGGAGAAATTTCCGGAAGGCGTAACTTTTATTCAGGATAGAAGGCTCTTTGTGGTCAGGGAAGGTAATGATTTTTCTATTATATCGGCAATCTGTCAGCATCTGGGTTGCACAGTAAATTACGTTCCCCTTGCAAAGACAAAAGAGGTTAAGATAAAAGGGAAAATAGTTAAGGAGATCTGGGAGTTTGCCTGCCCGTGTCATGGGTCAAAGTATTATTCTGAGGGGACAAATTATGCAGGCCCGGCGCCAAAACCGCTGCCTCATTTTGAGATTGCCCGCTCTGCTCTTACAGGGGAGCTCATGGTAAATACGGCAAAAATAGTTAAAAGCGAGCAAAGGTTAAAATTATGAAAGAAGCGAAAAATTCTCTTTGGGTAAGGCTAACCTGGGCGTTTAATCCTTTAACGCTTAAGGATGCTTACAAGGCAAGGGTAAAAAACTTTTGGCTCCACTGGTTCCCGCCAAGAATAATGAAATGCAGTGTATCCTGGTCATATTCTTTCTGGTTAGGAACCATTTCCGGTGTCCTTTTCTTCATTACGCTGGTTACGGGTATTATATTGATGTTCATATATATCCCGTCTGTTGAAAGAGCCTACTGGACTATAGAAGACCTTGAGTTTGTTGTTTCCTTCGGCTGGGTTTTCAGGTATTCTCATCGCTGGGCAGGCCATCTTATGGTAGTGGCAGTTTTCCTTCACATGATGCGGGTTTTCTATACCGGAGCGTATAAAGAAACTGCTCAGACAGAGAGTTACAGGTATGTGAACTGGATTGTCGGAGTTATCCTTTTGCTTGGTACGCTTTTCCTTGCTTTTACAGGATACCTGTTGCCGTGGGACCAGCTTGCAATGTGGGCTGTTACTGTTGCATCGGCTATTGGCAAAACGACCCCCGTTGTAGGAGAAGGAGCATACAGCCTTCTCGTTGGCGGAACACTGATAGACCAGCCTGCTCTGATTAGATTTTACACCCTGCATTGCATTGCTCTTCCTGTGTTGGCTATAACACTGGTTGCTTACCATCTTTGGCGTGTAAGAAAGGATGGCGGTTTGGCTTGTGTGGCCAATTTAACGCAGGAAAACAGGGAGGAATTAACAGTTCCGGCTGTTCCCATTGCATCAAGAAGGTTTTTCCTCGTAGCGCTTGTAACCTGGATTGTGGTATTAATTGCTACATTGCTGTTCCGCGCTCCGTTGCTTGAGCCTGCGGATACATCCTGGACGCCAAACCCCGCAAAGGCGCCATGGTATTTTTTATGGCTGCAGGAGTTGATTACTTTTACCACCATAAGGCTTGGTGATTATACGATAAACGGTGGTTTTGTTGGCGGTGTCTTTATTCCGGGTGTGCTGTTTCTTGCGCTTGCAGTATGGCCATTCATAGATAAGAGTCCTGGCGTTGCAACCAGCAAATGGTTTCATTCGTCACGACTATGGCAGAATATCATTTTCACAATAATATGTCTTTCAGTTATATTTTTAATTGCATTTTCATATTATTGCAGGGGTCCATACTGGGAGGTTTATCTCCCTTGGAACAGGCCAGAAATTCCAGGAAGATTTTGAGGTGAAAAATGAATGGATCAAATGGATCAGAAGAGAAAAAATTAGTGGATATCTATAAGCGCGACACTTTTTGGATTTATGCCTTTCTGATTATCCTTCTTGTCTTGACTGTGGCAGCCTTTTACCGGAATTCAACGCCGGAATGGAAGAGGTATCAGGCTGATTACAAGAATCTGTTGGAGCAAAATATTGGCAAGGATGCGGCTGCAGAGTTTACTCCTGAAATAAAACAGGTATGGCTGAAGGATATAAATATAAATAAGATAGACAGGTGTGTATCCTGCCATCTTGGGATAGATGTCAGACAATTGACGGGGGACGATATACCTAAGGTCTTTAGAATGCATCCCAACAACGAACTGATTAAAAAGCATCCCATTAAAACATTCGGGTGCACCCCCTGTCATGGTGGTAAAGGGTATGCTCTCACCAAAGAGGAAGCCCATTTTACCGATTCAAAAGGCTGGATAGATGTATTTTTATCAAAAGAACTCGCAAAAAAATACGGATTTGAAGATTACGAAAAAATGCCCTTGGTTGAGATAAATTGCAATTCCTGCCATGTCCATGAAAAAGAGGTTGCGGGATTTGCTCATATTAATAAGGCTAAGAAGAATTTTGATGAGAAATTATGCACGTGCTGTCATAATTTTTATGGCAAAGGCGGACTCGTTGGACCTGATCTTACATACGAAGGGGACAAGCCTGCAGATCTGTATGATTTTGCAGGCATAAAAACTTGGGAAGGGCTTGCACCCTCTGTTTTTTCGTGGCATTTTCTCCACTTTAAGCATCCGTATTTTGTGACCCTGAATACCCTGATGCCGAACTTGAACCTTAAGGATGAGGAAATACGGGCACTCGCAATGCTGGTGTTGAGTTACAAGCGGGTGCCGGAACAATTTAAAGTAAAGCCTCCTGCAGCGAATGTCAAGGCCGCAGGGGAATGAGAGGTGAGGTTATGAAGCGAATAATTTTAATTCTGGTATCAATGGCAATTACATTGACTTTTTTCAATCTTGTCAATATAAAGTATTCCCTTCTGAACGAGTCCACTTTTAAATCTATTTCCAGGCCCGGCTATGACATACTTATGGATACCTTCATTAAGGATTATGTCCAGAATCTATCAGGGATTCTTTCTGAATCTGAAATAATAGCGGGCTTTAAAAATGCTTATCCGGAGGAAACTTTTCAGAAAAAGATAACGCCGATAATAAAAAGCATTGTCGCTTTTCTGAAAGGGGAAGTTGATTATATCACACGGGATAAATTAGATGTCATGGATTTGAAATCCGGGCTGGCAGGGTTCTTTGATAATGAAGCCAAAAAAGCGAAAAACCCCCAACATAAAAAAGAACTGACAAAACTAGCTGAATCAATTAAGGCTTACCCCGATAGTATAGACGGAGAATTTATTGTGAGGCAGGATGATGTGGAGCGTTTAGAAGAAGTAAAACCGCAGATTCAGCGTCTTGGCACAGGAATAATTCTTTTAGGTATATTATTTGTGCTTGTTGTATTGCTGCTTATCTTTAATCTGCCAGTTTTTGGTATTGTTCTGGCATTGTCAGGAGTTTTGGGCCTGGCAATTTCTTTTTTGCCAATTGCTTCATATCTTCCTCAAAATATTGATGAAATAACCTTGGCAATTGCTAAGACGACAATAAAGCGCGCATTTTATCTTTTGTCTGTGGAAAGCGGCATTATGTTTGTCGTTGGTGTAGTGTTAATGTTTTTTGGAAAAAAGAAATAACGGAGGTAAATTTATGAAAAAAGACTTTACGAGAAGGGAATTTTTAGGTCTCAGCGGATCAGGGATACTGACGCTTTCCCTTTTTAAGTTAAATATGCTGCCGAATGCTTTTGCGGCAGAAGAAGGCGGATTTGTAGAATATCAATATCGCACGTGGGAAGATCTCTACCGCAAGAAGTGGACGTGGGACAAGGTAACATGGGGAGTGCATTTAGTGGACTGCTATCCCGGGAACTGCCTGTGGCGTGTTTACACGAAGAACGGGATAGTATGGAGAGAAGAGCAGGCAGGTAAGTATAAGCCTGTTGAGGATGGAGTTCCAGACCTTAATCCGAGGGGCTGTCAGAAGGGTGCGTCATACAGCAATGTTATGTATGGACCTGAGAGGCTGAAATATCCATTGAAGAGGGTTGGGAAGCGTGGAGACGGAAAATGGAAGAGGATATCGTGGGATGAGGCGCTTGGAGATATAGCGGATTCCATGCTTGATGCGATAAAGGAATTCGGCCCGGAATCCATTGTTTATGAACACTCTCCAGGGGAAGGAGGGTATGTCAATGGAATAATTCCAGGTGTAAGGCTTTGCGGCCTGCTTCGCACAACGCAGCTTGATTTGGATTCTGTAATTTCTGATTTCAATGCGGGATTATACGAGACATTTGGTAAGTTTCAGTTTGTGAGTTCAGTTGACGACTGGTATCATGCGGAGTTGATACTGATCTGGCACATGAACCCTGTATATACGAGGATACCGTCGTACCATTATATAACCGAGGCATTTTACAAGGGAAGCACAGTGGTGTGCATAGCTCCGGATTTCAGTCCGTCATCAATCCATGCGGATTATTATGTGCCGGTGAAGATCGGGACGGATGCGGCGCTGGGGTTGTCTATGTGCAAGGTGATAATAGATGAGAAGATATACAATGCTGAATTTATGAGGGAGCAGACTGACCTGCCGTTTTTAGTGAAGGTGGACACGAAGAAGTTTTTGAGGTGCAGCGAGATGGAAGAAGGCGGGCGCGATAACCAGTTTTATTTGTATGATGAGAAGACAAAGAAGGTGGTGAAGGCGCCGAGGAAGACATTGAAGTTTGATGGAATGGCAGCATTGGAAGGGAAGTACAAAGTGAAGTTGAAGGATGGAAAAGAAGTAGAAGTGATGCCCGTGTTTGAGTTTTTGAAGGAGCATTTAAAGGCATATGAACCGGAGAAGGCAAGCAAGATGTGCGGTGTTCATCCCGAGACGATAAGGATGATAGCGAGGAAGGCAGCGAAGATGCGTACGCATATACTTGTGGGGTGGAACACCGCGAAGTATTATCATGGGGATCTGATAGAGAGGGCGCAGTGTTTGTTGCTTGGGCTGACCGGGAACTGGGGCAAGAAGGGAACTGGGACGCGCGGATGGAACGAATCCCTTGTCCCGGGGGTGTTGGCCTTTGCTATGAAAACCGAACCAGGTGTGGGAGGCGCATTGAATTTATATAAGATATTAGAAGAGGAAGGAAAGAAAATTTTAAAAAAAGACCCTGAACTTCCCAAAGAGATGGTTGCGATTGACGCTGAAAGGGATCTGATAAAGAAACGCTTTCCTGTGTCGCCTGCGGCATTCTACTGGTATTATCACTGCGGGTACAAGGAGGTCTGGAACAACAAGGATTGGTCAGACCCCTATATGAAGCGCGATTTTGATTCCTATTTCAACGAGGCTATAGATAAGGGCTGGTGGGATGGATTTATTAAACCTGGCAAGGATGTTATCCCCAGGGTGTTCTTTGGCGTTGCAGGCAATACGCTCAGGCGTACAAGGGGCGGGCTCAAGATGCTTCTGGATAAAGCATGGCCAAACTATAAGATGATTGTATCAGTGGATGTAAGGATGAGCACGACAGCAATGTATTCTGATATAATCCTGCCGGCAGCGGGCTTTTACGAAAAGGTGGATATGCGCTTCCCAAGCCCCCATATTCCTTATGTTACCTTTACCGACAAGGCAGTTGAACCGATAGGAGAATCCAAGCCCGAGTGGGAGATGTTCTGTTTGCTGGCTAAGAAGCTGGAGGAGAGGGCAAAGGCTAGAGGCATTCATCAATACACTGACAGGGATGGATATACAATACGATTGGATAACATATACAGTGAAATGACTCTTAAGGGAGCTATAAAAGAGAATGATCAGGAAAAAGTGTTTGATGAGATGATGCGTGATTCTGTGCTAATGGGCACCCTGCCGAAGGGGACTGATTTGAAAAAGGTGAGGGAAGAGGGCATTATCCGTTTCATAAGTATAGGCATGCAGGATGCTGTGGCATTGAACATGGCAACAGATATAAAAGAGAATGAAACGATAAATCCTCTGAGATGGCATACGGAGAAGAAAGTTCCCTATCCCACGCTTACCCAGCGCGCTCAGTTCTACATAGACCACGACTGGTTCCTTGAGGGCGAGGAGTCTCTGCCTACGCACAAGGATAATCCCACGATGGGCGGCAAGTTCCCCTTTGAGATGACGAGCGGGCATCAGAGATGGAGCATACATTCCATCTGGGTGGTTAATCCGCTCATGCTGGCAACGCACCGTGGAGAGCCGTTTTTGTTTGTCAATCCCGATGATGCGAAGAAGAAAGGTGTAGCGGATCATGACATGCTTAAGGTACACAATGATTTCAACACCTTCTATGTTCGCGCTAAGATATCTGCGGCAGTTAGGCCCGGGCAGGTGATAATATATCATGCATGGGATCCATATCAGTTCAAGGGGTGGAAGAGTTATGATGCGGCGATACCCGGACTGATAAAGTGGCTGCACTTTGTCGGCGGTTATGGGCATCTGAGGTACTGGCGATGGAACTGGTGCCTGCAGCAGGTGGACAGAGCGACAAGGGTTGATTTTGAAAAAGAATAAGATTTTACTTTTTACGGTAAGATTCTAATTCATTCAGAATCTTATCGTAAAAAACACGGGGAAAACTTGTTCCTACAATCTCATCATCGCCCATTACCCCGCCGCCGTAGACCTGAATCTTCAAAAAGCCGTTGATCCCAGCACTTGTTTCGTAAACTATTCTGTCGTAGAGAATTTTGATCCACGGTGTATCCGCTGGAGCCAGTGTTCCAACTTTTAGCGTTATCGGATCAAGCCGTTCAATAAAAGAAACATTGCACAAATTGAAATAATTTTTACTTGCATAGCTTAAAGTGTATTTACCAACAATGTTAATGTCAAGTTTAACTTAGAGACAACTCCTGCCTATTTTCAACTGCATTTGGAATATCCGCAAGCCTTGCAGTTGAAGCATCCTTCTTCAAAAACAAGGGGGGAACCGCAGGTTGGACATGGCCTGTATCCATCGGTGGAAACAGGGAGTGCATTAAGATAGTTGGAATTCTCAGCCTTTTTTTGAGAAGGATTGTTCCCGTTTCCCCCTTCATGTTCCTTAAGAAATTTATGGAGGGCTTTGGATATTGCATCGGCACAGGATAGGACCATTTCTCCGTTTTCCCAGGCTGGAGCAGGGCAGCGGACACCGGCAAGTTGTTTGATGATATGATCAGGATCAACACCAGCGCGGAGCGACAGGGAGATCAACCTTCCTATAGCTTCCGCCTGTGAGGTTGCGCAACCTCCAGCCTTTCCCATAGAGGTGAATACCTCAAATGGCCCGGTTTTATCGCGGTTTATCGTAATGTATAAATTTCCGCATCCGGTGGTCATTCTTCTTGTCGCGCCCTGAATTGCCTCGGGCCGCGGCCGCGGAGTTAAATTAATTTTGGAAGAGGACGAACTTTTTTCGGCGCCGCTTTCTTTGTTTACTTTATGTATATTAAGCACCTGCTCCTCCCGTGAACCGTCCCTGTAAACAGTAACCCCTTTGCATTCCAGGGAATACGCCAGAAGATAGACCTTTGCTATGTCTTCTGCCGTAGCGTCTTTAGGGAAGTTTACGGTCTTTGAAACAGCATTATCGGTGTATTTCTGAAACGCTGCCTGCATACGGATGTGCCACTCCGGGGTGATGTCGTGCGCTGTGACGAATACTTTCAGCCATTTTTCAGGAATATCAGCAATGCCGTGGATACTGCCTGTTCTGGCAATTTTTTTTATTAGTTCTTCCGAATAAAATTTTTCTCTCCTGGCAATTTTGAGAAAATGAATATTAGTCTCAATCAATTCAGTATTATCAAGAACATTCTTTATAAAGGAAACAGCAAATAATGGTTCAATTCCGCTTGAACAGCCGGCAATCATTGATATTGTGCCAGTTGGTGCAATTGTTGTAACGGTTGCGTTTCTCATTTTTTTGCAATTAGTATCATGAATGCTTCCCTTAAAGCTTGGGAATTCACCGCGGATTCCTCCAATCTCCTGGGACATTATTCGTCCTTCTTTATGAAGAAAACTCATTACCTGTTCTGCAATAGCGAGTGAATCTTCGGAATTGTATGGGACACCCAGGAGTATAAGCATATCCGCAAAACCCATTACTCCAAGTCCGATCTTCCGGTTTTTCTTTGTCATCTCTTCAATCTGAGGCAATGGATATTTGTTCACATCAATTACATTGTCAAGGAAGTGGATCGCTGTCCGGACGGTTTCCCTCAATGATTCAAAATCTATTTCCTTGTTTTTGACAAATTTTGACAGATTGATGGACCCCAGGTTGCAGGATTCAAAAGGAAGAAGGGGCTGCTCGCCGCAAGGATTTGTACTCTCAATCTCGCCGAGCAGCGGCGTCGGATTGTCCCTGTTCAGCCTGTCCAGAAAGACTATACCGGGTTCACCGTTCATCCAGGACATTTCCACAATTTTGTCAAAGACCGTTTTTGCATTTAGTCCCTGAATGATACGCTTTGTCCTGGGATTCAAGAGGTCATAGTGCTTATTGTTTTTAACAGCTTCCATAAATTTTTCTGTTATGCCTATTGATATATTGAAGTTGTTCAATTTTTTCTTGTCCTGTTTTGCTGTTATAAACTCCATTATATCCGGATGGTCAACCCGTAGTATCCCCATGTTTGCGCCTCTTCTTGTTCCTCCCTGTTTTATTGTTTCCGTAGCGGCATCAAAAACCTGCATGAATGATACAGGTCCGGAGCTTACGCCCTTTGTTGAGCGGACTACATCATTTTTGGGACGGATGCGGGAGAAGGAAAAACCGGTTCCTCCTCCTGATTTATGAATCAGCGCGGTGTACTTTATTGCTTCAAATATGCTTTCCATGGAATCGCCGACAGGAAGGACGAAGCAGGCAGAGAGCTGGCCAAGTTCCCTGCCTGCGTTCATTAGGGTGGGGGAGTTAGGAAGAAACTCCAATTTAACCATCATGTTGTAAAATTTAGCTGCTACTTCATCTAAATCAGCATTGCTATCATAATATTTATCTGCTTCAGCAATTGTCCTTGCTACCCGCCAGAACATCTCCTCTGGTGTCTCAACGACATTTCCTGATTCGTCTTTTTTAAGGTATCTCTTTTTGAGGACAACCAGCGCATTCTCTGTAAGTTCTAATTTTTCAAGGACAAGTGATTTTTTGAAGACAATCTTTGGAATCATGAAATTATAACCCAGTTCCATAAGTTTAGTCTCTATTGTTTGTGATAATTTTTGAGGATTGGCAGCAGATTCGCCGAGGTTTTTTATTTCCAACTCAATATCGTCAGCTACCTGTTTTGCGAAATCCCTTTCAAGGGCTGCATCCTGAATCAGCGCATCAATCACCCTGTTCTTCCAGAGAACCACTTCCTTAGAATCAAAAAAAACTCCCATTTTTAGGCTCCTTTAAATAAAAACTGATATGTGAACAACATGTGAATATCCTGTGTTTATTTTGTGCATATATTGTATAATAAAAAAATAATACCACAATATATTGGGGATGTCAAGGGAAAATTTAAGTTAACTAAAATTTTTCTTCTGAATTGTTTTTAAAACCGGGAATCAATCTGCTCAAGAAGCATCTTTGCCTTTTGCTTTTCAATAATCTGTTCCGGTATGATTTCCGGGATGCTGTCCACCGGCGCATCAATGACATGCTGGATGTCCCTTCTGTAGAGATCTTTATCTTTGAGTTTTGTGTCAAGAGAGTCAGCTTTAAGCACCCAGGTTCCGAGATAGTTTGGTTCAATTTCAAGTGCCTTCTTAAAGTGTTCCTCGGATTTTTTCAGATCTCCACCGATAATGCCGGGAGTAAAAGCATAGTAGGCGCCAAGGTACCTGTGCGGCGCTCCATAAAAAAACCTTTCATCAATTTCTATTATCCGCTCCATTGCTTTTTTTGCTTTATCTTTATGTGTTAAAATGCTCAAGAAGCCTTTTGCCTTTGCCCATTTCCCAAGATTTGATGCTGTCCAATAGATTGCGCCGAGATATTCATTCCCGAGAACCTTGATTGCCTCCTCCATTTTTTTACCTGCTTCAATCATTTTCCTGAATTCCGGGTTCAGCGCCGTTCCTTTTTCTCCGTATTGAACACCTTTATAATATGTTTCAATCTGCCGCTTCTTGTCACTGTTCTCCAAGTAGGCATACGCAAGCAGATAATGCGCTCTTGCAAGTTTTGTAAGCGCTTCAAGATTATCCGGATCTTCAGCAATCACATTTTCATAGGCTTTTATCGCTGCCTCCAGATTCTCCTGGTTTGCTCTATTATTCCAAAGGTCATCAGCTTTTTGCAGTAAATTCCGGGTTTCCACGGTTTCTCTTTCGGCAGATGCTCCCCATGCAGGCATTGTCATGATATTTCCTGCCAGCATGAATATTGTAACGAAGCAGGGAATTGTTCCCAGCCATCTAAAGTTTATTGCATTTTTTTCAATACCCATTATATTTGGATATTAACTAAAATAGGGCTTTTTGTCAAACAGTATCTATTGCACTATTGTTTTTATTTGACCGCTTAAAATTTGTTGTTATAATAGAACCTCTATTTTAGGAGAAGTTATGAGATTTAAATTTTCAAATAGGATTCAGGACCTTCCTCCCTATCTATTCGCTGATATTGACAGGAAAAAGAGGGAGCTTAAGGCAGCTGGGGTGGAGATTATTGATCTTACGGTAGGCGATCCGGACAGGCCTACCCCGGGATTTATTATTAAAGAGATGAAAAAATGGCTGGATAATCCGTTGACCCACAGGTACCCTTCGTATGAAGGAACTATTGAATTCCGTGGAGCAGTAGCGCAGTGGTATAAAAACCGGTTCGGTGTGGACATTGATCCTGAGACCGAGGTGGTTACGCTGATCGGTTCAAAAGAGGGAATTGCGCATCTTCCGCTTGCGGTAATCAATCCAGGGGATATAGCGCTTGTTCCCGACCCTGCCTATCCTGTTTACAACATAGGCGTCCATTTTGCCGGCGGGAAAGCGTTTATTATGCCTCTGCTCAGGGAAAATAATTTTCTTCCGGATTTTGAATTGATCCAGAAGGATCTGGCTATGAATGCAAAACTGCTTTTTTTAAATTATCCAAACAATCCCACGTCTGCAACATCATCTCCGGAATTTTTTGAAACCGCGACAAAATACGCAATGGATAGAAAACTTATTCTCTGTCATGACGCTGCTTATTCCGAGGTTTTTACATCAAAGGCATCCAAGCCCTCAAGCATTCTTCAGGTTGAAGGGGCAAAGGAATGCGCAATTGAGTTTCATTCCCTTTCCAAGACCTTCAATATGACTGGCTGGCG
>Ga0209321_10000773_pt1 | contig 21266 bp, 20 predicted proteins | sample Rifsed16ft4_FD_184012 | JGI IMG/M metagenome (GOLD analysis project Ga0209321, IMG submission 184012) | Soil microbial communities from Rifle, Colorado, USA - sediment 16ft 4 - CSP-I_5_4 (version 2) | ecosystem: Environmental > Terrestrial > Deep subsurface > Rock core/Sediment | place: Rifle...
ATCCGCCGGAGCCTCCCCCCTCATAGCGCAACGCCTCGACTGGCTGGAGTCTGGAGGCACGCCAGGCGGGGTAGAGACCACCGGTCAGGCCAAGCACGAATACGACCAGGAACGCCTGTCCGATGATCAAGGGCCGGATGTTGGAAACGGTTCCACCGAAGGTTACCCCAGTTCCGGCCAGCGCCGAAACCGCCAGCCAACCGATCCCCAGACCAAGTATGCCTCCGGCCAGGCTGACGAGCATCGACTCGCGCAAGATCATCCACAGCACCCTGCCCTTACTCCAGCCGACTGCTCGTAGGACCCCAATCTCCCGGGTCCGCTCATAGACCGACATGAGCTGCGCGTTCAGCATGCCGACGCCGCCGATCACGATTGCCAGCCCAGCGATCACCCAGACATATCCTTGCATGGCATCGACCAAGAGCTGACTGTCGGCGAACTCGCTCGTGCCGCTGATAGAAAGGTCGGGCCAAAGCCGTTCGACGCGATCGATCAAGGTCTGGGTCGAAGACGACTCGTCAACCTGGATGTAGAATAGGCTGACCTGCCGCGGCTTCCCCAAGAGATCCTGCGCGTCGGAAAGCCCAAGAACGCAGCCGCTGTCTTCCAATCCGTCCCCGGTCTGGTAGATCCCGATCACGCGATAGACCGAATCCGTCAGCCGCAAAGAGTCCCCGACCTGCTTGTCCAGGGCCTCGGCCGCTCCAGATCCGAGTAAGACCGGTTTCCCGCGGGCGCTGTGCGCCGAAGGCGAGTCCAGTCCAACCCCATCCACGATTTGGAAACGATCGAAGACGAAACTATCCTCCGGATAGCCGAACACGAAGAAGATCGGGACATTCTCGGCCTGGACAAACCCCTCGAGCATCCCGCTTATCGAGCGGACTTCCGGCATGACCACCAGTTGATCGCCAATCTCCTCTTCGACCGAACTGTAGGTGATGTCGAACGAATTGGGTTGACTGAGAACCAGGTCGGCCTTGCTGCCTGTGAGAAGCGACTGATAGCCGGCCTGGAATCCATCAGCCAGAGCACCCAGGCCGATGATGGCCGCCACGCCGATACTGATCCCCAAGATCGTCAGGCTTGTCCGGAATTTGCGTCGGAACAGGTTCTTCCAGACCATGGTTCCCGTCCAACATCGCCAGGCGACACGCGTGGCTGAGCTTGCCCCAGCGTGACGGCCAGGCGGCATCTCTTGGCGTCATTGCAAGTGGAAGCCGCGTGCCGGCCTCAGTGCAAAGCCGATCAGCCGGTGAAACCGGCTGTCTCCTTGGGAAATTCAACCACCGGCCTGACCGGCAAGCCTGATACCTGTCTGACACTTGGCCCCCCCTTGGTTCGAAGGCGGGCCTCCGGACAGCATTGCCAGTATACATGGGATGCGGTCTAGCTCCCGCTAGCACCCTTGTCCGGGCGCCGAAGCGCCGAACTCGGTTGGATGCCTGCGAAGGGAAAGAGGCGGAACATCGAAGTGGGTCGTCGCACGAGCCGGATCAGTCGCCCGGATCGGTCAACGTCCGGTCTGGCCTGAGGAACCGGTAAACAGGACAAGCCAACCAGAAGCCCGCAACTCGCTCAGGGCTTGATTCCACGGAACTCGCGAGCGCCACATCGGTGGTATGAGTCTACACGTCGAAAACGATCGTGGTCTCGAGCCCCCCCTCTAAGGCTCGGATTGCCAGATCGTTGTACGTAACGGCCTTGATGTGCCGCCTGAGGTCGGTTCCCTTCGTCCCCGTGGCCTCGGCCCGAATCTCCATCTCGTTGACCTTCTCGATTCGCACATCTTGCAGGATCAGCCCATCTTCTTCCAGCCAGAAGAGAAGTTCGCTCAGCCAGTCGACGAGGAGCGTCTCCCAGTCCGGAGCGATCAAACGCAGGCGTTTGCGGGAGGTCCTCCGACCAACGGACCGACCTCCGAGCAGGCTCGCCATCCCTCTGGCTGCGTTCTCGAAAAGCTGCGCGTGGTCTTTCCCCCGGATCTCGAGGGCCCAGTCCGCCGTGTGTTCTATCTCTCGCCAGGCGGGTTCATCCATGCTGTTCGTCGTCGCGAATTGATCCGATCCCAGAGGCGGCCGCCGGGCAGTCCCTCTCGGCCGCTAGCTGATCCATCATGTCTGCGCGCCTTCACTTGCCTAGCTCACGCTCGGTCGCGCCAGTGACGCACTGACGACATGGAACTCACGGCATGGAGCCATTATAATCACCCTGAAGGATGCGGTTCGCGGCGCCGCTCGCTTACGGTTGGGTGTCACCGCCGGAGCGAGCTGTGATCGGTTGCACCGGACGGCTTACGAGGCCACAGGCCGGCTTCAGCGACAGGCGATGCTCTGTCGTCCTCGTCCGGTCAACGGAGGGAGGGCAAGGTGGGCAGCGGCTTTCGACTCGGGCGGATCTTCGGGATCACGATCCGCATCGATTGGAGTTGGGTTCTGATCTTCACCCTCGTCACCTGGAATCTGCGTACGGTTTTTGCGCAGATCCACCCGGAATGGGGATCGAGGCTGGCTTGGGGCACGGCGGTCTTGGCCGCGCTCCTGTTCTTCGCCTCGGTCCTGGCGCATGAACTAGCCCACTCGCTCGTGGCGCGCTCACAAGGGATCCCGGTCCGCAGTATCACCCTGTTCCTGTTCGGCGGTGTCTCCAACATTCAACGCGAGCCCTCCTCCCCGGGCGCCGAGTTCCTGATCACCATCGTCGGGCCGGTGACCAGCATCATCCTGGGCATAGCCTTCTTCGCGCTATCGGGCCTCGGGCTGGGCGCCCTCGGATCGAGTGTCGCAAATCCCTTCGCCGCCATCCGGCGACTGCCACCGCTGACCACCCTACTCTTATGGTTGGGGCCGGTCAACATCCTTCTGGGGTTCTTCAACCTGATCCCCGGCTTCCCGTTAGACGGAGGACGCGTCCTGCGCTCGGTGCTTTGGGCTCTCACCGGCAATCTGCGGCGGGCCACTCGCTGGACGGCGTATTTCGGGCAGTTGGTGGCCTGGCTGATGATTGTGGCCGGGATCGCCATGGTCTTCGGCATCCAGGTCCCGTTCTTCGGGGCGGGCTTGATCAATGGACTATGGCTGGCATTCATCGGGTGGTTCCTCCAGAGTGCTTCGGCCCAGAGTTATCAGCAGGTTGTCGCTCGCGATCTTCTGGAAGGGACGCCTGTGTCGAAGTTGATGCGGACCGAGGTGCATGCCGTCTCTCCGCAGATCAGCGTGGGCAGCCTCGTTCACGATCACATCATGGGCACGGACGAGCATGCGTTTCCGGTGAAGGAAGACTCACGCCTCATGGGACTGGTCACACTCGAAGATGTCCGCAAGGTCGCTCGTGAAGACTGGGAGCGTACGACGGTAAGCCAGATCATGACACCCAGAGAGAGTCTGGTGATCATGGCGCCGGGCGACGACGCCTCGGAGGCGTTGGAGAAGCTGGCAATGCGGGATATCCGTCAGTTACCCGTCCTGCAAGGTGAGTTGTTCGTCGGGCTGCTCCGTCTGAGAGACATCGTTCGTTTTCTCCAGACCCAATCGGCCATCCGCCGCGATTCGTCTTGAGCGGTCCGGAGACCCGGCTACGCCTATCTCAATGGTGAGTTCAACTCGTATGGGTTCGACTGAGCGCAGTTCGGCCGAAGGAATCTTGTTCACCGATCAGTATCAGCTGACGATGGCCCAGCTGTATTTCCGGACAGGGATGCACGAACGGCCGGCGCAGTTCGACCACTTCTTCCGGGACTATCCGAACTACGGCCTGCATCAGAGCGGATACTGCATCAATGCCGGCCTTGACTGGCTGCTGGAGTGGATGGGTCAGGCCCGATTCGGTGAGGCTGAGATCGAATACCTGCGCTGGCAGACGGGCGGCGCCGGACAAAGACTGTTCGACGATGATTTCCTGGCGTGGCTTCGAGACAACGGCACCTTCGACGGCATCTCCCTGAAGGCCGTCCCCGAAGGTCGGGTGGTGCACGCCAACGTGCCCTTGACGATTGTTCAAGGACCGCTGGCAATGGCACAGATCTTGGAGACCGCTCTTCTTAACCATCTCAATTACCAGACGCTGATTGCTACCAAGGCCAGCCGGATTCGCGAGGCAGGCCGAGGCAGGATGGTTCTCGAGTTCGGGCTGCGACGCGGACCCGAGAGGGGGGCGAATGCCGGCACCCGCGCCGCTCTCATCGGCGGGGCAGATTTCAGCTCCAATGTCGGCGTTTCCCGGATGCTCGGGCTGCCGCCGAAAGGTACACACGCCCACAGCATGGTGCAGGTTTTCATTGCGCTAGAGGCGAGTGAGCTCGATGCCTTCCGCGCCTACGCGGACGTTTTCCCGGACGATTGCCTGCTCCTGGTGGACACCGTGGATACGCTTGGGAGCGGCATTCCCAACGCCATCCGTGTGTTCGAGGAGCTGCGGCAGAAGGGTCACAGGCCGGTCGGGATCCGGCTCGACTCGGGTGATTTGGCCTACCTCAGCATCCGTGCCGCCCGCATGCTGGATCAGGCAGGATTTCCCGAGGTCTCGATCGTGCTATCCAACCAGATCGATGAGTTGACCCTGTGGCAAATCATCACGCAGATCGAAGTGGAGGCCCCGCAGTATGGCGTCGAGCCGGACAAGCTGATCCGTCGTCTGGTGTATGGCGTCGGCACGCGGTTGATCAGCTCAGCCGGGGATTCCGCCCTCGACGGGGTGTACAAGCTGGTGGCCGTATTCGACCAGGGCCGCTGGCTTCCGGCGATCAAAATCTCTGAGACTCCAGAGAAAACGCCGAACCCGGGCCACAAGCGGGTGTGGCGACTCTACGACCGTCGGGGAAGAGCGATCGCCGATCTGCTTGGACTGGAGGACGAAGATCCCCGCGAGTTAGATCCTCTGGTGACGCACCATCCCACGCAATTCGGCGCAGAGCGTTCGTTCCGGCATGACGAGATCAGCCAGATCGAGCCTCTCCTGATGGAGGTTTTTCGCGAGGGTCGGCGGGTATCGGAGCCGCCGTCGCTTGATGACATGCGCGCGTTGCGCGCATCCGACCTCGATCGGCTGTACCCCGGGGTTCGCCGGCTGATGAAGCCCCACGTCTACCACGTGTCTCTGACAAAGAAGCTTTGGGACTACAAGCAAGAACTCATCGCGGCCGTCAAGCGGAAGAACAGTTCTACCTGAGACGTCCGACGCGCGAATTCGAACCTCCCTGGCCACCGAGACTCAATCCCCTGCGGGCATCAACGACGGCAGGGTAAGCTACGTGCCCTGCAGCAGAACTCCCGCGCCTGAGAGTCCGATGTCCGTCCCTACCCGTCACTACCGGAGGAACGAGAATGGGGCTAGGCGGTGTTCAGCCGACCCCAGCCTGGTCTCAAGCGCGCGAGAAAACGAGAATGCCCTAGCCCGTCCTACTCTGGCACGGAGGTCGGCCTCTCAGTTGCGCTCAGGATGAGATCCCATGCAATCTCCAGATCATCTGCAGCCACCACGGGGCTCGCGGGAAGATCCTGCAAGACCAGATTAAGACGATCGACGATCGGTTGCAGAGCAGCCTCTTGCGTGTCCGGGGAGGTCTGCATGATGGACTCCATTGCTGCGACCGCGGCCTGGGCGTCTTCAGAAGCAAGTCCCAGGTTGTTCTGGATCAGCCACAATCGAGCGCGGGTCATGAGCTCCATGACCCGGATAAGCTGCAATCGACGATCGAGTTCCTGGAGTGGCGCTTCCGATCCGCTCAGTAATCCCTGCAGATCCTCGACCTCGGCGGCGATGTTGCCCAGGTCGCCCTTTAGCGCGTCGACATCCTTGACAAGCTGCTGGAGATCTTTCACCTCTCCGCCTTGCTGTTCAAGGGCCGCTTGGAGTTCTTCGACCTGGGCCTGCAATTCGGCCATTTGTTCTGTCTGGGACGCCTGCCCACCTTCGATCCGCGCCAGACGCTCACCGACGTCCGCATCGCGCTTGTCGTTGTCGGCCTGGCCTTGAGCCATCTCGGCCTCAATCACGACAATCCTCTGGGAATTGACCTGAACAGGCTCTATGTAGTTGTGATATAGCGCCGGTGCGCCAAAGTAGGCAGCGGCTCCGACGCCGACACCCAGGAGTACCACGAGCAACAGTCGCGACAAAAACCGGATCACTCGGCCGAAGTAGGACTCCCGCCGGTTCTCCGAGGCCTGCGCGACACTGTCTCCATCATCTACAGTCATCATGGGTATCTCCTCTAGGGGCTTGGAAGGGCTTCAGGCTGGGCCGGTCCGAACAATCCGCTGAGCAGGCGATTCAATCCGTCGAGGAATGTGTCAAAGCGATCGACGCGGCTTGCCAGACTCTCAGTCTCTTGAGAAAGTTCATCGACAGCTTTCTGCATCGTCTCGATCTGGGCCTGGGACCCCTCGACCTGGGCCTGCATTGAATCGAGCTGACCCTCGACGGACGTCATTCTTCCAGTCAGCCCCTCCAGCGCTTGCAGGCGTTGGCCCAGAGAGTCCAGCTGGGAAGATGCCGCGGCGAGGTCGCTTTGTAGTCTGGCGAGTTCGGTTTGCATCCGGCGAACTGCTGGGTGCTGCCCGAAGTTGAGCGTGCGATTGATGCCGGCCAGGATCGTGAGAGTCAGGATTACCGAGAGCACAATGCTGGTCACACCTGTTCCAAGCATTTGCCAGAGGTCATCCACTCTCCTCACCGCCTCGGGCAGATCGGCTGCACGGTCTGAGGCGCGCCTCCCAACGTCCCGGATGCCGACCCCTGCATCCACGGCCGCTTCCTTGATTCTGTCAGTCGCTTGTCCCATGTCATTCCGTATACCTTCCATGCCGAGAGCGAGCGCTTGGCCAGTCTCTTCGCCCAACTCGCCGGGGTGGCTCCCTCGGGTTCCTCCAATCTCGCTTGACTCCGATTCTGCGTCGCCCATCTGGAGATACGGTCTGATTCGGGCGAGGGTTTCCTCCCCAAGTCCAACCACGTTCCGGAGATCTTCCGCGCTCTCGAACGGGCGCGCAGCCACAATCCGGCGCGCCAGTCCACGCCCTATCCCTGGAAGTTGCATCAGGCTACCCTGATCGGCTGTATTCGGATCCACGTGCAGTTCATGCTCGTCAGACATTCTTTCCTCCCATTCCGCCGGACCAACCTCGGGTCATCCGGCTTACGACGGTCTACAGCCACAGAACCGAGGGCCGACTTCTCACGCTCCAGCGCGGACAATCGTCCAACGGTATGATTCAGGATGTCAGCCACGCCTCTGGCACTGAACGGGCTATTCACTGGATTGGCGCCCTGAGCCGAAAAACGCCGATCTCGGGCTTGATCGTACGACTGTTCAGGCCGAGGTGGTCGACCCAATCACCGATCCGTTTTGCGCACCGCCCGGGATGCACAAGGTCCATAGTAACATGCCATGTTCACATTTCAGAATCCGATTGACAATCGCCTCACCCTGCTTGTTTCGAGGCTCTTCCTTGGGGGATCCGGCCCGATTGCCTTCCACACAAGTCATGTTGCACCCAACTCCTGATCGGTCCGGCCGTGAGGCCGCGCCTGGCGAGCCCTGGCGGGATCGTCAACTGCGCGCTTTGATCGATGTGGGTGGATGCCTGTGAGTATCCGGCTGGCCAAGACGGACCGTTCTCTCAGGCGCTCTCGGGCCTGGAGCAAACTCGCGACCAGCTGGCTGTTGCCGGCCCTCACTGTTTGGGTGCTGGTGGGCTGCTCGTCGTTGCCATCAGCGCCTCAGACTCGAACGCCTGCTCCGCCCGTTCCCGGCCCTCCGATAAGCCCAACAGAGACTGCTTTAATCCGCCCCTCCAGCACCCCATCCGCCCTGCCCTCGGAGACACCCTCCCTGACCCCTGTCCCAATCGAGGTGGACTTAGGCCTGTCGGCCATCTCCTATCGGATTCCGCTCACGATCCGACACGTCACCGGGGGTATGGTGGTCCTCAATTTCGAATTGTCGGAGCCGGCGGCGGGGACAGTCTACGTGCGTCCTATCGGATCCGGAGACCCGCGGCAGGAAGTGGATTTCTCGGCCCCCGAGACGCGCCATCAGATCATCTTCGAGGAGCTGCCTCCGGGGAGTCGCTATCGGGCCACCGTGGCCCTTGAGGTTGGTGGGCAGGAGTTGCAGCAGCCTAACTTCCTTGGCCGCGCCTGGGGGCCGGTTTCCTTTGTGGTCCCCCAGCCCGAGGATCCGTTGCGTTTCGGCGTGGTCGGGGATGCCAGCTTCGGCGACCCGGCTACCCGCGCTTTGATCGAGCAAATGGCCGGCGCCGACCTGGACTTTGTTCTGCACGCCGGGGATGTGGTCGACGAGACCGAACTGGGTGTCAATCCCTACGACTCCTATTCCAGGAAGTTCTACGACACCTTCGAACCTCTGCTACGTCAGCTGCCCGTTTACACTGTCCCTGGAAATCACGACTACGATCTCGACATTCGCCTGGAAGACGTGCCGTTCTACTTCCGCGCCTTTCCGGCCTTTCCCGACCCGGAACAGCCCGGCCAAGGAACCGCCGAACGAAACCAGTTCTATGCATTCGAGTCCCGCGATATACAGTTCGTGATGCTTGATTCGCAAGTCTTGTTCGGCGTTCCAGGAAGGGAAGAGGAGCAGAGCTGGCTCGAGGAACGACTGGCTGATACGCGATTCAAGACCACCATCCCGGTTATGCATGTGGCGCCCTTCAGCAGCAGCTCGGTGCACCCAACCGACAGTCTTCCGGTGCGCCAGGCGTGGGTGCCGCTGTTCGAAACCGCGCATGTTCCACTAGTCTTCTCCGGGCATTTCCATCAGTACGAACGCCTTACTGTCAACGGCATCACGTATATCGTCTCCGGGGGAGGGTCATCGACCCTATACGCGCCGGGCCCCATGCTGCCGCAGAGTCAGGCGTTCAGACGTCAGACGCACTTCGTCCTCTGCGAAGTGAACGAGGACACCTTAGTGCTCACGGCAGTCGGCCTCGGGGGCGAGGTGATCGACGGAGCTGTGCTGCAGCTCAAGTAGTTGCTGAGGCTAAAAAGGGGAACGCAGTGCCGAAGCCGGACTCAGTGCTTGGCACGGTCCGGCGACCGCGTGAACCGATGAGCTTGACCGCTTTGCTCTCTCATCCAGCGCTCCCGGTCATTCTGGGGGTGACATTCGTCACCACCCTGGCCTTCTCGGCCCTGCCGGCCATCTTCGCCTTGTACGCCCAGAAGGTCCTTTTCCCGCCGTCGATGGCCTCCGACCGGCTGCAGTTGCGGAGCGGTCAGGTCTCGCCCCAATGAGGGGCCGTGACTACTCCCTCGGTGCGCCGGCGCGGGTGATGCCGTTGAATGCCGTCCACGGGTTGCCGTCAAGACCTACATGCCGGCGGGAGCCGCCCACTTCACATGTCCATTGCGACGGCGAGGGTTAGATGGCCGCCGCCCACGGACGAGGCGGCTCCGATTTCGGGGATGGCGTCGGTCGGCGCCGCCGCGGATCAAGAACGATGCGAGCACAGTCAGCAGAATAGTCTGCTGCATCGCGAGAAGACCATGCACCTGTGGGCCATACAAGCTTGCGGGAGGCTTCAGCGAGACGAACCACTCTTCGGTTGAACAACGGCAGTGCGCAAATGACCCACGAGGCATGCACCCGGCTCGAATCCACTTTGATTCACCGCGCCCTCAGGAAGGATACGCGTCCATGATGGGCCGCATCCATCACACAGGAGGCCAAGGCTCTCGACTAGGGGACCGTCCACACCAAGCTGAGGATAGTGGTCGCAGGCGGCAACGTTTGCATCATCAACGAAGGACGGGCACGGGCCAGGGTGTGAAGCCATCCCAGGTGCTTCCCCGTTGCCATCCGCGCAACACTCGATCTCAATCTGACATGTAGGTGCCGCTGCGCCTTAGAGGGAAATTTCCGGGAGAATTGTGATCCCTCGATGATGAGAGATTCTATAACGTCAAACGTCAAGACGACCTTTCATGGCGCCTTGCTTTCTTCCAGAATTCGAAATCCGGGCTATCCCTTCACCGAACCTGCCAGCAATCCTCGCACGAAGTACCGCTGAAGTAGGAAGAAGACAAGCAGAGGAACAATCATGCTCATGAATGCTCCGGAGGTAAGCAGGTGCCAATCCTGGCCGCGGTCGCCAACGATGGCCGCCAGTTTCATGGTCACCACCCGGGTTTTCGGGTCGGATCCCAGGATAATCAAGGCCACCAGGTAATCGTTCCAAACCCACAAGAACTGGAAAATGGCGATGGAAGCCAAGGCCGGCACGGATAGCGGCAGGATCAAGCGCGTGAAGATTGTAAAATGGGAGGCACCATCGATAAACGCGGACTCAAGGGTTTCGCGCGGCAGTGCGCGAATATAGCTGTAGAGCAGGAAGGTGGCCAAAGGCAGGCCGAAACCCGTGTGGGCCAGCCAAATTCCCAGAAAGGTCCCATTGAGATGCAAGCCGGCAAAATCCCGCAAGACTGGGACCAGGGCGATTTGAAGTGGCACGACCAGAAGCGCGACAACCATTGCGAACCAGAAGCGTTTGCCCGGAAAGCTCATCCAGGCAAAGCCATAAGCCGCGAAGGCGGCGATCAGGATCGGGATGACGGTGGAGGGGACCGCAACCGTCAGGCTGTTGAGAAGGGCGCTTGAGAAATCGTCGCCGCGCACGGTTTCCAGAGTTCCGTCAGCATGCTTGATTTCCACATCAGTTCCTTGCAGCACCTGCCGGTAGTTCTCCAGGTTCAAATTAGCCGTGGTCGTCCACTTCTTCTCCTGAACTTGAACGGTGCCCAAGCGCCGATTACCGATCCAAATCAGGCGCTTGTCTCCGTCTTCAACTCCGATGCGAAATTCTTCGAACGTCGCGGTGATCCCCTCCACGGTCATCGGGCCATTCGCGTCCAGCCCAAGTTCGCGCGGATTGATCGTCTTCGTCTCCACCCAATCACGATGAGGCAGTACACCCCACCAGGGTGAAGTCTGGATATCAAATCGCTCACGGAAGGAGGAAACCAACAGACCGATGACGGGGATCAGCCAAAGGATGACGACCAGAGCCAGGATGCCGTTGACCAGGAAGCTCCTTGTGAAGTTCGCGGCCCGAGCGCTTTTCATCGGAAGGCCTCCTGGTCCTTTAGCCGGCGCAAGTTGTAAACCATCACCGGAGTGACGGCCACAAGCAGAATAATGGCAATGGCCGAGCCAAAGCCAGAGTTGCGGTTGATGAAGGACTGCCGGTAGAACTGAGTGGCAATCACATCGGTGCCGAACTGACCCCCTGTCATCACCCAGACCACGTCAAAGATCTTCAGGGTGAAGATGATGATGGTCGTGGTGACAGCAATGATCGTCGCCATGAGATAGGGGATCATGATGCGGAAAAAGAGCTGGATTTCGGTGGCGCCGTCCACGCGAGCGGCCTCCAGAATCTCTTCAGGAATGCCTTTGATAGCGGCTGACAAGAGCACCATGGCGAAGCCAGTCTGAAGCCAGACGACGATGATAACCAGGAAGAGGTTGTTCCAGGGACTAATCGCCGTGTAGTTCGTCCAACCGTGCGGTTGGCCGCCAAGAGCGACGACGACTGCGTTGAGCAGTCCGATCTGCGGTGAGCCTGGCGCGTTGACTTCGTAAATGAAGTTCCAGATTACGCTGGCGCCGACGAAAGAGATGGCCATGGGCATGAAGATTATGGACTTGGCGGCGCGCTCGAAATTGCTGCGGTCCGCCAGCACGGCGATCAACAATCCGGCGATGACGGTTAGCGGTGTGGCGATTCCGATCCAAAAAAGGATGTTGTTGCGAAGCGCCCCGAGCATCAAGCGATCGGTGAAGACGGCAATGAAGTTGTTCCAACCAACGAATTGAGTCGAAAGGGCGGCGAAATACTCTCCGGGGGCGGCAAGAAGCATCGTCAGCGACAAACTGGGCGGACCATTGCGGCCGAACAGGCTGATATAGAGGGTGCGCAGAGCAGGCAAGGCCAGGAACCAAATCAACAGGGCGATACCCGGGCCTACAAAAACGAAAGGTTGGAGCCGTGTAGTCCATCTGACCGGCAGCAATTCCACAAGACTGTTGAACAGGTAATACAGGAGAGCCACACCTCCCACTCCCCAGACGATAGCCGCCAATGCCATGATCCACTTGGGCCGATCCCCCTCGCGGAGGAAAAGGAAGCCTAGATACAAACCGGAGAAAGCGATCAACAGGATTAAGACGGTAAGCCCAAAACGCAAGATCCGGGCAATCGCATTGCCGGCGGGTTGTTGCCTCTTTGCAGTTTGCTGAGGAGTGGCCATGTGCGACCCCTTTCCCCTGGGAAGTGGAATCATAACCGGTTTGGGGTGATGCGTAAGCAGGCCAAATGAAAGGCCGTGAGATCCATGTTCAGGGAGTGTTTCCAGCGGACCAAGAGAGGGCCAAGGTCGGCTGCTATTCTTTTTGCGGTGCGGCACGGTCAATTCATGCCGCCCTGGAGCCAGGTAGGTGCGCCGAGGGTCAAGCCTGTAGCCGTGTCCGCGATCGGCCTTTTTCTGGCGGCGGCGGCCCGCTCCACTCCAACCCCCGGGCTGGTCCGGCGCGGCCAGGAGCGGCCGCCAGGGTCTCAGCCACCCGTCTTGTACCTCCCCTAGGCGGCGAGCGACGCCACCAGGTGAAGGGGCTGCGGTATCGGGGGCGCAGGACTTGCCGGCGCGCGAGTGCAGAATAACACAGAATTCCTCCCAGCACCGCTCGATTGGGTGCCCCTGGGCGACCCGCCTCAGCAGTCGGTTTCTGCTCCGTGGATTATATCTGAGCCTCGCACCCCGTTAGGCCGCAACTTCACAGTTTCCGCAACCCCTTGCTTGAAGTTTTCAAACTGCTTCCAACAAGAATCAGGGGGGGAGGTGAAGTGAAAGAAGAAAAAGATAAGGCCGCCAGCTCTGTTCGGACTGGCGGCCTTAGTTGGATCGAACGCTAACCTACTCTACTTCGGCCAGGAAGCGTCGATTTCCGTCAAGACGGTATCCAGGTCAGCCGCACCGGATGCCCAGTCGGTCATGCCTTTCCAGAAGGAACCGGCACCGACCTCTCCCGGCATCAAGTCAGATCCGTCGAAGCGGAAACTGGTGGCCTTGGCAAGCACGTCGGCAACCGCAGCTTCGAGCGGGATAGCGTACATTTCGGGTGTGGCATCCTGCTGGACAGCAAAGGCGCCGCCTTCCGTCAGGAATCCGGAGACCGATTGCGCCAGCGTGAAGTACTCCATCAGCGCCCGGGCTTCGGGCTTGTCATTGAACATGACGTACATGTCGCCGGCTACCAGGACTGGTCTGCCGTATTGCGGGTCAATGGGCGGCAGGTAGAAGAAGCTGTAGTCGACGCCCGGATTGGCATCAGCCGGGAAGAAGCTGGTGATGAAGTTCGCCTGACGGTGCAGCCAGCAGTTGGGCGGGTTCGTGAAAAGGCCGGCAGGAGAATCGCCAAAGAAGGTGGAGACAATGGCATCCTTGCCTCCGTACACGTACCCATCCTTGAACCAGACAGCGCCGATCGTCTCGGCAGCGTTCTTCACCTCGGGAGAGGAGAAGGGCAGTGTGCCGGCGACCCAGGCATCGTAGTTCTCCAACGAGGTGGTCCGCAGCATGACATCTTCCATCCAGTCTGTAGCGGGCCAACCTGTGGCGGCCTGGGATTCGATTCCGATGCACCAGGGAGCATCACCGTCCGCCTTGATCTGGTCGGAGAGGGCGAGCAACTCGTCCCAGGTCTCGGGAACTTTGTACCCGGCGGCATCGAAATCATCCTTGGGATACCAAACCAGACTCTTGACGCTGGTGCGGTTGAAGACACCGGCGGCGATCGGTCCGCTCGGCCCGGTCATGGTGGCCATATCCAGCCAGCTCTGGTTGTACTGCTTGGTCAGCCAGTCATTGGGAATGAAGGTGCTTACGTCAACGATCTTGCCCTGTGTGACAAAGGTCGCCACTTTCCCCGGCTGCGGGAAGTCGGCGACGTCTGGGGCCTGGCCTGCATCCACAGCAATGGAGATGCGAGCCTCAAACTCCTTGTTGCCGACATAGTTCACGGTGATGCCAGTGGCATCCTCAAAGGCAGCCCAGCCAGCGGCCATCTTTCGATCATCGGGATCCGTTTGCGTCCCATCCACCGTGACGGTGGTGCCAGCGAATTCACAGTTGAGGGCTCTCTCCAGGAAACCTCCGGAAGGCCCAACGATATCACTGGAACCCGGGCACGCGGCCGCTTCCGTCGCAGCGGGGGGTTCCGTCGCAGCGGGGGGTTCCGTCGCAGCTGGAGGTTCCGTCGGCGCAGGTGCTTCCGTGGCGGGGGTGGCACATGCGCTCAGAAGCATGGCTGCAACGACAAACAAGGCAAGCGTTTGCCAAATACCCTTTTTCATTCTTCTCTCCTCAAGGTAAGACTCGGCGATTTGCGTAAGATGGGCGGACGTGGGTTGGCCAGTCTGTGTCGAGCACCTCCTGAGATTGGGATTTGGGGGTTGGATGATGGAATGAAGAGAAGGGATCTCTCCATGAAAGCACTTTCATAAACAGTCTAACACAACTCTCCCACAAGTCAACCACACGATCGGGCTGGGTTTTGGTCGGAATCTACTACACCGAGAACCGCTCCACGAGTGTTAGCGAGAGGTGTATGTGTTGCAGCGGTTGGTTCGGATTGGCAATCCTCGATACCAGTATTTCCGCCGCCAGCCTCCCCGATTCATCCAGATGCTGTGAGATTGTCGTCAAGTCGGCGTGGTCGGCCGTATCAATATCATCAAATCCCAGGACGGCAAGACTGCCCGGAACATCAAAGCCCATTTGCCGAGCCACCTTCAGTACGCTCAGGGCCTGTATATCCGCAGCGGCAAATATCGCGGTGGGAGGTTTCTCCAAACAGAGGAGTTCGCGCGCCGCACGTCTGGATTCCTCTTGCGTGTTGGGGGAGAGACGGACATACTCTTTCTGGAATGGTACACCTGCCTCCATGAGTCGCTTTTGAAAGCCCAACAGCCGCTTTCGGATTGGATGAAGGGCAAACTCCTCCAGAGGGTCTATGTCACCCACAAAGGCCATCTTCCGATGGCCCTTGTGGAGGAGGTACTCCGCGGCCATGCGCCCTCCCCCTTCATCGTCAATCTCAACGCTGTTCAACATCGGGTGCGGGTATTCGATCAATACTGTTTCAAGCCCGTGTTCGATCATCCGCTGAGCATCCTTGTCGAGAATCGGCAGCGACATGATGATCAACCCATCCAGGTTTCCCGTCAGGGGGATGGATGAAATGTACCCTTGGAGCCGGCTGGTGGAATCTACCGTATAGATCACCAACTCGTGGTTTGACTTCGACAAGACCGAGGCAACACCCCTTAGTCGTTGAGCGAATGAAGGTGCAGTGAAGAATGGGGTTACGACTCCGATTCGTCCCGTCTGAGCCAGCGCCCGGGCGCGCGCCTCGGCTTTGGGAACAAAGCCCAGCTTGTCGATTGCATCGAAGACTCTTGTACGTGTTTCACTATTGACCATATCCAGCGCGTTCAAGGCGCGGGAAATGGTCGAAATACTCAAACCCGACAGTTCCGCCACATCATAAATTGTCGGATTCTTCTTCTTCGGGCGCATGGGTCAACCACAAGAGATATTTGAAAGCACTTTCATTGTAGCTTGTCGAGGGTTAAAACGTCAACGTTGGGGCAGATGTCGCATAAGCTGTAGTTCGCTTGTTTCAATAGCCGGGATCAAGGGAAGAGGCTGTTTCCGGTGCGGTATCGCCGCACGCGACCACGTCTTGTCAAGGGTGCGGATGACAGTGTGTTTCCACGGCCGAGGCCGGGTACAGGCCCACGCTTCCCCTTGCGGGCGCCAGGGTGAGCGGCCGGGTTCTACGACGAGCACCGCCTCAGCTTCGCTTTGCCGGCGAGCCGACTCCCGGCTGAAGTAGCGGTGCACTATACGCCAGTCGTCCCAGACTGGCGGCCCACATGGCCCAGCCCCGAAGCTTCGTCCGGGAAAACGCCAGGCACATTTGTCCGGCGGCGGTAGGTCGTGCTCCCTGGGCCGCACTCGTAGGGGTTGGCCCCAGTCTGCTCGGCGAGTTCCGGCTCCGTCACTGACCGGATCACCCACCTCAGGCCACCTGCAGGAGCGCTCATCGAGTTCCGGGCCAACATTGCGCAGATACTCGATAGGTCCCACCGTAGGGTCGGTCATGAGGCGCATGGTGAGTGGCGGCGCGGTCACCTGCAGCAGGCCCACGGTGGCCTTCTCACGAGTCACATCTACACCACGCTATGTGACACTTATGAGAGAATAGCGGGTGGTGCGTTACGTTCCGGCGGCATTGCAGGCTATGGGATGCTAGATCGCTGGGCCCGAGGTCCCGCTTTCGAGCGTGTCTCGTCCCTGCTCGGCATTCTGGCGGTGGGGCTGGAAAGCATGCTGGATGGCTTTGATTCCCAGGGAGTTTGATGAACAAGAGAAGGAATACTCACAAAACATCATCCTTTCCAGATGGTTTCACCTGGGGTGCGGCTACTGCCGCATACCAAATCGAAGGTGCCTGGGATGAGGACGGCAAGGGCGAGAGCATTTGGGATCGATTCAGCCACACTCCTGGAATGATCGCGAATGGGGAGACTGGAGATATTGCCACCGATCACTACCATCGCTGGTCTCAGGATGTGGGTCTGATGAAAGAGATGGGCATTATGGCCTATCGCTTCTCGATAGCCTGGGCCCGGCTTCTTCCTGCTGGCCGCGGAAATGTCAATCGGGCCGGCCTTGATTTCTACAGTCGGCTGGTGGATGCTTTGCTGGAAGCCAATATCGAACCATTTGTCACCCTTTACCATTGGGATTTGCCACAACGATTGCAGGAAGAGGGAGGCTGGCCGGAAAGAAGGGTCGCTAACGCCTTTGTAGAATATGCGGATCTCGTCAGCCATTCCCTGGGCGATCGAGTAAGAAACTGGATGACGCTCAACGAACCACACGTTAGTGCCTTCGTCGGCTATCTCGATGGGCAGCATGCACCGGGACATACCGATCTCCGTGAGGCGTTGGCAGCCTCGCACCATTTGCTATTAGCTCATGGACTGGCTGTGCCCGTCATACGCGCCAATTGCCCCGAGGCTCGGGTCGGTATTGCCCTGGATTTCCGCCCTCAAACGCCGGCTTCTTCCAGCGCCGCAGATCGAGCGGCCGCCTGGCATGCGGGCGGCGTTATCAACCGCTGGTTTCTTGATCCCCTTTCGGGTAGGGGCTATCCCGAAGATATGCGGCGCGCCTATCACGACGAAATGGGGTTCATCCAACCTGGCGACCTGGACAGGATTGCCGCGCCGCTCGACTTCCTAGGCCTCAATTACTATTTCCGTAACATCGCCCGCTCCAACGCCATCGACGAAGCCGAGAACTCCCCTCGCACGGCCGTCCCTAACGACGAGTTCACTGAAATGGGCTGGGAGGTATATCCGCAGGGCGTGTATGAGATGCTGGGGCAAGTACACTTCGGTTACGGTTTTCCGGCATACTACATCACTGAGAACGGCGCTGCGATCCGCGATCAGGTTGGTCCTGACGGGCAAGTGGAGGATCCGATCCGGGTAGCGTATATCCGACGCCACTTGAAGAAGGTCTTGGAAGCAATCACCATCGGTGTTCCTGTTCAGGGCTATTTCGTCTGGTCTCTTCTCGACAACTTCGAATGGACCCATGGAACCTCAAAGCGATTTGGCCTGGTCTACGTGGATTACCAGACCCTGCAGCGAACTCCGAAAGCCAGTGCGAAGTGGTACCAACAGGTTATCGCCGAGAATGCCATCGTATGACCAGACCATGCCCCCTGTTCAAGCAACGCCGATTCCTTGCATGGAGGCTCGAAGGATTCGACTCAACTCCTATCCGGAGTACCCTCGCCCAGGAATAGCCAGCAATCCCCACGCCGTGCGCTACCCCCGACCCGCGCACGCCGGTCCAGCGGATCATACGGCAGCGCGCTGATCCGCAAGGATGATCCTGCCTTCATCTCTGTCTTTGCAGCCACAAGAAGGAGAAGGGCTGAAGCGGAGTAGTTTCCCTGACTGCGAGTGTGGCTCCCCCGAGCAGATCAACATACGTTCCATGATGTTCCACCGGCAGCCTGATCGTTTGGACGGATGAACTCAAGTTGTTGAGGATCAGCAGTGAGTCGTCGGCGTACTCTCGGACGTATGCTGAGACAGAGGGATTGTTGCTTTCAAGCCAGGTGATATTCCCTCGGCCAAAGACGCTTGTCTTCTTGCGCACGGCAATCATGTGCTGGATGGAATGAAACAAAGATGCTTTGTCCGCCAGTTGACCAGCAACATTGACGTGGTGATAATCCAATTCACCTCCGACAAGTTCTGAATAGGGATTACCCGAGGAGAAACCCGCGTTCGGCGAATCGTCCCATTGCATGGGGGTACGCACACCATCGCGATCCGGCAGGTCAAGATTATCGCCCATCCCAATCTCATCTCCGTAATAGAGAGTCGGTGAACCGGGAAGGGTGAATAGCAGGGAATATGCAAGTTCAATCTTGCGGCGATCGTTATCGAGCAATGGCGCCAGTCGGCGCCGAATGCCATAGTTGAGTTTCATGCGCGGTTCAGGTGCGTATTGTTCCCACATCCACCGGCGTTCCTCAGGCGTGACCATTTCAAGAGTCAATTCATCGTGATTGCGCAGGAAGGTGCTCCATTGGCAAGCTTCCGGAATGGCTGGTGTGCGACGAAGGATCTCCAGCATGTCGTCGCAACGCCCCTTTTTGAGCGACATGAAGATTCGAGGCATGATCGGGAAGTGAAATCCCATGTGGAATTCATTGCCCTCGCCGAAATAGGTGCGTACGTCTTCGGGCCATTGATTAGCTTCGCATAGCAATATTCGGCCGGGGAAGTTATTGTCTATAAAGGCGCGCAATCTCCTTAGATACGCATGCGTCTCCGGCAGGTTCTCGCAATTGGTGCCCTCGCGCTCGAACAGATACGGGACCGCGTCTGCTCGGAAACCATCTATACCCAGCTCAAGCCAGAAACGCATCACCTCGATTATCTCCTCCTGAACTTTGGGGGTGTCGTAATTCAGGTCCGGCTGGCTGGCGTAGAAACGGTGCCAGTAGAATTGGCCCGCCACTTCGTCCCACGTCCAGTTGGAAGGCTCTGTATCGACAAAGATGATCCTCGCATCTTTGTACCTTTGGTCTGTGTCGCTCCAGACATAGTAATCGCGAAGATGTGAGCTCCTGTCGGAGCGCGAGGCTTTGAACCAGGGATGCTCGTCGGAAGTGTGATTCAATACGAGGTCCATCAGGATGCGGATATTTCGTGCGTGCGCCGAATCAATCAGGGCTTTGAAATCGGCCAGTGTGCCATAGGCTTCAGCAATGCGGCAATAGTCCGCGATATCATAGCCATCATCCCGCAATGGCGAGGGGTAGACAGGCATCAGCCAAACACAATCTACTCCAAGGGTTTGCAGGTAATCGAGCTTTTCCGAAACGCCGCCCAAGTCGCCATGGCCATCACCATTGCTGTCTTTGAAGGCCCGTACCGAGATTTGGTAAAAGACAGCGTCTTTGTACCACATACCTAAATCGCCAGTCCATTCTTCGCGATGACGTCACGATGCCAGTCTGCGCTTTGTCCTCGGATGCGCTGAGGTGGCTCCCCCCCAACCTGCCCGATAACGGAGCGGCGGCTGTGAACGGGCACCCGTTCAGAGTTGTCGAAGATGGTCCAAACAAGACGCCCTTGCACGTTCGAGCCCTCCTGAATGGCTTCGGGCAATGCTCAAAATACTCGCCTTATGCCGGCGAATGCGGTCTCAGTCATTCACGAATCCTCTTTCATCAGACAGGTCAGGCATGGCCTATGCGTTTTCATTCATGTACCTGGCCGGGTTGCCATGATCACCCTCGAGAGAGAGACCCTCACCTTTTCAAACCCTCGGGGTGAATACCCCAGTTCATTTCAGTTGTTCCCCCAGCCCGGCACTGAAGAGGGAATTGGGTGTGCTTCAGTCAATCCGCCAAGAGGCAACAAGATCTGTATTGTAGGGCGGATTCTAATCCTAAAGGCAACGCTCTGAAGACAAAAGCGTTGTATGAAAGCCTCATATTCAACTATCAGCCGGCGAAAACATACAAATCCACCAGTTCTTTCGGGATAGGTTCCTCCAGGCGGAGATCGCCCGCGCTCCGCCTTTTCCGCGGTACTCCCAACCTGCGGCGGGACACGGCCGCGACCCCTAGCTCGCCTACCCTCCGCGACTCCGGCGCCAGCCGTCTAACGGGAAGGCATCTGGGCTATACTTCCCGGCCATAAAGGGGCGCATTGGCATTGACCTTTCCCGCGGCCAAACGGTCGGCTAATATCGAATCGTGAGGAAGATCGGCGAAGGCGGGATACGAGCGCTCTACCTGGCCGACCAGCCATCGATCCCGCGCGCTGTCGTCATCATGGATCTGAGATCTTCCTTCGCCGAGTACCCCTACGCGCACCGTCGTTTCCGGCGCGAGCTCGACACGATCACGCGGCCCACACATCCCCACATCCTCCCGGTATATGACTCCTGCGAGATCGGCCGGAGCCCTTCCATCGCCGTGCGCCAAATGACCAGGGGCTCGCTTCAAGGGGGCGACAGATCACCGACTTCGGGCGTGCCGACCCCCTGCGTCTGCTCGGCCAGATGGCCCGGGCCCTCGACTCGCCCAACGTGGATGACGCCTCTGTCGCCCGACTTGAAGCCGGCCAACCTCCTGGTCCACGAGTCCGGCAACGCCTACCTGGCCGACTTCGGGCTGGCGAACACGATGAGCGGCCCGCTGGCCCCACGGCCACGGAAAGTGTCCTCGGCTCGCCTGACTGGACCCCGACCCCCGCCCACGGACGCTAGCGGGGATGCCGGCGGAGCGTGAGCCCGAGCTAACCGAAGCGGAGCCCGGTCACTTCTTCGAAAGCGATAACTCGCGGGCGGGATGAGCGTCGCGCCGGCTGCTGAATGCGCCACGTATCCCTCGCACCACCGCCCACCTCACAGGAGCCAGCATGCGATACGGTCATTTTGACGATGAACAACGCGAGTATGCAATCGAGCGGCCCGACACCCCGCTGCCGTGGATCAATTACCTGGGCTGCGAAGACCACTTCGGGATCATATCCAATACGGGCGGGGGCTACTCCTTCTATCGGGATGCCCGGCTGCGCCGGCTGACCCGCTATCGCTACAACAGCACTCCTCTGGACACAGGCGGGCGCTGCCTC